>WNGJ01009526.1_pt1 | contig 16835 bp, 12 predicted proteins | sample 5400611 | NCBI WGS metagenome assembly WNGJ01 (sample SAMN13153375, study PRJNA577476) | soil metagenome | isolation source: 40 cm soil or saprolite under Garry oak tree replicate 1 | place: USA:California | collected 2016-06-15 | reverse complement strand
CCGTTGGCCAGCCGGACCCGGCTGCGCCCGGTCATGTCGTGGCTGACCTCGCGGATCGCCCGGATCGCGTTGTCCAGGGTCAGGTCGCGCATGATCGCGCCGGCCTCGATCATCCGCAGCACCAGGTCGGTCGACCCGACCTTGAGCAGCGTGGTGGTCTCGCTCATGTTGGAGTCGCCGACGATCACGTGCAGCCGCCGGAAGCGCTCGGCGTCGGCGTGCGGCTCGTCCCTGGTGTTGATGATCGGGCGGGATCTGGTGGTGGCCGAGGACACGCTCTCCCAGATGTGCTCGGCGCGCTGGCTCACGCAGTACACCGCACCCCGCGGTGTCTGCAGCACCTTGCCCGCGCCGCAGATGACCTGCCGGGTGACCAGGAACGGGATCAGGATGTCGGCCAGCCTGCCGAACTCGCCGTGCCGACCGACCAGGTAGTTCTCGTGACAGCCGTAGGAGTTGCCCGCCGAGTCGGTGTTGTTCTTGAACAGGTAGATGTCGCCGGCGATGCCCTCCTCGCGCAGCCGCCGGTCGGCGTCGACGAGCAGGCCCTCCAGGATCCGCTCCCCCGCCTTGTCATGGGCCACCAGGTCGAGCACGTTGTCGCATTCCGGGGTGGCGTATTCCGGGTGGCTGCCCACGTCGAGGTAGAGCCGCGCCCCGTTCCTGAGGAAGACGTTGCTGCTACGACCCCATGACACCACGCGCCGGAAGAGATAGCGCGCCACCTCGTCGGGCGAGAGCCGGCGTTGCCCGCGGAAGGTGCAGGTAACGCCGTACTCGTTCTCGACCCCGAATATTCGCCGATCCACACGCCAAGGCTACGTCCCGTTGCCCCCTGACAACAGCATCCTGACGCGTTGCAGGCCGGCTCAGGCCCAGTTATCCCCGTCCGGCCGGGCCGGCCGGGCAGATCACGGGCGCCCGAGACCGGCCAGGAGGTTCTTGTTCCAGACGTATACGGTGTAGGGCCCGACGTGGAAAGTCCTGGCCGGACGGCCGAGTGCCGCCAGCGCGGCCGGGTTGGGCTGCCAGTGGTTGAAGAACCCAGGCGTGCTGCTGGTGACCAGGAAGTTCGCCCGGTTCTGGCCGGGGTCGTACCAGGAGCCCTTGGCCTCCCACAGGTCCGGCCGCAAGGTGCCGGGCAGCACGGCCCGGATGGTGACGGCCCCTCCGGTGCCGACAGTGACCACGCTGGACTCCCAGTACCCGCCGATGCCGCTGGTCAGGTGATGGGCGGCCAGGAAATCCGCCAGCCGTGCGTTCATCGGGGGGACCGACGGCTGGGCCGCGGCCCAGCCGAGGCTGGCGCCATAGCCGGCCAGCAGAGCGCCGACCAGCAGGGCCGCGGCGGTCACCCGGTACGGCCGGCGCGAGCCGGCGCCGGCGATAGCGGGGCGCAGGCCGGCCGCCAGGGTCCGCCCGGCCAGCACCGCGCCGAACGGCAGCACGACGGCGAACTCACGGGCGTTCAGGTCGGTCGCGTTGGCCAGCGTGCTCGGCACGTACGCGATCACGTTGACGACCATCGCGACGAGCAGGATCTGGCTGATCATGTCCGGCCAGCTGACAAAGTGCCGCGCCACCCGGAGCATGGCCCAGGCGACGAGCGCCACCCCGGCCAGGTGCAGCACGGCGAAGGCCAGCACCGGGGCCGGCCCCTGCGGCTTGGCACCGAACAGCGCCAGCAGCCCTTCCGCGGTCACCCAAGCGTGCTTGGGCCAGGTATGCACCGGTGCCAGCTGATAGGGCACCGGGTGCAGGAAGAAGCCGCCGCGGGCACGGACCAGCCGGTCGATCACCGACGCCAGGCCCTGGGCCACGATGGCCGCCACGGCCAGGGACAGCTCGCAGGAGTGCGCGCGCAGCCTTTCCCGCACCCATCCTGGCTCCCGCCCGTCCTGCCGCTGGGCGAGGGACAGCCCGCGGGCCACGCGCATCGCGCACACCGCCACCAGCGGCACCACGCCCACCAGGAGGACCAGCGGGTCGGCGACGAGCACCCAGGTCAGCAGCAGCCCGGCGACGACGGGCACGTACCAGCGCCCCGGTCCCGCGCGGTCGATGACCAGCCAGGTCAGCAGGAGCGGCACGGCCGTCCCGATGTGCCCGAGGGAAAGCAGCAGGACGAAGACACCGACGCCGAGCTGGGGGGCGAACATGAGGCCGGCCGTCAGCAGCATCCGCGGCCCGGCCTCGCGGCGAGACACCCGGCCCCGGGCCAGCAGCACGGCGAGCAGCACGACGAGGGTGTACGTCATCGCCGCCGCGATGTGGGCGGTGTCGGTGTGCAGCCCGAATAGCCGTTCCAGCAGGGCGTACTGCGGCAGCTCGGTGGTGATGAACGAGACGTCGGACAGATACCAGCCGTGCAGGAGCACGTTGCCGTGCAGCATGTCCCACGCCATCAGCAGGTCGTTCGACTCGTCGGAGTTCTCCGGGTACGTCCGGGACACCTGCAGGTAGGCGAGGAAGAGCAGCGCCACGGCCAGCACGGCCGCGGCCGCGGCGAGCAGGCGGCGGGCGGACGCCTGGCGGCCCGGCGCGCGGGGCGCCGCGGCCCGGGCGTCACCGCCGGCCGGGGCGGTGGGGGGCGGTGCGGAGGACTTCTCCGGCGTCCCGCTTTTCGGCACGGCAGCCACCACGTCCTTCGGGCTCGGTGTCATCCTTGCGGGCGAATCGTATTCGTCGCAGCCTGTCACAGCGTAAGGGGTCACTCTGGTAAGCTGCGCGCGCCTGGCCAAGAATTTCCCTTCACGCTGAGATAGCTATGGTGGAGGCTTGCGGTTGCAGCTCACGTCGACGTCGGAAGAGGACAGGTCTCTCCGGCAAAGCGCAGCATCGCCATGGTCCAGATTGAACCGGCCACTGGTACCCGGGATCATCGCCTTCCTGGGCTGGCTCGGTTTCGCCCTGGCCCGCTGGCAGATCTGGGCCAAGGGGCACCTGAGCTTGTTCATCATGGCCGGGCACGTCTATACGCACCGGGCCCAGCTCCCCCGCGGCCTGCTCCTGGTGCCGTCCGCGGGTTATGACGGGCAGTTCTACTACCGGCTCGCGCTGGACCCGTTCAACTGGCACGCCACCGCGTTCGGCATCACGATGGACCAGTCCTACCGCTACACCCGCGTCGGATACCCCCTGCTGGCCTGGATTTTCTCTCTCGGCCAGCATCAGCTCGTGCCCGTCGTGCTGGTCGTGCTCAACCTGTTCGGGGTGGCGGCCATGGCGATGCTGGGCGGCGTGTTCGCCCGCCAGGCCGGTCGGCACGCCCTGTGGGGGCTCGCCTTCGTCGCGTACTTCGGCCTGGTCATCAGCGTGGGCCGGGACACCGCCGAACCGCTGGCCGAGGCCTGCATGCTGGGCGGCCTGCTCGCTTACCGGCGGGGCGGTACCCCGATGTACCTGCTGGCCACCGCGCTGTTCACGTACGGCGCGATCACCAGGGAAACCATCTTGTTCGTCCCCGCCGCCATCGCCGTCACCCGGCTGATCGCGATCGCCCGGCGCCGGGCCACCCCGGGCCTGGCCGACCTGACCTGGGTCGGGCCGGCCGCCGGGTACGGGCTGGTCGAAGTCGTGGTGCACTTCGTGGTCAAGGGCGAGTTCCCGCTGCTGGCGAACAGCAGCCGGAACCTCACCGCGCCTTTCACCGCGCTCGTCGACGCGCTGAAGTACAACGCCGCGCACATCAACACCGCTCACCTGAGCCCGATCGACATCGCCATGCTCGAGTACGCCACGCTGGCGATCTTCATCCTGGCCGGGCTGGCCGTGCTCGCGGTCACCACCGCGCCGGCGCACGAGCGGCTCGCGTTCGTCTTCTTCGTGCTTCAGCTCGGCCTGCTGTCCAGCCAGATCTGGACGAGCACGTTCGGCGAGGGGCGCTCGCTTATCGAGCCCTACCTGATGGCGCTGGTGCTGCTGGTCGCCACGCCGCGGCGCTATCTGTCCTGGCCCTATCTCGGCATGATCGCCGCCTGCGTCCTGCCCGCGCTGCTGGTGGTGGCCAGGCGCCGGACCCTGTACATGTGATGCCTGGCGTCACTTCAGCCCCGGCCCGTCCAGCTTGTCCAGCAGGTTCGTGTTCCAGACCAGGATGGTGTAGCCGTCGGCGTGGTAGATCCGCGCCGGGCGGCCGAACGTGAGGTCGGCGGACAGCTGCATGCCGGGCAGCGCAGAGGGGCCATCCGCCACCACGAAGTTCGCGTAGTGCCGTGCCGGGTCGTAGTTCGCGCTGTCGGTCTCCCACAGGTACGGCACGAGCCGGTCGCGAACATCCTGGACCACCGCGCTGAGGAGGATCTGGCGGTCGCTGTCCACGGTCGTGCTGTTGGCCTGCCAGTAGGTGGCCAGGCCGTCCGTGAGCCGGTGCGCCGCCAGCCAGCTGGCCAGCGGCTCGTTCAGGGATGGCACCGGCGCCTGCGCGGCACCGTATCCGAGTGCGGCGAGGTAGCCGGCCGAGAGCACGGCAAGCACCGGGGCGAACCAGCCCTTCGCCGCCCGGGTCCAGGCCGCTATCCGGTCACCGAGGACGCGCCCGGCCAGCACCGCGCCGAGCGGCAGCACCTCGGCCATCTCGCGCGCGCCGAGCAAGTCCTGCGCGTGCGTGCTGATCATGTAGGCGCCCAGGTTGAGCACGATGGCCACCGCGAACACCGGCACGATCAGCTCGCCGGAGCGGAAGATCCGCGCGATGCCCACGCCGAGGGCGCAGGCCGCCATGATCGCGCCGGCCAGGTGCAGCGCCACGAAGACGACCTCGAGCCCGAGCCCGGCACCGAAGAAGCTCGTGTCGAAGACGTTCGCGCCGAACAGCTCGAGGAAGGCCTGGAAGGTCACCCATGCCCCGTGCTGCAGCTGGCCCAGATCGGTGTCGGCCCCGACGGGTGACTGCTGGTATCCGCCCAGGGCGGCCAGCACCCGCGGGGCGAACGAGCCGACGACGCCGGCCACCGCGGCCGCGGCGGCCAGGCTCAGCTCGTACCACCGGGAGGCCCTCGGTTGCCCGCGCCTGATCAGCCCGGCGAAGGCGCGCCCCGCGCCGACGAGCACTAGCGGCACGATGCCGGTGAGCAGGACGATCGAGTCGGCCACCATCGTCCAGGTAAACAGCAGGCACACCAGCACCGGCACATACCGTGCTAGCCCGGGGGGACGATCCCCCCCAGACAAGCACTGCCGGGGGGGCTGTCCGCCCCCCCGTACCCCCCTGACCGGGCCAGCACCGTCGATGAGCAGCCAGGTCACCAGCAGGGGCACCGCGGTCCCGATGTGATCCGGCGAGAGCAGCAGGATCGAGGTGGCGCTGAGCTGGGGCGCCAGCATCACGCCCGCGGCCAGCAGGGCGCGCGCCCACCCGGCGGCGCCCCGGGCGCGGCCCTTGGCGAGCAGGGCGGCCAGCAGCACGAGCAGTGTGTAGGTCATGGCCGCGGCCGCGTGCACCACCCACGGGCCTAGCCCGGTCAGCGCCTCGACCAGCATGTACTGTGGCAGTTCGGTGGTGTAGAAGGACACGTCCGAGACCCACCAGTTGTGCAGCAGCAGGTTGCCTTGCAGCATGTCCCAGGCCTGCAGCACGTTCCCCGAGCCGTCCGAGGACAGCGGCACCGACTGCGACTGGCGCCAGTAGCAGAAGAACAGGACCGCGGCGGCCAGCGCGACCAGGCCGACCCGGACCCCGAAACTAGCGAGCCTGGCCGCCGATGTCCTGGCGGGCGGGGCGGTCAGGGCGGGAGTCTCCTGGTCGCGCCCGACGTGGGTCATGGCGACGCGGGCGCGACCGCCATGCCGCTGAAGCGCAGGAGGACCCGCGTGTGCGGCGGCAGGCCGCGCGGCGTGTAGAACCAGTAGGCTTGGCCGCTCGCGGTCTGCGCGGGCGTGCAGATGAACTGCTTGGTCATCAGGAACGCGTACCACGGGTCGTGCAGGCAGGCCTTGACCCCTGAGCGTTCGGCCTGGACCAGGAACCCGGCCGTCTCGACCCAGGCCGGACCGTCGATGTGCAGCACGATAGTTCTGCCCTGCGCCCGGGCGGCCAGGGTGGCCACCACGTGCGGGAGGGATTCGTCGATGTCGTTAGTGCTGCCGGTGCGCGTGCCCGGGATCACCGCGAGCATCGCGATGGCCGCGACCGCGGCGAGCAGCGCGACGCCGGTGCTCAGGCGGGCGGCGAGCCGTGAGCCTTCCGCCCCCGGCCGCGGCACCGCCTCCAGGGCGGCCAGCACGATGACCAGCACCGTGACCAGGGGCGCCGACCAGTAGAAGTAACCGATGTAGTACGCGTTCAGGTTGTCGATTCCGACCGCGGCGTAGAGCAGGAACGCCAGCGAAGAGACCACGTTGACGGCGAGCAGCGCCAGCAGGAAACGGCGCAGCGGCGCCGGGCTGAGCCAGCGGACGGCGGCGAGCGCGACCAGATAGCCGAGCAGCGGCGCGAGCCAGGCGTGATGGTGCGGCCACCAGAACCACAGCGCGTACTCCGCCACCTGACCCCCCTGGCCCCCCTGACCCTCCTGCGCCATAGCACGGCTACGAGCACGGCCACCGTGACGGCCGGGACGAAGAGCAGGAAGCAGGCGTGTCCGTGGATGAGGAACCAGCCGGTCAGCGCGAAAATCCAGGCGTCCTGCGCGCGTCCGGCCGCCACCGATCCCGCCGCGAGGATGAACACCATGTACGCCAGCACGTACATGTACGGCATCCAGTCGGAGTTCACAATCGGCGGGTAGGCGATCGCGAAGCCGGTGAACACGGCGAGGCAGGCCGCGGCGCCCCGCAGCGAGCGCGTCCACCCGTAGACCACCCCGACTGCCAGCGCCACGAACGCGCAGTCCAGGGCGAACACGGAGAGCATGTGCGCGTTCCACGCGGTCGGCACCAGGTGCAGCGCGTTCTGGATCAGGTACTCGCCGAGGGCCTGCACGTACATGTAGGCCGGGCCTGGGTGGTTGAAGCGCTCGCGCGAGTAGTTGCCGACAAGCAGGGTGAAGTGCTTGGCCTGCTCGATCAGGATGGAGTTGGCGCCGCCGTCGCCCTGCTCGTACAGGCGGGTGCTGAACAGGAAGCGGTTGCGCACGCAGAGCAGGGCGAACAGCGCGGCGAAGGGGACCGCCCAGACCCACCACGGCCGACGCCGGGCCACCGGGGCGGCGGCGGCCGGATCCGCGCCGCTGACGCCGGCGGTCTCCGGGGCGGCCCCTGCCCCCGGCACCGCCGTCATCCGGTCGCGGCCAGCGGACATGGTCAGATGGTTCCGGCCTTGATGGCCGCGCCGATCCACGGGATGACCTCGTCCAGCATGGTCTCGAGCGAGGTGGTCGCTTCGAAGCCGAGCACCCGCTTCGCCTTGTCGGTCGCCGGGACACGCCGCTGGACGTCGTACTCGAACGGGTCGTCGTGGACGGTCCGCAGCGGGACGCCCTCGCCCTTGACCTTGCGCCAGATGGCCTCGGCTAGCTGGCTGACCGTGGTGCTCTCCGCGGTGGACAGGTTGAAGTCCTCGTTGCGAGCGTCCTGGTGCTCCATCGCCGTGACCACGCCGGCGGCGAGGTCACCGCCGTAGGTGTAATGCCGCACCTGCTCGCCCGAGCCGAGGATGTGCAGCGGGTCCTGGCCCTTGAGTACCTTCTGCACCAGGTCGGGTACCACGTGGCTCATCGCCAGCCGGACGTTCCCGGACAGGATCTCCTCGTCGCCCAGGGCCCGGCTCTCGCCGATGCCCACGCAGTTGAACGGGCGCACCAGCGTATAGGGCAGCCGGTACTGGTCCCAGGCGGCCCGGGCGAAGTACTCCACCGCCAGCTTCTGGAACCCGTAGGACGACAGCGGCGGCGGTATCTCCCGCTGCTGGCCCTCGTACGACGGCCATTCGGCGGCGCTCTCGAACACCATGGAGGAAGACAGGTAGGTGACCTTGCGCAGCCGACCGTCCCTGTGGGCGGCGATGGCCGCGTCGCAGGAGGCCGCGATGATGCGCTCGTTGGTGGCGAGCAGGTCGTAGGCGTAGGTGTGGAAGTAGGAAATGCCGCCGATCATGGCCGCGCCCGCGATGAAATGGTCACAGTCGGCCAGCAGTTCCGTCATCAGCGCGACGTCCCTGGCGTCGCCCTCGACGAGCCGGTAATGCGGGTCGTCGTCGTAGGACTTCCTGACCTTCCCGTACTTGGAGAAGTTGTCCAGCCCGATGACCGCATACCCGCGCTTCAGCAGTTCCTCTACCACGTACCCGCCGATAAAGCCCGCGGACCCGCTGACCAGAACCTGCTCCATCAACTAACTCCCTGCCGATTGTGCCGCTGCTCCGGTTGAGCGCCGTGGGGGTCGGGGCCGCGCTGCCGGACCTGCTCGGCGGTGAGGCGTGGGCCGAACGCAAAACGGTACCAGCGGACATAGCTGGGCACCCACTTGGCGACCTTGAAGTTCGACACCCCCGCCTGCCGGTCCAGCCAGATGGTCGGGATCTCCGCCACCGGCAGGCGCAGCCGCTTGGCCTTGGCGGTCAGCTCGATGCCGATCTCGAACCCGTCCCGCGAGTCGATGCCCACCTGCCGGACGAATTCCGTCGAGTAGGCCTTGAACGAGTTCGTCGCGTCCCTGGTCCCGACGTGCGCCAGCACGCGCAGCGACCGGCCAGCCAGCCGGGACATGGTGCCCTTGATAACCGGGCCGCCGACCTGCTGACCGCCCGGCATGTAGCGGGATGCCGCCGCCACCGCCACCCCCCGCTCCACCAGCCGGACGAGCTCGTCGATCTGCCTGGCGTCGTCGCATCCGTCCGCCATGGTCACCACGGCCACCGGGGCGGTCGCGGCGTCGATGCCGAACCTGATCGCGTTGGCGGGCCCGCGGCCATACGTATTGACCAGGCACTTCAGCCGCGATTCCTTCCGCGCGTACTCCTCCGCCACCAGCACCGTCGTGTCGTCGGGCGAATCTACGACCACTAGCACCTCGCACGGCAGCCGGACCGACTCGAACAGCCGGTCCAGCACGCTGAGCACCTGCTCGCCCTCGTTGTACGCGGGCACCACCACCGAGACGCGGGGACGTTCGGTCATATCTGGACACCGTGCCCGAGGATGCCCCAGATGTCGGCGGCGGGCTTGCCGGCGGCCAGCCCCCGGTACTCCGGGTGCGGCGCCCCGATCACGAGCAGGTCCGACCGGGCGATCACCTCGTCCAGGGGCAGCAGGCTGGGATCGACGGTCACGTAGGGGTCGGTGCACAGGACCGCCCCGGCCTTGAACTCCAGGATCCGCTTGAGCTTGTAGGACAGGCTCGACCTGATGTCGTCGGAGCCGGCCTTGAACGCCATCCCCAGGATCCCCACGGTCATCGACGGCAGGTCGAACCGCTGCTCCAGCCGGTACACCACGTGCAGCGGCAGGCCCTCGTTGACCGCCATCGCCGCGTGGCCGAGCGGGAAGTTGTTGTTGTTGTACGCCGCGAGCTGCATGGTGTCCTTGAACAGGCACGGCCCGGCGGCGAAACCCGCGATCGGCATGTCGGCGGCACGCGGGTAGTCCTCGGCCAGGCCCTGCCGGATCCGCTCGAAGTCCAGACCACGTTCGTTGGCCATCATGTAGAGCTGGTTCGCGGTGGCGAACTTGATGTAGCGCCAGACATTGGTGAACAGCTTGGCCAGCTCCGCCTCCTCGGGTGACATCACCACGAGCTTGCTGGTCAGCCTGCCGAACAGCCGGGACGCCCGCTCCGTCCCCGCCGCCGTGCGGGCGGAGATGATCTGCGGCAGCTCGAACAGCTCGATCATGGCCTTGCCCTCGGCGATCCGTTCGGGGCAGAACGCGACCTCCATCTGCAGGCCCAGCCCGGCCACCATCTTTTCCACCAGCGCCGTCACCCCGGGAAAGACGGTACTGCGCAAGATGAGCAGCTGGCCGTCCCGCAGGTAGCCCGCGCACCCGCCTAGAGCCCGGGGGATCGCCGTCTGATCCGGGTTCAGGTGCTCGTCGACCGGCGTGCCGATGACCACCACCACATGCTCCGCCGTGGCCACGACCGCCGGGTCGACCGAGGCCTCGAGCAGCCCGGCGCCGAGCACCCGGTGCAGCACCTCCTCTGCGCCCGGCTCGGCGAAGGGCATCCGGCCCGAGTTCACCGTCGCGACCGCGGTCTCGCTTGTGTCGTAGATGACCACCCGAGCACCCCGGTCGGCGAACGCGAGCGCGAGCGGCAGGCCCACGTGCCCGCAGCCCCCGATGATGACCACATCCCGGTCGAGCTGGTCAGGCAAATTCGTCACCGTGCATACCTCCGGCTGATGTCCAGGCCTCCGGGGGCCTCGGGAGCACCGTATAAGGCTCCTCCGTCACAAGTCTGGCGCTTTACCTTACCGCCACACGCGCCTCATTCAGCGGGCGGCCGGGACGGCCCGGCGGGCCCGGCCGCCGCTGCCGCAATCGTGGCCGGCGGCCTTTCTCCGGCTAACAGTCCCGCACGTGCGGTAAGCTCGCGGCGCGATTTCAAGCACGGCGGTGTTCCGGCCTGGGCCGCCTTTCGTGAGGAATGCAGCATGCCTGGTCAGAAGCACCCGGCGGCCCGCGCGAGGGTCGCGGAGTCAGTCATGCCGGACGGTCCCGGATCCGCCGGCCGGACCGGTGCTCCAGCCGCCGCCGGCAGCGGCGCGCCGGGCGGGGCCAGTGCACCGCCGTCCCGCTCGCTGGCCTCCAGGACGAACCGGCCCGCTGTGACCGCGCTGATCGCCACGCTCGCCGCGGTCGCCTTCACCCTGGCTCGCTGGCAGACCTGGGCGCATGGCCGCATCGGCCGGTTCATCCTGGTCGGCCGGCATTTTGCCACGCCGTCCCAGCTACCGCACGGCATGCCGGTGGCCAAGACGTACGGCTACGACGGGCAGTTCTTCTACCGGCTGGCGCTCAATCCGCTCAACTTCCACCACACCGCGTACGGCATCACCATGGACCGCCCCTACAGATACATGCGGATCGGCTATCCCGCGCTCACCTGGCTGGTCTCGCTCGGCCAGCACTTCCTGGTCCCGGTCATGCTGGTCGCGGTCAATATCGCCGCCATCGGGGCGATGGGCTACCTGGGGGCACTGTTCGCCGCCGAGGGCGGCCGGCACGCGCTGGCCGGGCTGTTGATGCCCGGGTATTTCGGCCTCATCACCAGCCTGTCCCGGGACACCGCGGAGCCGCTCGCCGCCGTCTGCCTGCTGGCCGGGCTGCTCGCCGTCCGCGGCCGCCGCCCGGTGCTGGCCGCCGCGCTGCTCGCCTACGGGGCGCTGACCAGGGAAACGGTCATGGTAGGCGTGGCGGCCATCGCCATCATGCGGGTGATCGGCATCCTGCGTCGCCGGACCCGGCCCGGCCGCGAGGACCTGGCCTGGGCGGTCCCGGCCGTGGCCTTCGCGGCCTGGCAGGTCGTGGTGAAGGCCGCGACCGGGAGCGTTCCGCTGCTCGCCGACAGCGGCCGGAACGCGGGCGCGCCGTTCATCGCCCCGCTCCAGGCGTTCAGGCACAACCTCGCCCACGTCCACCTGCACCAGTTCGAGCAGTACGACCTGTGGTTCCTGGAGCTGGCCATCCTCGCCTGCTTCTCGGTGGCGGCGCTGCTGTGCCTGCGGTCCACGAACGCGCCGGTGCACGAACGGCTGGCGTTCGTCCTCTACCTGATCGAGATCTGCATCGTCACGCCAAGCACCTGGAACAGCCTCGACGCCGATATGCGGTCCTTCATCGAGGTGTACCTGCTGGCCGTGATCATCCTGCTGGGCACCCCCCGGCGGACGCTCGGGGCCTGGCTGCTCCCTTCGCTGGCCGCGCTGACGATGCCCGCCCTGATCGTGATCACGCAGCGCAGGCTCACCGGCTCGTGACGGGGACATTGAACTAGCCAGGGGCCTGGCCCGGGATGTCCTTGAGCAGGTTCCTGTGCCAGACCATGATGGTGTACGGGCCGGTGTGGTACGTCTGGGCCGGGACGCCGAAGTACCTCCTGACCAGCGCGCGCGGCTCCCAGTGCGAGAAGTTACCCGGCTGGCTGTCCAGGACGACGAAGTTGGCGTAGTGCAGCTTCGGGTTGTACCAGTCCACGTTGGACATCCACAGGTCGCGCTTCAGGGTGTACTGCATGAGGGCCCTGACCTTGACCCGCTGGCCGCTGTCCACGGTGACGCTGCTGCTCGTCCAGTAGCCGCTGAGCCCGTAGGTGAGATGGTGCTCGGCCAGCCAGGATGCCAGGCTGGTGTTGGCCGGCGGCGCGGACGGCTGGGTGAGCTCGTAGCCGAACCCTGCGGTGTATCCGGCCAGCACCACGATCCCGGCGGCCAGGGCGGCAGGCCTGGCCGCGCGGGCCAGCCACCGCCCGGACGGACCCGGCCCGGCCGCCCGGGCCGCGGCCCCGGCCGGGCTGCGCGCCCCGACTGTCTGGGTCAGGACCCGCGCCGCCAGCGCCGCGCCGAACGGGACGATGACGGCGACCTCGTGCGCGGCCTCGTCCGAGGCGTTGGTGAGCAGGTACAGCACCACGTTCAGGACGATCGCCGCGGCGAGCACCTGGTCCACGAGGCTGACGCGGAAGAACCGGCGCGCGACGCGGGCCAGGGCCCAGCCGACCACGAGCACGCTGGCCATATGCAGGAACGCGAGAGCGAGCCAGATGCCGCTGAGCCCGGCGTAGTTCGCGCCGAATATCTGCAGTACCTTCCACGCGGCCGACGCGTTGTGGTGCAGGTGGCCCCAGGGCGTCAGGTAGAAGGGCGGCCGGTTCACCACATACCCGCCCATGGCGCTGAGCAGGTTATTGGCTATCCAGGCGAGCGCGGTGGCGGCTACCGTCGCGGCGCCGAGCGCCAGGTCGAACCACGTCGCGGCGATCCGGTCAGTCCAGTGGCCGCTGCCCTTGACCAGGCCCCGGAGGACGCGTGCCGCGCAGACCGCGCCCAGCGGGCCCACCCCCACCACGTACGTAATGGGATCGGCGACCAGCACCCAGGCGAGCAGCACGGCCGTAAGGGCTGGGACGTACCAGTGCGGCGGCATCCGGTCCAGCAGCAGCCAGGTCAGCAGCAGCGGGATGGAGGTGCCGATGTGGCCGACCGACAGGTCCAGGGCGAAGACGCCGAGGCCGAACTGCGGGGCCAGCATGATGCCGGCCGCGATCAACGTTCTGATCCAGGCCGCGCGCCCAGCCGAGCCGCTGCGGGCCAGCAGCACGGCGAACAGGAACGTCAGCGTGTAGGTCATCGCGGCGGCCACGTGCGCCGTCTGCATGTGCAGGCCGAGGAGGCTTTCCAGCAGGGCGTACTGCGGGATCTCGGTCGGGAAGAACGAGACGTCGGACATGTACCAGCCGTGCAGCAGCAGGTGGCCGTGCAGCAGGTCCCACCCCATCAGCAGGATGTTCGCGCTGTCGGAGTTGAGCCCGTACGTCTCGGATAGCCGCAGGTAGGCCACGAACAGGACCAAGCCGGATAGCAAGTAGGCCGCTAGCTCGGCCCAGCGCCTCCGGACACTGGAACCGTTCGCACGCTCCCCCGGCCCGGCCGGCCCGGCCGGGCTTGCTACTGACTGGGGCTCAGCGTCAGCACGCAGTCCGCCCATGAACAGGGAAGCTTAGCCGGTCAACCTGGTGTAGGGGGACAGTGGAGGGCGGAGGGGCGGTGGGTGGGGGGTGGGACTACCAGTTGGTCGCTATATATTTCGTCTCGGTGAATTCCAGGAGTCCGTCGTGCGCGCCCTCGCGGCCGATACCCGACTGCTTCACGCCGCCGAACGGCGCGGCCGGGTCGGACACGATGCCCCGGTTGAGGCCGACCATGCCGGCCTCGAGGGCCTCGCTGACCCGCAGGCCGCGGCTCAGGTCGCCGGTGTAGACGTAGGAGACCAGCCCGAACTCGGTGTCGTTGGCCCAGTTGACGGCGTCGTCTTCGGCGGTGAACCGGACCACGGGCGCCACCGGCCCGAAGATCTCGGTGCTGAGGATGCCGGCGCCCGACGGCACCTGGTCGATGACGGTCGGCTGGTAGAAGTAGCCGCGCCGGTCCGGCGCCCGCCCGCCGGTGACCACCTTGCCGCCGTCCGCGGCCGCGGACTCGACGAGTTCGGCCACCTTCGACCGGGTCGGCTCGTTGACCAGCGGGCCCACGTCGGTGCCCTCGTCCAGGCCCGGCCCGACCACCATGGCGTCCAGCCGGGCCGCGAACTTGCGGCCGAACTCATCGGCGACCGCCTCGTGCACGTAGAAGCGGTTGGCGGCGGTGCACGCCTCGCCCCCGTTGCGCATCTTGGCGATCAGCGCGCCCTCGATGGCGGCGTCGACGTCCGCGTCCTCGAAGATGATGAAGGGCGCATTGCCGCCCAGTTCCATCGAGGTGTTCACCACGGTGTCCGCCGCCTCCCGCAGCAGGATCCGGCCCACCTCGGTGGAGCCGGTGAATGAGAGCTTGCGGACCCGCGGGTCGTTCAGCATCGCCGAGACGACCGCGCCCGACTTGCGCGAGGGCAGCACGTTGACCACGCCGTCCGGCACGCCCGCCTCGGCCAGCAGGCCGGCGATGGCCAGCGCGGTCAGCGGGGTCTCCGAGGCCGGCTTCAGCACGACCGTGCAGCCGGCCGCCAGCGCCGGGCCGATCTTGCGGGTGGCCATCGCGGCCGGGAAGTTCCACGGCGTGACCAGCACCGAGACGCCGACCGGCTGCCGCATGACCAGGATCTTGTTCGCCCCGGAGGGCGACCGCATCAGCACGCCTTCCATCCGCACCGCTTCTTCGGCGTACCAGCGGAAGAACTCGGCCGAATAGGCCGCCTCGGCCCGCGCGTCGCGCAGCGCCTTGCCGTTCTCGGCGACCATCAGTCTCGCCAGGGACTCGGCGTGCTCTGTCATCAGCTCGAAGGTCCGGCGCAGGCACTCCGCGCGCTGCCGCGGCGGCGTCGCCGCCCAGCCGGTCAGGGCGCCGGCGGCCGCGCCGACCGCGTCGAGCGCGTCCTGTTCGGTCCCGTCGGCCACCTCGGTCAGCGCGTCCTCGGTGGCCGGGTCGATCACCGGCATCGTGCCACCACCCCGCCCGCCGGTCCACTCCCCGCCGATCAGCAGCCGGGTGGGGACGTCGATGCCAACCAGTTCGGCCAGGTTGCCTGTCATCAATTCCTCCTGCCGACGCGGGGGACCCCTCGGAGGGCCTTGGCCCTCCCCGGGGGGCCTGGGGGGAAGGTTCCCCCCAGTAGGGGGGCCTGGGGGGATAGGTCCCCCCCCAGAGCGGGGGTTCCGGGGGGTCGTCCCCCCGGGCTAGCACATCTTGCTCACCGTCTCGACGATCCTATCCACCGAGGGCAGCACGTGATCTTCGAGCCGGTCCGCGGCCGGCAGCGGGATATGCGGGGTGGTGATGCGGACGGCCGGACCGGTGAGCGCGCCGAACGCCTCCTCGGCCACGATCGAGACGATCTCCGCGCCCCAGCCGCACAGCCGCGGGTTCTCCTCCACCGTGAACAGCCGGCCGGTCTTGGCCACCTCGGCCAGGATCGTCCGCGTGTCCAGCGGCACCAGCGACCGCACGTCGATGACCGTGGCCTCGATGCCATCCTCGGCGGACAGCTTCCCGGCCGCCGCCAGCGCCCGCGGCACCATCGCGGCCAGCGCGAGGATGGTCGCGTCGCCGCCCTGGCGCAGCACGCTGGCCCGGCCGAGCTCGTCGGTGATCTCGCCGTCCGGCACCTCGCCCTTGCTCGGGTACAGGCCCTTGTGCTCGAAGAACACCACCGGGTCCGGATCCCGGACGGCCGCGGCGAACAGCCCGACGACGTCGCGCGGGTTCGACGGAGCGACGACCTTCAGCCCGGGCACCGCCATGGCCCAGTTCTCCACCGACTGCGAATGCTGGGCGCCGAAGCGCAGCCCGGCCCCGTTGGCACAGCGGACCACGAGCGGCAGCGTGAGCTGGCCGTCGGACATGTACCTGATCTTGGCCATCTCGTTGGCGATCAGGTCCCAGCAGACCGCGAAGAAGTCGCTGAACATGATCTCGGCGATCGGCCGCAGGCCGGTCATCGCGGCACCTATCGCGGCGCCGAGGATGGCCTGCTCGCTGATCGGAGTGTCGCGGACTCGGTCCGGGCCGAACTGCTCGAGCAGGCCCGGGGTGGTCTTGAACACCCCGCCCGCCGCCGCCACGTCCTCGCCGAGGAACACCACGCTGGGGTCCCGGCTCATCTCCTGGGCGATCCCCCGGGTTACCGCGTCACGGTAAGTGATAACAGTCACGTCAGGTCCGTTCGGTAATAAATGGGTGAAGGCTTTCTCAGTTCCGCCACGCGTGCCCGCCATCGGCCCACACGTTCGTGGTGGCCAGCTCGAGGGCGGGCTCGCGGCCGGCCTTCGCCTCCTCGGTGGCCCGGTCCACCGCCTCCCTGGCGCTGGAGTCCATCGCGTCCAGCACCGCCGGGTCGACGCCGCGGCCGGCCAGTACCGCCCGGTAGGCCGGCAGCGGGTCCCGGGCCATCCACTCCTTCACCTCGGCGTCGGGGCGGTACTTGCCCGGGTCGGCGCGGGAGTGCCCGCCGTGCCGGTAGGTGAGCGCCTCGATGAGCGCCGGGCCGCCGCCGTCCCTGGCCCGGCCGAGCGCGGCCTGCGCCACCTCGTAGACCGCCTCCACGTCGTTGCCGTCCACCACCACCGGGTCGAGCCCGTAGGAGGCGGCGCGGTCCGCCGCGGGCCTGGGCACCGCGGTCACCGAGCCGATCGGGGTGTACTCCATGTACTGGTTGTTCTCGCAGATGAAGACCACCGGCAGCTGCCACACGGCGGCCAGGTTGAGCGCCTCGTGGAAGGCGCCGATGTTGGTGGCGCCGTCGCCG
>WNGJ01015610.1_pt1 | contig 16837 bp, 22 predicted proteins | sample 5400611 | NCBI WGS metagenome assembly WNGJ01 (sample SAMN13153375, study PRJNA577476) | soil metagenome | isolation source: 40 cm soil or saprolite under Garry oak tree replicate 1 | place: USA:California | collected 2016-06-15 | reverse complement strand
TTCAGCGATGCTGGAGGGAATCGAGCAAGCGGCCCGCCGAATCTGAGCCGTGAGTCCATCAGTTTCCTCGCGGGAATCTCGCCGTGATCTGATATACGGCCAGCGCCAGCAGATGCGCTTTCTCCCACACCTTCAGTTGCCGAAAGTCCTTCATGACAACCTCATTGTGTATTAGCAGATATCGGCGGCGAGGCGCTGCCGGAGCCTCGAATCGTTTGGGGCGAGCAGGCCGAGGACAACGTCGCGCCGGACGTCGCTGTGATCCTTCCGGACCGCCTGCAGCTGCTCGCGGGAGCGAAGTTGTCCGGCGCCCCGAATATTGTCATCCAAGTGGTATCGGCGGGTTCGGTGGAAACCGATTACGTCAAGAAACTCAGCCTTTATCACCGCACACAGGCGCCGAGGAGTATTGGATTGTCGAGCGACAAGCGCACCGTTGAAGTGTGGCGATTCGCAGGCCCCAAAGCCAATTGCGAACTCTATCGCAGCGGTGAGGTCATCCAGACGGCCCTTCTCCCAAGCTTAGCCCTGCACGTTTCCGGCCTCTGGTAGAGTGCGCTCAATCGATCCGCCGTGCCCCGCTACCGTACTTCGAGGGCATCTCGCTGTTCAAGCGTTCCGGCTCAAAACTCACAACTCAGAACTGACGACTGCTTTTTCGGAGACTGCGCGGTCTAGCCATTGCAGACGGAGATCAGATCATTCGTCACTTCTGATTCGGCTGTGCGTGTTGTGGATGTGGGTCCTCGCTTAGACCCTTCTTAAAAGGTGATCGTCCCTACCCATAGTGGGACTACTTCCGAAACTGTCGAGGCGCTTCAGGAACCACACCACGGCAACGACTGCAATGGTATAGCTCAACCCCAACAGACTCCCTGCGAACGTGACGAACGCCTCCCCGTTTGGCAGGAGATGCTGTGTGAAGTGCAGTTGTGCCTGATTAATCTGCTCGGGTGGCAGTCCCAGGATTAGACCCAAACAGAGGAGCAGAATGAATTGCGGGCTAGGAAAGCCGCGCTCCGAAAGTCTTCGTGCAGCGACCAACACCGGTATCGCCATTAATACGAGGTAGTGGTTCCATGCAATCGGGTGAATGAGAATGCTCAAGCAGATCAGCATTCCGAACGCCGACGATTGATCCCGGGTTTGAAGTGCCGCAATGAGTACAACCGCGAGAACCACGACTGGCAGCGCGACCGAAACCAGCGCGGCTGTTGCCGGTGCATGTATCAGAGGCGGTGCCTGCAGAAGGACAATCACGGGAGACCCCGTTCCGTCAAACAATCGCCATCCAATTGTCCACAATGAGATGTTTGACGCGGCGGCGCGATAAAGGGGAAACATCATCCCGCTGACATTAAAGTAGTACTTCAGCACGGGACTCAACCCCATTAGCGGAACACAGAAAAGATTGGCGACCGCCACCGTCACAACCGCGGGTAGCACGGCACCCCAACGCCGCCGGATTGCCAGAAACAGCAAAATAGGGAGTCCCATCAATTTCAAGGCCAGCGACAATCCGAGAAGAGCGCCGGCCCGGCGATCCTTACTCTGCTTCAGGGAGAGCCAACTGCCGGATAACAGGAGCAGCAAAGGAATCATCAACTGTCCCAGGATGAGGTCGGTCCATACAGGCGAAGTGGAAATCGCAACCGATGTAACAACCATCACGACTCCTGCCGAGGGCGTTTTCTCCGTAATGGCACGCAATAATATGCAGACCCCGGCTATCAGGCAGAACAATTCGAATATGAGCCAAACGGCCGCCGCAGTTTCATAGCTGACAAATGCTAAAGGCCATGCGAGAAGTCCCGCTGGAGGCGGATGCGGCGTCGGGTGAGGAAAGAGGGGGACCTCGATCTCTCCCACAAACGCCCGAGCCAGCGAAGGCACGGGTAAATAGGGATTCTTTCCTTCAACGGCGGCGCGCGCCAGCAGATAGCCGAAGGGAGCCTGTGACTGCAAATAGAAGGAGCAGACAGATAAAGACAGTTCTAAACATTTTCAGACGGTTCGAGTTAAGGATGAGATCTGCGAGCTTCAAGCTTGCTGGAACGGCTTCCTGCACAGTCGGCCATCTTAGCGCTCAGGCGCGGTAAGCAACACTTTTTTTCAAACGTGCACAAGATGCTGGTCCATATTGCTAGACTCTCGACATGCGTTCACCGGATGCCCCTGCCACTCTAAGAACTCTTATCTCTTGCGTGCTAGGAGTCGTCGTTTGTCTGGCGGTGCTGCCGTCGCGTTCCCCTTAAGTTATTCGTCCGCCGTGGAGAACGCAGGGACGCGACGGCGTTTCGCACAGGAGCAGAATTGGTTGGCACGCCGGGATTGTACCGATCCGAAGCCGTTAGGGAGACGCAAGGGAAGGATGCCGGAAGCGAAGACACTCTGCGTCTGTTCATTCGGCCTCCATGGTACGCCTTGGCCATGCGGTGGATGCTTTATGTCCCTTACACCACGTCGATGTGGTTGTGGAAGGTGCTCGTCGTTGTAGCTTGCGGCTTGTTCGTGACTCTATGGTCGGGAGACAGAAGACATGCCGCGCTCGCGATGTGCTGGTCCCTGCCAGCCGTGGCAGCGCTTGAGCAAGGTCAAGATACACCATGGTTCCTCGTGGTAGTAGCCGGCGCGTATTTTCTTCTCAGACGAGATCGTGCCTTTACCGCAGGACTCGTGCTGTCGCTAAGCACGATCAAGTTCCACTTTCTGGTGTTCTTCCCGATTGTCATTCTCGTGAGAAGACAGTGGCGTCTCGCGATGGGTGCTGCGGCAGGAGTTGTTTCGCTTATTGCAGTTTCTTTTTTGATTCCGCTCCAGTTCTGTTCGTGCTTGCCGCCATCGTGTGTGTGTTTCGTATCGCGTCGTTCTGGTCCCTTGAGGTGGCGCTGTCTGCAAGCCTGGCGGCTGCGTTGATGATCTCTCCTCACTCCTATATCCAGGATGTCATGCTGCTCATGCCCCTGGCGCTGCATGCGATCGCCAGAAAAGCGCAAACAGACTGGGTGGCGGCCTGGATTCTTTCTCCGGTTGCGGCATACGCGCTTGCGTTGTGGCCGCCGTTGATTGGCCCGGCAATGATCGTGGCTCCTGTGTGCGTACTGCTGGCTCAATTTGCCGTGGAAGAAACCCATAAGGTCAAGTCAAGATTTGGTCGAACGGGGCTGATGATGAAAGGCGGCGACTCCTCTCCCGCCGGGATCAATTCCGAGTCTGCGCGCCCTTATCCTTAAAAAGGAAAATAGATACGTTGGATCGCCCTTCGCCCTTACTGCTACAATTCCGCGACCGCGTATGCTCAGTGTGCTACGCCTACATTCCGCCATCCACGAACGAAGCTATTGCCGAAGCTCTGCAACTTGCGCGCGAGGCCCTGCTCAGACACGCCGATGAGTTTATTTTGAGACCCTGCGTCGGTGTGAACATCTTGGAGAAAACCTTACCAAGAATCAGCGACAGCTCCTTGAAAGTTGGCGCATTCACGTTCGTCAAATCAGTTTCAATGCTGGACAACGCGGATGCAAGACGAGGAAATCATTCGTTTCCTACTTCAGCAGCGGCGTCCGACATTTTTTACGCGAGATGAAGGCTTCTACGAACCGCGTTTGCGTCATGCCCGTTACAGCGTGGTGTATTCGCCGTTGACAAAATACGAGTCAGCCGTTATTGTGCGATTGGTGGAATGATTCTCACTTCGAGCGATTCTTTTGCAGATTCAACAATCCGGACGGGTGTTCCCTTTTGCTCAAACAGCCGGACGAGGTCTGAGTCGTAATATCCGAACTCGATGCCGTCCCACGCGAATATTTTGTAGTCGCCCGGGGGAATGCCCGGGGGAATGCCCCGGATCGTGAAGTGCCCCGTCTCATCCGTCGTTGCGGTCTTGTAGAGCTCGGTGCGGTCGCGCCGGCGGTCTGGAATCAGGACGGCTTCAATGCCCGCCATGAGGTTGTGCTTTTCATCATGACGGTTCCATCGATTCGCCCGCCGTTGGGGCTGAGCATGACTTCCAAAGGAGTCGATACGTCGCCGCTAAAATGCATTGGGGCATTGAACTCGTCCGATTGATTGAAGCGAACATCCTTGATGTAGTAATCGGGGGGCAGGTCTGTCACTCGCACGCGATACTCTCCCTGCGTCACCCTGGACAAAACGAAAGTGCCGTCCGCGCTCACCCATCGGAATTCGGCGTCCGGCGTCGGCGCGTTAGGTAGGACGACGCCGTTCATAGTCGCTTCGAGCTCGACGCGCATGTGAGCGATTCCTGGAACCGTCGAGAGCGGTTGGCTGCCGTCGATTCGCAACCGGCCAGGCACGGACATAGGAGGCCGGAAAGCCAGCACTATATTGTCGACGTCGGAATCGGTTACGGTCACTGCCACGAGTACCGCGGATTCCAATGTCGGACCTTCGGAAGAGTCCGATGATGTTTCCGGTAATGCCGCGCCCACAAGATAGGATCCGGGAGCAACATTGCTGATCTCGAATATTCCGGAGGCGCTATCGTAGGTTTGCGTTGGATCCGAGAAGAGAGTATTCCCAAGACCGGTTGGGGACAGGGCGGTGACGGAAATACTCGCAGTGGCGGGAAACCGGCGGGTTCCCGCGTCGATAACCCGGCCGCGGATACGGTACGACCGGCGGCGGTTCACGGTCAGATCGATCGCACTCATCTGATCGCCGGGACGGACTTCGATGACAGCCGCCTGTCCCAGATCGGCGACTCCCAGGTAATAGGCCGGCTCGTACTCGTCTCCCATTTCATTGGGACTGTTGCCGCTTGTTGGCGAAAGGCCGATAGAACCTTTGGCCGAGCCGGCGTTCAGGTAGTACCGCCCAGGGGTTACCCAATAGAAGCGGAACTCGCCGCGATCATTGGTTCGTGTCGAACCGAACACGTGGAGAATTTTTTGCCCGTTCTCGTTGTAGGTTTTTCGAAGGAGTTCAACCGGGATCGCGACGGCGGGATTTCCAGCAGAGTCGGTGATGCGGCCGTCGATACTGCCTGCAGGCGTGAGACGAATCGAGAGGTCCTTCAGAGCCTGGCCGGCAGTCAACCGGACCGGCGTCCCTGCGCTATTGAAGTCGCGCTGCCCGTACTCCTGACGTACATAACCACTGCGTTCCGCCACGATCCGGTATGATCCGGCCTCAACTTCGCGAATGACGAAAACGCCCCGGGCATCCGTGATCGCGGTTGCAGTAGGCGAAAATGATGTGACTGGATTCGCTCCACTCAATCTGACGCGGGCGCCCGCAATCGGGTCGTTCGTACCAAGTTGAACGATAATACCCTCGATGGAGCCCTTCGGGGCTGGTCTTTGCTGTGGTTCGGCGTGTGCCACTTGGAACAACAGAATGGCGCCCACAATTGCTCTCAGTTTCAAGATCGGACTCCGCACGTTCAACCAAACACAAAGACGAGGCATGCTCCTACGGTAAGATGCTCCCGACCGGCTTACCCCCCCGTAACCGTTCCGGTCGAGATCAAAGCACCGGTACCGTCAGGATTCGGAAAGCAATTATAAGTAACGCCCACGCCAACCTTGTTTGAGATGGGCCCGTTGTGAAGGTTGAAGCACCCCGGCATACTCCATGTCCAGCTTGTCGGCGCCGGGGCGGACGTGTGGACGGTGCCGGAGTTGGGCGTGTTGGTCCCGGACGATGAACAACCGGCGGGGGAGCTCCCAAGCACCACCTTCGATGTCAGATAAAGCGTACCAAGAACGTTGCCGGTGCACGCTATCGTCCAAGCCGTGTTATACGAGAGATACTTTCCAGCCTGGGCCGACGGTATCGCCACTGTCATTAGTGCTGCCGCAGTAATCAGAGAAAGCGAAATCAGCTTCTTTATCATCTTTTTGTTCTGATCCTTTCGTCTGCTACGTACTTCTGAAGTCGTTTAAAGCGATACTCGAACAGAAACCCGTGGGCCATTCCCTATAGCCACAGGCAGCACGTAAAGGAAGGTGGCGACAGTAACGACGACATTTCCGGACTCGGAATTCTTGCGCATAGGCTCCTTCAAAAGTCGTAGCACAAGGCTATCGTAGGACACCGTTCCTGGGCCTACAATCGAACGAAAGTGCTAAAGACAACTGGCTCCTTTGCCACTTTCGACGTTTGAACGAGCGAAGATGATATGGAGCGCTCGTAGCAGAGGCGGCGTGCGCCCAGATGCATCGCTGGAAGGCCGCACTGCTCACGATCGCTAGAATTTACTCACGGTTCATTTCGAACGAGGGGGCCACGGCATCCCGTGAGCAGCCGGGACAGGGAAGGCGCAGAGAGACGCTAGTCTCATTGTGGGTGTGCGCCTCCTTACTTTCTTGTGTCAGATGATACTACCCGGCCGGCCGTCAGCTCGTCGTAATAAGCCAGCAGGCCGTCTAACGAGTTCCATCCGCGGCATTCGAGTTTGCGCCGGATCTCGTCCCGTTCACGTTTCATGGCCTCGATCCGATCACGCAGATAGCTTTCGATCTCAACAAGATTGCGATTATCAACTGTTAACCCCATTGTTCTCCTTTCATGGATTGGTAATCAGTTGCAGCTGCTTTAAGACGCTCAGCATTGCTCTGGCACAATACGGCCTCGGCAGCAGTCCGCCAATCGTTCAAAAGTGCTCGATAAAGTCTGCCAATTGTTCAAAAGTGCTGGTTAAACAGGGGTCGTCTGGTTTCGCGAAATTCGTGACCAAATGTTTTTCGATTTCGGCAGGACTGTGACTGTAGGTAGCTCTAACTCATTCATCAGCATGCCTTTTTACAGCATGCTGACGCTATGAATTTTTGTCTACAGGAATTCACGCATGCTTGCGGACACCATCCATTGCATGCAGCGCCAGATGGGTTCAGTATCGAGAACAAAGGCACCGATTCAATGGGCCGGTCCCTTTTGTTTAGATGCTGCGCCTATCAATTCCCCAAATTCCGTACGGCGGATACGCCATTCAGAAACGATTTGACGCAAGCACTCGTCACACAAAAACACGTGTTCATCGAAAATCGAACAGAAGCTGTCATGTTGGCAACGGCTACAACGAATCATTCGCACACCTGCTTTCTTTGTTTCACTTCGTCAGCGAATCACCTCGCAAGTTATGACTGCCGGCTTCACGCCGAATCCGGTATCGCTAACTCGCGTCTCTCTCACTCCACGAACTTGCTCCCTTCGCGCTCAACAGAATGCTCGGACGTGCGATCATTTTCTAGAACGAGCGCCTAGAAGTCCCTTTAAGAACCTGGACGCGATTCGGCATAAGTCGCGAGGCTACCGGACTGATGAATATCTGCCAATAGTTCGAAGGTGCTCGTTGGAAATTGTTGAATGTTTCGTTAGATGAAACGTTATCAACTAGTCCTACAACGGACCGAACGTGCTAAGGCATCTTCGGCTACTCCGCTGGTTTCGACGCTGGAAAGAAGGCGCCGCCATAAGACCGCGCCTCCCTATATCTGCTCTATGCGTGACATCGACGCGCGACGGCCATTAGCGAGCTGCCAAAGGGCACATTGATTTTGTAAAGGAGACGTTGCTCCAGACACGAAACTTGCAACATGGCGCGATTGAGCCACAGATTAGGGATCTTAGGGATATCTGGTTTGGCCGGTAAGAGTCGTTCTTTGATGTGAACTAGGAGCTTGACTGGAAATGTCCAGTGAAAAAAGTAACGACAACTTTGGATTCTTATCCGCGTCTTGCTGATCAACTCAAGCAAACTCCTCTTCGTGTATCGGGTGAAGTGATGGTTTAAGTCGTCATGAGCAGTCCAGAGACACTGGAAGGCAGGGACGGTTATCAGTAGGAGACCACCTGGTTCCATAAGGTCCAGAGCCCGGTTTAGAGCAGGCAATGGGTCCGCAAAATGCTCAAGAACATCAAGCATCAAGATGAGCGAGTACTTTTTTCCAGGTTGGAAAGTACTATCGAATGCGCCCACATAAATCTTGCTCTTCCAAGGATTGTCTTCGCTTATTAGAGTAGCATCGGCTTCGATGCCCTCTACATCGCCGAAACGGTTGAGACGGTTGAAAAAGAGTCCATCCCCGCAGCCGACATCCAGTATGGAGTGCCGTTTTCTCGACCAGAGGCCGATGCTCTCGAGCGTAGACAGAATAAACCGCTCGCGGGCTCGCCACCACCAATGTTTGTTGTAAAGATCACGATAACAAAGTCCGTACTGCGTATTCATCCGAGTTTGGCCTCTCGAGCTGTCTAGAGGTGACAGCCAGTCCAGGTGTTCGGCCGCGCGCGATCCGATCGATAATGTAATGTGGACGCCCTTTGGACTCTTCGTAAATGCGGCCCAAATATTCTCCAATGACGCCCAAAAACAGGAGTTGCACCCCGGACAAGAAAATGACGGTTATGACTAATGCGGTAAATCCCTTGGGTGATTGATGGAACAATTTGTCATAGATGGAATATGCAGCAAAGACAAGCGACAAGAACGTGGTCAAGAGACCCAGGGCTGTAGCAGCGCGCAACGGGACAACTGAAAAGGCAAAAAGCCCATCAAACGCGAGTCCGAACAGTTTGCCAAAGCTGTACTTCGAGGCGCCGGCCAAACGCTGAGCCCGCTCCACAGGTACTCCGATTTGGCGAAAGCCGACCCACGTGCGCAAACCTCGAAGATATCGTTGATGCTCCGGGAGGCGCGCAAAATCACCTGCATCTAGTGGCATTCTTATGTGCGAGAACAAAACGAGACTACGATAGAAGAGGTAGTAACATGATCGGAGAAGCCAATTCTCCTTTCGGCCTACCCGTTGCCCATACACGACATCAAATCCCTTCTGATATTCTTCGATTAGCCGGGGAATTGCTTCCGGAGGGTCCTGGAGATCGCCGTCCATGATCACGACCACGTCTCCGGAAACGTGGTCTAGTGCGGCCGTGATCGCGGCCTGATGACCGAAATTGCGCGACAATGAAATTGCTCTGAGCCGAGCGTCACCCGCGGCGGCGCGGCTTAGCAGATCGAAAGTCCTGTCCGAGCTTCCATCATCAACGATGACGATTTCGTGCGGACCACCGGGCAGCTTATCGACTACCGAACACGTTCGGCGGAGAAGCTCCGGTATAGTCTTCTCTTCGTTATAAACCGGCACAGCTATAGATAGTCGGAGTTGCTCACGCATGTGCTTTCCCTTTAAAGTAAACCATGTTCCAGAGAGTGACGCCAAAGTAGCTCATGTTGTGGGGCTCGAATACTACAGGATCAAATGCCTCCAAAAACAATCGTCGCCACATTTCCAAGGGCCTTGCAAATTGTCCTCTGTCTAATCGGGCAAGAATTCGGCTGATTGACGGATTTTGCGGAAGAACCAAATCCAAGATGTGGATATGTCCCTCCGGGGCCAGCAACGTCGCCAGTTTTTTAAGAACGCGAGCCGTATTCGCGTCGTCGATGTGGTGAAAGAAACTGTTTACGAGAATGAAATCGTACAAAGTGTTTGTCGGTGGCTGATAATCAAGCACGTTGGCAGCTATAAAGCGCGGTCCGTAGCGCCGGCTGGCATAATCTATATAGGACTGATTCCAATCCACGCCCAGGTACTCACAATCCGTAAATTGGCCCGCATTCGTACCTGGACCGCAGCCGACGTCCAACACGTGTCGGATCCGTCGCAGGTCATTGTGCTGAAGAAGCGGAGCAAATTTGCTATCTGCGAACGGTGCTTGCCAGAGACGATACGCTGTTACATTTTGCAAAACAGAGTTAATCATGTTTAATCCGCCCATCGTACTCTGAACTTGCCGATGTCGGTGGATTCCGGAAAGCGCTGCTCCAGAACGGCTGTGACGCCGGCGTCCAACGTTGGTGAAAATGCTGGTTCGCGGTTGATTACGGCGATTTTAATTGCCTTGCTCTCCAGTAGTCTCGTGATAGTTGAAGGGTCTTCCTGGACAGCACTCAGAAAATCGAAGATTCTCCGCGTCGGATTTCGCAGGCCTGCCAAGAAATATACTTCCGGACAATCTGGTGCCGCATACATGTAACCAGAACGAGCATGCTGCCGGACTACTCTGATCAGTTCTGAGTAGGTATCTCCCTCATCAGCAGGGACACGAATGGGAGCACGCTCACTATCTAGTAGTGAGTCAGCGCGGTACGGGGAGTACGAATATCCCAAACCGGCGTTGAGATAGCTGGTGTTCATCCAAAGTACTGCGAAGAAAAAATAAAACCCAAGCACACAGAAGTGCAGTGGCTTTGGAGTAGCCGGATGAAGGCTCACAACAGCTAAAACGGTTAATGCGACTAAAGGCGCTACGTAACAATAGTAGATTGGCGCCGCAAATGGGAACTGAATGAGGCCTTGCAGAGCCGTGACAAGCATTAGGAGCACCAGGACTTGATGTGTTGTCCGTGAACTGGCGCGATATTCGCAGGAGGACCGCGCCAGCACCGAACAACCGGCCAGCACCGCGACAACAGACAGTGACCTAGCAGATTGCCATGCAAATTGGTATACACGGACGTTACTTGCCGACACTACGATAGCTCCCAAAGCTAGCGCGACTATTAACGCGAATACTCTGTCGACTATGGCCCTCCGGCTGCGAGACACATTGAGAAGCAGAAGCAGTCCGTACGGGAACGCGTTGATGACAGTCACGAGAGGTGGAAACGCCATGCTGGCGTACTGAAGACGCTTTTGAGACAAAACGATGAGTCCGCCGTAGAGATCATGTAGAGAACTGTTCAGAATATAGGGCAGCATGAAGAATGCGATGGGCACCACGATTCCCGCGGAGAACGGAACCATCAGACCAGCCAATGCTCTTAGGCGTTTGCGGAGTCTTCCTTGTCCTTCCATCCACTCCAACCAGAGCAAAGCGCCACAAATGCAAGCGAACGGCAAAAGAAAGTAAAACACCTCCATCGGTCCGAGTCGGTTCCGCAGCAGCCATGCCGCTGCTGCCAAAAACGCGAGGTATCCGAGTCCTTTTAGTGCTAGAAAAGAAGAGAAATGAGGACTGGATCGACTCGCTCCATCATTGGATAGAGCCAGTTCTCGGTAGGAAAAGAATAGAAACACAGCCGCAATGTAAAATATGCCGGAAACTTTCGCGAGCAACGAGAGCCCACCGCATAGGCCTGCCATATACAGCCACCTGCTGTATTGCGTCTCGATGTGTCGAATAAGAGCGAAAGTGCCGATTGCGGCGAAGAAGAGGTTGAACCAGGACGGCATCCCAGCGAAATAGTTCGGCGCGCTCCACACAACTGCCGACATTGTTACCACCGCAGCGATTAGAGGGGGAGCGAAACGAATTGCAATTCCGTAAAGCACAGGTACCAAGGCGAGAATGAACAAATAGAACGCCGTCCGGATCGACAAAAGACTCACACCGAGTGTCTTGAACACAGCAGCATAGAAGAAACTAAGTCCTCCGGTGTAAATGTCATCGAAGTCCCGATGTGGCAGTTCTCCGTTAAGGACGCGCTCGGCCATTTGTGCGAGACTGCCCTCGTCGTGTGGAATCCAGCCCCGATCAATAAATCCGAAAATGTAGACGGCGCTCACGACCCACACAATACTCAGGGCAATGAGCGTTGGACGCTTGCTTTCCGGGATACGAGTTGTTGAGTGCACTATTGTACGAATGACCTCACACGTCGCTGCGACGATCCTTAACATGTGCGAAAGGCAGGATTGTAAAAATGGGCCATAAGTGCCCATCGACGCGAAGCTCCGGCACTCATGTTTGCAATCCCGAGCCGAGGATAGATCCTTGCCTGTAGAAGTTATCGGAGAATGTCCAGCACAAAAACACGTTTCACAACTCTGTCCAGGTATACTTGCAATGGCCCGTAGATGGAATAGTGCGAGGCGCCGGTTCGCTATCCAGGCCTGGGCCATCGGTGGTTAGGAGGGAGGCGCCACCACTGAACTCATGTCGCTCGTATCCTCTTTCGTTCCGGCAATGATCAGCGCCTCTCGACACGGCTGCGGGGCCAAGTACTTGCCTGAGACGAAATGCTATGAACCTGCCGCACTAACCACAAGACCGGACCTGTTCACAGTGGCGGGCTTGTAGACTGAGCCTAATGAAAAATGGCAGCGAAGCTCCAAGAAGCACGGGTACAACCGGCAAGTGACTTCCATGGATTCCGCCGAAGAGCGCTCGTACCGCCGTCAACACCAGCATGGAACTGAACAGAACCCAGCGTAACGGGAGGCTCACCTTTCCCCGAGCCTGCGACAATGTAACTGCTACGATGATCAGCAGTAAGACGAGCTCTTGGGGATGCATGTGCGGAGCGGTAAGGATGGTCGCTATGACCACGGCGCAATACTCCCAATCCGACCCTGAGCCACACAGTGTGAGGACAGCCAGCACCGCCAGACAACCCGCGACCCAAACGACGGTTCCCAGGCCGAAGTAGTACGTCAAAGCCCTCAAGGTCGGCATATCTGTCGGGAGCACGGTGAAGAACGCCCCACGAGTCATCTTTTCTGTCATAGCGATATAACCCGATACCCCCTCTACGCCGACCAGAAGAAAGGAAAGTGAAATGATTGCGGCGCTCATTAAGAGCGAATAATACAAAGCCTTCCAGCGCCGACGGATCACAAACCAGAAAAGCCACACCGGAAGGCACGTCGGTTTCAGCGCCAGCAGCCCCGACCAAAGCCCAGCGGCACTTTCGTTTCCCTTCCTGAGATTTAAGAACGTCATGACGAAGAACACGAGTACAAAGAACGAAACCTGCCCTTGCAGAAGAACGGCGTATACGGCCAATGAAGCGGTCGCACACAGAACAAGAACCGAATCTTCGTCCTTACCCAGGTTCAAAGCTGAGGAAAGCTGAAAGAGGGCTGCCCCGAGAACAGCAAAATTAATCAGGATCATCAAAATGTACGCGGACTTGTACGTCAATAGCGTGAGTGGCCGAAAAGCGAATGCTACCAGGGCGGGGTAAGGGTAGGGCAGAAAGTCGATATCATTGCCGGATATGTCGAGACCAGTCGCGGCCTTCTGGTATGTTCCTTGTTGCTCCTGATCGTACAGTTCTTCTGGTGATTGCTGAAGTAATAACGCGGATCCATAGAACATCATCAGGTCCGCCCTCGGATGCATTTCACGGTCTCGTACCGGATTTCCAGAGGGAAGCCATTTTGCGCCGTGCCATGCAAAAACCAAACCCCAAATCAAGCCCACACTGATCCACATGGGCAATAGTAGCGTTCTGAACTTACGCGCGACGGTCATGATCCCATTAGGCTAACGCGATGACGGGTGCATGGGCATAGCACCAAGGTGTAGGGTAGACATTTCCAAAAGCCCTGCACCGGACGGTCCCGCACCCGGTTTTGCTCCTTTTTTGACGGTGGCGTCTGTAAGAGCCTCGGGGGACCCGATCATTTGAACCATTGCCGAGATCAGGTTGAAGCATGCTGTGCTCCCCTCGGCCGATCGGGACGATTTGACGGACGGCGGAGCAGCCGTTTCGGCAAGGCCTTGCGACTGTGTGGTTGCCTCTCTGGGCTTAGTACCAGTTTTCGGAATTACGCTAACGTATGGGGGGGCGGACATTCCCCTCCTCGCAGAAGAGGGGAATATACGTCACCGTAATTACGAGACGTTGTACTAAATTAACAATGGGATGATGAGCTGAGACTTGAACGTGCCTAGCGCTAGGCACGTTCCTGCAATCAGGTGGTCGCTTCATCTTAAAGCTAAAGAAGACCGCCGTATAGAGCATCTGCGCTCGGCCGAACCGGTCATGAGTTCCCGAAGGACCGATACGCCTACTGTCCAGCCATCGCCGGAATCAGGTTGTTAACAATGGAGAGCAAAGCGGGACCAAGCATCACGATAAAGACCCCTGGAAAAATGAAGAGCACCATTGGAACAATCATTTTGATCGCCAGTTTGGCTGCCTGTTCTTCCGCCCGCTGTTTGCGCTTGGTTCGAAGAGAATCTGAAAATGTTCGAAGAGCTTGACCGACATTGGTTCCAAATCGGTCCGTTTGAATCAAGATAGCGACGAGAGCCTGCAGATCTTCTACTCCGCTTCTATCCGCCAGGTTGCGAAACGCCTCGTGCCGGCTACGCCCCATGTTGATTTCAACATTGCGAAGATAAAGTTCGTCAGCCAGATCGGGATGGGCAATCCGAATCTCCTGGCCGACACGCAGAAGCGCTTGATCCAATCCCAGACCGGCTTCTACGGAGATGACGGCGAGATCCATGGCATCCGGAAGTGCGTATTGAATGTTCATCTTTCTTTGCTCAATTTTTCGTTTCAGCCAGGTATCCGGAACCGCGGCGCCGATAATGATTGAAAGCACCCCAAACAACATGGGCTTGTGGTAAAGATGACCGGTGGCGGCGAAGACGGCCAGCGCGAGCAGAGCAATCGCGAGGTGAGCGCCGTTGAGAAGAATGACTGCGTCCTTGCGGCGTATACCCGCTCGCACGAGATTGCGTTCCTGGCGAGACATCTCGGCAGGTGAACGAGGAAGCCACTCTCCCATCGGACGCAAGACTCGTTCGAGCTGTTTTTTTACTACCTTGAGGCCACGCTCATTGGCGTCGGCGTCTTTGACTTCTTCGCGATTCAGGCGCTCTTTGAGATTGACCGACTTCTTGAAAATTGCGTAAAGCGTGAGGAGCGTGGCTAGAAAAACCAGGATTCCTATCGCAAATGCAATTTGGGCTGTTTCCATATAATCTCCTAGACCTTGATCTTAATGATCCGGCTGATGACAACATAGCCGACGACCTGAAGAATTCCCGCAAGGATCAACATGTGTTGCCCCTTTGGCTCAGTAAACATGGGCATGATGTAGTCGGGCTGCACAACGTAGAGGAGCGCCAACGCAGCGAAGGGAAGCGCCGTCAGAACATACGACGATAACCGTCCTTCAGCGGTGTATATCTTGATTTGCCGCCTCAGTTTGAAGCGCTCCCGAACAACAGTGGACATCGTGTCCAGGATCTCGCCGAGATTTCCGCCGGACTCGCGCTGGATCTGAAGCGACGATACAAAAATCAAAACATCCGGCAGCGGTACCCGTAGTGCCAGGTTTTGCATTGCATCCCGGAAGGGCACCCCGAGTTTCTGCTGTTGATAGGTGGTTCGGAATTCTTCGCTGACCGGGGGCGGCAATTCATTGCCGATGAGCTCGAAACCCGTCGTAAACGCGTGTCCCGCGCGAACCGCTCGTCCCAGGAGATCCATCGCTTCGGGAAATTGTTCTTCGAATTTGTTAAATCGCCGTTGGCGAATTGCAGAAGCAATCACGGTGGGGATTGCAGCAGCGCCAAGGGCCGCAGGAAGACCTTCGTATAAAGGCAAACCGGCTATTAGCGTCGCAAAAAAAACGAATATGGTCATTGAGACGCTAATTAGAATGAAGTTGCCGACCTGCATTCGGATCGCGCCCTGCTCGAGAAACAGACGAAGCCGGGCAATACCGGGAGCCGTCGACAAAATGCGTTGGAGGGCCGGCACATCGCTCAAAAGCTCTTTACGCAAAACGTCCGAGACGTCATCATTGCGAATCGAGACTTCCTGTACGGCAGCAAGCCGCGTCATCATTTTGCGGCGTGCGAGCGGTGACTCTACGAAGAAGTAAAATAAGCTTAGCGAAAGTCCCAGCGTCACTGCGAAAATCAATAAGGATAGAGCAGCTAAGATCATTGTTAGTAACGGCCTCCTCTCATCGGCTGTTCGGCGAAGGTATCCGGATCGAGACGAATACCGAACGATTCCAATCTTTCAATGAACTTCGGACGAATGCCAGCGGGCCGGAATGTTCCGCGGACCCGCTTGTTTTCGTCGTAACCCGAGCGTTCAAACGCGAATAGATCCTGGGTGGTGATCATCGGTCCTTCCATACCTGTAACTTCGGAGATGCTGGTTATTTTCCTCGATCCGTCGGGCAGGCGGGTTACCTGGACGATCACGTTGATCGCGGATGCGATCTGTTGCCGAACCGCACGGTCGGGCAGATTAAGTTCTGCCATCGCAATCATCGTCTCCAACCTGGACAAAGCGTCGCGAGGGGAGTTGGCGTGAATTGTTGTCAGCGATCCTTCATGACCGGTATTCATTGCCTGGAGCATATCTATGGCTTCCTCGCCGCGAACCTCGCCGACGATGATCCGGTCCGGCCGCATACGAAGGGCATTGATCACGAGCTGCCGCTGCCGGATGGCGCCTTTGCCTTCGATATTCGGAGGACGAGTCTCCAGACGAACGACGTGCTCCTGGTTCAGACGCAGTTCCGCAGCGTCTTCGATGGTGATGATTCGCTCACTGTTCGGGATGCAGGCCGAAAGAATATTCAATAAAGTGGTCTTGCCCGCGCCGGTTCCGCCGGACACCATGATGTTGAGCTTCCCTTTCACGGAGGCTTCCAGCACATCAAGCATCGTTTTGGTCAACGTGCCATTGGCAATAAAAGCCTGGGCAGACAACTTATGGCCGCCGAAACGGCGAATCGACATCGAGGGTCCGTCCAGTGCTAAAGGCGGAATGATGGCGTTGACTCGTGATCCATCCAGGAGCCGGGCGTCCACCATGGGCGACGACTCGTCAACCCGCCTTCCCACACGGGATACGATTCGGTCAATGATCTGCAAAAGGTGCTGCGAGTCGTTAAAGAAAAGGTCGGTGCGCTGCAAGACACCATCCCGCTCCACGTAGATCCGGTCGGGGCCGTTGACCAGGATGTCGGAAACTCTGCCGTCGGCAAGCAGCGGTTCTATTGGACCGAGACCGAAAAGCTCATTGACGACTTCTTTGACCAGCTGCTCGCGTTCGCTGAAAGCGAGCGGCGTTCGCTCCCGGTGAAGTAATTCACGAATGGCT
>WNGJ01019521.1_pt1 | contig 16840 bp, 12 predicted proteins | sample 5400611 | NCBI WGS metagenome assembly WNGJ01 (sample SAMN13153375, study PRJNA577476) | soil metagenome | isolation source: 40 cm soil or saprolite under Garry oak tree replicate 1 | place: USA:California | collected 2016-06-15 | reverse complement strand
GTCGCATCCTCGGTGCGCCAGACTATCAGGCGTATCTCGAGCACTGTCGAGCGGCCGGGCACGAGCGCGCATTGAGCGAACGAGAGTACGTGGCGCAGTTCTTCGAGGCGAAGGGAAAGGGCGTGCGCTGCTGCTAGCGGCGCGAAAACGATCCTGGCAGCGACAGATTGCCTACCGCCGGCGCCGAGCATACTCTTAGACTGTCACCGGATTCGCGAGGGAGCACTCCATGCCGGTGACGGCCAAGTTGTCCAGGAAGTTCTATGAGAAGTTCGGTGACGACATCACCAACGAGCTGGTGGAGTGGTTCAACACGGTGGATGCGACGTACAAGTCCGATCTTCGAGAGCTGAACGAGCTCAACTTCGCCCGGTTCGAAACGACACTCGAAGCGGAGATCGCGACCGCAGTCGCCCGCTTGGAGACCCGCATGGCCGCGTTCGAAGCGCGGATTATCAAGTGGATGTTCCTCTTCTGGGTTGGACAGGCCGTCACGACGGTCGGTCTTGTGTTCGGAGTGGTGCGCCTGACCGGTCGCTGACCCCCTCTCCCGCGGGGTGCGGTTGGGCGTAGCTTGGGTTGGGCTCTGCGTCGCGTTCGGCATTCACGTGGCGGACGAGGCGCTGACGGATTTCCTGTCGGTTTACAATCCCGCTGTACGGGCGATCCGCTCGCGATTCCCCTTCTTGCCGCTGCCAACGTTCACGTTTCCCGTCTGGCTGGGAGGCCTGATCACGGTCACGGTCTTGCTGCTCGCACTATCGCCGGCGGCCTTCCGAGGGGAGCCCGGGATGCGGCCGGCGGCCTATGTGTTCGCGGTCGTGATGGCGGGGAATGGCCTGCTGCACCTGGCTGGGTCGATCTATTTGAAGCGGGCGATGCCCGGAGTGTACTCGGCCCCGCTCATCCTCGCCGCGGCGCTGTATCTGCTCGCCTCCGTGCCCTGAGTCGCGTGCTTGACAGTCCCGCTCCTGGGTGCAGATTGAAACCGACTCAGGAGCTATGAACCCCGTGGCGCGATGTCGTGCGGCTCGCCCATGCCTCGGGGGGAGCGAATCGCGAAACCGGCTGAGTGGGGCAACCCGTTCGGCCGGTTTTTTTCATTTGCTGTGGGGTGGTCGATGGAAGGCTGGGCAGCAGAACATGCCGTGAACGCCGCCTCGTCCCGCACGCCACTTGACCAGTGCTTGCTCCCGCCAGCCCATCGTGTCGCGCAGAACCTGGAGCCGTCCATGCGCACTCGCCTCGCAGTCGTGGCCCTCGCCGCCGCCCTCTCCACCGCATGCGGAGAGGGGCCGTTGGTCCCGACCACCGGCGCGATTCGCATCGCGCTCACCACCACCGGAGCAGACCCGGACGCGGACGGCTACGCCGTAACGCTGGACGGTACCGCCCCGCGGACCGTCGGCGTGAACGCGACGCTGGTGCTGCGGGACTTGGGCACCGGGTCTCACTCGGTCGCGCTGGCAGGCCTGGCGGCCAACTGCACGGCGAGCGGGGAAAACCCCCGCGGCGTCACCGTCCGGGCAGGCGACACCGTGCAAGTCGCGTTCGCGGTCGTGTGCGTCGCGGTCACCGGCACGATCGAGATCACCGCTGCGACGTCCGGAGCCGACGTCGATCCGGACGGCTATACCGTCCAGGTGGACGCCGGCACGGCCCAGACGCTCGCCGTGACCGGCACCATCAGGTTCGAGGGACTCCAAGCGGGGAGCCACACCGTCACCCTCGCCGGCGCGGCGACGAACTGCCCGGTCGCCGCCGACAACCCACGCACGGTGAGCGTCACGACGGGCGCGGTCAAACGCGACACCGCGCGGACGACCTTCCAAGTCACCTGCGTCGCCACGACGGCAGTCATCGAGGTCGCCGCCGCCACCTCGGGGATCGATATCGATCCGGACGGCTACACCGTCCAGGTGGACGGTAGCGCCGCGCGGGCGCTCGCCGTGGGCGGCACCACCAGGTTCGAGGGTCTCGCCGCGGGGAGCCACACCGTCACGCTGACCGGCGCGGCGGCCAACTGCCCAGTCGCCCCGGACAACCCAAGGGCGGTGAGCGTCACGACGGGCGCGGTCACGCGCGACACCGCGCGCACGACGTTTCAGGTCACCTGCGGGGCGGCGACCGGCAGCATCCAGGTCACGGCGGCGACTGCGGGAATCGATCTCGATCCCAACGGCTACGCAGTGCAGGTCGACGGCACGTCCCTACGACAGCTCCTCGGAGCTGGGACAGCCACTTTCGACGGTCTCGCCGGGGGAGACCACAGCGTGGTGCTCTCGGGCGCCGCCGGGAACTGCACAGTCGCCGGGGACAATCCCCGCACGCTGCATGTGATCACCGGTGGCGCTGCGCGCGACACGGCACGGACGCTGTTCCAGGTGACCTGCGTCGCCGTGACCGGCAGCATTGAGGTGAAGGCCGCGACCTCGGGAGTGGATTTCACTCCCAACGGCTACTCCGTCCTGATCGACGTCGGATCGCTGGCACCGCTGCCCGTGAACGGAGCCACGACCGTCGGCGGCTTGACCGCCGGGGATCACACCGTCCGGCTGGTGGGCCCGGCCGGGAACTGTACGATCGCCGGGGACAATCCGCGCGCCGTGCATGTGACGACGGGCGGCGTTACGCGCGACACGGCCAGAACGACCTTCGACGTAACCTGCGTCGCGGTGACCGGCACCATCCAGGTCACGGCGGCGACCTCGGGAATCGATCTCGATCCGGACGGCTACACCGTGCTGCTGGACAACGGGCAGCAGCGGCCGCTCGGCGTCAACGGCACGGCCCTGATCGAGGGGGTGAGCGGGGGGGATCACAGCGTCATACTCTTCGGCGCGGTGGGGAACTGCGCGCTGGCCGGTGACAATCCACGCACCGTGCACGTGACCACAGGCGGCGTCACGCGCGACACCGTGCGGACGACGTTCCAGCTCACCTGCGTGCGAGTGGAGAAGATCGCCTTCCAGTCAAAGACGTCGGTCGACGAAGCGACCATCGCCGTCGCGTACGCCGACGGCTCGAACACGGTCACGCTCGCGACAGGCACCGGGCCGAGCTGGTCGCCGGACGGCGCGAAGATCGCGTTCGCCGCGATCGACTACTACTGTGACTACTACTACTACGGTTGCTACTACTATTCCGTCGGGTTAGCCGTGATGAACGCCGACGGCTCGGGCCGGGTGCTCCTCACGAACGAGGCCTCGGATGCGCAGCCGACGTGGTCCCCCGACGGCACGAAGATCGCGTTCATCAGCTCGCGCAGTGGTCGCAGCGGCGTGTACGTCATGAACGCCGGCGTCCCCACCCTGCTCACCGACGCGCCCCAAGCCGTGTCCAAGCCGGCCTGGTCGCCGGACGGCACCCGGCTGGCGTTCACGTGCGTCGTGGACAGCGGCAACAGCGATATCTGCGTCATCAACGCGAACGGCACGGGGTTCACCCGGCTGACGAGCGACCCGGGGCAGGACGCCTTGCCCGCCTGGAAGCCGGACGGCTCGCGCATCGCGTTCGCCACCACTCGGTACGCGGGGGCGTACGAGCTCGCCACGATGAACCCCGACGGCGGCGACGTTACGAGACTCAGCCCCGGAACCGCCGCCTGGGACCCTGCCTGGAAGCCGGACGGCACCAAGATCGTGGTCGCCAACGTCGTTTGCGACCCGTCCTCCGGGTGCTCCTCGCGCGGGTTGCTGGTGATGAACGCGGCGGGTACGGGCCTGACCACGCTCACGGCCGGTGCCGATTATGCACCTGCCTGGCGGCCGTGACGCGATGGGCACGACCCGTGGGTACGGCCCGTCGCGCGGGCCTGAGGCGTCGCGCAGCGGAGGACTGCTCGTAGCGGCACTGCTCATCAGCGTCGGGTGCGGGACGGACGACGGCGTAACGCCTCCTCCGCCGCCTGCCATCCTCGCGAGTGCAGTGGCTGACAACCCGAGCAATGTGCTCAGCGCCGTGGTCACGGGCCGAGTCCGGCACGCCGACAGCGTCGCGGTTCGCTACGGCCTCGCAGGGTCACCGCTCGACAGCGCCACGCCGGCCGTGACCCTGGCGGGCGACTCCGTCCTGGTCCCCGTGCTCGGCCTGCTTCCCGACAGCCGTTACATCCTGCGGCTCGTGGCGTACGGGGGCGACCAGACCGTGCTCGGCGATCCCGTCGGCTTCGCTACCGGCACGCTGCCGGCCGACCTCCCGCGGTACGTCGCAGGCGGCGCGGATCCCTCGCCCGGGTATGTCGTGTTCGCCGCTGGCCTGTTCGGCCTCGTCATCGACAACGGCGGGCGGGTGGTGTGGTATCATCGCTTCTCCCCGTACGGCCCCGGGCTCAACTTCGAGGCCGAACCCACGGGACGCTACGTCGCCCGACCCTCCATCCCCGACCCGACGGTCATCCCTCGGTGGGTCGAGATCGATCCGCTCGGCAACGTGACGCGAACCTTCGGCTGCGCGGGCGGCCTCCCGCCCCGCTTCCACGATCTGATCGCCGAGCCGGACGGCGCGTACTGGATCATGTGCGACGAGACGCGGACCATGGATCTCTCCGGGCTGGGCGGTGTCGCGAACGCGCAGGTGATGGGCACCGTGGTCCAGCACGTCAGCTCGGTGGGCGAGCTGTTGTTCCAGTGGAATCCGTTCGACCACTTCGAGATCACCGACTTGGCCCCGGCGAGCCGAACCGGGCCGAGCGTCAACTGGATGCACGGCAACTCGCTGGACCTCGACAGCGACGGCAACCTGATCGTCTCGTTCCGGAGCCTGAGCGAGATCACCAAGATCGACACGCGAACCGGCGCGGTGCTGTGGCGCATGGGCGGCCTCAAGAACCAGTTCGCGTTCCAGGACGCCGGGGCCCCGGCCTTCTCCTTTCAGCACGGCGTTCGGCTGACGGCGCCGGCGCACCTCCTGCTGCTCGACAACCTGGGTGATCCCGCGGGCAGCCGGGCCGAGCGGTACGCCTACGACGCGGACCTGCACACGGCGCAGTTGGTCGGGTCCTATGGGCCGAGCCCGGGGGTGACGGCGCAACTCGGCGGCAGCGCGCAGGACCTCCCTGGCGGCCGCACCCTCGTGTCGTTCGGGCCGGCGGGCCGCGTCGAGGAGTACGACGCCTCAGGACAAGTCGTGTGGCACATCGAGGGCAACGCCGGCTACGTGTTCCGCGCCCAGCGGATCCGCTCGCTGTATCGCCCGGGGGTCGGCTCGCCCCGCTAGCTCAAAGCCAACATGAGGGAGGTTCTATGATGACCACGCACACCACGAGCCTTGTTTCCCTGGTCTCCCTGGCCCTGCTCGCCGCGTGTGGGGTGGAGTCGCATCCCGCCGCGCCCAAGCTGCAGGCCAACCGCTTCGCCAGCTCCGAGTGGTCCGAGCCCGTGAATCTCGGGCCGGTCGTGAACTCGAGCGCCGTCGACGCGAACGCCGGTCTGTCCCCCGATGAGCACACGCTCTACTTCGTCTCCAATCGACTGGGTGGACTCGGCGGCAACGACATCTGGATGTCCCACCGGCAGTGCTTGCAGTGCCCGTGGGAAACGCCGGTCAACCTTGGCGCCCCGGTCAACAGCGACGCGGGCGAGGCCGCACCGACAATGTCGGAAGACGGGCGCCTGCTCTTTTTCTTCAGCACCCGCACAGGTGGTTTTGGCAGTGCCGACATCTACGTGTCGCATCGCGTGAGCACGGGCGCGGACGGTGACACCTGGGGCCCCCCAGTCAACCTTGGCCCCGACGTGAATACCGCGGGGGCCGAGAACGGCTCGTATTACGTGCGCGAAGGGGGGGAGCCCAACGCCGTCCTGTACTTTAACCGGACTCCGGCGGAAAAGGTGGCCGTGCGCACGGATGGGCTGGAGCTGTTGTTGTCGTCGTCGCGCACCGGGTCGCTCGGCAATCTCGATTTGTGGGTGTTCACGCGGCAGACTGTCCACGACCCCTGGTCTTCACCGGTCCATCTGGACGCACCGATAAACACGCCCGACATCGACTCGCAGCCGAGTCTGTCGCGCGACGGCCGGACGTTGATCTTCACATCGATCCGGCCGGGCGGCTTGGGTGTGCAGGATCTCTGGATGTCGACCCGCACGCCCAGCGGGCAATAGGAACGTCGCGGCAATTTGACGGGGGCGGACGGGCTGGTGCGTCCGCCCAACCCGTCAGGCGAGTACGTCGCTCAACGGGCAGGTGAATCCCGGGAGCACGTCCTCGCCATCGAGCGAGTCGCCCTCGCGCAGGACCGACAGCGACCCGTCCGACCGGTAGACGCGGACCTCCACACGCTCCGGATCAACGAGCCACACGAGCTTGGTGCCGGCGGCGAGCCAGTCCGCAACCTTGGCTAGCACCTCTGCAGGCCTGTCATCGGGTGACAGGATCTCGGCGAGCAGGTCCGGGGCCAGCTCGGCGTATCCCCGTTTTGCAATGAGCCCAGCACGCGCGCGCCCTACGAACGCGACGTCCGGCGCGCGCACGGTGTCGGGATCGGACCCGATCTTGAACCCCGTGTCCTGAGCGAACACCAGCCCCAGCCCTTGCCGATTCGCGAAATCGCTCAGGTGGTACGCCAGCTTCGCCGCAATGGCCCCGTGCCACGTCCCCGGCGGCTCGCGGACCACCAGCTGCCCGCGGACCAGCTCAACCTGCTTTCCTGGGAGCGACATCCGCTCGACGTCTGCCGCCGTCAACACTGGAGCAGTACTCACGCCGCGTAACATAGTGCGGAAGTTCCCATCGATCCATCAACGCCTCGTCAACTCCCGTCCTTGAGGTCCCCTGATCGCCGCTCCGCGCTGCGGCGCCGTGCGCGGTGGCGTCCGGTGCCGCCGCGACGCACCTTTTCTGGTCGAACCCTCGGAGGCTCCCCATGCCGCTCGCCCGTCACGCCCTCACGGTCGCACTGACCGTCCCCTCCCTCGCCCTCGGCCAGTCGACGACCATCACGATCCGCGCCGGGACGGTGCTCGACGGCCGAGGGGGCGTCGCCCGGAACACGACGATCGTGATCGCCGGATCCCGCATCGTGCGCCTCGATCCCGCGCTCACCACGGCGACGTACGACCTCACGGGGCTCACCGTCATGCCCGGCGGGATCGACACGCACGTCCATCTCACGTCGCACTTCGACGCCAACGGCCGGGCGCACAACGACCCCGGCGGCTCGGAGCCGCTCGAGCAGACCGTCCTCTATACCGAGGAGAACGCGTACCGCGCCTTGATGGCCGGGATCACGACCGTGCAGAGCATCGGCTCGACGCTCGATCGCGACCTGCGCGACGCGATCGCGCGCGGCACGATCCCCGGCCCACGTGTGGTCACCTCGCTCGACTGGATCACGCCCGAGGCGGGCGACGCGGACGGGCTGCGGCGCGCCGTGCAGCAACGCGTCGCGGGCGGGGCCGACGTGATCAAGATCCTCGGCTCGAAGAGCATCCGCGAAGGCGGTGGCCCGACGCTCTCCGAGGACGAGCTGCGCGCCGCGTGCGGCGAAGCGAAGACACATGGACGGCGCTGCGTCGTGCATGCCCATGCCGCCGAGGCGGCGCGGCGGGCCGTGCTGGCGGGGGCCACATCGATCGAGCACGGCGTGCTGCTCGACGAGGCGACGCTCGATCTGATGGCGGAGCACGGCACGTTCTTCGACCCGAACCTCTACCTCGTCTTCCAGAACTACTTCGACAACAAGGCGCGGTTTCTGGGGATCGAGAACTACACCGAGGAGGGGTTCGCGCAGATGCACCGGGCCGTCCCCCTGGTGCTGGCGGTGTTCAAGCAGGCGCTGCGACGGCCCAAGCTGCGGGTCGTGTTCGGGACCGACGCGGTAGCGGGCGCCTTCGGGAAAAACTGGGAAGAGCTGATCTACCGGGTGCAGGTGGGCGGCCAAGCGCCGATGGCCGCGATCGTGTCGGCGACGTCCCTCGCGGCCCAGTCGCTCCAGCTGGCGGACACGATCGGCGCGATTGCCCCCGGGCTCGAGGCCGACCTGATCGGTCTCGCCGGCAACCCCGTCGAGGACATCACCGCCCTGCGGCGCGTCGTCTTCGTGATGAAGGGGGGCACGGTGGTCAAGCATGTCGCTGCCGGCCCCTAACGCGCGGGCGGACTCGCGCGTATTTCTTTCGGTGTGCCGTCGCACTCTTCCACTCAATCCCGAGGCCGTCATGCCCGTACGCCGCTGGGCGCTCAGCGCCATCCTCCTCTCGCTCGTGGGCCCCGCCCTGACGGGCGGGGCTAGCGCCCTCGCCGCTCAGGCGGCCGCCCCCCTCGACTCCACCCTGCTCGCCGGCTTCCGCTGGCGCAACGTCGGCCCCGCCAACATGGGGGGGCGCGTGTCCAGCGTGGTCGGCATCCCCAGTCCGTCGAAGACGTTCTTCGTCGCGGCCGCCGCGGGCGGGATCTGGAAAACCACCAACGCCGGGACCTCGTTGCGGCCGGTGTTCGATAACCAGCGCTGCATCTCGATGGGGGAGCTCATGATCGCGCCGAGCGACACGACGCAGGTCTGGGCGGGGACAGGCGAGGAAGACTCCCGCAACACGATCTCCCCGGGCTGCGGCATCTTCAAGTCCACCGACGGTGGGCTCACCTGGAAGCTCGCGGGGCTCGAGAAGAGCGGCGCCATCGGCCGCATCGTGGTGCACCCCACCAACCCGAACATCGTGTACGTGGCGGCGCTCGGCCAAGCGTGGGCGGCAAACCCCGAGCGTGGGCTGTACAAGACCACCGACGGCGGCCAAACGTGGCAGCTCGTGAAATTCATCAGTGACAAGGCGGGCTTCATCGACATCGCGATGGACCCCACCAACCCGGAGGTGCTGTTCGCGTCGAGCTGGGAGCGGGTGCGCGGGCCGTACTTCCTCAAGAGCGGGGGCCCCGGCAGCACCCTGTGGAAGACGACCGACGGCGGCAAGACGTGGACCGAAGTGAAAGGCGGCGGCTTCCCTGAGACGATGAAAGGTCGCATCGGCCTCGCCATCGCCCCCAGCGATGCGAAGGTAGTGTACGCCTTGGTCGAAGCAGATACGGCGCCCAACGCGACGGCCGACAAGGCCAAGGCGGCGCAGAAGCGACCCTCGGGTCTGTACCGCTCCGGGGACGGCGGGGCGACGTGGACCAAGACAAACGACAACGACGTCCGCCCCTTCTACTACTCCCAGGTGCGGGTCGACCCCAAGGACCCGAACCGGGTGTACTGGTCGTCCACCCCGGTCAACTATTCGAATGACGGCGGCAAGACGGTTGGCCTGGCCACGCAGGGCATCCACGTGGACCACCACGCGATGTGGATCGACCCCAACGACGCGAGCCACTTCATCGTCGGCGACGACGGCGGCGTCTCGCAGACATGGGACAAGGGTGGGAACTTCGACTTCCTGAACGTGATCACGATCGCCCAGCTCTACGTCGTGAGCTACGACATGGCGTTCCCCTATCGCGTGTGCGGCGGGCTGCAGGACAACGGCTCGTGGTGCGGGCCGAGCCGCCACCGCCAGGGGGCCATCACTAACGCCGACTGGATCACAATCGGCGGGGGCGACGGCTTCTACACCGCGCAGGACCCGACCGACCCGAACATCGTCTACTCGGAGTCGCAGGGCGGCAACATGGGCCGTTTGAACCTCGCGACCGGCGAGCGCACGTCGCTGCAGAAGCCGAACTGGCGGCCGCGCTACCAGCTGTTCGAGGATTCGATCCTCATCGAGCATCCCGACACCGCCAAGCCGCCGACCGCCGCGCAGCAGAAGCGGCTCGCCGACTTGCGCCGGCGCCAGCTCGCCGACTCCGCCGAGATTGACCTGCGCTGGAACTGGAACACGCCGTTCTTCCTCTCCGCGCACTCGCCGACGACGTTCTACGCCGGCTCGAACAAGGTGATGAAGTCCACCAATCGAGGGGAGAACCTCTATCCCATCTCCCCGGACCTCACCACGCGTGACACGATGAAGGTCCGCGTCAGCACTCGCACGACGGGCGGCATCACGCCGGACGTGACGGGCGCCGAGACGCACTGCACCATCGTGGCGCTCGCCGAGTCGCCGCTCCGGCCGGGCCTGTTGTACGCGGGCACCGACGACGGCAACGTCTGGCTCACGCGCAACGACGGCGGTGCGTGGGAGAACCTCACCGGCCGCTTCCCCGGCGTGCCCGCGGGCACGTACGTCAGCCGGATCGAGCCCTCGCACTTCGACACGGCCACCTTCTACGTGACGTTCGACGGCCACCGCACCAACGACTTCGCGCCGTACGTCTACGTCACGACCGACTTCGGCAAGACGTTCGCAGCCATCACGCACAACCTCCCGACCGGCGGGCCGGACTACGTGCACGTGGTGCGCGAGGATCCGTTCAACCGGAATCTGCTGTACGTCGGCACGGACGCGGGCGCGTACATCTCGCGCGATCGGGGCACGTCGTGGCAGAAGTTCATGACCGGCCTGCCCACCGTGCCGGTGCACGACCTCAAGATCCACCCGCGCGAGCACGAGTTGATGGCCGCGACGCACGGCCGCGGCATCTGGATCGTGGACGTCACGCCGCTCGAACAGCTCGCGGAAGGCGTGCTCGCCACGAGCGCGTATCTGTTCGAGCCGAAGACCGCCTACGAGTACGGCGACGCGGTGCGGGCGAACGCGAGCGGCGGGCACAAGCAGTTCATCTCCCCGAGCCCGCAGTACGGCGCCGAGATCGTGTACCGGCTCACCAGCGGCGACCGCCGCACGCAGACCAAGGTCGTCATCAGCGACGTGCGCGGCGACACGGTGCGAACCGTGAACGGCCCGGGCGGCCCGGGGCTGCACCGCGTGACCTGGGGCTTCCAGGGCCGGACGCCGCCGCCCCAGCCGCTGTCGCCCTCGCAGCGGCGCGACAGCACACTGATCGCCCGCCGCATCGGGGTGGTGTTCGACTCGCTCGAGAAGGCGGGGACCAATGCGCAGATGCTCGGGCCTCTTAAGACGGCGCTGCTCGCCGGTGATCTGCAGGGCCTCGCGCAGAGATTCGGGTTTGGAGGGGGTGGCGGTGGTGGAGGTGGTGGCGGCGGTGGGGGTGCTGCGACGTTAACCGCCGCCCGGTTCGTCGAGCGCCCTGGCGAGACGACGCCCCGCGCACCGGGGGCACCCGGCGGCCCGCAGGCGGGCGCCGGCGGGGGGGGCCAGCAGCAGGAAGGCGGGGAATCGGGGACGGAGCAGCCCGACGTGGGCTTCCTCGGCACGCTGGGCCAGCTGATCCGCGTCGCGCTCCCCAACCAACGCGGCGCTGCCGGGGGAGGGGGCGGCGGGGGCGGACTGGGCGGGCTTGGGTTCATCGCCCAGGCATTCGGCCGCGCCAGCGGGGGGGGCGGGGGAGGCGGGGGGGGCTTCGGCGGATTCGGTGGCGGTGCGCCCGCCGTCCCGAGCGGCGACTACCTGGTCAGCATCACCGTCGACGGCAAGACCCTGAGTCGTGTGCTGCGGGTCGAGCGGGCGAGCGGTACGGGGGGCGGCGCGTCGTTCGCGTTCGACGACGACGCGGACGCCGACCCGTAGGTTCCCACGCTGAAGCGTGGGCTCGGCAATGCACTGTGCTGAAGCACACTACGCTTCAGCGTTGTGCCTGGCCGAGCCCATCCGTCAGGATGGGAACTCCGACGCCTAACGCCCTCATTCAGCACCCTGTTAAGGGAGCAACCGTGACGGCGCGCGGGGCGCCCGCCCCGCCCGCCATACCGGGAACTCGACCCCCGAGGAGGCACCCAGCTCCGAGCCGGGCAGCCCGCTGAACGCGCCCCAGCGCGCCAGCCCGAAGCCCTCCGGCTCGAGCAGGGCGAAGACGAGCCTGCCGAGCGGCTGCGCCGTGGCCACGAAGTAGCTGCCGGCCGGCACGCTGCGCGACGTGCGGGCCCAGGTCCCCGTGACCTCCAACAGATGGTGTCCCTGAAACTCCCGCGTCGCCCATTTGAGCTCGGTCCCCGCGAGGACTTCCACCGTGTCGGTCCACTCTCGGGCGAGCCGTTGCACTTGGATGCCGTGGAGCCGGAGCAGAGCGGCGACGTCGCTGTCCGCAGCCGGGAGGAAGTAGCCGGCCGGTAACGGGCGGGTGAGAGAATCGACGAAGCGGTCTCTTACCGGAAGCCGGTAGGTGCGGATCTGCTGCATCACCTCGAGCCGGACCGGCTCGACGCCGCGCGACGCGAGCTTATAGGCGACCGCCAGCGACTGCCGCGGGGGTGAGCCCGCCCCTTCTAACGCGGTCTGGCGGTCGGCCTCGCGCTCGAGTCGGCGGATCTCGTCGCCGTGCAGCGCGGCGTAATTGAGAATCTCGACCAGGAAGTCGTGCGTCACCTGCACGCGAGTCTTGAAGTCGGCGTGCGAATACGCTTCCGACAGGATCGCCATCCGCCCTCGTAGGCCCACGTAGTTGGTCCCGTACCAACCGAGCGGAGCGTAGGTATCCCAGCTCTGCGGGGCTGGCGGGGTCTCCACGTTGCCGTAGTCGAAGATCGGCTCGTGGTACTTGTCCTGGAGTGTCTTGCGGAGCGCTGGGAGCATCCGGTCTCGCACGAAGGCAGTGGGCCCGGCCGGCCCGTTGGGGTCGAGCGGCGGCGCGTAAGTGAGTTGGTAGCCGTGCAGCGTGCCGTCGGTGGTGTGGAGATCCACCATCAGCGCCGGATCCCAGGTGGTGTACACCCGGGCGAGTGACGCGCGGGTCTCGGGTGCTTCGGCCTTGAAGTAGTCGCGGTTCAGGTCGAGGTTCTTCCCGTCGGCGCGTTGTCCTATCAGCGCGGGCCCGTTTTGCTCGGAGCGGTTCACGGCCTGGGGCCCGAAGGCGTCGTTGCCGTCGGGGTTGTAGTCCGGCGCAACGAGGACCACCAGCTTCTGCAGCAGCTCGCGCCGCGGTCCCACCAGCTCGCGCAGCACGGCGAGCACGGCTTCCTTCCCCTCCACTTCCCCGCCGTGGATGTTCGCCTGGAGGTAGACCACCACCTTCCCGAACGCCGCCGCTTCGCCCGCGGATGTCACCGTTGGGTCGGAGGCGATAACTTCGCGGACGTAGCCGCATAGTTCGTCCGCTCGGCCGTCGTCTGTGGGAGCGCCTGGGCCGCGAGCCCCGGCGCAGTGGCTGCGAGGGCCGCCAGCAGACGCCGCAAGGGCACGTGCATCAGGTATCCCCCTCGTGTAGGTATGAGGAACTGAAGTCCCAACTCGGCCGCAGCGCGTCCCGAAGGACGCAAAGTCATCACGTTCGAGCGTCCTTTAGGACGCCACGGGGCCGAGCAGGGACTTCAGTCCCTCATACCCACTGGACGACATCCCAACCCATTAGACGACATCCCAACCCACTGGACGACATACCGACTAAGCGGCAGCTCCACCAACCTGGACCGAACGTCGCCTCCCCACCACCGGCCACGCGAGCACCAGCGCGAGCCCCCCCGCCGCGCTGCCGAGGAACGCCGGGCCCGCGCCGTACCCCTGAAACACCGCGCCCAGCCCGATCCCACCGGCGAGCGCCGCCAGCCCGGTCACCCCGTGGTACTTCCCGAATCCGCTCCCCTGACGCCCGCCCGCGAATTGCGCGACGAGCGCGCGCTCGGGGCTCTCGGTAAGCCCGGCCACCATGCCGAACGCGAGAAACAGCGCCCAGGCCCGTCCGGCGTCGCTCGCGACCGCGAACCCGGCCGCGATCGCCGCGTAGCACAGCCATCCCAGCCACATCGTCCGGCTCGCCCCGATGCGGTCCGTGAGACGACCGCCCGCGAAGCTCGCCGACGACCGCACCACGTGCAGCGCCGCCCAGAGCAGCAGCACTGCCGCCGTCGAGACGCCGAGCTGCTGGGAGCGCAGGATCATGAGCGTCTCGGGCATGCGGAGGAGATAGAAAAACGCGATCGCGAGGAGGGCCAAGGGCGGTCGAAGGCGGGCGAGGGCGGTGGAGGGCGGCGAAAGTGGTGCGGCGCCGGCATTGGCCTCCACCGCCCTCCACCGCCCTTCACCGCCCTTCACCGCCCACACTGCCAGCACCAGCACCGCCATTCCCGGCGCCAGACTCCACGCAATCACCGACCGCACGTCCGCGCTTCCCGACCTAAGCAGCCACCAGGCGGTGAGCGGACCGAGCACCGCGCCGGCATGGTCCATCCCGCGCTGCAGGCCGAACGCCCGACCCCGAAGGGCGGCGGGCGTGACATCCGCCATGAGGGCATCGCGCGGCGGCGTGCGAATGCCCTTCCCGATGCGGTCCACGACCCGCAGCCCGATCACCTGCCACGCGGCTCCCGTGACGGCGATGATCGGCCGCACCAGCACGGCGATCGTGTAGCCCAGCACGATGAGCCACCCGCGGCGCGCTGGCCGGTCCGCCAGCCGCCCCGCGCCGAACTTCACGACCGACGCGGCCAGCTCGGCCGTTCCATCCAGGGCACCGAGCGCCTGCGGGCCCGCGCCGAGCACGCCCGTGACGAACGCCGGCAGCAGCGGGTAGATCATCTCGCTCGCGAAATCGTTGAGCAGCGAGACCGCCCCGAACAGCTTCACGGGGCGTGGCAGCCGGGGAGCCGACGCGGCCTCCCTACGCGTCATTGAGACCCAGGCCCCACCGGATCAGCGTGACGGGCAGGCCGCCGTACTCGAGGATCGCGTCGTGGAAGCGGCGCAGCGTGAACGCCGCCCCGCGCGCCGCACGGAAGTCCTCCCGCAGCTTCAGCAGCTCGCGCCGCCCCACCGCATAGCTCAGCGGGTACGCCGGCTCGGCGCAGTAGCGCCGCACCTCCGCCTCGGCGTTGGCCCGCTCCACGTTGACGTGGGTCACCATGTAGTCCACCGCCTGCTCGAACGTCATCCCCCGGGTATGGAGCCCCACATCGATCAGGACCCGTACCGCGCGCCACAACAGATGCACACGCTGGAAAAACTGCTCCTCCTCCGAGCGGTAGAACCCTTCCTCCCCCATCATTTCTTCGCAGTACAGCGCCCAGCCTTCGACCGTGACCGGCGTCCACACGTTCTTCCGGGTGTCGGACGGCTGCTGCTGGGCGTGCACGAGCTGGAGGTGATGGCCGGGGTAGCCTTCGTGCAGTGCCGTACCGGCGAGCTCGTGCCGGCAGTGGTCGCGCAGCACTCGCTCCTGCATGCCGGGGGGCAGCTTGGGGTCGGGAACGGTGACGTAGAACCAGCCCGTGCGGTCGCTCGAATACGCGCCGGGGCTGTCGTACGCGGCGAACGGGATCACGGGCCGCATGAAGGCAGGTGTGGGGACGACGTCGAGCGGGGCCTCAGGAATGGGCGCGAGCCCACGCTCGGCCACGAAGTCGCGCGCCCGTACCATTTCCCGCGCGTACGCCTCGACCAGCCCATCCGCGGGCGGGTGATCGGCGCGGAGCCGATCGACCACCTCCTGCCACGTCTTCCGTCCGTCGAGGCGCGCTGCCCGGCGGGCCAGATCCGCCTCGACTTCCTCTTTGAGATGGAGCCCGTAGCGCCACAGCTCCGGCGCCGTGTCGCGCAGCGCGTGCTCGTAGTGCAGCCGGAAGTTGAAGTCGTCTTCACCCAGCGCGAAGTGCTCGGAGGCCGACTCGAGCCAGCGCTCCAGATCGTGCTCGAACGCCGTCATCGCCTCGGCCGCCTTCTCGACCGCCAGCCGCAGCGCGTCGGCCGGTCCGGGTGCGGGATCCGTGATCGCGTCACCGATCCCCCGCACCAGCAGCAGTCCCCCCTCGTTGATCCGCAGCGCCGTCTCCACGAACACCCGCACCGGCTCGACGAGCGCGGCGCGCGCATCGTCGAGCAGGCGCGGCACGTCCTCGAGGCGCCCGATCAGGGCGCGGGCACGCTCTTCACCGCTGCGGTCGCCCCGCCCCAAGAGAAAGTGCAGGCCGCCGAGCAGATGGTGCAGCCAGAACGCCGGGCTCTTCGCCTGCGGCCGCTCGCGCTCGAACCGCCGCAGCGCCACCCGCATGTCGTTCAGCAGGGCGGTCCGATCGATCTCGTTTTCCAGCCCGTCGGCGCTGGTTTCCTCGAGCGCGCCCGCGAGTGACTTGAGCGCAGCGAGATGCGGCGCGAGGGCGGCCGGGCTGTAGCGTCCGTACCGGTCGTCGTAGGTCTTCACCCCGGCCTGCGTGGCGGCCACCGGGTCGAAGTGCCACCGCAGATCGAAGTACGCCTTTTCGATGTCGCGAAATGACCCTACCGCCATGCCCCTTGCCTGACCAAGCGGTGGCACTCTTCGTCCGAGAGCACGCGGTCGGTGCGCTTCGCCGCTTCGAACAGCACGCGGCACGCCGCTTCGTCTTCGGCGTCGTAGCCGTGGGTCTCGAGCCAGTACTTCACGTTCGAGAGCCCCGAGACCGGTGAGATCTCGATTTTCTGCTCGAGCCCGAACTCTTCGGCCGGTACCGAGCTGTACACCCGGTCCGCGAGCCAGGCGTGGCCCTTCTTCTTCGCCTTGATGATGGCCGCCGCATGGACGCCGGTGCCGGTGCGGAACGCGTCGGCGCCGAGCACCGGATAGTTCACCGGGATCGGCACGCCCACGGCGTCCGCCACGAGCCGGCAGTATTCCGGCAGCTTGGCGATGTCGTGCCGATGAGCACCCAGCAGCTTGAGGTTCACGATCAGGAGGTCCATCTCGGCGTTGCCCACCCGCTCGCCCACGCCCAGGGCGGTGGCATGCACGCGGTCCACACCGGCCTCGATGGCGGCGAGACAGTTGATCAGTCCCATCCCGCGGTCTCGGTGCCCGTGCCAATCGATCTTCACACGTTTGTCCGTGACGATTTCACGCTTGACGAATGTGACCAACGCCTTTACGCCGTCTGGTGTCGCATGGCCGACCGTATCCGCGAGGCAGATCCGTGTCGCGCCGCAGT
>WNGJ01003179.1_pt1 | contig 16840 bp, 12 predicted proteins | sample 5400611 | NCBI WGS metagenome assembly WNGJ01 (sample SAMN13153375, study PRJNA577476) | soil metagenome | isolation source: 40 cm soil or saprolite under Garry oak tree replicate 1 | place: USA:California | collected 2016-06-15 | reverse complement strand
CTGGACCATGGGGGATCCGGGTGGTGGCGCGGGCGGCCGGGATGCGCGAGGCACGGTGGCGTGCGGGGGTGCGGAGCTGGAGACGGTGCCCGGCCCGCTGGGCCGGGCCCGCGGGCCGGGTGGGTGCATCAGCTGCGGGACCTGTCGAACGGCTACCGGCGTGTGTCCCGTTGATCACGGTCCCTCACCCGCATATGGCGCGGGTGAGGGACCGTGATCATGAAGATCCCAGAATATGGAAAGATCGATCTCGTATTCTGGGACACATATCGGCCGGGCCGCGGGCAGCCCGCGCACTCATCGACGCCATCTATCAACCGTGCTGCCCGCGCACCCCTGCCGCTGCCAAATCCGTGTCGGCCGGGTGCACGATATCGAATGTACGTTCGATATCGTGTTAACATGGCGTATGGCCGCGCAGCTTCCGCGGGGATGGCCTAAAGGGGTGCACCCGCCCGGTACGGAGCGTTTCGAGGAGACGGCGGTGGCCTGGCTGCTTGACGTCGTGCCGCCCGACTACCGGCTGTACGGCGTGCTGCGCCGCTATCCGGTGGCGCTCGCCCAGGTGGCCCGGCATCACGTGCGCGCCTGCGCCGAGGGCGCCAGGCAGGGGTACCGCACCGCGCGGGCCGAGTTGGCCCGGCCGCTGCCACCGCATGCCCGCAGCGCCGTGCTCGCCGCCTACGTCGCGGAAGGGCGCAGGCTCGCAGCCGCGGCACACGCCGTCGAACTTGTCGAGCACGCCCTCCGCAAGCGCGCGGAACCGGCCTGACCTACAGCGCGCGCATCACGATCAGAGCGGTGTCGTCCGCTGGAGGCTGCGGCGCGAAATCATAGACGACCCGCATGATCCTCGCCGCCACGGCGCCCGCGTTGAGCCCGGCGCACTCGGCGAACACCTCCCGCAGGCCGTCGCCGTCGTCGAGCAGGTGACCGCCGCACCGCCGCTCCGTCACACCGTCGGTGACGCACAGCAGCACGTCACCGGGCGCCAGGTCGATGGTCGTGGCGTCGAAGGCGACGTCGTCCAGCACGCCGAGCAGCGGCTGTGGGCCCGTCGCGGGCTGCGGACTGCACCCCGCGCGCGCCAGCAGCGGCAGCGGGTGGCCCGCGCATACCAGCGAGACCTCGGCCACCCGGCCGGCTGGCGCCGCTCCCCCGCTCTCGCCATCCGGCACCGCTTCGCCTGCCGCGCATCCGTCCCGGTCGGCCGCACCGGCCCGCGCGGTGACGATCTCACCGTGGATCAGGGTGATGAAGCGGGCGCGCGGGCCTTCGTCCAAGATGAGCCGGTTGAGGCGGTCGAGCACCGCGGCCACCCCGCGGCCCTCCTTGGCGAGGATGCGCATCGTGTACCTGGCAAGGCCGGTAACCGCCGCGGCCTCCGGCCCGGTGCCGCACACATCACCGATCGCGAACCGCCAGCGGCCGTCCGCCACCGCGAACACGTCGTAGAAATCGCCGCCGACCTCGTTTCCCTCCCCGGCGGCCGCGTACGCGACGGCGAGATCGACGCCGGGGACCTGCGGCACCTCGGGCGGCAACAGGCTGCGCTGCAAGGCACGGCTGGTCTGCAACTGCTGCGAGTACAGCCGCGCGTTGTCGAGTGCGAGCGCCGCGCGGCGGCTGAGATCCTCGACCATCTCGACGGATTCGCGCGGGAACCTGTCACCGCCGGGACGGCCGATGACGAACGCGCCAAGCACCCGCCCCCGCGCGACCAGCGGGCAGCACCAGACGGCGTCCGACACGAAGGCGCCGGCGCCCGGAGGCGCCGCCAAGGTGGCGGGCAGCTCGGGCAGGAACCACCGCCGAGCCACCGGGCGCGACGGAACCGGCGGTGGCGGCACCGTGGCGAGCAGCGCGCCAAGCGCGTCCGCGAGTGCCTCATCGCAGTGCCACACGTACGCGGGGCGCGTCACATCGGCGCCGCCGCCGCCGGCCGCCTCTGCCCACCCGCCGCCGTCCGGCCTGTCTGCGGACAGGTAGACCGCACACCAGGTGGCCAGCCGTGGCACCACGAGCTGTGCGGCCAGAGCGATGGTCTTTGCCTCGTCAAGCGTGCCGGCCAGCAGGTCGCTCGCCTCGGCGAGGAAGCTGATCCGCCCGCGCCGCGCCCGCTCGAGCTCGGCGAGCCGCGCCCGCTCGAGTGAAAGCGCCACCCGGTCCGCGACCTGCTGCAGGCGATCCGCGTCTGCCTGGGTAAACCGGTCGGGCTCGGCCGCCGCGGCGGCGAGCACGCCAGTGAGCCGGCCCTCGACGAGGAACGGAACCGTCACCAGGGACTGTGCCGCCCGGTCCGCCGTGGCAGATGCGACCGCCGCGGGCAGTCTGGCCACGTCGTCATAGAGCGCGGGCAGACGGCCGCCGCCGTCGATTTCGCGGCGCGGCAGCAGCGACAGCCCCGCCGCCGAACTGGCGAGGCTGGCAAGCAGCTCGGGGCTGCCCCCGCCGGCGCCCGCCCGTATCCTCAGCTCGCCGTCCTCATCGGCGACGAGCGCGTACGCGGCGTCGGCGCCTGCCGTGTCCCGCGCGGCTTCAACCGTGTGGCGCAGCAGCTCGTCGTAGCTGAGCTGGCCGATAGCGGACAGCTCATCAGCCCCGGCCGGCCAGGGCGCAGCGCCGGCGGCGGCGAAATCCACCCGCGGCACCGTGTGCCCGAACGTCCCGGCCGTCCCGGTCACCCAGCCCAGACCTGGGTCCTGGCCGGCCGCCGCGCGGTCGGTGACCGGCATGCGGAACCAGACCGTCTTCGCGGTCCGCGCGTAGCTCACCCCCCACGACGACGCGAGGGCAGCAGGCAGCAGCAGACCGCGGCCACTGGTGCGCTCGGCGTCATCGGCGGCGCCGGCTGCCATTTCCCCGAGACCACGGGCGGGATGGCGGTCAGAGACCGCGACCTCGACCTCGCCGCCGTCCAGCCGGCAGCTCACCTGCAGCGGTGTCCCCGCGTGCACGATGGCATTGGTCACCAGCTCGCTGGTGAGCAGCACGGCGTCGTCCACAAGCCGGCTCGACCGATCGGCCAACTGCCACGAACACAGCGTCTCGCGGACGAAACGGCGTGCCGCGGCCGCAGCGGCAGGCTCGGGTTCGTAGGCCGCACTCGCGGCGAGATCCCTGCGCCCCTTCTTCACAAGCCCTCTTGATCCCGTTCCCTAATGCCCGAAGCCGTCATCGTGACAGACTCGTGACGGTGATACATCCTAGGGAACCTGTCCTCGTTTCGTCCGCTGGCTGAAAAGGCCGGCACCCGAGGGCCAATGAATCCTGGCTAAACAGCTACGAAATGCGCACATATGATCAGCAAACGGAGCACAGCGGCGCCGGTGCCTTCAGAGTCTTCACCGGCCCTCGCGCCGCCGACGGCGGCAGCGGAACGCGCGAACACACCGGAGCGTGACCGGCGCAGCCGCGGCGGCAAAGATATAGGAAATGGCGGTGATCGAGGCAAGGCGGCGGGCAGGGCCAATGTGTACACCGAAGCCGACCTGGATCCCGTGCGCAGTGCGCTGGCCGCGCTGCGCGACGGCGACTTCAGGCCGCGCAGGTTCTGGCCAGCGAGCCCGAACGGAGCCAGCGGCCTGCTCGCCGAGATAACCGCGCTCGTCGACGACGTGGGCGGCCAGCTGGCGCTGCACGCCGCCGAGGTCACCCAGATGGCCGCGCAGGTGCGAGACATCGCCCAGGTGGCGACCGCGGTCGCCAAGGGCGACCTGTCACAGAAGATCACCGTGGACGCGCAGGGCCAGATGCTGCAGCTCAAGCAGACCATGAACACGATGGTCGACCAGCTCTCCGCGTTCGCGGACGAGGTCACCAGGGTCGCGCGCGAGGTCGGCACCGAGGGCAACCTCGGCGGCCAGGCCCATGTCCGCGGCGCGTCGGGGGTGTGGAAGGACCTCACCGACTCGGTGAACGGCATGGCCTCCAACCTCACGGTGCAGGTGCGCGGCATCGCCCAGGTGGCGACCGCGGTCGCCAAGGGCGACCTGTCACAGAAGATCACCGTGGACGCGCAGGGCGAGATCCTCCAGCTCAAGGACACCATCAACACGATGGTCGGGCAGCTCTCCGCGTTCGCGGACGAGGTCACCAGGGTCGCGCGCGAGGTCGGCACCGAGGGCAACCTCGGCGGCCAGGCCCATGTCCGCGGCGCGTCAGGGGTGTGGAAGGACCTCACCGACTCGGTGAACGGCATGGCCTCCAACCTCACCATCCAGGTGCGCGGCATCGCCCAGGTGACCACCGCGGTCGCCAACGGCGACCTGAGCAAGAAGATCACCGTGGACGCGCAGGGCGAGATCCTCCAGCTCAAGGACACCATCAACACGATGGTCGACCAGCTCTCCGCGTTCGCGGACGAGGTCACCAGGATGGCGCGCGAGGTCGGCAGCGAGGGCAGGCTCGGCGGCCAGGCCCATGTCCGCGGCGTCTCCGGAACCTGGAAGGACCTCACCGACAACGTCAACTCGATGGCGAACAACCTGACCGGCCAGGTGCGCGGCATCGCTCAGGTGGCGACCGCGGTCGCGGGCGGTGACCTGAGCAAGAAGATCACCGTGGACGCCCGCGGCGAGATCCTGGAACTCAAGACCACGATCAACACGATGGTCGACCAGCTCTCCGCGTTCGCCGGCGAGGTCACCAGGGTCGCGCGCGAGGTCGGCAGCGAAGGCCGCCTCGGCGGCCAGGCACAGGTCCGCGGCATATCGGGAACGTGGAAGGGCCTGACGGAGAGCGTCAACGAGCTCGCCGGCAACCTCACCACCCAGGTGCGCGCGATCGCCGCCGTGGCGAGCGCCGTCGCGGAGGGCGATCTGACCCAGTCCATCCAGGTCGAAGCCCGCGGCGAGGTCGCGGAGCTCAAGGACAACATCAACCTGATGGTCGCCAACCTGCGCGAGACGACGAGCGCCAACCAGGAGCAGGACTGGCTGAAGACCAACCTGGCCAGGATCGCGGGCCTCATGCAGGGCCACCGCGATCTGCTCGATCTCGCCCGCGTGATCATGAGTGAGCTGACCCCGCTGACCTCGGCCCAGTTCGGCGCCTTCTTCCTCGCCGAATACCCGTCGGCCGGCAGCGGGACGGCGGAAGATCCGATCCTGAAACGGATCGCCGGGTACGGGTTCCGCAGGAACGGCCGGGCAGAATTCTCGTTCGGCGAAGGGCTGGTCGGGCAGGCCGCGGTGGAGCGCAAGCCGATTCTGATCGCCCGGGTGCCCGCCGGGTACATCACGGTCGGATCCGGCCTCGGCGAAGCCACTCCGGCGAGCATCGCGGTGCTGCCCATCCTGTTCGAGGACCAAGTGCTCGGTGTGCTCGAACTTGCCTCGATGCAGCAGTTCAGCGACACGCACATGGCATTCTTCGATCAGTTCGTCGCCACCATCGGCGTGACGATCAACACGATCATGGCCAACTCACGCACCGAGGCCCTGCTCACCCAGTCGCAGCGGCTGACGCAGGAACTGCAGGAGCGCTCCGACGAACTGCAGCGCCAGCAGGGCGAGCTGCGGAGGTCGAACGCCGAACTCGAGGAGAAGGCCGCCCTGCTCGCGAAGCAGAACCGGGCCATCGAAGTGCAGAACTTCCAGATCGAGCAGGCACGCCGGGCGCTCGAGGAACGGGCGCAGCAGCTCGCCCTCTCCTCGAGGTACAAGTCGGAGTTCCTCGCGAACATGTCACACGAGCTGCGCACGCCGCTCAACAGCCTGCTCGTGCTCGCCAAGCTGCTGTCGGAGAACCCCGACGGGAACCTGACGGGAAAGCAGGTGGAGTTCGCGCGGACCATCCACGAATCGGGCAGCGACCTGCTCCAGCTCATCAACGACATCCTGGACCTGTCCAAGGTCGAGGCGGGCAAGATGGATGTACACCCGCAGGTGCTCCCGATGGCCACGCTGGTGGAGTACGTGGAGGCCGCATTCCGGCCGGTGGCCGTCGACAAGGGCCTCACGTTCGGTGTCGAGGTCTCCCCCGGCATGCCGGAGCAGGTGTTCACCGATGAACAGCGGCTGCAGCAGGTGCTTCGCAATCTGCTGTCGAACGCGGTCAAGTTCACCACGGCGGGTGACGTCCGGCTGCACATCTCGCGGGCGGTCAATGTGGAGTTCACCGGCCCGCTCGCGGCCGAGCCCGAGGTCGTCGCGTTCGCCGTGTCCGACACGGGCGTGGGAGTCGCGGAGGACAAGCTGCGCGTCATCTTCGACGCCTTCCAGCAGGCAGACGGAACGACCAGCCGCCGTTACGGTGGCACCGGTCTCGGCCTTTCCATCAGCCGTGACATCGCGCGGCTGCTCGGCGGCGAGATTCGCGCCCGCAGCAGGATCGGCCACGGCAGCACATTCACCCTGTTCCTGCCGGTCAGATTCGCCCAGGGCCGCCCCACGGGCGACGGCGGGCGCAATGGGCCGGCCGAGCCCGCCGGGCATGCGGGCGCCGTTTACCGGCCGCGCGGCGCCGAGGCACCGGGCAGGCCGGCCCAAACACCCGCCAGGGCCGGCGACCCGCCCCGGCCGGGCACCGGCGCGGTGGCCGGCCCCGCGACCCAGGCCCCCGCCGCCAGCGCTCCGCCCGCGGCCGCGGGTCCGGCCGCGGCGGGCGGCCGGATGGGCGCACGGCCCGGCCCCGCCGCGGAGCCGGTGCTCAGCGCGGCGCCAGATCCCGGTGACGCGCTCAACGGCGCCAAGATCTTGATCATCGACGATGACGTGCGTAGCGTCTTCGCCCTCACCAGCGTGTTCGAACGGTGCGGCGCCCAGGTGCTGTATGCCGAGAACGGGCGGGAAGGCATCGACGTGCTCGAGCGCACCGAGGACGTCGCACTGGTCCTGATGGACGTGATGATGCCAGAACTCGATGGCTACGCCACGACCGAGGCGATCCGCGGGATGCCCCAGTTCGCCGACCTGCCCATCATCGCGCTCACCGCGAAGGCCATGAAAGGCGACAGGGAGAAGAGCATCAGCGCGGGGGCATCCGACTACATCCCCAAACCGGTCGACGTCGAGCACCTGCTCCGCGTCATGCGGCAATGGCTCGACGGGGACAGCGCACGCTGAGCCGCGTCTCGCAGATCTCGGTGGATGCGGGCGGCGGGCCAGCCCACAAACAGTAGCGAATTGCTTACAGCTATGCACATATCGTGGTGGGATCGATACGATCTAACCCGGCCGGGTCACGACTGGGCATATGGTCGAAACGACGGGAGGAGGGGCGCACCGGGTGGCCGACAAGGCGAAGATCCTGCTCGTAGACGACCGCGAGGAGAACCTCGTAGCGCTCGAGGCCATTCTCGGCTCGCTTGATCACGCCCTGGTCTCGGCCCGGTCCGGCGAGGCGGCGCTCAAGGCGCTGCTCACCGACGAGTTCGCCGTCATCCTGCTCGATGTGGTCATGCCGGGAATGGACGGGTTCGAGACAGCGACCCACATCAAGCGGCGCGCCAAGACCCGCGACATCCCGATCATCTTCCTCACCGCGGTGAACGCCGACCCCGACTACGCGTTCCGCGGCTACGCGGCGGGCGCCGTGGACTACATCTCCAAGCCCTTCGACCCGTGGGTGCTGCGCGCGAAGGTCTCCGTGTTCGTGGAGCTGTACGCGAAGAACCGGCAGTTGCAGGCGCAGGCCGAATTGCTGCGGGCTCAGCTCGACGGGCCGCTCGGTGGCGTGGACTCGGTCATGGCGGAGCTATCCGGCCGGCTCGCCGGGGTGGAAGACCAGGTCGCCGTGCTCGCCGGCCAGGCGTCGGCGACGGGCGGCGCGATGGCGGACGTGATCTCACGCCTCGAGGAACGGACCGGCCGGCTGCGCGATGCCGTCGACGCGCTTCGTGCGCGGCGCTAGAGCGCTGCTCAACCGGTCGGCTCGAGCACCCGGAGCACGAGCATCGTCATGTCGTCGCGCAGGTCGTTCAGGCTGAACTCGAGCACAAGCGCCCGCATGGCCGAGATCACCTCGTGCGCTGACCGCCCCGCCAGGGCGGAAAGCTCGTCGGTCAGCCTGCTTTCGAAATAGGCGTTGTCCGGGCTGCGCGCTTCTGTGACACCGTCGGTGAACAAGAACAGCATGTCGCCCGGTTCCAGCCCAAGCTCCTCAGCTTCGGGCTCGCAGTCGGGAAACAGCCCGATCGGAAGGCCGCCGCCGGAAAGCAGCCGCACCCGCCCGTCCGGCCGCACGAGCGCGGGCCCCGGATGCCCGGCGGAGCCGATCGTCATCCGCAAGATCGGCCCATCCCAGCGCAGATGAGCGGCGATCGCGGTGACAAAGCGGTCGGTGCCCTGCTGCGCGAGCATCACCTCGTTTGTCATGGCGAGCACGACGGTGGGGTCGGCGTTCCAGTGCGCGAGGACCCGCACCGCGTGACGCGCCATCGCCGTAACGGTCGCCGCCTCCTCACCCTTGCCCTGGACGTCACCGATCGCGAGTCCCCAGCCCCCGGGGCTGTCGTAGACGTCGTAAAAGTCGCCGCCCACGTCCAGGCCTTCGGTGGCGGTAATGTACGCGGTCGCTATCTCCACGTCAGGGATCTGCGGGACGTGCCGGGGGAGCAGGCTCGCCTGCAGCGCCTCGACGACCTCGGACCGGCGCACGAACATCCGGTCAACCTTGATCGCGAGCGCGACCTGCTCGCCGAGTTCCTCGACAAGGCCGAGATCGGCGACCTCCAGGGGCCTCTCGTCGGCCCGCCGGACGAGCGTCAGGGCGCCGTAGCTGCGTTCGCCGTCCGACAGCGGCACGCAGAGCAGCGACGTCGCGCCGAGCAGCGTGAGCACCGGCGTGCCGGATTCGGTGACGCCGAGCACGGTGACGTCCTCCGCATGAGCGAGCAGCCGTGACCGCTCCGACTCCTGCACCTCGCAAAAGAGCGAGCCGGGCTGCGGATCCAGGGCGCTGAGTGCCCTCGCCACGTCGGCCGTGCGCTCGCCCGGGGGACCCATCACGAACTGGCGGCGCAGTTCCCCGTCATGCACGACGTCGACGATGACCCAGGACTTGAGCTCAGCCGCCAGCAGCCGCGCGCAGCGCTGCAGCGTGACCGACTCGTTGAACGTGGCGTTCTCGAGCAGCAGGCGGGTCGTTGCCGTCATCAGGTCGAGCCGCTGTGTCGCGTCGGCCACGGCACGGTCGGCGACCGCCCGGCGAGCGGCATCGGCGCGGCCGTCGCCGCTGCCCGCTGACCCGCGCCACTTGGGCGCGGGGGCGAGGGCCGCCGGCCCGGCGACCGCGACGATCATCGGCTCGGGCTCACCGGCGAGCTCCACCAGGTCGATCGTCAGCACCGTCTCGACCTTGCCGCTCGCACCCTGGAGCTGGCAGCGGGTCCGGCGCGGCCTGCGGGTGCGGACCAACGCGTTGAACTGCGTTTTCATCGCGGCCCTGCCGGGCAGGTCGACGAACGCCGTGAAGGGCTTGCCGGTGGTGTATCCCGGCGGCACGCCGAGCAGCCCCCCGGCCTGCCTGTTGGCCCTGCGCACGGTCCCATCGGTTTCGAGCAAGAAGATCGCCGCGGGCGCATCCTGGAACACCGCCCTGAGCAGGCGGCGCTCGGTGTCGGTGGTGCCGGGCCGGCGGGATTCGTCAGGTGCGCCCGCGGCGATCCGGGCTCGCAGTTTCGTGAGCATGTCAGCGGCGAGCTCGAGCTCGACGAGGGCGGCCTCCAGGGTGGGCCGCAGCGTGGCACCGGGGATTTCGGCTGCCTGCCGCAACTCGCTGATCCGCGTCTCGAGCTCGGCGAGCTCGATCTCGAGCTCGCCGGGATCTGATGCCTGGGACATGACGGTCCTATCTGCGCGACCTGTCGCGGTGCTCGGTGTCGGCGGACAAGTAACGGTCTTCGCTGGGCGCACGCCGACCTCGGCGCACCTCACCGCGTTCGTCCACGTTGAGACTTTACTTCGGGATTACGCGCCTTCGCGCGTCATGCGTTCGGCGGCGCTGCGGTGATATCCGCCAGTGTCGACGCCGTGTCCCGCTCCGTTTCGAGCGCGAGGTCCCCCAGCGAGACGATGCCCACGGCCCGGTCGTCTTCGACCACAGGCAGCCGCCGCACCGCTTTCCTGCGCATGATCTTTACCGCGTCGTCCAGGTCGTCGGTGGGCGCGACAACCGCTATGTCCCTGCTGCAGACGTCGCTGAGCGGGAGTGTGGCCGGATCACGTGCGTCGGCGATCGCGCGCACGACGATGTCACGATCTGTGATCAGCCCGTGCAACTGCCGCCGCCCGGCCACCAGGACGCAGCCCACCGCGAAGTCGCGCATGGCGCACGCAGCGTCCGTCACGGTCTGTTCCGGCCGCAACATGACGGGTATCCCGGTCATTACGTCACGCACCTTCAGCTCCATCTGGGCCGCATCCTTCCGCATTGCCCTTCTCCGTATGCTTGCGTGCCCATACCGCCGATGAGCCGGTTGAAACTCCCGCGACCGGATTGGTGGGCCGGATTGCGCGGCGGATGTTTGGCCGCCGTACGGCGGGTAGTCAGGCTGGCACGCGGTGGGTGCCGCAGCAGTGTCCGCCGGGCCGGACGGATCGCACGGTCCGATCGAGAGAAGGAGTCCGGGCGATGTTCCTCATCCTGCTGATCCTCATTCTGGCGCTGCTTCTCGGCGGCCTCGGTTTCGCCATCCACACGCTGTGGTGGATAGCGCTGATCGTGCTCGTCGTGTGGCTCGTCGGCTTCCTCGTCCGGATGGGCGACGGGTCACGCTGGTACCGCTGGTAGCCGTAGCGCGCCAGCGGTAACGCGCAGCCACGCACAACCACCGCTTGAAGGAAGGAGCAGGACAGATGGCCAACGCTCTTCAGTCCAAGGTCGTGGCGTTCCTCGCGGCCGGTGAGGGCACTGAGCAGAGCGAGCTGATGAGCCCATGGCAGACCGTGCTCGAAGAAGGTGGCCGGCCCGTCCTCGTTTCGCCGGCCACAGCCGAGATCCAGCTCTTCGAACACCTCGACCGCGGCAAGCGCATGGAGGTGGACATGCACGTCAGCCAGGCGCGGGAAGCCGATTTCACCGGCCTGGTGCTGCCCGGGGGGGTCGCGAACCCCGACCAGCTGCGGACCGACCCGGACGCGGTCGCGTTCGTCAGGAGCTTTTTCAGCGCCGGCAAGCCTGTCGCCGCGATCTGCCACGCGCCATGGACGCTGATCGAAGCCGACGTGGTGCTCGGCCGCACGCTGACGTCGTGGCCGAGCCTGCGCACCGATCTGCGGAACGCGGGCGCGATCTGGGTGGACGAGCAGGTGGTCGCCTGCGCCGAAGGCCCGAACGTGGTCGTCACCAGCCGTAATCCGCAAGACCTGCCCGCGTTCTGCGACACGCTGACCGGAGTCTTCGCCGACAGCCCGTGACTGGATGCGGCCAGGCGCCCGTGACCCGAACCATCCGGCGGCCAGCGGCGTCGTAGTCGTTGTAGGGCGAAACGGAGGCCGGGTGGATTCCAGTGCGGTCGCGCGGGCGGCTCCGCAGGAGCGCTTCACGGGCGAGGCGCTCCCCTTCATGGATCAGTTGTACCGGGCAGCGCTGCGCATGACTCGTCACCCGGCGGACGCGGAAGACCTGGTTCAGGAGACATACGCCAGGGCGTACGCGGCCTTCCACAGGTTCGAGCAGGGCACGAACCTGCGCGCGTGGCTGTACCGGATCCTGACGAACACCTTTATCAGCGGCTACCGTGCCCGGCAGCGGCAGCCCAGGCAGGCGGACGTCGATGTGATCGAGAGCTGGCAGGTGGCGCACCCGCAGTCTCAGCCCGCGGCCGGGATTCGGTCCGCGGAAGAACTTGCCCTTGACCGCGTGCCCGATGCCGCCGTCAAGGCGGCCCTACAGGAGCTGCCCGGCGAATTCCGGCTCGCCATCTACCTCGCGGACGTCGAGGGCTTCTCCTACAAGGAGATCGCCGTTGTGATGGGCACCCCCATCGGGACGGTCATGTCGCGGCTGCACCGCGGCCGCAAGCAGTTGCGGGCACTGCTGCGCGATTACGCCCGCGAGCGGGGTCTCGTCTCCGGGTGAGCAGAAGGTCATTAGCCTGAACGGCTGCGCAGGATCCCGCCGCCACCTTGCGCAGCCGTTATGCAGCGTTCTCCGTGACACCTGCGCTGGGTGCGATGGCGCCTCAGGGCGCCGCTTCGAGCTGGGCCCGCAGGTGCCGCAGTGACCTGGTGAGCAAGCGGGAGACGTGCATCTGCGATATCCCGATCAGCTCGCCGATCTGCGCCTGGGTCATGTTGCCGTAAAAGCGCAGCAGCACGATCTCGCGGTCACGCTCGGGCAGCCCGCCCAGCGCGGGTTCCAGGTCATGCCGGTACTCGACCAGGTCCAGATCGGCGTCCTGTCCGCCGAGCTGTTCGCCGAGCGTCGCCATCTCCTCGTCGCCGAACTGCGCGGCGTCCAGGGACGAGGTGCTGTAAGCGGCACAGGCGTCGAGGCCCTCGATGACCTCTTCCTCGTCGATCCGCAGGTGAGCGGCGAGCTCGGCGGGGGTGGGCGACCGGCCCAGCCGCTGCGTCAGCTCGTCGCTGGTCCTGACGAGTTCCAGCCGCCTGTCGCGGAGCCGCCTGGGCACCCGTACCCACCAGGAAGTGTCACGGAAGAAGCGCTTGATCTCCCCGGCGATGGTGGGGATCGCGAACGCCAGGAAGCTGCCGCGCTGCGGATCGAACCGGTCGATCGCCTTGATCAGGCCGATCGTGCCGACCTGGAGGATGTCCTCCATCGGCTCTCTGCGGGACCTGTACCTGCGCGCGGCGTTCCTGACCAGCGGCATGTTGAGCTGGACGAGACAGCGGCGCAGTTCAGCGTGCTCGGGGGTGCCGGGCTGCAGCCCGTGCATGCGCACGAGCAACTGGTCGCTCACATCTCGCACGTCACTCTGGCTCCAGCATTCGCCCTGCGCGGGCAGGTGCGCGGCGAACGCGCCGCCCGCCTCGCTCACGGCGGTGTCGCTGGCGGTGTGGCTCGGGCTGTGGCTCGGGGTGTGGCTGGCGGCGTCGCTCGCGGGGTGGCTCGCGGTGAGGCCGGCTGTGCCGTGTGTGCCGTCCGCCTTGCCGGGATCCGGTGCCATGATCACCTCAGGGATCACCTCAGGTGTGACATCCGGTGTCGACGCGCGAATCGCGTGGTCAGGCATGTAGTCTCCTCGCACTCCAGTCCGGCCCCATGGAGTACCAAGCGGCGCGGCGCCTAAACACGTTTTGTCAAGAACGTGTCCGCACCGGCCGTGGCGGGCGCTTGCGCCGGCGGACGGCGGCGTTAGGGCGTGTCCCGCAGATCTTGGTGGATGCGGGCGGCCATCCAAAGCCGGCAGGGCAAGGCGGCGTCCGGCAAGGCTGTGCATGTCTTCGAGGAGCCGATAGCGGAGCCGTCGGCGACGGCTGTGCATCCCACAACCCGGCCGGCCGTCGTCTGGGCGCCGCTCCGCGCTGCCAAAGATATGTGGGACACGTCCCTGGTGGTGGTGGTGGTGGTTTCAGCGATGCCGCACCGGGTGATGTACGCGGCTATGCACCCAGACAGGCTTGTTCATCCGCCGCAGCCATCGCCGACACCGGTGCCGCCGCTGCCGCCGCCCGGGCCGATGCCTGACCCCGTTCCCCCTTCACCACCCAGCCCGGTCCCCGACCCGGAACCCCCGGGGCCGAGCCCGGTGCCGGTGCCGGAGCCCGAGCCGCCGCACCCGGAACCCGCGCCCGCATAGCGGCCCGCAGCGGGCGGCCTGTCCTGGCAGCCGCCCGCCAGGCGGCGCTGCCTGGGCCGTCAGGCTGACGCGGCTATCCGGCTGGCCGGGCTGTCCGGCTGGCCGGGCTATCCGGCGCCGGCGCGGTCCAAGCCGGGCGCGGGGGCATCGGAGTCCCCGACGATGAGGCCGCCGCCACGCCGCCAGGTCAGGTAGCGCCACGCCAGGTTGACCAGCGCGGCGATGCGATTGCGGCCGCCGAGCAGGGTGACAAGGTGCAAAGCGAGCCAGGCGAACCACGCGAGCGTGCCGCGGACCGCGGGGACGCGGGGAATCTGGACGACCGCGGAGCGGCGCCCGATCGTCGCCATGATGCCCTTGTCGTGGTAGCTGAACGGGACGGTCGGCTGTCCCCCGATGAGCCTGCTGATCTGCTTGGCGGCGTGCCGGCCCATCTGCAGGGCGGGCTGGGCGAGCTGCGGGAGTGGCTGGTCGGTGGTCAGGGCGATGTCACCGACCGCGAAAATCCGGTCAGACCCGGCGACGCGCAGGTCAGGACCGGTCAGTATGCGGCCGCCGCGTCCTTGTGGCAGGCCCCAGCCGCCGACGGCGTCCGGCGCGGCGACGCCGGCGGCCCAGACTGTGATGTCGCTGCCGAGGGTGGTGCCGTCGGCGAGCACGACCCGGCCATCGCCGATCTCGCGGATGGCGGTACCCAGCCGGACATCGACGCCGCGGGCGAGCAGTTGGCGGCGCGCGTAGTCGCGAAGCCCCGGCCGGAACGGCGCGAGCAGGGCAGGCGCCTGCTCGACGAGCCTGATGTGCACGCGAGCCGGGTCCAGGTCGGGATACGCCGCGGGCAGGGCGATGTTGCGCAGCTCGGCCAGCGTTCCGGCCAGTTCCACGCCGGTCGCGCCGCCCCCGATGACGGTCACCGCCAGATCCCGGTCCGCGCCCGTGACGCTCAGCCGCTCGAAGCTCGCCACGATGTGATCGCGCAGCACGATGGCGTCACGACGGGTGTACAAGCCCAGGCTGTGCTCGGCGGCGCCGGCGATGCCGTGATAGGCAGCCACGACGCCGGTGGCCAGAATGAGGTAGTCGTAGCCGAGCTTCGTGCCGTCTGCCAGCGTGATCTGCCTGAGCGTGGCGTCGATGCCGGTCAGCTCGCCGCGGCGGAAGCTCCCGTGGTACTTGCGCGTGACGCCGCGCGCGGGGTAAGCGACATCGCTGCTGGTCAGGCCGGCCGTCGCCACCTGGTACAGCAGCGGCTGGAAGGTGCTGTAGACATTGCGGTCGATCAACGTGGTTTGTGTGCCGGCCCGGGCCAGCCTACTCATCGTCGCGAGCCCGCCGAAGCCTGCGCCCACGACGACGACACGCGCGGCGCCGGTGTCCGCGGCGCGGGCGCGCCGATCCCGCTGCCTCATCGCTGCCATGCCACCTCCGCCGCGCCTGCGGTCGCCGCCGGTCGCTGTTGCGCCTGCCCGCCGCCCGATCCGCGCCGCCTGTCCCGTTCCTGCCCTTCCACAACGCGCCCAGGGTCAAACGGGCGGCGGGCCAAACACCGCCGCGGCCAGACCGCCGCCCAGCGGGCCGCCGCTGGCAGGCCCACCGCGCGCCAGCGCCGCCGCCCACAGCCGTGACCAGCGCCGTGCGGTTTCGCACTCTTCGCGCCGAAATCCCGTTTGACCGGGCCCGCTTCTGGTAAGACTCGATGTAGCGGTGCCTATGACGCAGGCACACCTTGTTCGGCGCGAGTTCGCTCACCGGAGGTGTGCCTTGAAGATCGATTTTGTTTCTGCGCAGGTCAACCCGCTTGCCGCGATCGGCGGACCCGGATTTGGCAGTCAGCACATACATGTCGCTGCTCTCGCCCGTGAGCTCGGCAGGCGCGGTCACAAGATCACCGTCTACACGCGGCGCGATTCGCAGAATGTTCCGGCCCAGGTGCGCATCGCGCCCCGGGTCACGGTCGAGCACGTTCCCGCCGGTCCTGCCCGCGAGCTGCCGCAGGACAAGCAACTGAGCTTTATGGCGGAGTTCGGCGCCTACCTTGCCGACCGGTGGCTGCGTGAGCCGCCGGACATGGTTCATGCGCATTACTGGATGAGCGGCCTTGCCGCGCTGACGGGTGCGCGTGAGCTGCGGCTGCCGGTGGTGCAGACGTTCCACGGCCTCGGCGTGCCGTCAAGGCGCAGGGCAGCGGGAGAAGATCCCGGTCCCGCGGCGCGGGTCAGGCTCGAGGCCGCCATCGCCCGCGGCGTCGATGCGATCGTGGCAACCTCGTCCGACGAGGCGTTCGCGCTCGTCCGGCTCGGTGTGCCACGGCACCTGATCCGCGTCGTCCCGTCCGGCGTGGACACGGGCCAGTTCACCCCGGATGGCCCCGCCGCGCAGCGCGGTGATCAGCCACGGTTGCTCACCGTCGGCCGTCTTGGCCAGCACACCGGGCTCGAGGAGATTTTGCAGGCGCTGGCCGGTGTGCCCGACTGCGAGCTGCTCATCGCCGGCGGCCCGGCCAAGGCCAAGCTGCGGCAGGACCGCGAATACCGGCGGCTGGCCAAGCTGGCCGGCCAGCTCGGCGTGGCGAGCAGGGTGAAGTTCTGTGGCCGGGTGAGCCATCAGGAAATGCCAGGCATGTTCCGTTCCGCCGACCTGGTGGTCAGCGTGCCGTGGCACGGTCCTTCCGGCGTGGTGCCACTTGAGGCCATGGCCTGCGGCACGCCGGTTGTGGCGTCCGCTGTCGGCGGGCATCAGGACACGGTCGTCGATGGCACGACCGGCGTGCTCGTGCCACCGAGGCAGCCGGAAATGCTCGCACGGCGGATCAGGGATCTGCTCGCCAGCCCCATGCTCTGCCAGGGGCTCGGGATCGCGGCGGCGGACCGGGCGGTCGCCAGGTACTCATGGGAACGGATCGGACAGGAGACGCTCGCGGTATACCAGCGGATCCACCGCGCACAGCGAAGCGAGCCGGCCGCGGCGGCGGCACCCGCGGCGCCGCAGGCGCGGTAGCGCCGCAGGCGCGCCCACCTCGGCAATGGCCCATGCTGGTGCGCCCCCAGCATGGGCCATTGCCATTGCCATTGCCACGGCCATGGCGGGCGCTCACCCAGCCACCGGCGCACCAGCCGCCCGCTTGGGCATCAC
>WNGJ01003178.1_pt1 | contig 16840 bp, 17 predicted proteins | sample 5400611 | NCBI WGS metagenome assembly WNGJ01 (sample SAMN13153375, study PRJNA577476) | soil metagenome | isolation source: 40 cm soil or saprolite under Garry oak tree replicate 1 | place: USA:California | collected 2016-06-15 | reverse complement strand
TCGAGCGGACCACGCCGCGTCGATGGGCTTCGAGGATGCCGCGGGTCACGCCGGCGCTGAGGCCGAGATCGTCGGCGGTCACGATGACGCTCAACGGTAGCGCCCGAGAATGTCGTTGAGGCGGATGCGGATGAGGTCGCGCATCATCCGCGGCGCCTGCGCCGCGAAGTTGATGCTCGTCTCATGGTCTTGGACGAGCGCGAACGGGATCTCGCGGACGCGATAGTGCGCGCGCCGCGCGAGGAACAGGACCTCGGCGTCGAACGCGAAGCCGTGCAGGCGCTGGCGCAGGAAGAGATCCTTCGCGGCCTCGGCCGTGTACGCCTTGCCGCCGCACTGCGTGTCCTGGACTCCGGTCGGCACCAGGGTGCGCACGCATGCGCGGAAGGCGTCACCGATGAACCGCCTCCACCACGGACGGCGCACGACGGAGCCGGGCACGTAACGTGACGCGATCGCGATATCGGCGCCCTCGTCGATCGCGCGGAGGAAATCGTCGATGATGTCCACCGGGATCGTGAGGTCGGCGTCGAGAAAGACGATCGGATCGCCGGTGGCGCTGCCCACACCCGCGCGCACCGCCGAGCCTTTGCCGCGGTGCGGCAACGGCAGATAGCGGTAGGTAAAGCCCGCGTGCGGCAGCGCCGCGACCGCGTCGGCGAACGCCTCACCGGTGTGGTCGGTCGAGCCATCGTCCGCGACGATGATCTCCGCTCCCAGTCCGCGCTCGCCGAGAAACTCCGCGCATGCGGCGAGGCTCGCCGCGATCCGGCGAGCCTCGTTATAGGCCGGTAGAACTAATGAAAGCAGCGGCTACCTGCGAGGCGGACCGCTCCGCCGGAAGCCTCCCCCACCACCGCCGCCGCCCGGAGGGCCGCGGAAGCCACCTCGGTCGCCGCCCTCGCGGTCATTGAACCGCGCGCGCTCGGCGCGCTGCCGCTCCTCGAAGCCGTTGCCGTCCTCGTTCACCGCACGCATCGAGAGGTTGACGCGACCCTGTCGATCGACCTCGGCGATCTTCACGCTGACCTTGTCGCCGACCTTCACGACGTCTTCGATGCGGTTGACGCGATCGTTGGAGATCTCGGAGATACGCACGAGCCCTTCCTTGCCGGGAAGGTACTCGACGAACGCGCCGATCGACATGATCCGCGTGACCTTGCCCTCGTAGACCTCGCCGACCTCCGGTTCCTTCGTGAGGCCCTCGATCATCGCCTTCGCCTTCTCGCGGCCCTCGGCCTTGGCGCCGGTGATACGGACCGTGCCGTCGTCCTCGAGCTCGATGGCGGTGCCGGTCTCGCTCTGGATCGCGCGGATCATCTTGCCACCGGGGCCGATGACTTCGCGGATCTTGTCGGGGTGGATCTTGATCGTCTCGATGCGCGGTGCCCAGAACGACAGCTCCGGACGTGGCGCGCTGATGACGTCTTGCATCGCCTTCAGGATGAAGAGGCGCGCTTCGCGAGCCTGCGCGAACGCCTCGCGCATGATCGCGAGCGAGATCCCCTTGATCTTGATGTCCATCTGCAGCGCGGTGATGCCCTTGGCGGAACCGCAGACCTTGAAGTCCATGTCGCCGTAGTGGTCCTCGAGGCCCTGGATGTCGGTGAGGACCGTGTGCCGGCTGCCCGAGGTCACCAGGCCCATCGCGATGCCCGCGATCATCTCCTTGATCGGGACGCCGGCGTCCATGAGCGACAGCGTGGATCCGCACGTCGACGCCATCGACGACGAGCCGTTCGACTCGAGCGTCTCGCTGACAATGCGGATCGTGTAGGGGAACTCGTCCTTCGTCGGAAGCACCGGCAGCAGCGCGCGCTCAACGAGCGCACCGTGACCGATCTCGCGACGTCCGGCGCCACGCATCATGCGCACCTCGCCGACCGAGTACGGCGGGAAGTTGTAGTGATGCATGAACCGCTTGGTGTCGACGGGCGAAAGCGTGTCGATGATCTGCTCGTCACCGGTGGGTCCGAGCGTCGTGACGGAGAGTACCTGCGTCTGACCGCGGGTGAAGAGACCGGAGCCGTGCGTGCGCGGGAGAACGCCGACCTCGATCGAGATCGGCCGGATCGTCTTGGTGTCGCGGCCGTCCGGCCTCAGGCTCTCCTCGGTCACCGCGCGCCGGAACTCCTCCTCGAGGATCGTCTCGAAGGCCGTGGCGACCTCCTCCGCAAGGACCGGGCTGCCCTCCTTGACGAACTGCGTGACCGCCTCGGCCTTCAGGTCATCGAGGCCGCTCTCGCGCTGCGCCTTGTCCGGATTGCGCAGCTTGGCCCGGATGCGCTCCTTCAGGAACGCGGTGACGGGTCCGAGCTTGGCCGTGTCGACCGCGGGCGCGGCGACCGCGAGCTTGGGCTTGCCGACGGCGCGCCGGAGCTCCTCCTGCGCGTCGCAGAGCTCCTTGATGCCCTCCTGCGCGAGCGCGAGCGCCTCGACCAGGAAGTCCTCGGTCACCTGACGAGCGCCGGCCTCGATCATCATGATCGAGTCGCGCGTTCCGGCGACGACGAGATCGAGCTCGCTCTCGTCCAGCTGCTGGATCGTCGGGTTCAGCGTCAGCTTGCCGCCGACGGTGCCGACGCGAACGCATCCGATCGGTCCTTCGAAGGGCGCGTCCGAGATGGTGAGCGCCGCGGAGGCTGCGTTGACGACCAGCACGTCGTATTCGTTCTCCTGGTCGGCGGACCAGGCCGACGCGACGATCTGCACGTCGTTCTTGAAGCCCTTCGGGAAGAGCGGGCGGATCGGTCGATCGGTGAGGCGCGCGGTGAGGATCCCCTCCTCGGACGGACGGCCCTCGCGCCGCGGGAACGAGCCGGGGATCTTCCCGGCCGCGTACAGGCGCTCTTCGAAGTCGACCGTGAGCGGGAAGAAGTCGATCCCCGGTCGCGTGGTCTTCGCGACCGTCGCGGCGGCGAACACGATGGTGTCGCCGTAGCGGACCGTGACCGCACCGCCCGCCTGTTTCGCGTATTTCCCGGTCTCGAAAACGAGCGGCTTTCCGTTGATCGTTGCTTGGGCTTGCGTGACTGGCATGTATTTGTTGGGGTGCGCCTCTAAGAAAAGACCCAGGGGTCTCCCTGGGTCATCCGCGCTCTCGCGGCCTCGCTACCGGCGGAGTCCGAGTCGCCCGATGACCACCTGGTAGCGCTCGGGAGACTTCTGGTGCAGGTATGCGAGGAGCCGCCGCCGCTGTCCGACCATCTGGAGCAGGCCGCGCCGACTGGAATTGTCGTGGCGCGCTGCGCGAAGGTGTTCGGTCAGATGCTTGATGCGCTGCGTGAGGACTGCGATCTGGACCTCCGGCGAACCGGTGTCTTTGTCGTCGCGCTGATAGGCCCCGATGAGCTCACGCTTGGATGTCGTCGTCGCGGGCGGCACCCACTGTCCTTTCTCTGATCCGTAGATCTTGTTTTGTCCCGATCAGTGTAGGCGATAGGTGACCGGCCGTCACGAACGCGGCCGAGCGCGCAGGGCAGCACGTGTGGCCTCGACATCGCGAGCGATCTGCGCGCTGAGCTCCTCGGGACTCGCGAAACGCAGCTCGTCGCGCAGGCGCTTCACGAACGCGGCCTCGATCCGGTCGCCGTACACGTCGCCCTCCCAGTCCAGCAGGTAGGCCTCGAGCGTGCGGTCGCCGCCGCCGAACGTCGGCCGCACGCCGAGGCTCGCCGCGGCCGTGACCTGCTCGTCGTGAACGCGCACGGACATCGCGTAGATGCCGTCGCGCGGCAGCAGTCGCTCGGGCGGAATCGCGAGGTTGATGGTCGGAAAGCCGAGCGCCCTCCCGCGCTTCGCGCCATGGACCACCGTGCCTCTGACGCTGTACGGGCGGCCCAGAAGCCGCGCCGCAAGGGCGACGTCACCCGCGAGAAGCGCGTTGCGGATGCGAGTAGAGCTCACCACCTCGCCCTCGAGCTTGACCGGCGCCGCGACGACGACCTCGAACCCCGAGCGTGACCCGGATGCGGCGAGCGTGCGGACGTTGCCGTCGCGGTCGTGTCCGAACTGGAAGTCCGCGCCGACGAAGATCTGACGCACCTCGCCCGCGCCCGCGAGCCGGCCGACGAACTCGTCGGCGCTCAGGGCGGCGAATTCTTTGGTGAAACGAAAGACGACGACGTCGTCCGCGCCGGCGTCCCGCAGCAGGCGCACACGCTCGTCCACGTCGGACAGCGCGGACGGCGGCGCTCCGGGCGCGAGCGCTTGGATCGGTAGCGGGTCGAACGTCGCCGCGAGCGCTCTCCCACCCCGTTGCTTCGCGCCCGCGGCGGTCTGCCGGATCAGCGCGTGATGACCGATGTGCACGCCGTCGAACACACCGATGGCGATGGAGAGCGGACCGCGCGGCCAGCCGGTGAAGTCCTCGAGCACGGTCACGAGCGCTGAGGCTAGTCGAGCGCTCCAGCGGGCGCGGGCGCCGGCTCACCGTCGATGGGCTCGAGCGGGCGCGCGTCGGTGCTCGCGGGTCCCTTCGGCGCCGGGATCGCGAGCGGCGTAGAGGCCGTGACCGGCGCCGACTCCCGCTTCGCGCCGACGTGCGCCCGCTCTCGCCCCATCGCTCGCTCCGGCTCGCGCCCCAGCTCGCGGCCCAACTCTCGCCTTCTTGTTCGCACCCTCTTTCTCGCGGGCGCGGCCTCGGTTCTGAGGAACAGCACCGGCGTGGCCACCGCGAGGATGTAGCCGAGGTAGTTCCCCTGGAAGTAGCGGCCGAAGAAGAGGAACGCCAGGAGCGTCAGCGCGTAGCCGGTGAGCATCGTGGCCAGCGTCGGCTGCTTCCAGAGCCTCCACATCCACCAGAGCGCGATCGGCGTAGCCACGGCGATCTCGATCGCGGCGAACGGGAAGTCGGCCTGCCGGAACTCGATCACGCCCAGGGCCAGCAACAAGGCTGAGAAGCCCATGCCCGAGATCGGATACGTCCAGGCCGCGCCGCCGGCGTTGTAGCGCACGACGTCGTCGTAGAAGGCGGCGAAATCGTTCAGCAGGAACGGCAGGAACGTGATCGCGAGGAACAGCGTCGCGGGCCAGAGCGGTGGCCACAGGACGTCCCACGCCTCGCGGATCGTGCGCGGCCGCCGCGTCGCGACCAGCCACACCGCGACGAACGGCATGATGAAGACGGCGTGCAGCTTGGCGGCCGCGGCGACCGCGATCGCGAACGAGCCGAGTGTCCGCCGCTCGCGCTGGAGCAGCGCGATACCCGCGAACAGGAACACCAGCACGAAGAAATCGTTCCGGCCTTCGACGACGAACGGGAAGAGCTGCGGGTTCAGCGCGACCAGGGTCACGAGCGCGAGCCGGTTGTCCACACGCCGCGCCAGGAGCGGCACGATCGCGAGCGTCGCGAGGTAGGCCGGCAGGTATAGGTAGCGCTGGTCCCAGAAGAGGCCGACCTTGTCGAAGAGCCACACGAACGGGGTGGTAATGACGAACAGGAATGGGAAGTACGTGAGGTGATAGAGCGCGGGGTTGTTCACCATCGGCCAGTAGTAGAGCGGGGTGTCGAGGTAGTCAGCGACGTAGGGGTTCTGCCCGAGGAGCAGCTTGCGCGCGGCCCACTCGACCATCAGCGCACCGTCGTGGATGTACGTGTACGGCTTCCCGGTCTCGCGCAGCACGATCGACGCGAGCGTTGGCACGACGACGAAGGCCGCGATGATCGCCGCGACGTGCACGGCTCGCTGCCGCGACGTGAACGCGCTGCGCGACATGTGATCGCGCATCGCGTACGCGATCGGCAGCACGCCGCAGGCGATGAGGAACACCGTGTCCGCGCCGAACGGGAACAGCTGCCAGAGCGGCACGTCGCGCGTCGCGGCGACGGTCGTGTGGTTCCCGAATAGCAGCAGCCAGTTCGCGACGCCGACCGCGCTTACGACCTTCGCGTCGAGCGAGAGTTCACGCCATGCCTGGAGGGCCGCGCGGGCGAAGCGTTCCGCGACCTTGATCACGCACGTCCCCCTGCGCCGACGAGTTTATCGGCGGCCTCGTCGAGATACCGACGCGGCAGCACGAGTGTTTCGTCGTCCATGGCCCGCAGCCGCGAGACGGCGGCCGCGTGCCCGGCCGAGCGGAGCGCCTCGATGCCGACCGCGTCAGCGATATCGAGCGCCCCGATCGCGAGCCGGCGGAGCGCCGCGAGATGCGCGGCCGACCCCAGCGCTCTGCCGAGGTCGCGCGCGATCGAGCGCACGTAGGTGCCGCTCCCGCACACGATGAAGAGCCGCGCGTCGGGCGGGTTCCACTCCGTCATCTCGAGTCGATGGACCTGCACCTCCCGCGCCGCGAGCTTGACCGTTTCGCCGCTCCGCGCGCGCGCATACGCGGGCCGGCCCCCGACCTTCACCGCGGCGTAGGCGGGCGGGACCTGCCATATCGCGCCGCGTAACGGAGCGAGGCCAGCTTCGATGCTGCTCGCCTCGGCCGGCGGCGCGGCGCTGCGTGTCGGCTCGCCCTCCCGGTCGTCGGTCGCCGTCTCGCTCCCGAAGCGCACGAGCGCGTCGTAGACCTTTGGAGCGGTATGCAGGCGCTCGGTCGCGCGCGTCGTCTCGCCGACAAGGAGCGCGAGGAGCCCCGTCGCGAGCGGATCGAGCGTGCCGCCGTGGCCGACGCGAGTGGTGCCCAGGATGCCGCGCGCCACGGCGACGACGTCGAACGAGGTCCAGCCCTCGGGCTTGTCGATCGCGAGGATGCCGGCGAGCGTCGCGGTCAGGCGATCCCTTCGGCGACCGGCCGAGCGGCGCGCGCAGCCATGAGCGCCTCGCGCGCGGCACGCAGAACCGCCTCGCGGACCTCGGCGACGCTGCCGCTCACCAGCGCGCCCGCAGCGCGCACATGCCCGCCGCCGCCGAACTGCGCCATCACCGCGGACGCGTCGACCGACGGTGCCCAGGCCGAGGTGCGGCACGAGACCTTGATAGCGCCCGCGTCGTGCTCGTTGAACAGGAGCGCCACGCGCATGCCGCTCGCGCGCGCGATCTGCTCCACGAGACCGGAGATGTCCTCGTCCAGCGCCTCGGCGTTCGCGAAATCGTCGCGCGTGACCTCGGTCCACACGAGCTGATCCTCCTGCTCGCGCCGGAGCCGTGAGAACGCGAAGCCCCAGAGCTTCAGCGCCTGGAAGCGCTTGTTGCGGAACACGTTGTAGGTGATGGCCTGGAGATCGGCGCCCGCCTCGCGCAGCCGCGCCGCTCGATCGAGCGCGCGCGAGTCGGTCGACGGGAACTGGAACGATCCGGTGTCGGTCATGATCCCGATGAGCGCGGCCGTCGCCATCTCCGCCGTCCACTTCACCCCGAGCGCGTCGATCACGCGCGAGACGAGCTCCGCCGTGGCCGCGGACGTGACATCGACGAGGTTCACGGAGCCGAAGCCCGCGTTCGAGGCGTGGTGGTCGATGTTGACGAGCGTCGGTCCTTGCGGGAGCGCGAACTTCGCGCGATCGGCGGAGCCGAAGTCGACCGTGACGATGAGATCGCACGTGTTCGGCGGTGGCGCGGTCGTGTAGCGATCGGCCCAGGCCAGGAAGCGCGCGTGCTCGGGCACGGGGTCGGCGCAGTGCAGCGTCACGCGCTTCCCGAGGCTGTCGAGCGCGAGACCGAGCGCGATGCCGGAGCCGATCGTGTCGGGGTCGGGGTCGCGGTGCGAGACGATCGCGACGCTCTTCGCGCCCCGTAGCGTGGCGACGAGCTCCTTCACGAGGGGTCCTCGCGCTGTCGCGCCTGGCGCAACAGCGACGAGATGCGCGCGGCGCGTTCGGCGGTCTGGTCGCTGACGAAGGTGAGGTCCGGAACGTAGCGGAGCTCGGTGCGCGCGCCGATCTCATGGCGCAGGTACGGGCGCGCCTCGTTGAGCGCGACCAGCGTCGATTTCACCTGGTCCTCGTCGCCGAGCACGCTCACGTGGACCTTCGCGCTGCGGAGATCGGAAGTGATCTCGACCGCGGTCACCGTCGCGAAGGCGATGCGCGGATCGCGCAGCTCCTCGCTGATGATCATGCCGAGCTCGCGCTGCAGGAGCGCGTTGACGCGGTCCGCTCGTTTGTACGCCACGGCGTGATTACCTCGGCTTTGGCTGGACGGTGTACGCCTCGATGACGTCGCCGACCTGGATGTCGTTCGTGTCGAGCGTGATGCCGCACTCGAGACCGGCGGCGACCTCGCGCACGTCGTCTTTCACGCGACGCAGCGATTCGATGTGGCCGTCGTGCGTGACCTCGCCTCCGCGGAGCAGCCGCGCCTGCGCGCCGCGGCGCATGACGCCGTCGAGCACGCCGCAGCCGGCGATCGTCGTCTTTCCGGCGGTGAAGATCTGCCGCACCTCGGCGTGGCCGATCACGGCCTCGACCATCACCGGCTCGAGCATTCCGGTGAGCGCCTTCTGCACGTCGTCCAGCAGCTCGTAAATGACCTTGTATTGCCGAACGTCGACGCTCGTCTGATCGGCGACCCGCTTTGCGGGCGCCTCCATCTTGGTGTTGAAGCCGATGACGACGGCGCTCGACGCCGCGGCGAGCGTGAGGTCGGATTCGGTGATGTCGCCGACCGCGTCGTGGATGACCTGCAGGCCGACCTCCTCCTGTGGGATCTTCGCGAGAGCGCCCTTGATCGCTTCGAGCGAACCCTGGACGTCGGCCTTGAGCACGAGCTTCAGCTCCTTGGCCTTGCCCTCCTTGACCTGCGCGAACATCTCATCGAGCGTCGCGGGCTTCTCGGACGCGCCGGCACCCGCGCGCTCGCGCGCGTTGGCCGCGACGAGCGCCTTGGCGGTCTTCTCGTCCGCAACGACGCGGAAAACGTCGCCCGCCTCCGGGACGCCGGGCAGGCCGAGGATCTCGACCGGACGGGACGGCTCCGCGCGACCGACGGGCTTGCCCTTGTCGTCGGTCATCGCCTTCACCCGGCCGGCCGAGACCCCGGCGACGACGAAGTCGCCACGCTCGAGCGTGCCCGTCTGCACGAGCACGGTCGCGACGGGCCCGCGCTTCGTATCGAGGTGCGCTTCGACGACACGACCGATCGCGGGCCGGTCGGGATTGGCGGTGAGCTCGGCCACATCCGCGACGAGAAGCACGGTCTCCAGGAGATCGTCGATGCCCAGCTTCGTGCGCGCCGAGACGGGGACGAGCGGCGTGTCGCCGCCGTATTCCTCGATCGTGACGTTGTGCTCGGCGAGCTGTGCCTTGACCTGATCGGGGTTCGCGTCGGCCTTGTCCATCTTGTTCAGCGCGACGACGATCGGTACGCCCGCGGCCTTCACGTGTGAGATCGCCTCGATCGTTTGCGGCTGCACGCCGTCGTCCGCGGCGACCACCAGGATCGCGACGTCCGTGAGCTGTGCGCCGCGCGCGCGCATCGCCGTGAATGCCTCGTGACCGGGCGTGTCGAGGAACGTGACTTTGCGGTCCTTGTATTCGATCTGGTACGCGCCGATGTGCTGCGTGATCCCGCCCGCCTCGCGCGCGGTCACGTTGGTCGTGCGGATCGCGTCGAGGAGGCTCGTCTTGCCGTGGTCGACGTGTCCGAGGATGGTGATGACCGGCGGGCGCGGCTTGAGCTTGCTGGCATCGTCCTCGGTCCAGAGCTCGGGCTTCAGCGGCGCGATCTCGGCTTCGGCGTCCTCGACCGGCGGCGCGATCTCCTCCTCGGCTTTGGTCTCGATCCCGAGCTCGGTCGCCACGAGGGTGGCCGTGTCGAAGTCGATGGTCGTGTTGATCGACGCCATCGTCCCCATGTTCACCAGCGCCCGCATGAGGTCGACGATGCTGACCTCGAGGAGCGTCGCGAGCTCGCGCACCGAGACCTGCTTCGGCAGTACGACCGGCGGACGGCCCTCGATGACCGCCACGGCCGGCGCGGCCTGCTCGACCGGCGCTACGACGGCCTGCGGGCGCTGCGGCCTACGGCCCCGCGGTCGGGGGCCGCGTTGTGGCGGGAACCGCCGTGGTCGAGCCTTCGGCATTACGCGGTCTCCTTCTGTCGTACGCGGGCTGCTTCGTCTAGTTCTACCTTCAATCGCTCCGCCGTGGTGGCGTCGATCGGGATCTCGAGCGCCTTCGCCAGGACTCCCTCGCGCAGACCCCGTTCGAGGCAGGCTTGATCCGGGTCAAGGTACGCGCCCCGTCCGGGGGCCTTGCCGCGAAGGTCGACCGCCACCTCTCCCGTGGGAGACCGCACGATGCGCACGAGCTCCCGCTTCGCGTGGACGGTGTGGCACGCCACGCAGGTCCGCTGCGGAAGAGGCCGACGGCCGACGGCCGCGGTCCCCTTCGGGCTAACGGCGTTCCTTCTTCTTCTTGGCTCCGAGGAGCGCTCGGTCTTCCTCATCCAGCTCCTCTTCGTCCGCCATCGCCGACTCGGCCTCGACCTCGGCGATGAGATCGTGGCTCGGTTCGGCGTCTTCCTCGACGACCGGGGCCACCTCGACCACGGCCGCGACCGGCTCTGGCTCGGGCTCCGGCTCGAGCTCGGCCCGGACCTCCGACTCGCTGCGGATGTCGATGCGCCAGCCGGTGAGCTTGGCGGCGAGCCGCGCGTTCTGGCCTTCCTTGCCGATCGCGAGCGACAGCTGCCGGTCGGGGACGACGACGTACGCCGTCTTGTCGTCCGCGACGATGTCGACGCGCACGACGTGTGCCGGCTCGAGGGCGTTGGCGACGTACTGCTCGGGCTTTTCGTTCCACTCGATGATGTCGATCTTCTCGCCACCGAGCTCGTTGACGATCGCCTGCACGCGCAGCCCGCGCTGGCCGATGCACGCGCCGCGAGCGTCGATCCCGGGCTGGCGGGCGCGAACGGCGATCTTCGTGCGCGACCCGGCCTCGCGCGCGATGCCGACGATCTCCACCTGACCGTGGTAGATCTCCGGCACCTCGAGCTCGAACAGGCGCTTCACGAGGTTCTTGTGCGAACGGCTGACCATGATCTGCGGCCCGCGCAGCGTGCGGCGGACCTCGACGACCACGACCTTGCGGTGCTGGCCGATGAAGTAGCGCTCGTGCGGCGCCTGGTCGGCGCGCGGCAGGATGGCTTCGGCCTTGCCGAGCTCCATGATCGCGGACCCCGCCTCGAAGCGGCTGATCTGGCCGTTGATGATGTCGCCTTCGCGATCGGCGTATTCCGCGAAGACCTGCTCGCGCTCGGCCTCGCGCAGGGACTGCTGGATGACCTGCTTGGCCGTTTGCGCACCGATGCGCCCCAGCGCGGCCGCCGATTCCTCGAGCGGGATGATGTCCCCGAGCTGCGCGTCGGGCTTGATGCGCTTCGCGGCGTCCAGGAGGATCTGTAGCTTTGGGTCCTCGACCTTGTCGACGACCGTCTTCAGCAGATAGACCCTGAACGCGCCGGTGCTGATGTCGACCTTGACGTCGATGTTCTCTTCGGCGCCGTAGGCGCGCTTCAGCGCTCGGGCGATGATGTCGCCGACGACCTCTTTGGGGAGCCCCTTCTCGGCGGAGAGCTGTGCAAGACCGGTCACGAGTTCTCGGTTCATCGCCGGCGCTCCCCTCTTCTTCAATTAACCATCGGCCCCCCGCCTCGCGGGGACATGAGCCGCGGCCGCCGGGCGACAAAAAAAGTGGGGTCGACCCACTTTCAGCGGCGCCCGCGGCTCCCGGGCATCGACCGGAAGCCGTTGACGAAATTGTATCAAAAAGGGGAAACCTCGGAGGCTCTGGCCGCCGCCCGCTCTCCTATGTGAGGTTGTTCCCGATCATCGAGAACTCGTTCGTCAGTTGGTTCCTCAGAAAGATCATCGCGATGATGATCGCGATCGCGATAACGGCAATGATGAGTGCGTATTCGACCAAGCCTTGCCCGGATTCGTCGCTGATGAATCGACCCATTCCCGCTCCTTACAGGCGGGTCGGCGGCCAGCGCTAGCGTGACACGCCGCGCGGGTGGCTGCTAGACGGAAGGGGAGCCTCCGACGCCCACCGTCACCGTCCTGCGACCCCGACCCGTCCTGCGGCCCGCAGGGCGGACGTTACGCGCTCCTCCGTGGTCGCGGCACCCGCGGGCGGGACTCCGCGCAGGGCCGAAACGGCCTCGGCGGTGGTGTAACCGAGAGCCTGGAGCGCCGCCACCGCTTCATCTTCAGTCAGCAAACCCGTCGGCTCGCGCTCCGGACCCGTCCGCGCGATCTTGCCTTTGAGATCGACGATGAGGCGCTCCGCCGTCTTCTTTCCCACGCCCGGCGCGCGCGCGAGCGCCGCCGCGTCGCCGGACGCGATGGCCACGGCGATCGCCGACGGACTCGACACCGACAGCAGCGAAAGCCCCGCTTTTGGACCGACGCCGGACACCGTGATGAGCAGCTCGAACAGCGCAAGCTCGTCGCGGGTCTCAAAGCCGAACAGCTGCTGCGCGTCGTCGCGGACGACGTGATGCGTGTGCAGCGCGACCGTGTCACGTGGCGGCTGCCGCGGGACGAACACCTTGTAGCCGACGCCACGCACGTCGACGACGACGTGATCCGCGCCGCGCGCGACGACCTCGCCGCTGACGAGCGCGATCACTTCGTATCTTCGGCGCGCGCGGGTCCTGCCGCGGCTCGGGGTTCTCGCTCGCTCGCAACGCATCCCCGCCCGTTCGCGGGTCGAACCGCCGTCCTTCGGCGGGGCCCCTCGACGCTCGCTCGCGAGAACCCGACTCGCCGCGTCACCCGCGCGCGCTCATGTAGCGATCACTTCGCGCTCGCGACGGCGGCGACGAATTTCACGCGCTGCGCGTGCGTCAGTGCGATGGCTATGGCGTCGGCAATGTTGTCCTGGGTTATGGGTTCGGGCAGCTCGAGCAAGTGCACGAGCATGCGCTGCACACCACGTTTGTCCGCGCCGCCGCTTCCCGTCACGGACTGCTTCACTTCCTGCGGGGTGTACTCCGCGATCACGAGGCCGGCGCGTGCTCCGCACACGAGCGCGACACCCCGCGCCTCCGCCACAGCCATCGCCGTCTTCGCATTCTTGTTGAAGTAGAGGCGCTCGACGGCGAGGTAGTCCGGTCCGTGCGTGGCGATCAATTCGTCCAAAGCGACCGCGATCGCGAGGAGCTTCTCGGCGGCGCTGCCGTACTTCGGGGTCTGCACGAGTCCGTGCGCGATTAGGTGAGGCGGATCGGTGGTCAAGTCCAGAAGCGCGTATCCCATGCCCGTCGTGCCCGGATCGATGCCGAGCACCGTGCCACGGCTAGGCGTGCTGGAGGACCTCGTCCGGTACGTCGAAGTTCGCGTGGACCTTCTGGACGTCGTCGAGCTCCTCGAGCTCCTCCACGAGACGGAGGACCCTGCGGGCCTGGTCGCCCTCGACGCGGACGGTCGTCGTCGGACGCATCGAGATCTCCGCCGAAGCGACCGCGATGCCGGCCTTCTCCAGCGCTGCCTTCACCTTCTCGAACGAGCTCGGGGTCGTGTACGCGGTGACGAGGCTGCCGTCGGTCTCGACGTCCTCCGCGCCTGAATCGATCGCGATGAGGGACACGTCATCCGGGGAGCGCTTGCCGGCGTCGATCTCGATGATGCCCTTCTGCTCGAACAGCCACTGCACCGAGCCCGACTCGCCGAGCTTCCCCCCGTTCCTCGTGAACGCCGCGCGGATCTCCGACGCGGTCCGATTGCGGTTGTCGGTGGCCGCTTCGACCATCACCGACACGCCGCCCGGTGCGTAGCCTTCGTAGACGATGCTCTCGAGCGCGGCACCGCCGTCGGCGCCGGTGGCGCGGTCGATGGCACGCTGGATGTTCGCATGCGGCATGTTCACGGCGCGCGCCCGATCGAGAGCGAGCCGAAGCCGGAAATTCGCCTCGGGATCGCCGCCACCCTCACGCGCGGCGAGCATGATCTCGCGCGTCATCTTGGTGAAAACGACTCCCCGCTTGACGTCCGCCGCACCCTTCTGGCGCTTGATCTGACTCCACTTTGAATGTCCGGACATCGCGCGAATACTATCAACGCACACGCACTGGGGAGACGACATTGGCCCTCATAGATCCGGCACAGATCCGCAATGTTGGGGTCGTGGGGCACGGCGGATCTGGAAAAACGACCCTCGTCGAGAGCCTGCTCCACGCGGTCGGCGCCACGAACCGTCTCGGGAAGGTCGATGACGCCACCAGCATCCTCGACACGGACCCCGAAGAGCAAAAACGCCGCATCACCATCAACATCGCGATCGCATCCTTCACGCACGACGGCACAAAGATCAACCTCCTCGACACGCCGGGCTTCCTCGATTTCGCGGGTGATCAGCATGCCGCGATGCGCGTCGCGGACGCTGCGCTCGTCGTCGTCGACGCCTCGGCCGGAGTGCAGGTCGGTACACAGCTGGTGTGGTCGGAGCTCGACGACCACAAGACGCCGCGCGTCGTCGTCGTGAGCCGGCTCGACCGCGAGAACGCCGACTTCGAGCAGGTGCTGGGGCAGCTGCGCGAGGCCTACGGCATCCGCGTCGTGCCGCTGCATGTGCCCGTCGGCGAGCACCAGGCCATCAGCGCGACGATCGATCTCCTGCACGGCCAGGTCCTGAAGGGCCCGAAGGAGCCGATCGCGGACATCGACGAGGAGCAGACAAAGCGCGTCGGTCAGTTCCGCCAGCAGCTGGTGGAGGCCATCGTCGAGACGAACGAGGACCTCCTGACGCGCTACCTGGACGGCAAGGAGATGTCGTACGACGAGCTGCGCGACGCGCTGCATGCAGCGGTCCGCGAGGGCAAGGTCATCCCGGTGGTGGCCACGTCGGCGTCCAAGAACGTCGGATACACCGCGCTGCTCAACACGATCCGGGAGATGCTTCCCTCGCCCGCGGAAGACAGCTCGATCATCGGGAAATCGCCCGCGGGCGATGAGACCGCTCGCAAGACCGATCCCGCCGAGAAGTTCTCGGCCTTCGTGTTCAAGACGCTCGCGGACCCCTTCGTTGGAAAGCTGAGCTACGTGCGCGTCTACTCCGGCACGCTGCATCACAACTCGCAGGTGTACGACGCGACGAAAGGTGAGACCGAGCGTGTGGGCCAGATCTTCTTCCTGCGCGGCAAAGAGCAGGAGATCACCGATGCGGTCGGCGCCGGAGACATCTGCGCCATTCCGAAGCTCACCGCCACGTCGACGAACGCGACACTGTGCGACAAGGACGCCCCGATCCTGTACGACCCGATCGCGTTCCCGCCACCGTCCTTCTCGGTCGCCATCGATCCAGCGAGCAAGGCCGATCTCGACAAGATGTCGACCGCGCTCCACAAGCTCATCGACGAGGACCCCTCGTTGCACGTGCGGCGCGACGATGCGACGCACGAGACGATCCTCTCGGCGATCGGCGAATCCGGCGTCGACGTCGCCGTGCACCGGCTGAAGGAGAAGTTCGGCGTGCAGGTCGACATGCGCACGCCGCGCGTCCCGTACCGCGAGTCGATCCGCGCAAAGGCGCAGGCCCAGGGCCGCTACAAGCGCCAGACCGGCGGTCATGGGCAATTCGGTGACTGCTTCGTCGAGGTCGAGCCGCTGCCAGTTGGCTCGGGCGTGGTCTTCGAGACGCGCATCGTCGGCGGCTCGGTCCCGCGCAACTTCTGGCCCGCCGTGGAGAAGGGCATCCGCGAACAGGCGCTCAAGGGTGTGATCGCCGGCTATCCGCTCTCGGACTTCAAAGCGGTCCTGTACGACGGCTCGTTCCATCAGGTCGATTCGAGCGAGATGTCGTTCAAGATCGCGGGGTCGCTCGCGCTTCAGGCCTGTGTAAAGGAAGCGCAGCCCTATCTCCTCGAGCCGATCATGGACGTCGAGGTCACCGTCCCCGAGGAGCAGATGGGCGACGTGCTCGCGGACCTCAACAGCCGCCGCGGCCGGGTGCTGGGCATGGATGGCGCGGGTGCTGGACACCAGAGCATCAAGGCGCACGTGCCGCTCGCGGAGATCTTCCGGTACTCGACCGACCTCCGATCCATGACCGGCGGGCGCGGCACCTTCACCGCGACGCTGCTCGGGTACGAGCAGTGTCCGTCGCACATCGCGGAGAAGGTGATCGCGGCGCACGAGGAGAAGGTCGAAGAGGGCGCCGCGGCGCGCTAGGCCTACAGCACCCTAACCACGATCGTCGCGTCCGCATTGCGCGGTGCGCTGAGCAGTAACTCCCAGCATCCGGCGTCCGGGAACTCGAAGTTGCCTCCCCATTCGACGCCTATACCGAGCTCGGAGTTATGGCGCCCGACCTCGAACGTCGTGCGCTGACCAGTGAAGAGGTTCCGACCGACGATGTTCAAGGAGTTCGGGATGCGCTCGGCGTCGGTCGTGGGAATGATCGGATGCTCGACAACCACGAGCATTTTCTGATACGTCATCTTTCGCAGAGACGATTGCGAGCTTGCCCCGTTCGGATCGCGATAGAAGACCAAGAATACGTCGCCGCCCTTTCCGTACAAGGGATAACCGTTAACGATCTTGCCCGTGGTGGGCGTCTCGGAGCACGCCGGCGTCGGCGTAGGCGCGGGCTGCGCGGCGACGCAGCTCGTCATGGCTATCGCCAAAAGACTGAGCGTCCAAGATCTCACGCTTCCCATACTGCGCCGCGGGCCATGAGGTTCCTAAGTGATGTCCGCGACGATCCGGCGCGAGAAGTAGGACAGGAGCCACTCGACCAGCAGCGTGCCGCGGTTGCGGCCGCCGACGAGCTGCATGAGGTAGTTGGTCCGCCACACCGTCCAGGCCGGCAGGCCCGACAGCACGATGTGGACCGGCCGCGCGAACTCCGCGGCCGCGCTGGTGCGACCGAGCGCCACGAGATCGCCTTTCCGCTTGTAGACGAATGGCTCGGTCGGCTCGCCGCGCACGAGCCGCACGACGGTCTCCGCGG
>WNGJ01008832.1_pt1 | contig 16846 bp, 15 predicted proteins | sample 5400611 | NCBI WGS metagenome assembly WNGJ01 (sample SAMN13153375, study PRJNA577476) | soil metagenome | isolation source: 40 cm soil or saprolite under Garry oak tree replicate 1 | place: USA:California | collected 2016-06-15 | reverse complement strand
TGGCGTGCTGGTCGGCCCCCGCACCCCGCTGACCGGCCTGGACCAACGGCAAACCCCTCCCTGCCTATGCAGCCACCGGCCGGCGCGCGTTAGCATCACACAGCCCGCTTTGAGCCATCAGCTTCGCCTTGGCGATGTGCCCGGTAGTGTCTCGCACTTGTAGGGTTCCATAGGGTTCCTGACGGGCCCGCACGACCGACGTCGTGCGCACCCACCGGGATGAAAGGAGGCTGCGCCTCCTGAACCACGGTGACTGCCGACTGCCACGCGTTCGATCGTGGCTTCTGCCCGACGGTCGTGGACTCGACGTCCGACATGGAAAGACCTCCTTTAGGAATGGGATGCGGAGTGCCCTTTACGCTTCGTAAGACAGGACAGCCGCGCGGGTTGTGACCGAGGCCGTCCAGGAGTTCAGCCGCCATCGATTCAAGGCATACGACACCCGTCTCCGGGCCCGGCGGACAGGAGGCTTGTCATGAGAATCGTGGTAATCGGCGGCACCGGCCTGATCGGGTCAAGGTTCGTCACCAAGCTCCGACGATGTCTGGCTCGGGCCCGGTGCCGTTGAGGGCATCAAGAGCTGCCGCGCTATTCGAGATCTTTATTGCCTCTCGGAGTCGTGAGCTGCGGGCTGGTCGCGGCGAGTCTGGTATCGGAGCCGCATGACGCCTGAGTCGTAGGTCTTGGCGCTGATCAGTTGCAGTTCCGCCTTCTGGGTGAACAGCGGTTTGCCTGCGCCGATGGCGATGGGATGGACCTGCAGCACATATTCGTCGATGAGGCCGAGCCGGGTGAACCGTTGTGCGGTGCGGACGCCGCCGGGCACGCCGAGGTCACTGCCGGGCTGCCGCTTGAATTCGGTGACGGCGGCGGCGAGGTCATCGTCGTTGCGGGCGACGACCAGATCGGAGTTGTCCCAGGGCAGGTCGACGGGCTGGTTGGAGATGATGATGCGGTGCAAGCGGTTGACCGCGGCTGCGACGTCATGGGCCGCCGTTGATGCGGACGGGTCGGCGGCGACGCGTTCCCAGTACGGGATCATGCCCTGGGCGACGGGGTAGCCGAGGAAGCCGGCGTCGGATGCCTGCAAAAGAGTGGCGATGTCGTCGTTCAGGCTCTGGTCGGGGGTGTTGAGCATCCAGTCCAGCTCGTTGCTGGGGCCGGCGATGAAGCCGTCCAGCGTGGTGGTCATGTACAGGACTACCTTCCGCATGGTGGTGAACCTTCCGTGTTGTGTGATCAGTGGTTGATGCCCATCGGCACGGTGGGCAGCTAGCCGGCCGGCAGAATGCATGATTTACATTGTGTCAAGTTGACAGTCTGAGCTAAGCTTTACATTGTGTCAAGTGACCAGTCATACGGGGATCCCGAGACGCGCGAGCGCCTGCTGCGGGCAGCGTGGGACCTGGCTCTCGAGCAAGGACCCAGCTTGCGCCTGGCCGATGTAGCGGCCCGGGCGGGGGTGTCGCGGCAGGCGGTGTACTTGCACTTCGGCGACCGCGCCAGGCTCTTGCTGGCACTGCTCGCCTGGGGGGATCAGGCGTTCAAGCTAGGTGACCTGCTAGCGCGGGTAACCGAGGCACGAACCGGCGTGGAAGCACTCGGGCGGATGGTCGAGGTGCATGCCGCCTACTCGCCGCGCATCGATGCCCTCGCTCGCACCCTTGAGGCGCACCAGTATCAGGACCCCGCAGTGGCAGCCGCGCTGCGTGACCGCCTTGATTTCCGGCGAGCCGCGCACCGCGCGGTCATCGCCCGCATAGCCACCGACGGTGACCTGGCCAGCGGGTGGACCGTCGACACCGCAGCCGATCTGTTCTTCGCTGTCACTCTGCCCAGTCCCTGGCGGGAGCTGACGGGAACATCCGGGTGGTCGGCCACGCAGTACGCCGAACGCATCTCGCAGCTCCTGCGCCGCGCGCTCATCGCCCACCTGTGAATAGCAGCTGGCGCCGTCGGCCAGCGGTAGCCGGTACCGGCGGAGTTGCGGGTCCGGCAGGTTGACGTCGGCGGTGCGCACCCGGTCGAGGTAGAGCGCGTCGATGATGTCGGCATCGTTGTAGGCGCACACGTCAAGGATGATCTCGCCGCCGCGCTCATAGGCGTTGACGTGGTGGAAGGCGAAGAACGGCTCGCCCTGGTAAGTCCCGCGCATGCGCCCAGTGCCAAGGTCCAGGACGCGGAAGCGGGTGCCAAGGCCCGGCCGCCAGCGGTAGTTGCGGATGAAGGGCAGGTGCTGTCGTCGGCCGGTAGGTCCGGGCCAGCCGGCAAGGTTGTCTGCTGTGACCGGATGATGAGGCGTTCATGTCTGCTGGGCCGGGGTCCATATGGGATCGGGGGTGCCGACGGCAAGACTGTCCTCATACAGCTTGACCTTGAAGGTGATCATCTCCAGGCAGGCGGTGAGTGCGGCGATCTGGGCGGTCACGCGCTCTTGGTGCCCGCGCAGGATGGTGAGCCGGTCTTGCTCGTTGCCTGCTCCCTGCCTGACCAGTTCGGCGTACTGGCGGATCGCTGCCAGTGGCATGCCGGAGGAGCGGAGCTTGACGCACAGATCCAGCCACTCCAGGTCCCACTCGCTATAGGCGCGGCGGCCGTCGGCCGTCCGGTGTACCGGGGCGGCGAGCAGGCCTTCGCGCTCGTAGAAGCGCAGCGCGTGCACGCTGAGCCCGGTGCGCTCGGCGGCCTGCCCGATGCTCAGGCACGGCTGCTCCGGAGATGATGGCGTTTCCGGCATGACGCCCAGGATACGCAGTTGACCTAGAGTCCGCTCTAGGATCTAGCGTCCGTTGCATGCCTATGCACTACCGCGCCCTCGGCGGCACCGGCATCCAGGTGAGCGCCTACTGCCTGGGGACCATGATGTTCGGCGCCGACGGCAACCCCGACCATGACGATTGCATCCGGATTATCCACGCCGCCCTCGACCAGGGGATCAACTTCGTCGACACCGCCGACATGTACGGCGAGCCGGGCGGCGAGACCGAGGAGATCGTCGGCAAGGCGCTGAAGGGCCGTCGCGACGAGGTCGTGCTGGCCACCAAGGTGCACTTTCAGATGGGTGAGGGCCGCAACCGCAGCGGCAACTCACGGCGCTGGATCCTGGCGGAGGCCGAGGAGAGCCTGCGGCGACTGCGAACCGATTGGATTGACCTATACCAGATCCACCGCCCCGACCCCGCGACCGACATCGAGGAAACCCTCTCCGCGCTCACCGATCTGGTGCACGCCGGGAAGATCCGGGCCTTCGGCTGCTCGACCTTCCCGGCCGAGGAGATCGTCGGCGCCTACCACGTCGCCGACCGGCGCGGCCTGCTGCGTTTCCGGACCGAGCAGCCGCCATATTCGCTGCTGGCCCGCGGGATCGAGGCCTCCGTACTGCCGACCTGCCAGCGCCTTGGCATGGGAGTGCTTACCTGGTCCCCGCTCGCCTGGGGTTTCCTGTCCGGCAGGTACCGCAGGGGCCAGGATGTCGACCTGTCCGCCGGCCGCCCCACGCTCGCCCGGCACCGCTTCGATCCGGCCCTTCCCGGGAACGCCGCCAAGTTCGAGGCCGCCGGGCAGCTCGCGGAGCTAGCGGCGGGTATCGGCTGCTCGCTCCCGCAGCTTGCGGTCGCCTTCACGGTCGCGCACCCGACAGTCACCTCGGTCATCATCGGGCCGCGGACCATGAAGCAGCTGGAAGACCTGATGAACGGCGCCTCGCTGGCCCTTGATGACAAGATCCTCGACCGCATCGATGAGATCGTGCCGCCCGGCATCAACCTGTACAACCCAGACGATGTCTGGAGCCCGCCCGCGCTGGCCGACGCCGCGCGCCGCCGCCGCCCGCTCGCCGAGCGCGCCGCAGCCCTAGGCGAAACGCGCTGATGCTTGTCGCGGCGACTCCAAAGTGATCATCTTGTGCTCGTTACCGGCCCAGGCTGAACGCGTAGACCTTGTTGTTGTTGGTCACCGGGGCGCTTCCGAGGCATGCCGTACCGCAGTATCCGGAGCCCCAGTAGACGCTGCCGCCGGCAATCGAGGCGCCGCCGGTGACCGAGCCGCCGCTGGCGAAGCTCCACAAGATCGTCCCGGTCACGGCGTCCAGGGCGTACATGTCGGTGCCGGCGCTGGCCAGCGATCCGGCGTAGATGACGCCGTTGGCGGCGGTCACGTACGAGGTGTCGAAGTCGCCGTGCGGGTCGGGGGTCTGCCACAAGATCTTGCCGGTGGCGGGATCCAGGGCGGCCCAGGAGCCGCCGGTGACGACCTGCCCGGCGTAGGGTCCGGAGCCGCCTAGGGTGTAGGGGATCCTGGCGGTGTCGCCCTCGGCCGCGTAGATGCGCCGCCCGTCGGTGGCCGTGCCGTACTCGATGCCGCCGTTGCCGCCGTTGCCCGCCGGGCCGACGACGGTCTGCCAGGCGACCTTGCCGGTAGCGGGGTCGACCGCCCAGTACACCCCGCTCTTCTGGCCGATGCCGAGCAACTGCCGGGTGCGGCCGGTGACCGGGTCCCGGGTGGTGAACAGGTTCGGCCCGGCGCCGAAGTCGAAGTCCGGCCCAGATGGCTGGGGGACCGTCCACAAGTCGCCGTCCAGCGTGTGGTCGGCCCAGGCCACCGCGCCGTCACTGAGCCGCAGGGCCAGGATCGAGTCCAGGTAGTCACCGGCGGCGGGTTGAGTACACCCGGTCTGCCCCGGCGTGGTGCAGACCCCGGCGGGCACGGTGTAGTTGTTCCCGGTGCCCACGTACAGCAGGCCTCGGGCCGGGTCGATGACCGGGCTGGAGGACCACACCGCGTTGCCACTGTAGTAGCCGGGCTTGTTGGAGTCGCTGTTGCCGTTGTTCGACGGCACGGTGTAGGTCTTCCACAGCAGCGTGCCCGTGGCCGCGTCCAGCGCGATGACCGCCCCGCGGAACGTGCCGGGTCCGCCCGCCTCCCCCTTGGAGGAGATGCCCAGGTACGCGACGCCGCGGTAGACCACCGGGGAGCTGGTGATCACCGCGGCCGGATCGGTGTCCACCTGGGTCGACCAGACCAGCGTGCCGGTGTTACGGTCGACGGCGAACACGCGGGCGCCGACCGCACTGGAGTTGAGGATCCAGCCGTCGCCCAGGATCAGCTCGCGGCCGTAGACGGCCGGGCTGGTGCGGGACACATCTCCGGATACACCGGTGTAGCCGGAGATGTCGCGTGACCACAGCACCCGTCCGCTGGCGGCGGCCACCGCCCACAGCTTGCCTCCGTAGTCGGGAACGTACACGACGCCGCCGGACACGGTGGGGGTGGCCGACACGGCCCCGGCCGTGGTCAGCGTCCATCGCGGCGCCAGCCGGCTCGCATTTGCCGGGGAGATCACGTGCTCGGCCACCTGGAAATGAGTGTCATAGATGTTCTGCCCGGCCATCGGCCACTGCCCGGGCACTGCCCCGCCAGACTGGGCCATGGCCCCGGTCACGCAGGCCGCGAGCATCCCGGCCACGGCCGCCGTTAGGGCAGCGATCCGGCTGAGGCCCACCGTCTGGATTCCTCGTCTTGTCATCCCGATTCCCTGTCGTTAGCTGGTAGCGCTACGCTGTCCGCCAGCAAGGTGAGAGGTCGTCACCGGATTCCAGTGATTCGCGCGGTCAGCTCTCCTCGATGGCCCAGGCGACGCGCTCACGGGTGAGCGCCAACGTGGTCAGCGGCGCGGTGACGGTCGGCTACTACCGGATCGGCATCCTCAAGAGCGGCGGTAGACGGCCGAGAAGATCACTCAGGGATGATCCCAGCCCGCCAGCCTGTCCAGGCCAGATCCAGTAATCGAGCCCCACAGGTCGCGATGATCTACCTGGAGCTGACAGCACGGGGCCGCTGGCGGCGGTCAGGCCGGCTTGTGGGCGACACCGCCGAACACGAACCACCGGTCAGCCTGTTCCTCGCCCCGGTCGTCCGGCCGCCAGTCCCTGATGTCCACTAGGCCTGGCTCGACCGGCTCCAGGCCGTCGAAGAACGCGCGGACCTCCTCCCTGCTCCGTATCCGCCCGAAGTTGCCCCTGGTATTGGCGAGGGAGACCTCCGTCATCTGCTGCCGGACCCTGGCCTCGTCGGACACGACGTGCGAGACAACTAGATAGCTCCCGGGAGCAAGCCGGTCCATCATGCCGCGGACCATGCCTCTCGGATCGCTCTCGTCCGGGACGAAGTGAAGGAACATGAAGTACAGCACTGCGGCCGGCTTGCCGAAGTCGATAAGCCGCCTGGTGTCCGGGGAGTCCAAGATGCGCTCGACGTCGCGGGCGTCGGACAGGATGAAGGCCGTGTTCTGGTTCTCCGCGAGCGCGTTGACCTTCTGGTGCCGCACCACGATCGGGTCGCGGTCGATATAGACGACCCGAGAATCCGGGGCGAGGCGCTGGGCGATCTGGTGCGAGGTACTTCTCAGGAACGTCTGCGAGTCGTCGGGCGAAAGCGCGCTGGCCTGAAGCGCGCCCCAGATCTCGTCATAGGCCCGGAGTTCCGCCGTTTCCTCGAGGAACAGTGCGCCGGTCGCGTTCTCCACGTTCACCAAGCCGAGGTCGTCGGGGTCGGGGAAGGTCATCATTGTGAACGGCCCCACCATGGCCGGGTGCACGCCCGCGTCGAACGACAGCACTTGGACGGTGACGTTCGCCCGGTCCCGCGGGAGCATCAGGTACTCAAGCTGCCTGAGCATCACGTCGTACCCGCCGACCGGCCGTCGCAGCGCTGCCTCGCTGAGCACCACGCTGAACCGCGGCGGCGGCGGGTCCGCCCGGGTCAGGATCTCCTGGCGCTCCCGGCCCGCCATGACGACATAGTTTTGCCACGAACGGTAACGGAATTCACCGGGCCATAACATTGAACGATGACCCGCGGTCCGGCCAAGTCACGCGCATCGGTCGCCTCGCGGCCCGGGCCGGTGCCCGATGACACCGACCGGGTGATCCACCAGTGGGCGAAGGTCCGCCCCGACCTCGATGTCTCGTCCGTCGGGATCATCAGCCGGCTGAACCGGCTGGTGGCGATCATCGCCGAGGAGCAAGAAGCGATCTTCGCCGAGCACGGCATCAGCAACCCGACCTTCACCATGCTGGTCACGCTGGTCCGCATCAACCAGCCTGGAGGGGTGTCCCAGCGGAGACTGGCCAGCGAGATGGGACTGACGCCCGGGACCGTGAGCGCTCGGGTCGACCGACTGGTCGCCGACGGCCTGGTCGCCCGGTCTCCGGATCCCGCCGACAAGCGCGGCTCCCTGGTGACGCTAACTGACCGCGGCCGGGACCTATTCGAGGCGGTCGTACCCGCCCACCTGGCCAACCAGGTCCGCCTGCTCGGCTCGCTCACTCCCGACGAGCAAGGCACGCTGACCGGGCTGCTGCGCAAGCTGCTGGTGGCCTTCGAGGGCAGCGCCGAACTGGAGAGCCTGCCGGTCCGCCTGGGCCTGACGCTGGCACCGGTGCACGTGACGCTGGCCATGCAGCGCGCCGTCGGCTTGCCCGAGCGTCCCGGCCTGCTGGTGCGCTCCGCAGAGGAGAAGTCGCCCGCCGCCGCCGCGGGCCTGGCCGAGGGAGACATCCTCACCGAGGCGGGCGGAACCCCGCTCCGGTCCGTCTCGGCCCTGTACTCGGCCATCTCCGACGCGCTTCCGGCCGGCCCGCTCGAACTGCGAGTCCGCAGAGGGCTGAAGGACCGCACCGTGTCCGTACCGCTCGGCGCTCCGGGCCCAACGGACGCCGCCGACGGGCCCACGGCTCGCGTCGGCGAGCATCGCGTGTGAGGCTCAATTCGCCAGATAGCAGGTTAGGTGTTTTCTGATAGTTTGGACTCAACCTATGATGGCGATGTACATGACCAAGGAGGGCAGCCGTGCGAGTAGGCATCATCGGCGCGGGTCACATCGGCGGCAACATCGCCCGCTTCCTGGCCGGCGCCGGTCACGATGTGACCGTCGCGTTCTCGCGCCAGCCGGGCTCGCTCGAGAAGCTGGCCGCCGAGATCGGCCCACGTGCCTCGGCCGCCAGCCCCGCCGCCGCGGTCTCGGCCAGCGAGGTCGTCGTCATCTCGGTCCCGTGGCCCGTCATCGACGAGGCGCTGTCGGCGGCCGGACCGCTGGCGGGGAAGGTGGTCATCGACACCACCAACCAGTTCGGCGCTGGCGCCGAACGCATTCCCGCCGGCCAGACCGCTGCCCAGTTCAATCGGGCCCGGATGCCCGGCAGCGGCTACGCCAAGTCGTTCAACACCCTCACGGCCGCCTTCCAGCGCCAGGCCGCGACCCGCACCGGCGACAGCCGGGTGGTGCAGTGGCTCTGCGGCGACGACGCGCAGGCCAAGGCGGTCGCGGCCACTCTGATCACCGACGCCGGCTTCGTGCCAGTCGACCTCGGGAGCACCGCCGATGCCGCGGTCATGGAGGCGCCCCGCCGCCCGGGCGCGGTCTACGGCGAGGAGTACCGCCAGCGCGACGCCCAGGCTGTGGTGGAAGCCGTCCGGCGGGGTCGGCCGCTGCCCACGACTCCGAGCTACCCGCCGGCGTGAACTCCGAGCTACCTGGCCGATGTCACTACGCAGCGTGAGGCCACCGAGACCTACCAAGCAGCGGTGGCGCCGGGCAGGTGCCCAGCGCCTCGCGTCTTACATCGCGCCCAGCCCGAGCAGCAGGCCGGCCGCCGCGACGGCCGGGGAACTGGTCACGAACAGCGGGACACCAGCCGCGGGCGCGGTGATGGTCTGCAGGACCCGCGCCCCGTCGATGCTGCTGACGGTCCCGAGCAGCTGACCCTCGGCGACCGCTTCGCCCGGCCCGACGGCCGGCTCCCACCAGCCCTCATCCTCACAGCGCAGCCACAGGAAGCGGCGAAGATGAGCCGGCGACCGGTCCGGGCCGGTGTCCGCGGCCTGGTCGCCGGCCATGCCGAGCGCCGCGAGGACACGGTCGAGCCCGCGGACGTGCGCGTCGACGGCGGCCCGTTCGACGAGGCCGCAGCCGCCTGCCTCGGCGATGATCGCGGGAATGCCGACGGCGGCCGCGGCCGCGGTGGTGGTGCCGCCGACCGCGCGGTCGGGACCCAGTTCCTGGCGGATGACGTAGCCGAGCCCGTACGCGGTGGCCAGCTCGCGGGCCCTGGCCTCGGCCGGGCCCGCGTCGTAGAGCGCGAACGGCTCAAGCGCCTCGACCATGTCGCCGGCGTGCACGTCGACCAGCGCATCGGAGCCCGAGATGAGCTGCGTGAATGTCGCGTGCGCCAGCCGGTCGGCGAGAGTCCCCGCCGGGTCGCCGGGAAAGCATCGGTTGAGGTTCTTGCCGTCGTCGGGAACCACGAACGGCCTGCGGGCGCGAAACGCCGGCAGGTTCAGCACCGGCACCGCGACAACGCTGCCGCGCAGTTCCCGTTCCTCCAGCCCGCGAGTCCACTGGCGCAGGGCCGCCATCGGCGCATACTCGCAGCCGTGCACCCCGGCCAGGACGGTGAGCCGCGGGCCGTCGCCGGCGCCGGTCAGCTCGACGACGGGTACCTCGAGGCCGGCCAGCGTGAGCGTGCGGCGGAGCGCTGTCGTGGGCATGCGTCTGTCCTCCTAGGCTAGGGCCGCACCGCGGGTTCGGCGGTACGCGCGATCAGGTGCTCCGCGGCCGCGGCCACCCGGAGCAGGGCCATGTCGGCGCCGCGGCGGCCGGCCAGCTGAAGGCCGGCCGGGAGGCCGGCGGATGGCACCGGCAGCGACACGGCCGGGTGGCCGGTGAGGTTATACGGGCCGGTGAAACGGCCCTCCGCGCTGTCGTCACCGACCCCGAACGGCGGGTCCTGTTCCGGAGCCTGGTAGCCGACGGTGGGGCCGGCCAGGACATCGACGCCCGTGAGGCTGGCCTCGACCGCGGCGGTGAGCTCCGCGCGCCGCTCGAGCGCCTGGGCGTAGCGGTCGCCGCTGACCGACGCGCCGAACCTGAGCAGCGCCTTCGTGCCCTCGGCGTAGCGGCTCTGGTCCCGGTGGCTGTGGACCAGGTACGCCTCCCTGGCTACGATGACGGCAAGCGCATCCTCCCATCCGAGCAGCTCGCCGAGCCACGGCGAGGTCAGCTCCCTCACCTGCCATCCGGCCGCGTCCAGTACGGCCAGCGCGGAGCAGACGGCGTCATGGACCGCCGCCGTGACCGACGGGTCGGCCAGCTGGGCGGCGAGAACGCCTACGGTGAACGCCGCGGGCCCGGTCTGCGCGGGCCCGGTCTGCGCGGGCATGGTCTCAGCGGGCCCGGTCTCAGCGGGCCCGCCGCCGGCCCGCTCCGCGAGGACGGCCAGCAGGTCCGCGGCACCGGCCACGGTGGCGGTGAGCGTGCCCGCGTGGTCGCAGCTGGGCGAGAGAGGGAAAATCCCCTCCAGCGGAAGGAGCCCGTAGCTCGGCTTGAGCCCGACGACCCCGCAGTAGGCGGCCGGGATCCGCACCGAGCCGCCGGTGTCGGTGCCGAGAGCCAGATCGCACACGCCTGCTGATCCGCCTGAGGTGCGGGACGGGTCGCGGGGATTGCGCGTGTCACCGACCTCGGGGTGCGCGAAGCCCGCCGCGTACTCCAGGCACTGGGTGGTCGCGAACACCTCGGCCCCGGCGGCCCGCAGGCGGTACACCAGGGCCGCGTCGCTGGGGGCCGGCCTGAGGTCACTCGCCGGGCTGCCGCAGCGGGTTGCCACGCCGGCCACCGCGATGATGTCCTTGACGGCGACCGGGCGACCGGCCAGCGGCCCGCCTGGGACACGATCCGGCGCGCCGATCGCCGAGACGACCGCATTGAGTGGCCGGCCGAGCCGGTCCAGCCGCTCATGGGCGGCCAGCAGGCCGAGGTTCGCCCGCGAGCAAGGGCGGCGGCCCCGCTCGATGGCCTGCACGACGTCGACGACCCGGCGCACGAGGGCCCCGCGCCGGCCGCCGAGGACGGCCTGCACCTCGGTCGTTCGGTGCGCCGCCAGATCCCGGTAGATCCCGGAGTGCGTGATCGCCGAACGCCGGCTGGATTGCTCCAGCCTGGCGAGCGAGCCGGGCAGGTCCGCGGGGTCGAAGCCGTCCATAGGCAGCGGCGGCACCGGCGCCTCCGCCAGCACCTGCCGGGCGACCTCGAGCAGCAGCGGCTGGTAGCGGGGATCGCTGAGGACATCGGCTATCGGCCGGTCGCTGACGGCGGTGACCGCCAGCATCGCGCCGTAGGCCTGCCTGGCCCACAGGTAGCCGAGGATATGGTCGGTGACCTGGGCGTCGGCGATGTCGGCCGCGAGGATGCGGACCCGGTCGGTGCGGCGGCCATCAAGCTCGCCGACGACGAACGTCGCGCGGTCGCCGCGCAGCACCACCCCCGGCTCACGCACGGCGGCGCCGAAGTTGACGCACGCCGCCACGACCCGCCCGGGCCCGACGGCATCGGCGAGAATCCCCGTGTTCAGGCCGTCCTGCAGGGACAGGACGTACCCGGCACCGTGCAGGCGGCCCGCCAGGACCGCGGCCGCCGCGGCCGTGTGCTGGGCCTTGACGGCCACGAGGACCGGGCCGTCCAGGCTCGGCGGCAGGTCTTCAGGCGCCGTCGCGGGCACCGCCACGGCGAAGCTTTCCAGCGGTCCCTCGATTCGCAGCCCGCGGGCGCAGACGGCGGCGACGACGGCCGGGTCAGCGTCACTGACCAGCACATCGTGGCCGTCACGCGCCAGCCCGGCGGCGACGGTACCGCCGATCGCGCCGCAGCCGAGTACAAGGTAGGACACGGCGCGTAACGCTACAGCATGTAATCGGATCGCGAAACGTTACGAGGTGGCCCGAATCGTAACATCGGCGTAAAACCCTCGGCCCAGGTGCCAGCGGCTATTTACAACCCGCCGATTTCCGGTCATCTTGGCTTAGACAAAGGTTTGTTCTACCTTGCGTCCTGAAGCGCCCCGCTTCCGGTCGCTGCCGTTTCCCGGGCACCGCCCGGACGTTACAGGGAGTTGCCGTGAAGCATCGAACCACTGCAGCAATGACCCTGATCACGGTCAGCGCACTAGCGGTCCTGGCCGGCTGCGGCGGGTCAGGTTCGAGTACCTCGGCCAGCCCGAGCGGCGCGCCCGTGCGCGGCGGAGACCTGGTCATCGCCCGGACCGCCGACTCACAGTCGATGAACAACACCACCGTGTTCGACAACGAGTCGATCTGGGTCTTCGAGCAGATCTTCCAGCCGCTGTACACGGTCACGCCGGACGGCAAGGGCGTCACGCCCATGCTCGCGACCAGCTACACGGTCTCGGCGGACAAGAAGACCTACACCTTCACCCTGCGGTCCGGTGTGAAGTTCTCCAACGGCAAGGCGATGACGTCGGCGGACGTGAAGTTCTCCCTCGACCAGGCGCGCGCGGCCGCGAAGGGCCTGTCGCTGTTCTCCAACGCGATCGTGCCCGCCAACTACGGCGGCGAGACGGAGACCCAGTTCTACCAGGCCCCGGTCGGCACCGGGCCGTTCAAGTGGGATTACTGGCACAAGGGTTCGGCGCTCAAGCTGGTCCGCAATCCCTACTACTGGCAGCCGGGCAAGCCGTACCTCAACAGCGTCACCTGGACCGACGTAGCCAGCGACAACACCAGGGAACTGCAGCTCAAGGGCGGCCAGGCCCAGGTGGATGAGTTCCCGGCCTGGTCGACGGTGAGCAGCCTGAAAAGCACGCCAAACGTCACGATGAACCTGTTCAACTCGACCAGGACCGACTACCTGTCCTTCAACGAGCTGCGCAAGCCGTTCCAGGACGTGCACGTCCGCCGGGCGATGTCGCTGGCCGTCAACCGGGCCGCGCTGGTCAAGGCGGTGCTGTTCGGCAACGGCAAGCCGGCCAATTCCCTGTTCCCGCCGCAGGTGCCCTACTACCAGCAGGCGAACCAGGGACTCCAGTACGACCTGACGGCCGCGAAGCAGGAGATGGCCAAGTCCGGCGTGCCGCACGGGTTCGCCGCGACGATCCTCGTGCCCGCGGGCTATTCGGACGACGTGACCATCGCCACGATCCTGCAATCCGAGCTCAAGCCCCTGGGCATCACGCTGACGATCCAGCAACTGGACCCGAACACGGTGACCACGGACCAGCAGAGCCTCAAGTGACCTACTGGACCATGGACATCCCCGACCCGGATGAGCTCGCCACCTTTGCCGTCGACCCGAACTCGGGCGCCAGGTCCTTCTTCACCGCCTACGACAACGCCACCGTGGTCAAGAACACGCACGACGCGGAGCAGACCCTGGCCACGTCGGCCAGGCAGTCGCTCTACAACGAGATCCAGGCGCAGTCGGCGAGCGACGCGTTCATGGCCTTCCTCTACTACTCGCCGTACGCCTACGCCACCACGTCCAGCGTGCACGGCTTCTTCGTCACGCCGCTCGGCAACTACCACGTGGAGAACGTCTGGCTCAGCAAGTAGCAAGCAAGTCACCCCCGGCGCGGGAGAGGGTGAGGGTAAGTGGGACGGATGGGGTTCGTGGCCCAGCGGCTGCTGCAGCTGGTGCCGGTGGCCATCGGCGTGACGTTCATCGTCTTCCTCATGGTCCACCTGATCCCCGGCGACCCGGCGGCGAGCATCCTCGGCATCCACGCCACGCCGCGGGCGGTGGCCATCTTGCACCAGCAGTGGGGCCTGAACCGGCCGCTGCCCAGCCAGTACTGGTTTTTCCTTGACCGGCTCGCGCACGGCAACCTCGGCCAGAGCCTGTACTACGGCGCCTCTACCTCCAGCCTGATCCTGAGCCACCTGCCGCCCACCTTGTGGCTGATCATCTACGCGGCCGTGCTCGCGGTGCTGATCAGCGTGCCGCTCGCGATGGCCGCGGCCAGCCGCCAGGACGGGCTCCGTGACCACGTGGTCCGGGCCATCCCCCTGGTCGGCCTGGGGATGCCCCAGTTCTGGCTGGGGTTCCTGCTGATCTACGCGTTCGCCATCTCGATCAGGCTGTTCCCGGTCAGCGGGTACGGCTCAGGCTTCACCGGTCACCTGCGCTCGATGTTCCTGCCGAGCCTGACCGTCGCGATCGCGCTCGCGCCGGTGGTCATCCGCAGCCTGCGGGCCAGCATGCTCAACGTCCTTACCGCCGACTACATCACCACGGCCAGGTCCAAGGGAGTTCCCGCGCGGCGGCTGTTCCTCCGGCACGTGCTGCGCAACGCCGTCATCCCCGCGGTGACGGTGCTCGCCATCAACATCGGCTTCCTGATCGGCACCACCGTGATCATCGAGGACGTGTTCGCGATCCCCGGGGTCGGCCAGCTGATGATCAATTCGATCTTCCAGCGGGACTTCCCGGTCGTGCAGGGCGTCACGCTCGTCTTCGCCGTGATGGTGATCCTCATCAACCTGCTCGCGGACCTGGCCTACGCGGCGCTGGACCCAAGAGTCAGGTTCGGCCGGTGAGCGCGCTCCCCCTTCAGTCCGGCCCGGGGCCGGCCAGCGGCGCGCCGGAGCTCATCGGACGCGCGCAACGCCGCCAGGGCCGCCGGTGGTACCGGCAACCCGCGCTGGTGGCCGGAATGACGATCCTCGGCGTCATCGTCATCATGGCCCTGGCCGCGCCGCTGCTCACCTCGTACAGTCCCACGGCCCAGGACCTCAATGCGTCGCTGCTCGGGCCGGGCGCGCACCATCTGCTCGGCACCGACCAGCTCGGGCGCGACACCTTCACCCGGCTGCTCTACGGTCTGCGGCTGGACCTGCGGATCGCGTTCATCGCGGTGCTCCTCCCGTTCTGCCTCGGCACCGTCCTCGGCTCCCTGGCCGGCTATTTCGGCGGCGGGGTCGACGCGGTCATCATGCGGCTCGTCGACATCGTGGTCGCGTTCCCGTTCTACGTGCTGGTCATCGCCCTGGTCTTCGTACTCGGCCCGGGCCAGCGCAGCATCTACATCGCGATCACGGCCGTGGGCTGGGTCGCCTACGCGCGGATCATCCGCGGCGAGATCCTGGTGGCCAAACGGCAGGACTACGTGGTCGCCGCCCGGTCGGGTGGCCTGTCCAGCATGCGCATCATGGGCCGTCACCTGCTGCCCAACGTGATCACCCAGGGGTTCATCTACGCCATGTCCGACATCATCCAGGACATCCTGGCGATCGTGACGCTCGGCTACCTCGGCCTTGGCATCCCGCCTCCTACGGCGGATCTCGGGTCCATGATCAATGACGGCCAGAACTTCCTGTCCACCCACTGGCAGCTGACCACCATCCCCGGCCTGGTCGTCGTCGTCGTGGGACTGGGGTTGTCGCTGGTCGGCGACGGCCTCGCGGACCTGCTCCGGCCGGGCCAGTGATGGGCCCGGTGACGGGCCCGGTGATGAGCGAGGCGGTCCTTGAGGTCCGCGACCTGCACGTGCGGATCGCGAGCCGGCGCGGCATTGTCCGCGCTGTCGACGGGGTGTCCTTCGAAGTGCCCAGGGGCGGGGCGCTCGGCCTCGTCGGCGAGTCCGGCTCCGGCAAGAGCATGACGCTGCGCGCGATCCTCGGCGTGCTACCGCCCGAGGCGCGAGTCACGTCAGGGCAGATCCTGCTGGATGGCGTGGACCTGGTGCAGCTGCGCAGCTCAGACCTCAACCGCCTCCGCGGGCCGAAGATATCAATGATCTTCCAGGAGCCGATGAGTGCGCTCAACCCGGTGATGCGCATCGGCCGGCAGATCGCCGAAGGACCGCAGGTGCACCTCGGCTACAGCCGGGCCCGGGCGACCGAGCGAGCGCTCGAGCTGATGCGCCGGGTGGGCATCCCCGACCCGGAGCGGCGGTTTCGCGCCTACCCGCACGAGTTCTCCGGCGGCATGCGGCAGCGGGCGATGATCGCGATCGCGCTGTCCTGCGACCCGGAAATCATCCTGTGCGACGAGCCGACTACCGCGCTGGACGTCACCATCCAGGACCAGATCCTGCGCCTGCTGACGCGGCTGTGCCGCGAGTCCGGCGTCAGCCTGGTGTTCGTCACGCACGACCTGCCCGTGGTCGCCCAGGTCTGCCAGGACATCGCCGTCATGTACGGCGGGCAGCTCGTGGAGCGCGGAGAGGTCCGTGCGGTCCTGCTCGATCCGCGCCACCCGTACACGCTCGGGCTGGTCCGCTCGGCACCGGACTTCGAATACGTCCGGGAGTCGCTGGTGCCGATTCCAGGCTCGCCACCGAGCCTGGTCAGCCCGCCGTCCGGCTGCCGGTTCCACCCGCGGTGCGATTTCGCTGAGGACGACTGCCACGTGAGCCAGACACCGCTGCGGCTGCTGCCCGGCGGCCGGGCCACCGCCTGCCTGCATTACGAACGATGCCTGGACGCCGTCGCCGCCGATCGGGCCCGGCCATGACCGCCGTCCCGGCCGGCCCGGCGGCACCAGGGCCCGCCACACCAGGGCCCGCCACACCAGGGCCCGCCACACCAGGGCCCGCCACACCAGGGCCCGGAGCGCTCGTCGCGGACGAGCCGTTGCTGTCGGCCCGCGGAGTCTCGGTGTCGTTCCCGGTCGGCTCGCAGCTCACGGCCCGTATCCGGCACGAGGAACGGCTGCTCCGCGCGGTCGACGGCGTCGACCTGGAGATCCGGCACGGCGAGGCCCTCGCCCTCGTCGGCGAGTCCGGGTCCGGTAAGTCCACGCTCGCCCAGGCGCTGGCCGGACTGCTCCGCGTCGACCGCGGTGAGATCCGCTTCGACGGCAGGCTGCTTCCGGCTAGCCGCTCGCGCGCGGACCGGCGCCGCATCCAGATGGTCTTCCAGGACCCGTATTCCTCGCTGAACCCGCGGCTGACCGTGGGCGGGATGCTGCGCGAGCTGCTGCGGGTGCATCATGTGGTGCCCAGGAGCCAGGTGGGGGCTTTCAGCGCGGAGCTGCTCACACTGGTCGGGCTCGGCG
>WNGJ01004166.1_pt1 | contig 16846 bp, 16 predicted proteins | sample 5400611 | NCBI WGS metagenome assembly WNGJ01 (sample SAMN13153375, study PRJNA577476) | soil metagenome | isolation source: 40 cm soil or saprolite under Garry oak tree replicate 1 | place: USA:California | collected 2016-06-15 | reverse complement strand
GTCACGTCCTGATTCACGAACGTGAATTTCTCGTCGCGAATGTGCTCGATGTTCTGGAGCGAGCCCGTGTCGAGGTTGTCGACGCAGGTGACGCGGTAATCCTGCCCGAGCAGGTACTCACAAAGATGCGAGCCGAGAAAACCAGCTCCACCGGTCACGACCGCTGTACGCATCTGTTCCTTCCTCCCCTCTACCAAGCGCGAGCGGCGGCGCTCTGGCAATTCCTGACAGGCGCGCTGTCGCGCGCTCCCACTAATCCAAGCGCTTTCGACAGAATTGTTCAAGGCCGCCGCTCGTGCGGGAGCGCGCGAGGAGACGATGTCGGCATACGCCGAAGTCAGTGACAGGCGGCGGAGCCGGAGTCGCTGAACGTCGCGCCCGCCACCGGAATGAACCGCCAGGCGTAGCCGCGGCGCCGTAGGGTCAGCTTGAGAACGCCGTAGGTCTTGTCGTTGCGGACCTGGCTAGTGGGCAGCGGCGCTCCGAACGAGTAGTGGCTGTCGCCGCCGGTGCCGACAACGAACTCGCGGATCCCCTTCGGATTGGCAATTCCGCGTGGGTTCTGCAGTGCAAACCGCTCGTAGTTGTGTTCGTGGCCGTTCAGGACGACGTCGGCGTGCGCTGCGTACAGATCGCGCCAGAATTGATCGAAGTCAGAATCGCTCCCGTGCGTTGTGCCCGAAGACCACCGCGGCTTGTGCCAGTAAGCGAGCGTGCAGCGCCGTCTGTTCGCAGCGAGGTCGGCTCGTAGCCACCGGTCCTGCGGTGACCCCTTATCGGCGCTTACTTCGCTGTCGAGCGCGATCAGGTGCCAGGCGCCGAGGTTGTACGAGTAGTACGGCGCCGGCGCCCGCGAGCCGAAATAGGCGAAGTAGCCGGCCGCACCAGAGACGTGGTAGTCGTGGTTGCCCGGGACGGGCCTCGTTCTACTCTTGAACCGACCCCAGTTTGGTGCGTAGAAGTCCGCATAATCAGAGCTTGTTCCGTCGGGGTACGCATTGTCGCCGAGCGGCAGGAGACGGGTAGGATTGACCCGGCCAATCAGCGCAGCCGTCGGCGCGCAGTCGGTCGGCGAACCACAGATGTCGCCGGCCGCGGCCACGACCGGATCGCGCCGCGCCGCCGGCGACATCGACAATCGGCTGCCAATCCGGCCACGGTTGAAGTCCTTGAGCGCTCGGAGCAGGCCGGGCTGGCTGCTTAGGTTATTGCCCGCCCAGGTCCACGCGAAGGTCATGAACCCCGACTCCTTCGACGCTCCCCACTGCGCGAGCATGTGACGCTCCTCGGCGGGTGTCGGCCAGCGCCAGTCTGAGTCTGCGAACGCCTCAGCTACCCCCCAATAGCGGATGTGCGCACGGTTCGCCGCCTTGATGATGGCGGTGATCCAGGCATAGTTGCAGCGGCTACCTTGGTGGCACGGGTAGGGGTCGAGCGCGATGTAATCGGCGGCGCCTCGCCACCGTGTGATCTGACGAAGACTGTCGCGGCCGGAGTTCGAATCCATGTCCAGGACGGTGAACTTTTTCGGGTCGATCGAGTGGATCAGCTTCGACCGGGCTGCGTGCTCCGCCGGCGCGGCCGGGCACGCGAACGGATCGGGCTCGTCTGAGAAGAAGTAGCCGGCGACCCTCCGATCGCCGACGGCCGATCGAACCTCTGTGCGTAGGGACGCATCGGACATCTCCCAGGAGCAGGAGGAGTTGTCGTAGTCCCCGACCCAAACCAGACCGCGTGCAGACTTCGGCAGCTGATCTGCGGCCCACTTCGAACCGACGTCGAGCAGGTTAAAACCGTAGGAGGCCACCTGCTTCTGCGCGGACGACGAGTTGAACATGAAGCGGTAGGGCGGGACGCGATGCGGCGCTGCGCCGGGAAGAGCCGTCGCCCGGTCCAGTGACGGCCGATGCGATCCGAGTGCCGTCGACGCGGCTACCGCGATTGCCGCCGCTCCGACGATCCCGATCAGAATTTTCTGCACAGGAACCTCTTTCAGTCGGTGTCTTGGCGGTGACCGAGATACCTCAGCACGTTCCGCTCGCCTGCGCAGCTGGATAGCGGAGGGGACGTTTGGGCGCGCCCGCCGTGTGGCCGATGACGCTGCGGAAGATTACGCCAATCGACGTGGAAAGCGAAAGCGGCGACGTCGCTGTTTCCGTCTTTTTCACGCGAGAGGTGCTCTTTGTGAGCGACGTCGTCTGGCGCGCGCGCACACACACGCGCGGTTGTTCTGATCGCGGTCCTAGCGACCCGTTTCAGGGTGTCTTCGTCGACATGATCACGCCCACGACACCCACGTCGGCGTGCGCCCGCAAGCTGACGGCAGGAAGGACCGACCAGGCGATCAGCAACCGCTTTCCCCGCCACGCGACGCCAGTCATCAATCGGCACAAACGGCCGAACTCTCTCGGGGAGGCGGGAGTCGAAGTGGGGGCCGGTAGCGGGATCCTTTGACCACTGGGCAGCTGGAGGATTGTCCGCGGCCTACACCGCGAATCCCTCGAAACGAGGAGAAAGCGGCCACGCTCGTAGGCCAGGACCCACCATTGAACTCCATGGAGCCTCGTGAAGCCAGGCCGCCTTTGTCCAAAGTCCCAGCGCCGCCAACCGTGCTGGAGCCAGTAGTAAAGCCCTCCCGCAGAGGAGGGCGCGAGCTCGGGCTGCGGGTCGTTCCGGACGCGGATAGTCGTCGGTTTCGAATCGTGAAACCCGCGGCGAACCATGAGTGACGGTTGCGGCCCGACCGCCCCTCGGTCGAAGACGACGCCGTCGTCCGCCAGCGTGACGGCATCGATCCGATAACAGCGCCCGAGGTGGCAACGGGGCACTCGCGCCGCGATCCAGTTGTGGCCATTGTTCATATCCCGGACGATCACTCGCTGTAGGGGTCCCCACTGCTCCGCCCAAGCGACACGGTTTCCGCGCGAAGCTATGGGTGCGACCAACGTGCGCGTCAGCACGGTTCTGTTACCTCCGCCATGACGGACTGCGAGAAGCGTTATGCCCGAGGCAACGCTTCTCGCGTAGACGACCCAGCCAGTGGTCGCGGCGAGGCCGAACTGGGGAAAGCTATCGGTGGCGAGTATCCTGGTCTTGCCCGTCAGCCGGTCGCGCTCGAGCACAGGCGATTTGCCACGTGCGCGGGGGCTGAAGGCGCCCTCCTCCCAGGTCAAGTAGCGACCCGCTTCGGCGATTGCTTCGATGCCCAGGTCCTTCACCAGGAGAAGCCGCTTCGGCTTCACCCGTGCGGCGCTCAGAAAGGCACCGCTCGAGGGGCCGGTTTCACCCCCAGAAATCGTCGGGATCGACAGAGCGCAAGCGGAAACGATCACGAGCGCAAGGGGCCGGCCGTAACTGCGCGCTCGGGCTCTCGCCTGGCGGCGAAAAACGATGCTCACGGTTGCACCCCGCGCCATTCTGCCCGAAGCCGCGTTCGCCCCCAGTTGAAGGTCAATGTTCTCCTTAGGGACTTTAATCCCAAGGTCGCAGGTTCGATCCCTGCCCGGCCCATAACGAAAGGCCTTGGTTGGTAGCCGGTACAGGAAGGAAGGACGCAGCAGCACTGCGAGGTCGGAACAGACGTCGATGGGCTCAGCGGCGGACCGCCGTGCTGATCCGGGCATAGCCGATCCGCTCGAGCGCGTCGCTGATTTCATCGAGGACGGCCAGGTCCTCGATCGTCGCCGGTGTGGTGTATTTCTCACCATCGGCGATCCGCCGCATCGTTCCGCGCAGGATCTTGCCCGCCCGCGCCGCCGCTGTCAGCGTCCAACCCTCGACGACCACCCGCTCGGCCAGCCGCCGGCGACCAGTCCAACTGAGCGCCGCGTTACCGTGAAGCTTCATCCGGATCTCCTCCTTGGGGCTGAGAGTGCTTGGCAGCCCTCAGCCTCCAAAGAGGCCCGGATGGACCAACGTGCTCAGTAACTACACCTAGGGGGATCTGCCCCTTGAGCTCGTCGGCAACGCCGACCACTGCACACTCGGCCACATCCGGATGCGCGGCGAGGACCTCCTCGATCGCACCAGTCGACAGTCGGTGGCCCCGGCGACGTTGATGATGTCGTCGGTGCGAGCCATCACGAAGACGTAGCCGTCCTCGTCGATGTAGCCGGCGTCGGCCGTCTCGTAGTACCCGGGGAAGTTCGAGAGGTAGGTGTCGCGGAAGCGATCGTCTGCGTTCCATAGCGTTGGCGAGGAGCCGGGGGGCAGTGGCAGCTTGACGACGAGCGCGCCAATTTCGCCTCGCTCACGCTCGGTGCCGTTTTCATCGACCACCCGCAGGTCCCAACCCGACACCGGCTTGGTGGGCGATCCGAGCACGACGGGCAAGCGCTCGATACCGAGGCAGTTGGCCGCGACAGGCTGTCTGCCAGTAGTGGTCGATCACCGGCACGCCCAGCTGCTGTTCCGCCCAACTTAGCGTCTCGGGGTCGCACCGCTCTCCCGCAAGGAACAACGCGCGGAAGCGCGACAGGTCGTAGCGTTCGATCTGCTGGCCGTTCGGGTCCTGTTGGCGAATCGCCCGAAAGGCCGTTGGTGGAGTGAACAGGGTGCAGACCTCGTGTTGTTCGATCACGCGCCAGAACGCCCCGGCGTCCGGCGTCCCGACCGGCTTGCCCTCGTAAAGCACCGTCGTACTCCCGTGCAACAGCGGTGCGTAGACGGTGTAGGAGTGGCCGACCGTCCAGCCGATGTCCGAGGCGGCCCAGTAGACCTCCCCGGATCGACGTCGTAGATGTTCTTCATCGTCCAGGCGAGCGCCACGGCGTGGCCGCCGTTGTCGCGGACGATCCCTTTCGGCTGTCCGGTCGTCCCGGACGTATAGAGGATGTAGAGGGGATCAGTGGCATCCACCGAGACGCAAGCCGCCGGCGTGGCTCCGGCCAGCGCCGCGTTCCATTCGATGTCCCGATCTGGATCGAGCTCGGCCTCGAGCATTGCCCGCTGGAGCACGATGCAGCACTGCGGCTTCGCCTCGGCCATTTCGATCGCGGCGTCGAGTAGCGGCTTGTACTTCACGAGGCGCGCCGGCTCAATCCCGCACGAGGCCGAGACGATCACCTTCGGCTTCGCATCCTCGATGCGGGTTGCGAGCTCGTTGGCGGCGAAGCCGCCGAACACCACGGAATGGATCGCGCCAAGCCGGTCACAGGCGAGCATCGCGATGACCGCCTCAGGGACCATTGGCATGTAGAGGAGGACCCGGCCGCCACGCGTGACGCCCTGCGCCACAAGCGAGCCCGCGAACCGCGCGACCGCGTCACGCAGCTCCCGGTAGGTAAGGGTCGCGACCGTGTCGGTAACCGGCGAGTCGTAGATCAGCGCCGGCTGGTCGGCGCGACCGCGCTCGACGTGTCGGTCGAGCGCGTTGTAACACGTGTTCATCCGTCCGCCGGCAAACCAGCGGTAGAGCGGGGCGCGCGAGTCGTCGAGCACCCGCTGCCACGGCTCGTCCCACTCAATCGCGGCCGCAGCCCCGGCCCAGAAGGCCTCCGGCCCCTCGAGTGAACGCCGGTACATCTCCTCGAGCCGCCCCGTCGCTCGATTATCGGACAAGGCGTCGGAGTGTCAATCGCCGGCCCGGAGCGCTTCCGCTCTTGCTCGTACCGTAGACCGACGTGCTTGGCGCGTGCAAACTGCCGCGTCCTGAGATCGAGTCAGCGGACGAAGCCCCCGACGTGGTGAGGCTTGACGCTGAGCGGCACGCCGGCGCCGGCCTGGTTCCGCAACATCTCGACGACGGCCTCGCTCGGTGTTTCGAACACCTGGATGCTCGTCGTCGAGTCGACGGTCTCGGCGTATGCGCTAGCGGCTCGCTCGGCCACGACCTGCATGTGAAACGCCATCGATGCCGCGTCCGGGTGAACCTGGACGACCGCAACCTCGGCGCCGTCTTCGCTGACGTACTCGTTGAAGGCGATCACTCGCGGCTCGTTCGACCGCACGAAGTCGACCAAGCCTGGCACACGCTCCCTCTCGGAGTCGAGCTTCCCCGGCTTGAGCCGATTCGTGGCGATGAAGATAAAAGGACCTGGCACGGCTCCTCCTTTCACGTTGATTCTCGCAGCCGCCGGCGGCCTTCATCGACGGCGACCTGGAAGTGGGTAGGCGATCTGGTCGTTACTACCTTGGTCCGTGGCAATAGAGGCAAGGAGGCCCGTCATGCCGCACGTGTCTGTTGGCACCGAGAACGGTGAGCACATCAAGATCTACTACGAGGATCACGGCAGCGGCCGGCCGGTCGTTCTGATCCACGGCTACCCGCTGAACGGGGATTCGTGGGAGCGCCAAGAGCCGGTCCTCCTCTCTTCGGGATATCGGGTGATCCGCTACGACCGTCGAGGCTTTGGACGCTCCAGCCGACCGACGACCGGCTACGACTACGACACCTTCGCCGGCGACTTGAACGCGCTGCTCGACCACCTGAAGCTCGAGGAGGTCGACCTCGTCGGCTTCTCAATGGGCACCGGGGAGGTCACGCGCTATCTGGGCACCTACGGCTCGGCGCGGGTTCGCAAGGCAGCGATGTTCGGTGTGATCCCGCCATTCCTGCTGAAGACCGACGACAACCCGGACGGCGTCGACGGGGAGGTGTTCGAGGGCATCAAGTCGGCGATCCTCAAGGATCGCTATGCGTACTTCAAGGACTTCCTCGACAACTTCTACAACGTCGACAAGCTCGGACCCGAGAGGATCAGCGAACAGGCTTGGCAAGGAAGCTTCAACGTCGCAGCCGGCTCGTCGCCCCACGCCACATACGCCTGCGTCGATACGTGGCTGACCGACTTCCGTGACGACCTGCCGAACATCGATGTGCCGACGCTCGTGATGCACGGCACCGAGGACCGGATTCTTCCCTTCGACGCTACCGCCAAGCGGCTCCCCGGTCTGATCGCGGACCTCGAATTGATTGCTGTTGAGGGAGGACCGCACAACATCGGGTGGACGCACCCGGAAGAGGTGAACAAGGCACTGCTCGACTTCCTTGGCCGGGACGGCTCGGCGCGTGAGACCGTCGGCGCGAGACACGCAACTGCGTAGTCCGGTGACCCGGGCGACCGCGGCAGCCTCTGCTGTCGCGGTCGCCTCCCGGGGAAAAAGCTGCCGACCGATGACTTTGCGGCAGCCCGGCGGTCTTACGCCGTATGAGTTGCCTTGAGGTCTCGCGCCGGTCGTTCCAGCTCGCTGAGCCCGTGCTCGAGCAGGTGGTAGGCGCGGTCGAGGTCGGCGCGCAGGCGCCGGGTTGCCGAGGGCCCGTGCTTGCCCGCGAGCGCCTGCTTGCGGGCGGCGCGGAAGAGTTGTCGGTGGATGCTGACGAGGAGCCCCGCGGCGATGCGCGCGTCCCGTTCGTCGATTGCCAGTTCGGCCTGGAGAGTCTCGGTCAGCACGTGCACGAACCGCGCCATCACCTCGAGCTCTTTAGCCTGGAGGGCGGTCGACTCCTCGATGATCCGGGCGAAGATCGCGAAACCCGGGCTGCAGAGTCGCGGGCACTCGCCGGCCTGAAGGCGCCGCAACGCTTCGAGAATCGATTCGTCCTGACGGCGGCCCGTAATCGTGGAGACGAGCGCGGCCTCGCGCGCAGGCACCTCGTCGAAGAAGAGGTCCTCCTTGGTCGGAAAGTAGTTGTAGACCGTCTTCTCGGAGACGTCGGCCGCGGTCGCGACCTCGGCGACTGTGACGCCGTCGAAGCCCCGCTGCGCGAAGAGCTTCATGGCCTGATCGGCGATCTCCTGCCGTGTGCGGAGCTTCTTCGCATCGCGCAGGCCCATGCGCCGATTGTAACCCAAAGTTTACAGTTGCAGAAAACTTACAGCGTCGGTAGAGTCGTCGCCTTGTCCGAGGGGAAGGAGATCTAAGTGCTAGCTCGTCTCGCGCACAGCGTCGCGCGTCATCGACGCGCCGTCATCATCGTCTGGGTCGTTCTCACGCTCTTCGGCGGCTTCGCCGCCGGCCAAGTCTCGAAGCGCTGGTACCAGAGCTTCTCGATTCCTGGTAAGTCGGCCTACGAGGCGAACCAGCGGACGCTCAAGGCGTTCGGCAGCGGCGTGCGGCCGCCCAACGTCGTCGTCTTCCACACGAGCGGAGACGCGACGAAGAGCAGCGCGATCAAACAGGCGATGCAGCGTGCGGCGAACACGATGCCGGGCGCGCGGACGAGCTCCTACTTCTCCACCGGCAGCCTGATCTACGTATCGCGTGACCGCCACACGACCTTCGAGGAGGTCTACCCGCCCGGTCTAGCCAAATTCAACACCAAGAGCGGTGCCGATCGCATGCGCGCGGCCGCAGCGGCCGGCCTGCCGGCCGGAACCACCGTTCAGGTGACCGGCCATGACCCGCTCGAGGAAGCGAGCACGCATGGCGGCGGCGGTGGTCCGAGCGTGCTGCTCGAGGCCCTGGTCGGCGGCCTCGGCGCGCTCGTGATCCTGCTCTTCGTCTTCGGCACGCTGCCCGCCGTGCTGATGCCGATCGCGATTGCGATCGCCTCGATCCTCAACACCTTCACGCTCGTCTGGGCGCTGACCTACATCACCAACGTCTCGATCATCGTCCAGTTCCTGATCGCACTCGTCGGGCTTGGAGTCGCGATCGACTACGCGCTGCTGATGATCTTCCGCTTCCGCGACGAGCTGCGCGAGGGGGAGGACGTCGAGACCGCACTCGTGGAGACGATGACGCACGCAGGCCGCTCGGTGATCGTCTCCGGCTCGACCGTCGCAGTTGGATTGCTCTCGTTGATCGTGATCCCCCTGCCGTTCATCCGCTCGATCGGCATCGGCGGGATGCTGATCCCGACGGTCTCCGTGATCACGGCGATCACGCTTCTGCCCGCGCTGCTGGCGACGCTCGGCACGCGGATCAACAGCGTGCGCGTACTGCCGAAGCGGCTGGTCGACCGTGGCCATCCAGAGGACGGCGCCTGGGGCCGCTGGGCGCGGTTCGTGCTCCGGCGTCCGTGGCCGGTCGCGATCGTCGGGCTGACGATCGTCGGGGTGCTCGTCGCCTTCGGTACGCAGCTGAACCCGAACGAGTCCCAGCTGAAGAACTTTCCCGGCCACGGCACCGCGATCGCCGGACGGCAGATGCTCGCCGACGCCGGTCTCAGCCCCGGCGTGATGAAGCCGTTCGACGTCCTCGTCGAAAACGGCGGCAACCCGCAGGCAGTCGCTGCCAAGCTGAGCAAGGTCCAGGGCATGGCCGGCGCCGTGGCGCCTCCGTCCTGGCGCAGCGGCAGCGACTCGATCGTCGAGGCCTTCCCGGCGATCGACGGGGCCGCGCCCGGCATCCAGGGGATCATCAACCGGGCGAACGACACGTTGACCGGCACCCAGGCGACGCTCGCAGGCGTTCCCGCCGTCGACCGCGACTTCGTGCACGCCGTCTACGGCAAGTTCCCGTACGTGCTCGCGTTCGTGCTCATTCTGACCTTGATCCTGCTCGCGCGCGCCTTCAGGTCGATCGTGCTGCCGATCAAGGCAGTGCTGCTGAACCTCCTCTCGCTCGCCGCGGCGTTCGGAATCGTCGTCTTCATCTTCCAGGAGGGCCACGGTTCCTCGCTCTGGAACATCACCGCCACGCAGGCGATCACGGCGTGGATTCCGCTGATGATCTTCGCGTTTCTCTACGGCCTCTCGATGGATTACGAGGTCTTCATGCTCTCGCGGATGCGGGAGGCCTACGACGAGACGGGTTCCACGAACAGGGCGATCGAGCTGGGGCTGGCCCGCACCGGCAAGTTGGTCACGAGCGCCGCCTTGATCCTCATGTTCGCGTTCCTCGTGCTCTCCTCCAGCCCGGGCTTCGAGATCAAAGAGTTCGCGATCGGACTAGCGGCCGGGATCATCTTCGACGCCACCGTGATCCGCGCTTTGCTCGTTCCGGCGTTGATGCGGCTGCTCGGGGATGCGAACTGGTGGATGCCCAACTGGACGCGCAGGGCACTCTTCATCCGTCGCCGCGAATCACTCCCGGAGGCTGCGACCGACAGCGCGTAGGCCCGGCGGCCCGCGCCGCGCGCGCCTCGGTCTCACTGCGGCTGCTCCCTAACGACCTCGGCGGCAGGTTTGTCGTCGCGCAGCCCGAGAAAGCGCGGCTGCCGGAGCCGGCCCTCCCTCGTCCACTCGGCGAAGCCGATCTGGGCAACGAGCTCCGGCCGGGTCCAGTGAGTGCCTCGCGGGACCGGTCGCGCGTCGAGGAACGGTGATTCCCGTGCGCGAAGCTTCCGCAGCCGGATGCCGAGCTCACGGAGCGTTGCGGCAGTAAAGCCTGTGCCGACCTTGCCGGCGTACCTGAGTCGGCCGTCCTCGAAGTAGCCGACAAGAAGCGCGCCGAAGTCGGTCCGGCTGCCGGCGGGATCGGTGTAACCGCCGACCACGAGCTCCTGCGCCCAGGCGCACTTGAGCTTCAACCAATCCCTCGAGCGGCGTCGAGCGTAAGGCGCCTCCGCGCGCTTGGCGATCAGGCCCTCCCAGCCGGCTCGGCAGGCCTCGGCGAACCGCTCCTCGGAGTCTCCGCGCCAGGCCTCACTGAGCTGGAGTGCTGTGCTCGGCCGGACCGCCTTCGTCAAGCGAAGACGTCGTTCGACGAGCGGGCAGCCGGTGAGATCGTCGCCGTCGACGGCGATGAGGTCGAAGACGCAGAAGACAACCGGGTAGGCGGCCACCCGCTCGGGAGAAGGCTCGCTGACACCCAAGCGCTGCTGGAGCCGGCTGAAAGACGTCTGCTCGCCGTCGAATGCGACCACCTCGCCGTCGAGTAAGAGCGCTCGCGCCGCCTGCGCCGCCACCGCGGCACGGACTTCGGGGTAGGTTCCGGTCAGGCTCTTGCCGGTGCGCGACTCGAGCCGGACGTCCCCTCCGGCTTTGCGCGCCACGCAGCGCTCACCATCGAACTTGCGCTCCAGGAGCCAGTCGTCGCCGAAGTCGCGACGATCGGTCAGTGTCGCCAGCATCAGCGGGAGCGGCACGGCGACATCATCGCGGCGCTGCTGGGTGTTTCGCAAAGCGAGCCGGGCCGAGGTGGGGCTGCTCCCGCCGAGCCTGCGGCAACTCGTGCGGGGCCTGGGAGAGCCGGCCACAGACGCCGAACGGGGTACGACCCGGTCGCCTGCGAGCAGCCCCGGCGGATGCTCGCCGTTGCCTGGCGCGAAGTCATGACACGGTCGGGTCAAGTTGCAACGCTGGAACCCGCCGCCGAATCGGCGGAGAATCGACCGGATGGCCCGAAAGCGCTCGTCGATCGACCTGACCGACACGCTCCGGAAGGTGAAGGTTCCGAGCTTCATTGCCGCGAGCGACGGGACGATCACGTGGGGCAATGACGCTGCGAAGACCATGTTTGGAGATCTCAGTGGACAGCCGTTCACGGCGGTGGTCGCGCCGGAGTACGCCCAGATGGTCAAGCGGCAGCTGGAGCGAAAGCTGCGGGGCGTGCCCGTCACCGACTACGAGGTCGATGTGTTCACGGCGGACGGTCGCCGCCGGCGGGCCGAGATCAGCTCCGTGCCGATCGAGCACGGCGACGACTGCCATGCGGTCTTCGGAGTCGTGCTGCCCGGGAAGCCCCGCGGCCCGATGCCCGACGCGCCCATCCTCACCTCGCGGCAGAACCAGGTGCTGCAGCTGCTCGGGGAAGGCGCATCGACCGAGCAGATCGCAGCGATGCTTCACGTGAGCAAGGAGACGGTTCGCAACCACATCCGGCACATCCTGCGGGCGCTCGGGGCGCACTCGCGCCTCGAGGCCGTGGCGCTCGCCCATCGGCAGGGGCTCCTCCGTGAGGACTGAGCGTGACTTTTCCGCAGAAGATCAGCCGCGGAACCCAAGCGGCGACCGCCCTGAATCGGTGATGCTGTCGACGTGAGCACAAGCGCGATCCTGGTCCTTCTGGGCGCATTCCTCGCGAGTGCCGTCGAGTTCGTGGAGGCGCTGACCATCGTGCTCGGGGTGGGAATCGTCCGGGGCTGGCGCTCGACGCTGATCGGCGTGGCGTCCGCGACGATCGTCCTCGCGGTTCTCATCGCTGCACTCGGACCGGCGCTCAGCGTCATTCCGATCGGCACCTTGCGCCTGATCGTCGGCGCGTTGCTGCTGGCATTCGGACTGCAGTGGCTGCGGAAGGCGATCCTTCGCTCGAGCGGGTACATGGCTCTTCACGACGAGGATGAGGCCTTCCGTCGGCACCGCGAGGAGGCCGCCCGGGCGGGGGACGAGCAGCGGGCCGGGCTCGACTGGTACTCGTTCACGGTCTCGTTCAAGGGCGTTCTGCTGGAAGGGCTCGAGGTCGTCTTCATCGTGATCTCGTTCGGCAGCGCCCAGGGACGCCTCGGGCTCGCCGCGGCCGGCGCCGCCGCCGCACTCGTGCTCGTCGTCGTCGCGGGAGTGCTCGCGCGCGGGCCGCTCGAGCGCGTGCCCGAGAACACGATCAAGTTCGCGGTGGGTCTTCTGCTGACGAGCTTCGGCTGCTTCTGGGGCGCCGAGGGCGCCGGAGTGCATTGGCCCGGCGACGAGCTCTCCCTGCTCGGCGTGGTCGCGTTCATCGGGGCGACGTCGTTCGCGCTGGTCCGATTACTGCGTCGCCAACGCCTGGCGCTCGTTCCGGCGGAGGTCAAGGCGTGAAGTACCTCCGCTCGTTCGCGCTCTTCTGGTGGAACTTCATCGTCGGCGACGACTGGCGAGTCGCGGCAGGAATCGCGGTCGCGCTGGGGCTCACCTCGCTGCTTACCCACGAGGGCGTCAACGCGTGGTGGCTGCTCCCGGTCGCGATCGCGCTGATACTCGCCGGCTCGCTCTGGCGCGAGACGCGCAGAAGTTCCTCGTAAAATTCTCAGCTTCCGGTGGCGCCTGCCGGCTCTCGGGCCTCCGTTCCCTCCGCGGCGCCGTGTGCGACGTCGAAGTGCAGCTGACCGTCGGCGGCGTCGACGGTGATTCGGTCCCCTTCATTGACGGCGCCGGAGAGAACCATTCGTGAGAGCTCGTTCTCGACCATGCGCTGAATTGTCCGCCGGAGCGGCCGGGCTCCGAACTCGGGATCGAAGCCCTCGTGCGCGAGCAGCTCGACCGCCGGTTCCGTGAACTCGACCTCGATGTGTTGCGCGCGCAGTCGCCGCGCGAGTTTGTCGAGCAGGAGCCTGGTGATCTGGGCGAGCTGCCGGTCGTCGAGCGCGCGGAACACGATGATCTCGTCGATCCGGTTGATGAACTCGGGCCGGAAGCTCTGCCTCAGGACTTGCATCAGCTCATCCTTGAGCTGGTCGAAGTCGCCGCCCTCGCGTGCGAACTGCTGGATCCGGTCGGCGCCGAGGTTGGAGGTCATGATCACGACCGAGTGCTTGAAATCGACCGTCCGCCCTTGGGCGTCGGTCAGCCGGCCGTCGTCGAGAATCTGGAGCAGGATGTTGAAGACGTCGGGATGCGCCTTCTCGATCTCGTCGAAGAGGAGAACCGAGTACGGACGGCGTCGCACCTGCTCGGTGAGCTGGCCCGCCTCCTCGTAGCCGACGTAGCCGGGTGGGGCCCCGACCAGCCGCGAGACGGTATGGCGTTCCTGGAACTCGCTCATGTCGAAGCGGAGCATCAGGCTCTCGTCGCCGAACATGACCTCGGCGAGCGCCCGCGCGAGCTCGGTCTTGCCGACTCCCGTCGGGCCGAGGAAGAGGAAGCTCCCGACCGGCCGGTTGGGGTCGCCGAGCCCGGCCCGTGAGCGGCGGATCGCCTCCGCAACTGCTTCGACTGCCTCCTCCTGGCCGACGATCCTCTCGTGCAGCTGCTGCTCGAGCCGTAGCAGTCGCTCGCGCTCCTCGGCGGTGAGTTGCGAGACCGGAATCCCGGTCGCCCGCGAGACGATCTGAGCGATGTCCTCCGCGGTCACCTCCGGCGCACGCTGCCGACCGTGCCGTCGCTCCTCGAGCTCACCCTGGCGGCCGTCCATCTCGTCGCGCAGCGAGCCGGCGCGGCCGTAGTCTTCGGCCGCGGTGGCCTGGTCGCGCTCCCGGGCCAGCCGACGGAGGTCTTCCTCGAGGCTCCTCGTCTCGTCGTCCTTCGTCTTCGTACGCAGGCGGACGCGTGCACCGGCCTGGTCGATCAGGTCGATCGCCTTGTCCGGCAGGAAGCGGTCACGGATGTAGCGGTCGGAAAGCTCAGCCGCAGCGACGATCGCCTCCTCGGAGATCCGCACTCGGTGGAAGGCCTCGTAACGGTCCTTGAGCCCGTGCAGGATCTCGATCGTCTCGTCCACAGTCGGCTCGCGAACGAGGACGGGCTGGAAGCGGCGCTCCAGCGCCGGGTCGCCTTCGACGTCCTTGCGGTATTCGTCTAGCGTCGTCGCGCCGATCACATGCAGCTCGCCGCGCGCAAGCGCCGGCTTGAGCATGTTCCCGGCATCCATGGCGCCCTCGGCTGCGCCCGCGCCGACGAGCGTGTGCAGCTCGTCGACGAACAGGATGATGTTGCCCTCGTTCTCGGTGATCTCGTCGATCACCTTCTTCAGCCGCTCCTCGAACTCGCCCCGATACTTGGAGCCCGCGACCATGCCGGCGAGGTCGAGCTGGACGACCCTCCTTTCGGCGAGTGTCTCTGGGACCTCGTCGTTGACGATTCGCTGCGCGATCCCCTCGACGATCGCGGTCTTGCCGACGCCGGGATCGCCGATCAGCGCCGGATTGTTCTTCGTGCGGCGCGAGAGGATCTCGATCGTCTGCTCGATCTCGTCGGCGCGGCCGAAGGCCGAAGCGCTGGAGAAGCTGTCCTGCCTGCGACTCCTCGTCGCGCGCGAGCGCGAGCAGCACGTGCTCGGGGCCGACATAGGACGACTCGAGCTCGCGCGACTCCTCGTAGGCGGCGAGCAGCGCCGCCTTGGCGTCGGGCGACAGCGAGGGCGCAACGTCGGTGCGCTCCGCGCGCTCGGCCTCCTCCTCGACCTGCGCCGCGATCGCCTCCGGATCGGCGTCGACCTGGCGAAGCACGTGGCGGACGACGTCGTCCTGGAGCGCCGCGTATAGCAGGTGGTCGGTGTCCAGGTCGAGGCTGCCCCACTCGAGCGCCGTCTGCGCGCCCCGCTGAAGAAGCTCGCGCGTCGCGTCGCTGAAGAACTGCGTTACGTCGACTCGCTCGACCTGGCGCTGCGGCGCTGGGCGCCGCGCTCCCGGGCCGCCGCTTTCGCCGAAGAAATCCGAGAAGAAGTCGTCGAAGAGGCTGCTGCGTCCACCGCCGAGCCGGCCCATGCGTTCCTCGGCCAGATCGATGTCACACAGGTACTCGACCTCCTGAGTTCCGTCGGGGCGCAGACGCACCCGCGATGCGACCGCGGGCCGACCGTGCCGCTGGCAAAGATGCTGCTCTGTAGCCATTGGATTCCCCTCTTGCTCGACTGGCTTTCGCGGAATCGATGCAAGCCAGTGGACTCGGGGCACCACCCGCTTCGCGAGGCCTACCCGTTTCTCGCGGTGTGTAACGCCGTCGCTACGATCGAGCCCGTGGCGGGCCACGACCATGATCACGGGGCGGACCGGCGGATGCTGGCCGGAGCGCTCGCGCTCATCGTCGGCCTGCTCGTCGCCGAGATCGCGGTCGGAATCCTGGCCGGTTCGCTCGCGCTGCTCGCCGACGCGGGGCACATGCTCACCGACGCGGCCGCGCTTGCGCTCGCCCTGGTCGCGGCCGCCGTCGCGCAGCGCCCGCCGGGCGGGAGCTGGACGTTCGGCTTCCGGCGCGTCGAGATTCTCGCGGCACTCGCGAACGGCATCACGCTGGCGCTCGTCGGGATCTGGATCGTCTATGAGGCGGTGCGAAGGCTCATCTCGCCGACGGACGTGCGCGGCGGGCTGGTGATCGCCCTGGCCGTCGCCGGGATCCTGGTCAACCTTGGCGCGGCGGCCCTGCTCCTGGGACCGAGCCGAAAGAGCCTCAACGTGCGCGGGGCCTTCCTCCACGTCACGACCGACCTCGCAGCCTTTGCGGGAACGGCGGTCGCCGGCGCCCTCATTCTCGTCACCGGTTGGGACCGGTTCGATCCGCTCGCGAGCCTCGCCGTTGCGGGGTTGATCTTCTGGTCGAGCGCGGTTCTACTCCGCGAGTCGTCGCGAATCCTGCTCGACGTCTCCCCGGGCGAGATGCCCCCAGACGAGGTCGCCGAGGCGATGCTCGCGGTCCCGGACGTCGTCGAGGTGCACGACCTGCACGTCTGGACGGTCGGTAGCGGCTTCCCGGCGCTCTCTGCTCACGTGCTCGTCCGGCCGGAAGGGGATTGCCATGAGGCCCGGCGGGAGCTCGCCGCGATGTTGTCCGAGCGCTTCGGCCTCCAGCACACGACCCTCCAGGTGGAGCACGCAAGGCAGCAGCGGCCGCTCGGAACCGAGCTGCCGCTGGCACGCGGCTGAGACAGAGCCGCCCCTCCGTCTTAGACTCAGCCCATGGAAATCTGCCCGGTTTGCGGCCAGGAGAACCCGGCGGGCTTCAAGTTCTGCGGGGCGTGTGGCGCCGAGCTTGACGCCGCTCCCGCTCCCGCGCGTGAGGAACGGAAGGTCATCACCGTGCTGTTCGCCGACCTCGTCGGCTTCACGTCCCGCGCGGAAAAGCTCGACCCTGAGGACGTTCGGGCGCTTCTCTCCCCCTACTACGCCCGCCTTCGCCATGAGCTCGAGCGGCACGGCGGCACGGTCGAGAAGTTCATCGGCGACGCCGTAGTCGCGCTCTTCGGCGCACCAGTGGCACACGAGGACGATCCAGAGCGGGCCGTCCGCGCCGCGATCGCGATCCGCGAGGCGATCGTTGAGCTCAACGAAGCCGATCCAGCGCTCGAGCTCGAAGTGCGGATCGCCGTCAACACGGGCGAGGCGCTCGTG
>WNGJ01003175.1_pt1 | contig 16847 bp, 16 predicted proteins | sample 5400611 | NCBI WGS metagenome assembly WNGJ01 (sample SAMN13153375, study PRJNA577476) | soil metagenome | isolation source: 40 cm soil or saprolite under Garry oak tree replicate 1 | place: USA:California | collected 2016-06-15 | reverse complement strand
GTTCGGGATTCTGTAACAGCTTTTCGATGTATTTCAGGCGGGATAGTTGCCCGAGAGGCGAAATGGTTGAACTTCAGCCGCAGAGGCGCTCGACTGCCCGCTGCAAGATGGTTACGCAGGCTTCGAGCTCACCGGTGGGCACAAATTCGCCGGTTCGATGGGCGACGCGAATGTCGCCGGGGCCCAGCACAACTGCTTCGGCCCCCATCTCGGTCATCTGCGCAGCTTCAGTGCCGAAAGCCACAGTACCCGCCCGCTTGCCGGATAATTCTTCGAGCATCATGACGAGTTTGGAATTGGGAGATGTTTCGAAACCATCGTCAGCTCGCGCCGCATCGACGTCGCAGACGAATTGGGGATCCTGCATTTTCTCTTGCTCGATGGCGGCGAAAAGCAAATCAAGCAGTCCTTCCGGACCTTGTCCAGGTATGGGACGCCATTCCAGTGTGAAACGACACTCGGCCGGAATTACATTCTTTGCAGTACCGCCCTTGATCAGGCCAACGTTGAGAGTGGTGTAGGGAGGATCAAATGCGGCGTGCTCGTCTTTTTGAAGCTCCGCAGCAAAGTCTTCAATTCGTGCCAGTAGCCCTGCCGCCCGGAAGATTGCTGATGTTCCCAGGTTGGGATAAGCACTATGAGCCTCACGACCTTTGACAGTTACTTCGGCTAGACAGTAACCCTTGCCGGCGCGCATTGGCTGCAACGAGGTGGGCTCGCCGACGATTGCATTGAGGCAACGCACTACGCGAGCTTGAGCTAATCGTTTTGCGCCTATCAAGCCAATCTCTTCGTCTGCGGTGAAAACCAATGCTAAGGGCCGGCGCAGTTTTTTCGATTCGAAAGTTCCGAAGGCTTCCAGAGTTGCAGCAATAAATGCTTTTGTATCACACGCGCCGCGCCCATAAAGTTTTCCGTCACCTTCGACCAGATGGAGAGCATCTTTCCAGGCCGGATCGTAAGGGACAGTGTCGGTGTGACCTACGAGCGCCAGTTCAACTTCTGGCGGCTTCTCTGAAAACTCGGCGCCCGTTAGGGCAATCAAGTTTATTTTTTCGATTCCACCCTCATCTGTGTAAGGAAAACGTTTGACGTGCAGACCCAACGCCTCGCAGCGCTCGGAGAGGTGGTTAATGATTTCTGAGTTGGAACGCGACGAGACTGAATCGATGGCAACCAGCTCGGCGAGTGTATGCGCAACGTTCATTTCTGTTTGCAAAAAAGCCAGAGCGGGGGCAAGCCCGCCTTCCCAACCATGAGCCTCCACAAGTTAGCAGTGATTCTTGATCGAATGGCGTTCAAGTCAAACAGAACCAGGCTGGCCAAGTAGCTCTCCGGTGAGGAAGGCGGGCTTGCCCCAGCTCTTCGTCCTCCGTGAATCAACTCCACAACCTTTTCTGCAACGCCTTGAATCGCTCGACAATTTCTTCCTGCTGAGCGTGTCTTCCATCCTCAACGATTCGCTTTCCACCAACCACCACATCTCTGACAGCAGTCTTTGACAATGAAAAGACGAGGGCTGGAAGTAGATTGTCTGACGAAGCGCCGGCGATTGATGGATCGTCGAGGTCGACTGTGAAAAAATCCGCCGCGTGTCCGGTTTCAAGCGTGCCGCCTGGCGCACGAATACTTTCGGCGCCTCTGACTGTGGCGCAGTCGAAAAGTTGCGCCGCCAATGCAGAAACCTGACGATCGGGAGGGCCTTCGTTAGGGGCCAACACAGCGCGCTCCAACTTTTGTAGCCGCAGGTGATACTCCAGCTCACGCGCATCTTCGAGCAGATCGATCTCGATGTGGCTGTCAGTGCCCAGCGCCACGCGCACGCCTTGTTTGAAGAAACTATCTACAGGAACAATGCCATCGCCAAGGTTTCGCTCGGTGGTAGGACAGGCACAAACAATTGCGCGCGCTTCGGCGAGCATCCGCACTGCCTTCGGAGAAACATGAATCGCGTGCACCGCGGTGAAGCGTTCACTAAGCAATCCCTCTGTAGCCAACAGGGCCACCGGCGAGCGGCCATACTCTTCAATGCAGGCGGAGACTTCGGCAGGCTGCTCCGCCAGGTGCATATGTATGGGAAGCTGGCGCTGGTTGGCGACGTTGATAATCTCCTGCAAATAATTGAGCGGCACGGCGCGTACACTGTGCGGCGCTATACCAACCCAGGCCATTCTCCCGTTCCCATCGCCAAGATCTTTTTCGAGTAGTTCGACATTTCGTAGATAAGCTTCTGGATCCTTTTCAATGAAACGGAGCTGTTGTGAATTCGTTTCTGTCTGGTAACCGGAGCGAGCGTAGGCAACTCGCAACAGGGTGATGCGCAGACCGACATCGTTAGCCGCACGCACAACCTGCTTCGCCATTAGATTCGGATCATCATAGGCTTTGCCGTCGGGCGCCTGATGAAGATAGTGGAATTCGCCGACGGCCGTGATTCCAGTCAATGCCATTTCCAGAAATGCCATGCGCGCTGCATCGTAAAGATCCTCCGGGTTGAGGCGGACGGCAGCGCTATACATCATTTCGCGCCAGGTCCAGAAACTGTCCTGGTTGTTTGTTGTGCGATACTCCGTGCGGCCGCGGATCACGCGCTGGAAGGCATGCGAATGAGCGTTGATAAGACCGGGAAGCATTGCGCGATTATCAAGCCGAAAGCTGAGCGCAACTTCATGCTCATGGGTAGGCTCCGCAATCCGGCCGGCCTCATCGCACAGCAAAGCGTAATCGCGTCGGAAACTTCCGCCGGCGTAGATCAGATCGGGTAACCAGATTTGCTTTGGCATTTATGGGTCAGCTCAACCCTTTCAGCGCCAGGACTTCCCTGGCCGCTGAGCGATCGCCGGTGCAGCTAATCCGCCGTGGGCCAGCCAGATAGTGAATCCGAAAACCCAGTCTCTCGTAGAGTTCAACGATGCGCGGCGTGGCCTGATTAGAGAGCACTACCGGTCCGGCGTGACTCGCCAGCCACTCGGCCGTCCGCACCTGATCGGTCCAGCTAAAACCCCCGGCGCTGTAAGTTGTGAATTCGACATCGTAGGGTGGGTCAGCATAGACGAAGTCTTCCGCCTCAATTGGTAGCTCGCTAATATCGCTATTCGTAAACGACCAATTCTCAAACACTCGTGTAAATTGAAAGAAGTCCCTGACGTAGGTAATTGACTTGTGCGTACCAAACGGCACATTGAATTCGCCGCTCTGATTGAAGCGGCAAAGTCCATTGAAGCAAGTGCGATTCAAATAATAAAAAAGCTGGGCGGCTTCTGCGCTTTGCCATTTGCCCTCTTTGATTAAACTATTGAAACGATTGCGGTGCCGGTAGAAAAGCGGCTCGTCATTTTTCATTCTGACCGCCAACTCGAGTCCTCGTTGCAAGTGGATATAAAAATTAATCAGGTGGGGATTGATGTCATTCAACAAGGCGCATTTTGGCCGCAAACCGAGGGGCATTGAGAGTCCGCCGCAGAATGGTTCAACGTAGCGTCGGGATGAATGAGAACGCCAAAGCGGCTCGAGATGAGGCAGCAGCCAACGCTTTCCACCCGCCCATTTAAGAGGAGGTTTCACCGCCGCGGGAAAGGCTTCCTTTTGGACTGCCGATGTTTTCAAAGCAACCGAGATTGTATTCAAGTTAAAAGATGGGCCTGCTTTTAAACACGAGGACCGATGTTTGCGAATTCTTTGCGTCCGCAATAAGCGGGTTTAGTTGCGAAGACAACAATTCAATCCGCTAACAGCGACTTAAACAAAGTAGACTGCCTCAGGGACTCCACCAGCGCAGGAATTCTGGTAATAAGTTCCTCCGCATTGTCAGGTGGGTACTCCGCGGTTGCTCTCTGATTGATTTCTTCTCCACCTAGTCCCTGCAGTAAACACTCAAGCACAAAAACGTAAGTGTCATCAAATTCCGCCATGCCCAGGGCGTTGGTTTCTTGTGAACCCAACACTCTCGTTCGCGCCAACTCCTCCACCCAATCGAGAATAGTCTCCACGGGATCCTGATCCGGATACCGTTGCTTTACCAACTGCAGAATCTTTTCGCGACTGGGCACGTTCAAGAGTAACGCGAGAAAAAATCGGTGCGCATCGCTGGTTATTGTACCCCGCCGCTGAATGATGCTCATCTGCCTCTCTTGCTCTTCGAGAACGGGTAGCACCAGATCCGCAAGTGCACCGTGGGCGGTCCGGCACTTTTCCAGGATCGCCTTAAAGCGATCCTTGCCGGTCGATAACCCAAACAGCGCATCCATCTCGTTGTTCTTGAGCTGTTGAAATGTTTCAGCCAACACAAAATAAGCCGTGTGAAAATCAGAATTGGAGACTAGATCGCCAATCATCACGTCTGTTTCTTTGTGTTTCATTCCCAGCAACAGGCCGACAGTTTGTAGCTTCTTGATCAATGCAGGATTTCTGAAAAATGGATCTAAAGCGAAATGAGGTTTGCGGTAGTCATACTGCAGTGCGGCTGAAGGAGTATGTTCCGTTCTAATAGTGATGGTTGCCGAAGGGCGGTCCAGATGAAACAGGGAATGAATAAAATTTCTCCCGGCCCGGATCGTTCGCACGTCTTTAAGTTTCAACAACTGGACCTCTTCCAGTGTTAACTCACCGGCGGAAAAATGTTCGTTGATAATCTTGTCTTCGCGAAACGAATAGCGGCTGTGAATGCTTGACCCGAGCAGCACTTGAAAGGCGCCGGTGAAGGAATGTTGGTGAATGCTGGTAGTGCCGTCGAGCCAATAGTAAACATCGATATAAAACCTGGGGCCGGCGAATAACGTTATCGGCGGATTGCCAAATCGTCCCTCCACATCGTATTGCTGGGGCAGCGACTCGGCAGTATGCACCCAGCGTATGATTTCCCAGGGATCGACGCGCGCAGGCAAATCGGATTCGGTGAGGGCTTGCGCAGCAATCTCCGGAAAGAGTTGCTCGCTATAGTTCTCGGCTTTCCAGCGCCGTTCCACCAGCGCACCCAGTTCTTGAAAGTCCTCCATGTAATTGTTCGCGACCTCGCTTGTCATCTCCAAATTTGCGAAGGAAGAATATGAAGCAACTGCGGATTAGGCAAGCGCGGTTTCTTTATGACCAGGACCGTTAGGAATCAAAACCCGGCGATGACTGCAGACAAACCCGGTTGATGTAGGATTGGGTTTAACCAGATGAAGCGGTGCCGTAGTACGTTTGTCCGCGGCCTGGTCGTAACCGGCGGTTGCGATTTTTGAACCACTCGACTTATTATCTTTTCCCTCGTTGCCGGAGTGGCGAAATTGGTATACGCACCAGACTCAAAATCTGGCGAGGTCAAACTCATGTCGGTTCGAGTCCGACCTCCGGCACCAAACACCTGCGCATTCTCTCGGAAGACAGCATCCACATCAGATTTCAGGTCGAAACCGAGCCCAAAAGCTCGGCAGCTATTTCCTTTCGACCAGCCCAGCCGGTCGTTCCTTGCTATTCCAACCAGGCAACGACCCCAGTGCTCTTTTGATTGCAGCATGAAGAAACATATTCTCATCTACGGCCTCTGCGGGCTCCTGATCGTTGCCCTTAGGCTTATCGAGTACCGCTTTTTGGTTGTCGAGCAGATGGTCGTTATGCTCCGCGCATTACGCTCATGGATTGGAAGTACAAGCATTTTCATCAGGAGAGAGTCTTCCCGGCGTCGCTCGACCTCGTCGTTGAAGCAGCGCGCACGTTTATGGCCGAATCGCTCGGGTGGGGTGTCACAAATACACCGGATGGCTTTACAGCACAAGGTTATAGTTTTGCACACCGGGCAATCGCAATCCTTAAGATTCAAGCAGCGGATGGAACAAAAGTAGCTGTGGAACTACTCGTCGAGCGCGCTAGTTCCCGGGGATTCATGTTGTTAGATGTCGGCGGTTATTACAGCATTCAAATTCGGAAGTGGCTTGATGGCATTCAGTGGTCCCTTCATCAAAAGCTCACAGGCAGTCATGAAGAGTCTACAAATCCGCTTGTGCTCGCCGCCAACAAACCGGCCGCGTACATTTTCAATGGTTGTTTAGTGTTCATTTGCGTAACCTTCGCCCTTTATTTCCTCGTGACCTTCGTCAGCGCCTTGGTTGGACTTCTTACTGGACATCTATTCTTGATGGGAAGAGACTCTTTGGTTATTCGTGGAGCCTGGGCGCGCATATTGTCAGCCTTAATCTTAATGTTCGGAGCATTTCTCGCCTGGAGGATTAAGCGAAAGGCTTAGTCTCGACAACTGAAGCGATTTCATTACTTTACTCGAAAGGTTTTTGGCTGAATTGCACGGCAACTATTTGAGCCGAGCAGCGGCCACTACTGGACCACCGCAGTCATTTAACCAACCGCTCTCATCGTCTATAATCATCCGACTCGACAAAAACCTCCGTGGTAAATAAAATCAGCTATAGCTCCTCCTTTAAAAACCATCTCTCCCGTAACGACGGCGACGTCGAAAGGAAGAACTAATGAGAAAAGCACTTTCATTGCTGATCGTATTAACCTTTGTGGTGCTTCTGTCTGCGCCCGTTTCAGCCAGAACCTGCGGCAGGATACGCCACCGGCATGGTAACTATTGGCACACGCACTATGCCTGTGTCGGTGACAATCACAAGCACGGCCGAAGCTTCTGGCAGAAGCATCGTGACAAATTGACTACCGCGGCCGGTGCCGGCGCCGGAGCACTTATCGGCGGCATAGCAGGCGGCAAGAAGGGTGCAGGGGTCGGCGCACTGGCAGGCGGGGGCGGCGCGGCCGTTTACACGTATGGAATTCGCAAGCGCCGCAGGCCAGCCCGGTATTAAGATTTGTATGATGAATTTGGACGTGCACCTCCTCGGGAGATTCCCGAGGAGCGGCGCGCTTGTAATGCTTTAACCAACCGACCGAACCTTAGGTACCTAACTTCCTATAGATCAGCTACTTAGGTGCGAGTAAAAACTTGTTTGCCACCTCAAGGCAAAATCTGTAGAATCTAAGGTGTTCCCTGAGGGCGGAACAGATCCAAAACCAGCCTCGAGCCCCTCACTAAGTCTTCGCAAGTTCTACGCGGTAAATATACCGTCCACAACCCCGGAAACACAGGAGTCAAAAAGAATGGCAGGTGACGTGCGATCACGGATTCTTATCGTTGATGATGAGGCAGAGATCACTGCGATTCTGTCCGATCTTTTTGAAGGTAAGTACGACTGCACCACAGCAGGCTCAGCAGAACAAGCGCTCAAGTTTTTGGCCGGTGAGAATTACGACCTCGTGGTCAGTGATATTACGATGCCGGGCATGAGCGGTCTTGACATGATTCCGCACGTGCAGAGCAGTTGGCCCAATAGCGTAGTAGTGATGATCAGCGGCATGCAGACAGTCGAGAGTGCGATCGACGCTCTTCGCCTGGGAGCTTTCGATTATGTAATGAAGCCGTTTGACTTGCGACAGGTGGAAGCTGTAGTTAAGCGTGCTTTGGAACATCAGGAATTGATAGTTGCCAAGCAGCGTTATGAAGATCACCTCGAAGAGTTGGTTGAGCAACGAACAGCCGAACTCGACGAGGCATTGAATTCGCTGGAAAACGCCTACCGATCAACACTGAAGGCCCTTACTGCGGCGCTCGAAACCAGAGACCTGGAGACCCACGGACACTCCGAACGCGTAGTTAGCTACAGCATGCGGCTCGGTAGAGAATATGGCCTGGATAGCGAGCGAACAAAATCGCTTGAGTTTGGCTCGCTGCTTCACGACATTGGCAAAATTGGCGTGCCTGATTTGATTCTGCGCAAGCCGGCAAAGTTAACTTCCGAGGAATGGGTCGTTATGCGGCAGCATCCACTGCATGGTCAACAGATTTTGCGTGGCATTGAATTTCTCGAGGGCGCGGCGCGCGTGGTGGCGCAGCATCATGAGAAGTGGGACGGATCAGGTTATCCGCTGGGCCTACGCGCCGAAAAGATTGACGTTTGCGCCCGCATATTTTCGGTAGCTGATGCCTTCGACGCGATCACCAGTAATCGTGTCTATCGTAAAGGTAAACCCTACGAGGCGGCTGCCGAAGAACTTGATACCTGGGCGGGAAAACAGTTTGATCCGGAAGTTGTTGCGGCTTTTCACAGAGTGCCGCAGCAGGATTGGGACGATCTGCGCGATCAGTCTTTGATACGGAAGGAAGACGAACTCGAAGTGCGCCGCATGTTTGAAATGCTTGAGTCGCACCTCGAGACCGTCGTCAGTTAGACCCGCCCCAGTTGCAATCCTACCGCAGCGTTGATTTAGTTTTTTCCATCAGACGGCATGGGCACCATATAACCCCGTCTCGAACGCAAACTCAATCCAACTCTTCGCGAGGCTACTTCGATCCGCCGATATTCTCCCTTGTCGGCAGAAGCCAGCGGCCGCTTCGGCCGGTATGTAACAACATATTCGGCGCCAACCTCGCGTGCGGCGTCGCGTGCCTGGGCAACCATCTCGTCGCTGGTTTTCGGAAGAAAGATCTGGCCTCCTGTTTCTTCTGCCATCTCGGTAAGGATTTGTTGACTCTTTCTAACGTCGGCCTCATAAGCTTTTCGCTGACGATGCATGGCCGGATCGAATGTGATGCTATGCAGTACGTAAGCAGGATTGCGAGTTGTCCCGGGTGGTTGTGTAGGATCATTGCTGGCAATTGGATCGTGCGACGTGGGAACCTGTCGTACTGAATCAGATGTGCTCGCCTTTGGTTTCTCCTGTCTGACAAATTCCGTGTAACTGATTATGTGGACGGTCGCCCTGGACGCTGCCAGTTGTTTGAGGGCCTGCGCCCGCTCGATTTTGCCACCGGGCGTATCAACTCCATCAGTAATGAAAACCACATGCCTGCTACCTTCGGGGCGGTCTTTCAATTGCTGTGCAGAGGCAACGATGGCGTCCGCAAAGCGTGCCCGCTTTCCGGATGAAACTTTGGTCTTCAACACCTTAAGAGTGGCTGGACGGTCGCGGCTCCAGTTTTGCAGTAACTCCACTGAGTTGTTGAATTGCATGACCGCTACCCAAGTGTCTTCTCTCAGTCTGTTTAAAAACTCGATTGCAACCTCCTTCGTCAGACTGGTTCGTTTTGATATTCCTCCGAGGCCGCTCAATTCGCCGCCGGTATCGAGCACCAGCAACACATTCGCTGGAATACGACGAACGCTTTTAATTTGCTGGGCGACGCCATCCTCGAGCACGAGAATGTCCTCAGGCACGACGGTCGGATCGTAGTGACCAAACTGATCCGTGGCTATCACCGGCAAACGCACCTCTTCCGTAAATACTTTGACGCGGTCGTCGTCCTGCCCATCTTGAGAAGGGCGCGAGGGAAGTGGCGCTACTGATTTTTGCTGGGCGTGCACGAAGCCGGTCAGCAGCAGGCTAAACAAGACGGTAAAGATATAACGACTAAACAAAATGATTGACCTGCCTCTCGGTTGTGGAAATTTGCCGAGGTTGGATGCCATTGAGAGCGGTTCCGAGTTGCCTGCTTTTCGAAGTTTAGAGTCCAAGCTTCAGGTTGTTTTCTTCGAAAGGACGCAAACTAAAGCTTGGACTCTAAACTCCTGCATCAATCGGCTTCTTTGCGTGCTTGCGACTGTACCGCGGTTATCGCAACGGCATCGACGATGTCTTCCGCCTTGCAGCCGCGGGAAAGATCGTTGGCCGGCTTGTCCAGACCCTGGAGGATTGGTCCGATTGCGGTTGCGCCGGCCAGTCTCTCGGCGAGTTTGTAAGCGATGTTGCCTGATTGGAGATCAGGGAAAATCAGGACGTTGGCCCGGCCGGCTATAGCTGATCCTGGAGCTTTAGATTGCGCAATGGCAGGTACGAGCGCCGCGTCTGCCTGCAACTCGCCATCAATCTCAAGTTGCGGCGCCCTCGCTTTTACGGTCCTGGTTGCTTCCACTACTTTGTCAACCAGTTTATGCTTCGCGCTCCCCTTGGTTGAGAATGAAAGCATGGCTACGCGCGGGGTCGTTCCCAGCAGCGCGCGCCAGGAATCCGCCGATACAATCGCAATCTCTGCCAGCTCAGCCGCAGATGGCTCGATGATAACGCCGCAGTCGGCGAAGATCAGGGCGCCATTCTCGCCGAAGTTATTGTCACGCAAAGCCATCAGGAAGAAGCTTGAGACCAGTTTGAATCCGGTACGCACGCCGATGCAATGGAGCGCCGCGCGCACAGTATGTGAAGTGGTGTTGGTTGCGCCAGCTACTGAGCCGTCTGCTTTTCCGAGCCGTACCATGAGATCTCCGTAGTAGAGCGGGTCGGCCAATAAAGTGCGGGCTTCGTCCGCCATCATCCCCTTGGCGCGACGCATCTCGTGAAAAAGCGCGGCCATCTTTTCGAAATCAGGGGCCCGACGGTGGTCCACAATTTCCACACCTGCGAGATCAGCGCCTTCACGTTGCGCTGTTTCCCGAATAGTTGCTTCGTCTCCCAGCAGCGTAATCCGAGCCAGGCGATTTCGCGCGCAGGTGGCCGCAGCGATCACTGTGCGCGGATCGTTGCCCTCTGGCAAAACAATATGTTGCGGTCTGGCGGCGGCGCGCTGACGAATTCTTTCGAGAATGTCCATAGAAAAAGTGATCTGTTAGCAGGTTAAACGAGAACGGTGAGTCTAGCTAACCCCGGCTAAGAGAACAAGCTTCGCTGCAGCGTAGAGCAAACCCCTTAATTTGCGATGCAACTGCTAGATCCCCTTGAGGCTGCGTTACCGCTTAATCCTTGTTGGTAAAACTAACAGCTTACGTTACCAACCGGGTTAGAGTCGTGATAACTTAACCACCAAACGAGCAATTACCCGATATATTAGTTTTCAGGAGGATCGATGTCTGCACTTCTAGCCAGGCGGCGACTAAAAAACCTGTTGCTATTCATTCCTAATATGCTCTTGTTGTCAGTGCGTTTGATGAAAGACTCGCGCGTGCCGGCGACGGAGCGGGCGCTGGTTGCTGGAGCAATCATCTATGCCATCATTCCTTTCGATCTGATACCCGACATGATTCCCTTTGTTGGTCAGATTGACGACGCTTACCTGATTTCGCTGACACTGCTTCGACTGATGGAGAGAACGGATGCGAAAGTTGTTCGCGAACATTGGAATGGTGGCGGCGACGTGGTAGAACTCGTCGGGGCCGCGGCATTGATCGCCGGCAAATTTTTACCGCACAAGATTCGTCGCGTGCTTACCTCGCGAGTGGAAGTTTCCAGGGAAAAAGGAGAAGGCAAACCTCTCCTGTTACCGTTGCTCGTAGCTTCCGCTGAAAGGGAAGTTTCAGCCGACGCCGGGCCGCAATCCTGAATCACACCAAGGGAGATTGCTTCATGTTGAAACCAAACACGGAAAAGTTCCTGCGCCGGCTGGGTCTTGTAACGGTCCTGCTGACCCTCGCCGTTTGCTTCCAGGCCCGCAGCACCGCGGTTTCGCGAACTCAATCGGAATTGGGCCCGATCAAGGATGGAATCGGATTCGGTCCCATATCGCTTGGGGTTTCCCGCGCGGCCGACGTCGAGGCTCGATACGGAAAGAAATACAAACTAATCAATAAGCACGATTACTCCTACAGGATGGATTACACCGACCTGGGGCTGGCCTTTTATTATTGCTACAAGGACAAGGAGGAGAGAATTTTCTTAGCTGAGGTGCATCAGGGCGTGACCAGCAAGGGAGTAGTCGTCGGCGAGAGCGCCTTGAAGGATGTTTTTAGGCTTTACGGTGAACAAAGTAGTGGCGGTCAACCTTATATCTATGAATACAAAGGCATTCAATTCTACCTTGAACATGAGGCGACGCCTGAAGCAGACAAGATTCCGAAATTGGACAAGAAAGTAGTGGAAGTCGATATCGTTCCGCCTGACCAGTCTTCGGACTTCTGTAAATCATTTGACCGTGAGCCCTGATGTTCACTGCGTTTTTCCTGTCGTTCCCCTGAGGGCGGCAAGAAGTTTCTCGTGAATGCCGCCAAACCCACCATTGGACATAATAACCACCACGTCGCCGTCGCGAAGTTGCGGCAGCAGATGCGCGATAATGTCATCGGCGCCCGGAAGCGCAATCGCCTCCTTGTTATCTTGTGAAATATCCTCGATTAACTTTTGCGTATCCAGCGACTTTCCTTTATCCGAAACCTTCCGACTGTCGAAGACACTGGCGATCACTACGTAATCCGCTTCCGTGAATGCCTGTGCGTAGTCATCCTGAAAAACTGCCAGCCGCGAAGACCACGATCGGGGTTCAAACACTGCAATCAAACGTCGCTCTTGATATCGATGGCGCAAACCGCGCAGCGTCTCACGCACTGCTGTCGGATGGTGAGCAAAATCATCAATTACCGTAACGCCGCACTCTTCGCCGCGGACCTCGAGCCGGCGGCGCACATTCTTGAAACTGCGCAGCGCCCCGGCAATCGCCTCACGGTTTATTCCCCAGGCATCCGCCGCGATTATGACAGCCAGACAGTTCAGCAGATTGAAGTCGCCGATGAGGGGCGTCTGAAATTTGCCCCATTCCTTGTCTTCGCGCATGACTGTGAAACTGCTGAGTTCTCCTGAAAAATCCATTTCACAGATGCGCCACTTTGCATCCTTGCAGCTGCCGAAAGTTTCCAGTTGAGTGAACAATCTCTGGCCCAGCGACGCCACCACTTCGCGCACACTCGGACTGTCCCAACCGGCAATCAGTCTACCGTCACTTGGAACAAGGTTCATGAAGCGTCGAAAGGCCAGCTTAACTGCCGCGAGATCGTTGTAAATATCAGCGTGGTCAAACTCGATATTGTTTACGATCGCGATTTCCGGCAGGTAGTGCATAAACTTCGGACCTTTGTCGAAATAAGCGGTATCGTATTCGTCGCCTTCGATGATGAAGTAATCGCTGTTTGTAACGCGAAAGCTGACACCGAAATTTTGCGCGACTCCGCCAATCAGAAAAGTCGGATCCAGTCCACCTTGATCCAGCAACCAGGCGGCAATACTTGTGGTAGTCGTCTTGCCGTGAGTACCGGCAACGACCAGCGAACGGCGGCCGCGAATAAATTCGTCCTTTACAACTTCAGCCTGCGAACGAAAGAGCAGCTTGCGATTCAGCATGGCTTCGACTTCCGCGTTTCCCCGGGGAATCGCATTGCCGACGATTACGCAGTCTGGCGCAGGCTCAAGGTTTTCGGCACGGTAACCCTGCACGACGTCTATGCCGAGTGACTCAAGCATAGTAGACATTGGCGGGTAAACATTCTCGTCGGAACCGGTAACGCGATGTCCCCGGGTCTGCAACATTCCTGCCAATGCGGCCATCGCTGTGCCGCAAATTCCGATAAGGTGGTAGTGCATGTCCTTGTTTCAGTTTTTCTGAGTAATCCGGAGTTCTCCGTGTCTCTGTGGTGAGCGATCGCTAACAAGCATTCACCACCGAACACAGAGGGTTGCGGAGACTAGTTCACTACTAAGAAGCCGGTGACTCTTCGTGCTGAGCTTTGTTGTTGAGCAGTTCCATGTCGGCATCGACCATCAGGCGCACGAGTTCTTCAAAAGTCACCGTTGCTTCCCAACCGAGTAAGCGCTTCGCCTTGCTTGCGTCGCCGACCAGGTGATCAACCTCTGCCGGCCGGAGATATATGGGGTCAAGCTCAACAAAGTCATGCCAGTCGAGGTCAACATACGAAAATGCTGCTTCCAAAAACTCTCTTACCGAGTGGGTCTGTCCCGTCGCGATCACATAGTCATCGGGCTCCGGCTGCTGCAGCATCAACCACATCGCGGCAACATATTCTTTCGCATAACCCCAATCGCGCTTCGCATCCAGATTCCCGAGGTAGAGTTTGTTTTGCAAGCCTGCCTTGATCCGCGCAACTGCGCGAGTGATCTTTCGCGTGACGAAAGTTTCACCGCGCCGCGGGCTCTCGTGGTTGAAGAGTATGCCGCTGGAGGCGAACAGACCATACGATTCACGATAGTTAACGGTCATCCAATGCGCGTAGACTTTAGCTGCCGCATAAGGACTGCGCGGATAAAAATGAGTCGTCTCAGTCTGCGGCGACTCCTGCGTCTTGCCAAACATCTCCGAGCTGCTTGCCTGGTAAAACTTCGATCGTCCGCCGGTCTCGCGGATAGCTTCCAGTATGCGGATCGTGCTCAGCGCGGTTACGTCACCCGTATATTCCGGAATATCGAAGCTGACGCGTACATGACTCTGCGACGCCAGGTGATAAACCTCGTCGGGCTGAATGCGGTAAAGCAGTTTGATTAGGTTAGTCGAGTCGGCAATGTCGCCGTAATGCAAAAAGAGCCGGACGCCGTTTAGGTGCGGATCTTTATAGAGGTGATCTATCCGCCCGGTGTTAAAGGACGAAGCACGACGAATGATTCCGTGAACCTCATAGCCTTTCTCGAGCAGGAATTCGGCCAGATAAGATCCATCCTGGCCCGTGATTCCTGTAATCAGTGCTTTCGTCATCTCAATCAGTTCTGACAAATTTCAGTTTGTCGTGATTGCGTGTGGTTCAGAGTCTTCGACAAACGACAGTCCATGGACACAACGCGGTACTTGAATGAGAGCGCCGAAAAACTAGATGGCGCTCGTTGATTTGGCGATCCTGATCATCAAAATAAGGCAGAACAGAGCGGGCAATTATTGTTGCAGAAACCATTCTTGAAGTAAACCTGGTCTTGCGCTGTTGTAGTTTGGAATTAGGTGTACAAGCTGAAATGACTGTTATTTCGGAAGCGGCGACTTTATCAGAACCGGAAGCGGTAGCGACCGGCCGAACACTCATTCTTCCCCTGCCGATCGAGCCTTGCTGTCAATAGCCTCTTACCTTGAGTGATTGACCGGTCGCTACCGCTTCCGGTTCTGATATAAGAGGTGACGTTCGCCTGACGAAACTGCACCTCTACCTATCGCATTCGGTTCGACGGCTGCCATGAAGTTGAAACGTGATCTCCGTTGTAAGATAGGTTCGCGCTTGCCATTTCTTTGTTTGCATTAATGGAGCGTTACGCGTACGCGTGTCCAGATGTTGAGAGATCGATTGGTCACCATGCTCCAGTTTGAGTTTGGTCCAGCGAATATTTATTCGCGCACATTCTTCTACGATTTTTGGTCTTTGCTCTCGGGCCAGTATGACATTTACAGAATCGTCCCCGTCGGAATTGTGCCGATCCGCTATTACGGGGAACATCTGGAAATATTTTTGACGACTAACTACCTTGCCGTGCAGCGGAGAAATTCATAGCGAGCCTGACTCTCATCGATGCCAGCCGCAACCAAAACATCTCAGGCCTCGCCGGAAAAGACAGGCCCGACACTTCTTCCGGAGACTGTAGTACAGCGCAAGCTACCGGTTAATCTCCACCAGGCCGATCTGGAATTATTCAAGCATGAACTGGAAAGAGTAATTCCGCAGACAATCTTGCTGGAGTTGAAAAACGTTCGCGTCAGTGCCGACGGTATTCTCTTCCGCCAACACAAAATGTTGCCCGAATCGTTTGCCTTTCCGTCGAACATGGAACTCTGGCGGCGGCGGAGCCTGCTCAAGTTCTTTGTCAGCAATTACATGCTCCGGCGCTCGACTAGAGTTGAGCAACCTGTACTTTGGATTACTGACGATTGGAGTAATGGTTACTTCCACTGGCTGACTGACGCCCTGTCCAGGCTTTACGTGATGCGCGATCGTCTGGATGGTCTGCTTCTGCTATTGCCGTGGGACTACGAGAAGCGGGATTTCGTTCAGTCTTCCCTGCGGGCTTTTGGAGTAAAGACTGTCGGCTTCATTGCGCAGGATGAAGTGAGGCTATGCAGTAAGGTCCTCATGCCGACACATACTGCGCCGTCAGGCCACTATAACGAAGAGACTATTAGTGGGGTACGCAGTCTTCTGCTTCAGGCTTATGGCGCCGCACAAGACTCGGAGGAATATGAACGCATTTACATTAGCCGTGGCCGCGCCCGCAAACGGAGGATCAGCAATGAAGCTGCCGTAATCGAGGTCCTGGGTGAGTTTGACTTTCAAATCCTCTATGCCGAAGACCTCTCCTTTGAGCAACAAGTAAGGATTTGTTCCCGGGCGCATTATCTTGTCTCAAATCACGGAGCGGGCCTGACCAATATGCTCTTTATGCCTAAACAGGCGGGCGTTCTCGAACTGCGCCATCAAACAGACTGTGTAAACAATTGTTACTTCACCCTTGCAGCTGCACTCGATCTGAACTATTTCTACCAAACCTGCCAGTCCAGCAACAGCGATCAGGATCCACACGCAGCAGATCTCGTGGTTGACCCGGAAGCGCTATGGACCAACCTCAGGCTGATGCTTGCATCTTAGATTGGCCTGGCGAGCCGAGTAATGACGAGTTAGAACCTCAGTCCGAATGGTTCGCCAGCGTAGAGGTCTGTCGGCTATGTAGTGCTTGCTTCAAATGTAGCCAATGGATTTCTCTGGCGAGTTTTACATCAGGCGCATGAACACCGCGCATCTTCCTCCACAAATGCTGTCCAGAAGCAGTCACATAGCTGGCGAGCTGGTTGGTTATTAAGCGGCGCCGAGGAAGCGAATGGAGCTGGAAAAAATAATTGGCGTCGAGTTGAACTTTTAGTTTTTCCAGGTTGTTCCAACGTTGTAGAGAGCTCTGAGCGCCATGGTGAAGAACAACCGCACTCGGTTGAAAGATGAGCTGCCACCCTGCCCGCACAATTCGCAGGCACCATTCATTGTCTTCTCCATACATGTGAAATCGTTCGTCGAATCCGCCTGCCGTTTCAATGACCGTACGTCGCACCAGCATGGCTGCACCACTCAACATCGGGACGCGGCGTTCGCGATCGTGATCCCAATGACCGCCCAGCAACAGCTCGCCTC
>WNGJ01007844.1_pt1 | contig 16851 bp, 15 predicted proteins | sample 5400611 | NCBI WGS metagenome assembly WNGJ01 (sample SAMN13153375, study PRJNA577476) | soil metagenome | isolation source: 40 cm soil or saprolite under Garry oak tree replicate 1 | place: USA:California | collected 2016-06-15 | reverse complement strand
ATTGCGCGTCAGTTGACCGAACGAGACAACAGTAGCCAGTTGTTTGATGTTCACATAGGCCAGATTGGTGTCAGGGACATAGTAGAACATCAGAAACACACCAGTGATGGTCAGCAGGAGGAATAAGAAAAACGAGATACCACCCAAACACCAGGTATAGGTAATTTTCATTGCCTGACGACTGACTTTAACCGGGTGCAGATGCAGAAATACATTGCCCATCATCACCAGGGACTGGTTCAGCGGGGTATCGGGATAGCCATGGCGAAAAAGAGAGCGCCAAGCTTGACTCTCGACCATCTTCTGCGTGGCTGTGTCGAGCAAGCTTTTCTTCGGAACAGTACTCACTGTGCCTCCTCAAAAGATCATGCCAAGCTGTCTTGTCAAGACCGATTAGTAAATAGCCCGTGTTTTGTGTGGCAAATTATATCATAAAAAGCCACACGATGAATACCCTTCTTTGATTGTAACGCATCTTGTGGTAATTGAGAAGAGCTATGTTCAAGATGTTTCTTAACCCAAGATTACTCTAACATCGTGGGAGGGACATCAGGTGAGTACCTGATATTTATCTAGCGTCCACCTGATTTCAACGTGCACACCAGCAGCGTATTTGACATGTTAGCTAATCAATCAATACAATTAGAATAGAACAAATGTAGTTATGCCCACAAAGGAACTGGCTATGGCTCACTCCAGCAGACAGGATAATCAGGACGAGCAACGCGGTAGCAGTATACTCAAAGCGCTTCTGGGTATTCCCATTTTTTATAAAGTGCTAATTGCTAACAGCCTGATTATTTTTGTTGGCGCAACTGGCGGGACGTGGCTTGCAACGCATCTGAACGTCAGTCCATATGCAACGCCAATGTCCCTTATAATTTTCGTTACCATCGGCTGGTTGGTCAGCGTAGTACTTAATTTTATCGTACTCCAGATCGCCTTTCGTCCATTGACGGAGTTGGGGAGGGTGATGAAACGAGTACGGGCAGGCGAAAGTTCGTTACGAGCGCCACTTACGGGCATTGACTCGCAAGCGGACCAACTTGCCGGTGCGTTCAATATGGTACTTGAAGCTCTTGATGATGCATCGCGTCTTAGGGCCAGTCAAATCATTCAGGCCCAGGAACAGGAACGCCAGCGTATAGCGCGTGAACTCCATGATGAAACCAGCCAGGTGCTGACTTCGCTTTTAATCAGTCTAACGTTACTCGAAGAGTCCGTAGAGACGCCAGAGGCTCGGGAACGCATAGCAGATACCCGCACCCTGGCACATTCGACGTTGCGAGCTATACGCAACCTGAGTATTGATCTCAGGCCCAGCGCACTCGATGATTTGGGGTTACTTCCTGCTCTACGCTGGTATGTAAAGGAATACCAGAAGAAGTGCTCTATCGAGGTTGAGTTTCATGCACCAGGCTTCAAAGAACGGCTTCCGGCCGAGATGGAAACAGCCCTGTATAGAATTGTGCAGGAATGTTTAACCAATACAGCAAAGCATGCAAACGCTCGTAGAGTCACCATTATGTTGAAAGAGGATACGGATAGGGTATATGCGCGGATTACTGATGACGGTCAAGGTTTTGATTATGAAACACTACTCAAAACGCCTGGACAAGAACGCGGCCTGGGGTTAGCAGGGATGCATGAACGGGCGGTGTTGCTTGACGGCACACTCAATATTCACGCTGTTCCAGGAAAAGGCACAACTATTGAGGTGAGTATTCCATTACCCGCGACAAGAGCCTTGCAATCACAAACAATAAATGAGTTGGCGGTGTGAAAAGTTGAGTGGGCAACCATATCGAACGACCCCACCGAACATAGGATTGTTATGAAGATACGCATTTTATTGGTGGATGACCATACGATTTTACGCGCAGGCCTTAAAATGATGCTCAATGCACAGCCAGACATGGATGTGGTCGGCGAAGCGCATGATGGTCGCCTGGCTGTACAAGAAGCACAGCGCCTGCGCCCTGATATCGTTCTGATGGATATCACTATGCCAGACATGAATGGTATTGAAGCGACAAGACAAATAAAAAAAGTGCTGCCGGATGTGAAGGTTCTAGTATTGACGATGCATGAAAATGACGAGTATGTCTTTCAAGCGCTTCGCGCAGGCGCCTCTGGCTATATGCTCAAAGAGGCCGCAGATACCGAATTGATTTCAGCGCTGCACGTAGTGCAGAATGGGAACTTCTACCTCTCTCCAAGCGCACAATCAGTCATGGTAGGAGATTATCTGCAGAGGGTACACGCAGGTGAAGAGAAGGATAGTTATAGCAGTTTGACAGAGCGAGAGCGGGAAATTTTGAAGCTAGTGGCTGAGGGATTCACAAATAACCAGATCGCGGAACTCCTCGTGATCAGCCCCAAAACGGTAGATACGCACCGTACTCATATCATGGATAAGCTCAACTTGCATAGCCGCGCCGAACTGGTAAAATATGCTATGCGGCGCGGCTTATTAGAGGATTGACTCAGGTTAGAAAAGTCCTTAGCAGATAACCACCAGGGCGCGCATCAGGGCTATTATACCTCCTCATCGTCACGAAAGTCTATGTCAGTATCACTTTCATCAGCAAAATATTCATCACTATAGAAGCCGACATCTCTGCCAACGTAAACGCTGACCAGAAAGTCATCGCGAGGCATATCAGCGGAGAGCACAAGGTCCTCATCGATTTGCTCAATAAGTTTGGTCAATTCGGTCTCTTCAAGTTCGCGTTCCAAAATAAGTGTCCCATGAACGGCCGTTGATGTGAAGTGGATATCGACCGTTCCGAGACGGTTGTTACTCTGCATGCCTGCTCCCTGCATAATATAGTAGCTTTCAGAATATGGTGTGCGGAAATGTCGTTCAAATCGAATATCATCCATATTGTTATTATCTTTGCGCAGCCTGCATTCTCAATCTAAATGACGCTGCGCCCTCCTTTCTCATCAGCGCGCATCTTGCGCGAATAATGCCAGTAAGACGGCGATATTATAGCATTCATTCACATGTAAGTATAGCAGCAAGTTTCAAAAAATACGGCGAACTAGAGATTTTTTAACATTTGCAGAATTCACCTGCAAAAAATTCCTACCTCCACCGTTTATCCCCTTGGAAATGGAATCCGGAGTACATTTACATGTTATACTGTAAGAAGTGCAGAATACAAGTCTGATAGATCAATTTGTAGCGGCATTTGGAGGGACACTGATGATTAAGCTCAATGCTCAAGGTGAGGTAGCTGACTTTCAAGACGCTTCACAGTTTGAACCCAATGAGAGTGAATTTGAATGCGGTGAGTTTGCTGCTGCTATCGTCAAGTTTGCTGGTTATCCTGGCAAGGGGGCAACTGGCACACAAGAGGATATCGATCAAACAGCAGACGCCTTTTACACCAAATACGTAGGACCTAATATCGCAGGTGATACCCAGGGGACCTCGATTGATGTGATGCACCAGATGATCAAGGATAGTGGGTTAGACTACCAGGATTTGCCGACAATCAATCCAACGAGCCAGCAATCCAGTGATATTGCCCACATTACAGCAGCATTGGCACAAGGGTATCCACTGCTCGCCACGATCATAGAAGCAAGCATGGTTGACCTGGATCTCGGCCAAAATCCCTATAGTTGGGGGCCGAGCGGTTCCCACATTATCGTGTACACTGGGATTGCAGCAGATGGGAACTTACTGGTGAGGGATGCGGCGAACATTGTTGGACCTTTACAGGTCAATAATACCGTGCAACCAGGTCCAAGACACTGTGACATTCACCAGCTTGCTACCCAGTGGGCAACGATGGTACGGCTCCCCTGGCTCCCACGTATCCCTGCTGGCTTTGACCCCACAACAGGGGTGATTAATCCACCATTTGGAGGGAATATGAATATCGAACAATCCGCAAAAGACTGTTGGGCGAGTACAGCACCCATCTTTGCTGGGACACCACCCCCTTATAACACGGGGATTGCTCTTGCCTGGCAACAACTCTATAGCATAGGGAAGAAACCAGGCCCGCCGATATCACTTGAGTATGGCAGTGTGACATGGGAAGGTAAACCCATTCGTGTACAAGAGTTTGCCAACACCCGTTGTGAGTGGGATGGGCAACCCCATTGGTACCCACAACTCTGAGGAAGTGTTTTTCGACTCTGAGGGTCCGGGGGAGCTGATTCCATCCAACTCTGGGCCCTGTTCAGGCACCCCGAGATTGAAACTTCAGCTAACAGAAAGGGGAACGTACCATGAGCGTTGATTACCCTGGTGCTATTGATATGATAATCACCGACCCTGCATGGGTTTTCACCGATGCTTTAACCTCAATACCCACTACTGACCTTACGATTGTCCTACATAAAACTGCATGTGGGCAAAACTGCACTGCTATTGACATAGCTAACTCTTTTAAGAACGATACCGTTAATCATAAAAGTGTTCATTTCATCGTTGGGCGTGATGGTTCGGTGATACAGGTTGTCTTACTTAAAGATGGTGCAGGGGGGAACTGTTGTCTGGAAACTGGGCATGACCCCTATTGGGATAGATTACAGACAAAATACGGAAACCTAAACACATGTACGATCAGTATAGAGCACGAAGACTGGACAACCGATAACAGCCAGACGATGACGCAAGAGCAGGTTGCTGCAAGTTTTGCGCTTGTATCATGGCTTGTACGACGATACAACCTAAACCCAACATCACAGATTAAAGGACACAATACGTTAGATGCTGTAAGTAGGGCCCGATGCCCTGGCCCAACATATCCTTTAGCACAACTCAAAGGAGCATTGACCATGCAGAACAATCCTAGTCCTGGCATGCAAAAACAGGCACAAGATATCTGGAAGAGTACAACCCCTATGCTTAACACTTGCTATGGTAGTGGTCCTATACCCAATTCTGGCATTTATCGAGCGTGGTTACAACTTTTTTATACTGGCCACTATGATTTAGGAGGGCCAACAACTCCTGAAATCTCTACCGTTGATTGGACAAATAAACCTATCAAAATGCAATGGTTCCAAGGGGGTTACAGAGCTGAATATGATCAAGCGGGAATAACCCACTTCTTAAATCCAGATAATCATGAGATATTTAAAATCTGACGCTCGTCACTGTCGTTCGATATACCGCCACTCACTAGTGAACGTGCTTAAAGCAACCTTGCGAGGACGACCTCGCGGTCGTTTGGGTCCAGCTAGATCAGAAACTATAGAAGGATCATAAAAATTGAAATGATGAGCGCATTTTAGAAAATACCAGTTGTTCTTCAAGAGCATAAGTGGACGAGGGCGCAAGTTGCGAGATTGCATAGTAACGCCCCCCGTGCATAGTCACCAGTAATGTTGCTGTATAATTTGCTCCAATTTGCTGAACACTTCCTTGCACCAGTTGCCACGAAGCTCCAGCAAATGAAAGTCCAGCCGCTGTTTTTTGTCCAGTCATGCCGAGCGAACCTGCAGTTTTGCCGTTGTTTTCGTTATCTCGGGCACAGCGAAAGGCTGGAAGATAGTATTCGAGGCAATTCCTCCACCTAGTAACAGGATCAAGAGCATGACGAACACAAGCGCAAGACGTTTGCGGCTGTTGCTCTTCGAAGGAGCAACGGGAGACACGGGCATTGATGCAGGTGGAGTCTGTCGTAGAGGGTACGCAGGCGGCAATGGAGGTTGAGAAAGCGGCACCGGAGTCACAGATCTTTGCTGTGCAGGGCGAACCGGTGGTTGCATTCGCTGTCTGTGCTGTTGAACAGGCTGCCGTGCTATTGGTGAAACACCCTGTGGACGTGTATAGATTCCCTCCGTTTGATCAAGACGCGTTCCATTGCCATTGCTCCTCACTGGCGAAGATGAGGTGCGCAACAGCGGCGGTGTCTCAGGTAGACTGGCGACCAGCGGCAGAGTAGGTAAATCATCTACAATCTCCACGTCGTCAACACGCTCACCCGTGTGATTGGATTTTGTGAGAGGATGTCTGTCAATGTTGGTAGTTCCTGCTGCAGAAAGTGGCCTGGTTGGCGAGTCATCAACCATATGCCGCTCCTCTTCAAGAGGATCGCCTTCATTCTCAAGCAAAGTAAGATCTTTAGTTTGCTTTTGCTCCCAGACTTTTGTACGGAGTTCACGCAGAGGAACATTTGACCTGGTGTTTGTCAAACTGCTTTCAAGCTTTTTCATCCAGTCAGGAGGTTCCACCGGTAACGAACTGTTTACCGGGCGAGACGACGGAACTCTATTCATACAGCCTGGACAATACTGAGTGTTGTCACCTGGTAGGATTTTCCCACAATGAGCACACTGTTTTGCCACGAAGATCTCTCCTACACCTGGAGGTAGTGGGGCGGCACGCTCACGCCCCCCTCGGATACTGAGTTGGCAGCCACTAAACATGCTTCGAGAGTATAGCATATCTGCTAAAGATCCATCAGCTATCTCTAACTCTACGGTACTCTACTTGTGATATTCCGTCAAGTTGCATAGCCAATCGGTCAGGCGTTATTTCAATTGAAGCAACGCTTCACGTTCAGTGGCGGTTTCAAAAACCTGCTGGTTCTTGACTATTTCAACGAGTTTTTTTCGACCTTTGGGGCTTCCAATCATGAGGACTCCAACGAGTTTGTTCTCGCGGAAAAATAGTTTACGATAGTTCTCGTTGCCTTTTTCACCTGGTTCCCGGCGAGTGATGGATTCTAGCTCAGGATTATTCGATTCTGCTGTACCAACCACAGCGATATTTACATCGAATAAAGGGCTTGTATAAGTGGGAACATCGATATACGCTTCATGCCCACCAGCCATATTAACACCTGCTATACGCCCATGCGCCATAGCGTTGTCCCAGGTTCCCATTGTATGATGACGATCTATAGTTGGGTCATAGAATTCAGCCACGTCTCCTGCCGCATACACACCAGGAACATTGGTTTCCATGTACTCATTGACGACTATGCCACTCCGTACCTCAACCGATGTGTGCTCCAGGATTTTGGCGTTTAGCGTGATCCCGAGGCCAACGCCGATAACATCGGCCTGGATCTCGCGCCCCCGCCTGGTTTTTACATAGCCTGGAACACCATTTTGGGGAACGACGGATTCGATTTCGTCTCCATGAATGACATTGACCCCGAATTTTTTAGCGATGTTATCGACAACTTCACCACCTTCAGGATCAAGCGAGTAGCGCAGCCAGTAAGGGCCACGCATTATCCAGGTTGTGTCGAGCTTACGAACTGCAAATCCGTCACATAATTCGTATGAAATAAAGCTTCCACCATAAGCCAGTGCTGTACGCGATTCGAGCATGCGATCAATGATGGATTTGGTATCATCCAGTGTGACAAAGTTATAGATATGTCTGGTACCTTCCACGCCTGCTACCCTTAAGGGGTTGGCCCAACCCCCAGTTGCGACCAGTAAGGCATCATAGGGGAACTTCTGCCCGTTATCGCTAACAATCACACGTTCTTCCGTATTGACATCTGTTACCATTGTTTCTGTTATCAGAGTGATATTGCGTTGCTCATGCCACGCAATATCACGTATCATCACCTTCTGCTCTACGATCACTCCCTGGAGGAAGCGCGGAAGTGAGACGCGATTATACAGCGGGTAGGGTTCGTTTGTCAGTAGATGGATACTACAATTCGGGTCATTTTTCCGCAACGTATCGGCGGCTGTCGTTCCTGCAATTCCATTGCCAATGATCACATAACGTCTATCACGCGTTGTCAAAAGAAAGTCTCCTTGTCTGAGATGTGGTTCCTATGTTGATTCGAGGGGATTTTAGCATAGTTTTGAGGAGAACGCTATATCTAGCCTGCAAGTAACATCACAATTCTCTTACAATCCAGGATACCGGCAACACGTTATTTATTTGCTAACTCGCTCGGTTCAATTGGTGTCACAATAAGATGATCGGCCAGTTCACCCTTTCGTTTCTCTTCCCAAGTAGACGTTTATTTCGTTCAAGAGCGCCGCCAGTACCTGATCGATGCTCTGGTTACCATCCACCTCTCTCAGCTTGTGTTGCTTGTAGTAGTAGTCGAGCACCTGGACGGTTTGATTGAAATAAATGACCAGGCGCCTTCTCATTGCTTCCCCGGCATCATCAGGGCGTTGGTAGAGTTTACTTCCATCCAGATCACAAATACCAGCCACTTTCGGCGGACGATTTTTGACATGGTACACATGTTGATTCGCCTGACAGAAAACTCTTCCTGCAAGCCTCTGTAGTAATTCCTCGCGAGAAACCTTCAGATAAATCACAAGATCGATCTTGCGATTGAAACGTTGTAGCTCTGCATCCAATGTCTGTGCTTGCACAAGAGTACGTGGGAATCCATCCAGCACCACCCCATTCATGCTCTCAGGTTCTTCAATATGACGAATCACCATTGGGATTGTAATATCGTCGGGAACCAGTTCCCCAAGATCAACATACCTCCGAGCTTTTAACCCAAGCTCTGTTTGCTCCTCAAAAGCTTTGTGGAACAGATCCCCACTAGCAACGTGCCGAAGAGTGAGAAGCTGAGAAAGCTTCTCTGCCTGTGTTCCCTTCCCTGCTCCCGGTGCCCCGATCAGAAGAATATCCATGGCTTACCTCCAATGCAAATTTGTATAGATGCCGAATACTGCTCAACATGAACATGATTACGACTGCGCCCTTGATGTACAGTATAACAGATAGCAGGCCTTGCGCTAAGCATCCGAACCTCTTTCTGGCTAGAGAGTATCATGGTGCTATCACAAAACCATCACTGGGTAAGGAAGGAATCTCACAAAGAGAACACAGAGCAAATTTGCAAGTTTTTAATGTGCTGGGCGCAATGCAGCCACAATCATCGCTGCTACACTTATCCCAAAGGACACTAAGAAAGCAAAGTGCAGACCGTGGAGGAAGATAGCAAGCGCTGCTGGGAACTGACTCATACCCCCACCATAAATGAATACTTGCATCATCGCAACCATTGGCACGGCGCTCAGAGCCAGAGGAAAGACGATAGCAATACTTAGCATTTGACCTGTGTTATTTAGCATGGTGAGGATGCCTGCTGCCGACCCTCGCTTCTGTGGCTCAACGGAACTCATAATCGCATTCGTATTGGGCGAAACGAAGAAACCAGAGCCTCCACCCATGAGGGCCATGAAGAGAGCAAGCAACCAGTATGGAGTTGTTGGTGTGATTGTAGCAAGTCCAAGGAGCCCTAATGACGAGATACCCAACCCGACAGGCGCCAGAATGCGTGATCCAATACTATCTGATATTCTTCCACTTATTGGACCAATTAGCATAAAAGCTAAGCCAAAGGGGATCAAGAGCAATCCTGCACGCAGCGGATCCTGCCCATAGGGACCTTGCAAGAAGAAAATGAGTAGAAACAGCACGGCGCCACGAGCAATTCCATTAAGCAATCCACTTAAATTTGCCATCAGAAAAAGCCGATTAGTAAAGAGACGTAATTGCACCATTGGCTGCTTGATACGAGGCTCAATGATACCAAAGAGAATCAAACTGATCAGACCAATGACAAATATGGTGTCGGTGACAGGTGGGCTTAGAATCGGGAATGCCAGCATAGTTAAGCCGAGCAATACTCCAGTCAGGCCTATAGTGAGCGTAAATAAACCAAACCAATCAATGCGTTGATGCTTCACAAATTGCACAGGCTCGCGCAGACGCCAAATACCCCAGATCACTCCAAAAATACCCAGCGGTACATTAAACAGGAAGACCCAGCGCCACGACCACTCCGTCAGTAAACCACCGATGATTGGCCCAATCAAGAAACCAGCCGCACCTGCTATCTGATTGATGCCCAGGCCTAATCCAACTCGTCCTTTACGGAAAGCGTCTGTGACAATGGCAGTACTATTTGTCACCAATAAAGCTCCACCTACGCCCTGGATGAGGCGCCCCAGAATAAGGTCGGCACCATGAAACTGGGGTTGAGCAAGACCTGCAACAAGCGAACCAAGTACGAACACGGCAAATCCGCTATTATACAGTCGTTTGCGTCCCCACATATCCGCAAGGCGTCCGACAACAGGTGTCAGTACGGTAGTAACCAGGAGGTATCCCAATAAAACCCACATGATTGTAAAGAATCCAGCATGCAGATCAGCCATAATATTGGGCAGTGCTATCAGCAATGCAGAGCCTTGCATAGAGGCGAGCAGCGCTCCAACGGTTGTAACGGAAAGCGCGGTCCATTGATAGCCATCTTTTTGCCGACCTTGTTCAGTCTCAACAGCACGCGCTTCCTTAGTTGTACTAGTCGCAGTATCAGAAGAAGAGAAACGAGAAGTGCTCATAGTAATCCTTCTATTAGTTGAATAGACGTCACATCTTATACAAATATCGTTACGGGTTATTCCTCAACGAGATGCTGGAGCGCAGGCAGAGCCGCTAGAATGCTGGCATGTTCAGCTTTGCTCAGACGATCAAGGCGACTTTTCAGTGAGGCCAGGCGTGCCTGTTGAAAGACATGTACAGCCTGTCGCCCGGGTTCAGTGGGTTGGACCCACACGGTTCGCCAGTTCACGTCGTCATGGCTGCGCTCAACATAGCCCTGAGCTAACAAGCGCTTAACCATTGCAGTTACCGTGGAAGGAGCTACTGCTAGATGTTCAGCCAGTTCTTGCATCGTGCAACGTTCATGCTCAACCAGGATACCCAGAAGCGTCAATTGCCCGGGTGTTGCATGTAACTCGACCACATTTCGCCATTCAGGGCCTGCTTCGGATGAAGCATCCAGAGGAAGGTCAGCACGCAGACGTCTCAATAGTTTAGGTGCTATATCGAGGAGCGTCTCTGCCAGGTCTACTCGTTTATGTACCGAATTCTGTATCATGTTTCATACTTTCCTGAAATCATTTCGATAGTCTAATTATACGATAAACGAAATGAACGCAGTCAGTCAAGTGGTATGAAATTCTGAAGAAGAGCCTATCCAAAGACGCCTTGCAAACAATTTTACTACGATGCAGCAGGAGCGACATTCCATGTGCCAGAGGCACCGGCTTTCGGATCACACTGTTGCTTCTTATTCAAGCTGCAATAATCACCGTTGAGACTTCCATCGGATTGCACCCAGCCCCAGAAATAAAGCGGTCCATTCTTTTTGTAAGCCTTTACGATGAACTGGATATATTTGTTTGTATTTACAGTTCCAGTGAAATTGCCGCTGCCTATCAATGGCGGATTTATGGTGAAGTAACCACTGATAGTTCCTTGACCCGCTTGTTGCTGTATCGAGAGAGCCATAGCGGTGATGATATTCTCCGTGGTGTCATCAATTGTGCCATTGTAGCTTCCTGCCACAATTGGATAGGAAACAGGTGTAGGGGTTGCCGTCGGACGTGGCGTTGGTTGCATTGTTGGATGAGGTGGGGGCACAAAGACGGGCATGGATGTCGGTTTGGCCTTTGGGTGAGCGGTGGTAGCACCAATAGTAGGAGCCACTGTGGGTAGAGGGGTAGGAGAAATCGCTGTAGTTATCGTACCACTAGCCTGTGCCTGGGACGCTGAGGAAACAGAATTAGCGGTTGAATGTTTGGAGAGATACGAGAACAAACCTGCCCCAACACCCGAGGCAACAAGGAGCAGCAAGACAAGCAAGATCAGCAGGGATTTGCTGGAACGATGAGAACGCTCTTGTTTCTGTTTCTGTACATGTACAACAGCAGGGATAGGAGTATCTATTTGTTTTTGGGGAGCATCTGGTTGGGGGGTTGCTAGCGCAATGATTGGATTATCTAATGGTTTCCAGGATGGTTGAGCGCTAAATGCCTGCCAAAAGTGCGCGACTGTGGAGAAACGATCATTACTGTTTATGGCCATTGCGCGGTGAATGACCCTGGCGACTTGTTGTGATATGCCGGGATTGAGCTTGTTTACAGGCTCCAAGGGGTCAAACTGGCCGCTACCCATATGAGTAATGCGATGAAGAGCATCGGCGGGAACTGTGCCAGTCAATACTGTATAAAACGTTGCACCTAGCTCATATATATCGCTGCGTGTACTGGTGCCCGTACTATATTGTTCAGGGGCTGCATACCCAGGCGACCCGGTGCGAAACGCGGTTGTTGTTCCATCGGGGTCGAATGCCTTTGCGATACCAAAATCGACCAGCACTGCATTATCACGGGAATCCGATACTATGATGTTGGAGGGCTTGATGTCTCGATGCATAATAGGAGGGGTCTGATTATGCAAATAGTTCACAGCATCCACGATAGGAGCGATAATCGTTAGAATATCAGGTAATGAGAAGCGTTTCCCGGGCTGTTGCTGGCGCAATACTTCCAGATTTGATCCCTCTATATAGTCCATGAGCATGTATGCTCGACGCTGTATGTCATCCTCGAAAACGCGATAGACGCGAGGGAGTGACCGGTGATCTAAATGTTTGAGCAGCTCAGCTTCAAAGACGAAGCGTTCCCGATCTTTCTTTTGTGGATTGATTGCTTCTTTTAGAGCGTAAAGATTACCGTTAACTCTTACATCGTTCACCAGGTATACTGCGCCAAAACCACCTTTGCCAAGCAGCCCCTCAACAATGTAGCGTTCACGTAAAATACTTCCCATGGGAAGAGTAGTTTGCACCTCTTGCAAACGGCACCTCAAACATCAGGTAAAAAATACACGACAGATTATGTAATTAGAGAAGGAATACATTTTAAACTGATCTAACGACTAATCCAAATATACTTACTAAAATGATCAGATTCTTCCGCCCTGCTTAATAAACGATATAATTATGAAGTTTGTGGGTACGTCATTCAGAAGCAGTCAATCGGTCTTGACCTGGCATAACTTGACTGGGTATATACTTATTCAGGTCAAAGTATTTAGGGAATCACTGCTACCTTCCCCTCAACCACAGAATCATCATCGTTAACCCAGAAAATTCTGACATAGGGGGGTTCAGGGTAGAATTGGTGAGAGAAGATGATGTAGTAGAGTTTATTGCGTATTGCCCATTCTTTGTCTCTTTTGGATGGATAGGCTTCGCTCTTGGGGTGTGAGTGGTAATAAATCATCTCGCCGTCATATGCATCGATATCTTCGTAAATACGCAGCAAATCTAGTGGGTCGATGATGGAGAAATCATCGGGATGTTCGGCGGCATTGGCGGTCGGGTAGTGCTTGACTACTCGACCATCTTTCGTGCCTAATGCTCCGCAGGCTTCATCAGGATAACCCGTCACTACATGCTCGAGCATTTCTGTATAGATGGCTTGAGGAATATGGACGACGAAACCCTCTTCGACTACCATAACAATACTTCCTCAAGATCGTCTTCAAGTTGATCGAGGTCGCGTGTCCACAGGTCCTCGCTCAAGTATTTCCAACCACCATCAGCGAGTATCACCACAATCTTGCCACGATCCATGGTGGAAGCAACACGCAGAGCAGCGTGAAGAGCAGCACCACATGATGGGCCAGCAAAGATGCCCTCTTGATCTTTGAGCTGGCGTGTCCTGCGTATAGCATCTCTACTGGAAACAAGGATCTTGGCATCGAGTAATGATTGATCCAGCACGGGAGGTACGAAACCATCTTCGAGACTGCGCAAACCCTGTACTCCATCGCTCTGCAGAGGTTCGGCTGCAACGACTTTGATCGCCGGGTTGTATTGCTTTAAACGACGAGCGTTGCCCGTGAGAGTGCCCCCAGTACCAAGACCTGCTACAAAGACATCCAGATCTGGAAGGTCTTTGATGATCTCTACAGCAGTGCCTTCATAGTGCGCGCGCGGGTTGGCCTCGTTACCATACTGGTAGAGCATCACGTACCTGTCGTCTTTGCTTGCCAGCTCTTGCGCGAGTTTCACCGCGCCATTGCTTCCCAGGGCCCCGTCGGAGTAGATGATATCTGCGCCATAGAGCTCGAGCATCTGGCGACGTTCCTGCGTCACATTGTCAGGCATTATCGCCGTAAACGGATAGCCTTTCACACGGGCAAGCATTGCCAGGGCGATGCCGGTATTGCCGCTGGTCGGCTCTAGAAGAATTGAACCGGGTTTAATTTTCCCATCTGCCTCAGCCTCCTCAATCATCAATTTGGCGATGCGGTCTTTGACGCTGCCGGAGGGATTAAAACCCTCCAGCTTGGCAAAAATCTGTACGCCCGGTCGAGGGCTAAAACTTTTTAACTCTACCAGCGGTGTATTTCCAATGGTGTCTAATATGCTGCCGTAGCGCATAATTTTTTCCTGTTAGATTATCTATCAGCGCCCACCGGCCATGGCGGGCAAGAGGATGACGGTGTCGGCAGGACCAACACTTGTTTTCAGGCCTTGCAGATAGCGCACATCCTGATCATTGACATAGACATTGATAAAGCGACTAAGATTTCCATCGGGTTGAATCTGTTCTTTCAGCGTTGGGAAACGCGCAAACAGATCGTCCAATACTTCCGCGAGATTACTTCCCTGGGCGCTCACCTGTTTTGAGCCTCCAATGGAGGCTCGCAAGACAGGCGCAAGTCGTACCGTTGCCATTGAATTCTCCTTATATATCTACAGAGTGCTTGTTGATAAGATTACCTGGTTGGAACCGCGCAGACCTCGGCATAAGTCGGCAGGTCCTCCGGGTGGGCATACTCGCCACAAGCCGGGCACGCGGGATCGCGGAAGAGGCGTAGTTCACTAAACTCACCGGCCAGGCCATCGTAGGTCATCAAGCGACCAACCAGTGGATCACCGATACCGAGCAAGAGCTTGATGGTCTCCGTCGCCTGCAACAGGCCAATAATGCCCGGAAGCACGCCCAATACCCCGGCTTCGGCGCAGCTCGGCGCAAGCTCAGGAGGTGGTGGCTCTGGATAGAGACAGCGATAGCACGGTCCCTCGTTGGGTTTGAAGACCGTCAGTTGACCCTCGAAGCGGAAGACGCTGCCATGAACGACGGGCTTATTAGCCATAAGCGCGGCATCATTCAGCAAATAGCGCGTGGGGAAATTATCTGTGCCATCAAGAATCACGTCGTAGTCAGCAATGATGCGCGCCACGTTGGTTTCGTCCAGGCGCTCGATATAGGTCTTTACTTTCACATCGGGATTCAGAGCTTCGATTGTTTCACGGGCCGACTCAGCCTTGTACTGACCAACACGCTTCGTGTTATGTAAAATCTGACGTTGCAAGTTGCTCTCTTCCACTACGTCAGAGTCGATGATACCAATTGTTCCAACGCCAGCGGCAGCCAGGTAATACGCTGCGGGTGAACCAAGGCCACCAGCGCCTATCAACAAGACTCGCGAATCGAGCAGTTTGAACTGCCCCTGCTCACCGACTTCGGGAACGAGCAGATGGCGACTGTAGCGTTTGGATTGCGCCTCGCTCATCGTGCGAGGCTGCACAAACGGATAGCCATTGCCTTTCCATTGTCCAAAACCGCCAGACATCGAAATCGGGTTCCGATAGCCCATCTGCTGCAGGGTGACTCCAGCGATGAGAGATCGTACCCCGCCGGCACAGTAGAGCACGACGGCCTTTGATTTGTCGGGTACAGCTTCTTCTATCTGCAATTCAAGATAGCCACGAGGTACATGGATAGCCCCAGGAATATGACCCTCGTTCCATTCGTGCTTCTCTCGTACATCTACAAGGACAATCTCCTGGTTTTCAGGCCCAGCCTCATGCTGAACCGCCAGGGTTTCATGTACCTGGGATGGCGACCACTCCGGTACCTGCCGCCGGGCCTGTCGCATAATCTCACGGGATGCGTTACCCATGTCGAATTACCTCTCGATATTGTTGACTAAGTGTATCAACTTACTTTTATTAGTTCTTTTAAAAGCTTACCACGCACTTTTTTCGCTTGTCAAGGAAAGTTCAGATGGCGTTGGCGCTTATCTTTTGTTAGGATGTTCAGAAGTGATAACATGGATGCCTTGAAAAATATTCCAGGGTGTTGCATCTCCTTGCAATTTGTATTTTTGGCTGTTAAGCTGATTAGAGAATGTAGTATTCCAGGAGAACATTACCGTGAGTGAGACAGCCGATATTATTGTCATTGGGGGCGGGGTAATGGGAGCCAGTATTGCCTATCACCTGGCAAAACAGGGAGGCGGACAGGTTATGTTGCTAGAACGGCAGGCGCTATGCAATGGCACCACAGGGCGTTCGGGAGCTATCGTCAGGCAGCATTACTCCAACGAGTACACCATTCGCATGGCAAGGGATTGCCTCGCTGTTTTCCAGCATTTCGATGAGCTCATCGGTGGGGATTGCGGCTTTGTCACTACCGGCATGGTCGTCATGGTCGGCGAACAAGGAGGTGAGGCGCTGCGCGTCAATGTGAAGATGCAGCAGGAACAAGGTGTTGACACCCGGCTTCTTCAGCCTGATGAAGTCAGCGAGGCTGCACCTGGATATAGTGGCGCTGGTGTGGCGCTGGCATGCTACGAACCGGGCACCGGTGTGGCAGACCCCATGGCAACAACGCACTGTTTTGCTGAACGCGCCCGCGACTATGGCGCAACTATCCGTGAAGGGGTGACCGTCACACGAATCTTGACCGAAGGTGAACACGTGAAGGGCGTACGCACAAGCGCTGGCGATTTGCAGGCGCCCATAGTAGTGCTGGCAGCAAACGTATGGAGTGTAGCCCTTGCTCAATCAATCGGTATTGCATTGCCAATCACTGCTACACGGCACCCAATGGTGGCCTTGCGCCGTCCCGATGATTTTGGTGGCCGGACGGGATTACATGCTGTTGGGCTTGACCTGACACGAGCAATTTATTTGCGACCAGACACCGGTGGCATAACACTGGTTGGTTCGGCTGAGAACGTCTTTAGCCCAAGCGATCCCGATAATTATGCCCAGGGCCTGTCAGAGC
>WNGJ01006811.1_pt1 | contig 16851 bp, 13 predicted proteins | sample 5400611 | NCBI WGS metagenome assembly WNGJ01 (sample SAMN13153375, study PRJNA577476) | soil metagenome | isolation source: 40 cm soil or saprolite under Garry oak tree replicate 1 | place: USA:California | collected 2016-06-15 | reverse complement strand
TCGGCGCGATCCCGCATCGTTCGGAACTTGTACATCGTGAAGTGCCTGCCGCCTTCGCCTAGACGGGTCTGGCGGTAGACGATCGGTCCGGGCGTCGCGCGCACGAGGACGACGAGAAGAGGAAGCAGCGGCGCGATCAACAGCAGGCCGACCGCGGCGACGACGAGGTCGAACGCCCTCTTTGCGACACGTGTGTACGGCTTTTGCCGCAGGTGCAGCATGCTCATGAACCACGCCGGCGTCAGATGCTCCAATGGAACCCGCCCGAAGGCGTGCTCAAAGAAGTGCGAGACGGTGACGACCTTGAACCCCAGCGGCGCAAGGCGCAGCAGCTGGTCGAACACCCAGGCGCTGGTCCTGTCGTCCGCGAGGATGACGATGTCGGGTCGCTGAGCCTCAACGATCGGCGAAAGGTCGGCAAGCGAGCCGAGCCGCGGCAGGTCGAGAAGGCCCTCCGCTCGGCCTTCGTCGTCGACGACTCCGACGACGCTGAACGGGGTCCGCTCGTCGTCCTCGAGCTCGTCGATCACGGCAGAAGCGGAGCCGCCGGTTCCCACGACGAGAACGCGGCGCTTCGCAATGCTCCGGACAAAGTGTTCCCAGACGGCCGAGAGGGCGAAGATGACGGCGGCGGTCTGCGCAAGTGTGCGCGCGTCCAGACTGATGCCCGGCACCCACAGATTCAGTGCCGACACCGCGACCAGACCCGTCAACGTGCCTACTGCCGAAGCGACGGCCGGACCCAGCGTGAAGTACGTACTGAGCGCGGCACGAAGTGCGAGGAGCCACACACCGGCTATGAGCGATGTCGTCGCAGCGGCGGCGAACGGGGAAAGCCTATCCGCGAGGAGGCCGTAGACCGGGAACCAGATCAGGGCGGCTCGACCCGCGGCAGCGACCCAGCGGGCATTGCCTCCGGGCGAGGCGAAGGAACGCGCCTGGCTGAAGACAGGACCGAGTCCTGGGAAGTGCCGATCTTCGACTCGGCTCGCATGAAGGCCGGTGCTCACGCTCTCTCCTGGTACGAGCTCCGCAGATTGGAATCGTTCGACTCGGCGTCTACGAACGCATTCCCGTCCGGGACCACCGGCCGCTGACCAGGCGCACTCAACGCAGCGTGTACGATCGCCGTCTTCTTCGGATCGGTCGGCTCACGCGAGAACCTGCTCTTGATCGCCCGGAGTCCGAGGGAAAGCGCGCGCGCGAGGAGCGGGCCCGGATCGGTCAGGCGGAACCAGGCGTGTTCGACGCGGCGATGGGGCAGAACGACAGACGCTGCTGCTCGGAACCTGCGCCGCTGAAGCTGCCACGCCAGGTGACAGAGCTCGCCCTCCTCCCACCGGTAGCGGATGCCCGGTCGAGCGGTTACCGGCGTCGGCCGGCGTTCGAGTAGCCAATCGCACCAGACCGCGGCCAGGTTCGCGCCGGCGCGTGCGTCCAATGAGACCGATGCAAATAGCCGCGGGTTTAGATCGATCGCTGAGAAGCGTCCGCCCGGCATCTCGAGCATTTGAATCTGGAAGATTCCCCGCCATCCGAGTGCGGCGAGAAGCGCGCGGACGCGGTCGGCCAGGCCGTCGGGTACCGGCACCGTCTCAGCGAACGCGTGCATGCCTGCCGTCGGCGGCCACAGGCGTCGGGCCCGGGAAGTCGTCAGCGCGAGAAGGCGGCCGTCTGCCACGACGCCGGAGCACGAGAAGAGAAAGCTGTCCGACTCGAATCGCTGGACGATGAACGGCGTGCCGAAGAGGGGCACCTCGCGGACGATCTCGTCTTCATCCTCGACCACACACACGCCCTGCTGCCTCAGTCCTTCGCCCGAACGCAAGAACGACGTCGCCGGCTTCAAGACGACGGGAAAACCAAGCTCCTGAGCGACTAGTGCCGCCGCGTCGGCATCCGCACACGATGCGCTCGCCGGTGGGGGCAGCCCCACTTCCGTCGCCAGCCGGAGGAGAAACAGCTTGTCGACGCTTCGTCGTACCGCCTCGTGCGGCGGTAGTCCCAGACGCGTGAGGCACTCGAGGCGGGAGCGGTGTTCCGAGATCGCAAGGAGCGCGGCTTCGCTGCCCGGTATGACCGCCGCGTACTCCCTGCGGCGAAGAACCTCCTCGAGGCAGTCGACGAATGCCGGAACGCTGTCCCGCGGATCCGGCAAAAGGAACCGCTCGGCACAAGAGCGTGACCAATGAGTCGCAGCCGGACGGGACCTCGCGACGGCCGAGGCCTGATACCCGGCTCTCTTCAGGGCCCTGCACGCACCGAGAACGGAGCGCTCCTCGGCGTCGGTGAGGAGGACGCAGTCTCTCGTCATCGAGCACCCGCATTGTGTTCGTGCGAGACGGATACCGCAGTCGACGCAATGCCAGTGAAGTCGTTCGCGTAATACCGGTTGTCGATGCCCTTGTAGTCGCCGATCGCGGCCCACTTCTGGGCCACGAACTTGCAGCGGCGGACCGATGTGCGTGTGGTGCCCTCATCGAGGTAGACGCCGACGAAGCTCGTGTTGAAGTAGCCGTCCTGGATCACGTTGTCGACGCTCGCCGGCCTCCCGCCCACGGCGGGGTTCGCCCACTCCGCGTTCACGCCCCGGCTCACACTCGGACCGATGCGCAACTTCTGGAAGGTCGAGCCGGTCGTGTAGTGCTCGATGTAGATCCCGACGCGGGTCCGGTCGATGGCCGCGTCCTCGACGCGGGATCGCCGGTTGGCCGTCCCCGTCCAGATGCCGACCAGGCCGCATCGGCGCACGTTGACCCGGCGAACGGTCCCCGTGCTTCCGAGCCACAGGCAGGCCTCGGCGGTTCCCCTCGACGAGCCAGGCACCGGTCGGACGACATCGGACACATCGAGATCTTCGAGCACGTACGGCAGTCGAGCCCGATAGTGGTCGTCGTTCGGATCGACCAGTACGCCGTAGCTGCGGAACCCTGTCGCCACGAGCCGCCGGGCGACGAATCCCTCGGGTTGGGTGACGATGACTCCTGCGTCCACGACGCCGTTGCCGTCCAACGACGTGTCGAGGACCTGCGCGTTCCTGGCCGAGCCCCAGACGTGAATAATCGCCCCGTAGAGGGTCTTCGCCCGATCGGCGACGTCGAATCTGATTCCGCGAACGACGGCGCCCGGCGGCCCTTCGTTTGCACCGAGGACGATTCCGGCCTTCAGCACCGCCTTGCCGAGCCTGGCCGCGTAGAGCCGATGGCCGTACCGATTCGAGAACGGCCCGGCGTTGTCGTAGACGCCCGGCGCGAGGACGATGTCTGCGGGGTGCTGGCGTGCGAGCGCTGCGACCAGCTCCCGAGACGACGAGACTCTCAGCGCCCGCTTCGGAGTTCGGTATGGCGATGGTGAGATCGGCCGCTTCACCCTGATGGGCGCGATCGTCGCGTCTGCCTGCTCGCTCTTCGACGGATCGGCGTGCGACGATGAGCCCGAGCCGCCCGCCTGTGACGCAATCAGGAAGACGGCGACGAGCGTCAGTCCGGAGACCCCTAGAGATCTCGCCCTCTTCGACCTGACGACCATTTACCTCCCATATGGGTAATTACCCATTCATGAGCCCTCTGGTCCTCAACCGCGCCACGACACCTCCGCGAGCTGACGACGAGGTCACGTTCGCGACGATCTCCACGGAGGACTCGTTCGTGGGCCTCGGCGAGACATGGGACGCCCTAGTCCGGTCCATGCCGCGGCCGAGCCCGTTCCTGCTCCACGCCTGGCTCACCGAGTGGTGGCGCCACTACGGAGACGGCTGCAGTTTGGCGGTTCAGGCTGCGTTTCGCGGGCGGAAGCTCATCGGTGCCCTACCGCTCATCGTCTTTCCGCGCCACGGCCTCAAGGTTTCGACCTTCCTCGGCGCGAGGCAGTCGGTGCCGGCAGACATCCTCCTCGCCGAGGGTGAGGACCCTGCGGTCGCCGCGACCCTTGTCGCGCGTGCCGCCACGTCCGGGCAGGACTATGCCGAGCTCTTCGGGCTGCCCGGCGACTGCCGGCTGGCGGAGTTCCTGGGACCCTCGCGTTTGCACCTGTTCCAGCGCATCGAAGCCCCCGTGCTCGATCTAAGCGAAGGCTGGGAGGCGACCTATCGCGCGAGGACGACTGCGAAGAAGCGGGGTCATCATCGACGGCGGCGTCGGCAGCTCGAGGCGCTTGGCGATGTCGTGATCTCCGTCGCGAAGACTCCGGCCGATCTGAAGCATGCGCTCGAGGACGCTTTCCGCCTCCATTCGCTCCGCTGGGACGGGCGGCCAGACGGCTCCGGCTTCACGACGCCGACAGGCATGCGCTTCAACCGAGCGGTGCTGAACGCCCTCGCAGAGATCGACGTGCCGCGCATCGTTACCCTTCAGCTCGACGGACGTGCGATCGCCTTCGTCTACTACTTCGCCCTTGCGAAGCGGTTATTCCTCCACCGGACTGCCTTCGATCCGGCTTTCGCGCGCTTCTCGCCGGGGCTCGTGACCACACTCGCCGCGCTCGAAACCGCGGCCGGCGAGAGTTTGACGCGCGTCGAGTTCTTGGGAGGAGCGGACCGGTACAAGATCGAACTCACGGATCGGTTCGAGCCCCTCCACCTCGGCCTCGGACTGGCAGGCAGCGCGGTCGGCCAGGTCGCTCTAGCGGCGCGAACGCGATGGCTTCGGCTTCGGGAGGTCGTCAAGCGATCGGAAGGTGCGCAGCGCGTCTACTACTCGATAGTTCCCAGCTGGTGTGGGCCCGACGTTGCCCGCCCCGCTCAAAGCAGCTGCGACTCGGGCGCAGTCGGCTCGCTGGCTTCTGCGGACCCACGGGGCCTTGGACGAGAGCGGTCTACGGATTCTCTTCTACCACCGCGTCTCCGACGACGACGACGCGCTGGCTGTGCCGCCGCAGCGCTTCCGCGAACAGATGGACTTCCTCGCCTCGGAAGGCTACGACGTCATCGACGTGACCGAGGCGGCCGATCGCCTGATCGCCGGAGCGCCGCCGGCGAGAACGATCGGCCTCAACTTCGACGACGGGTATCTGGACAACGCCGAGCACGCGTTACCGGTACTCGAAGAGCATGAGTTTCGAGCCACCGTCTTCGTCCCGACTGGCGCCATCGACGGCACGACCTCTTTCGCCTGGTACCGCCGCCAGCCGCCACTGCTCGCGTGGGATGACATCGTCGAGCTCGATCGCGCGGGGACACTCCGCTTCGAGGCGCATTCGGTTACTCACCCGAGCCTTATTGCCCTCGAGGATGACGCGGCATGGGAGGAGATCGCCGGTTCGAAGCTCGCCCTCGAGGCCAGACTCGGCCGTCCAGTCGACGCGTTCTGTTATCCGGCCGGGCTCTTCGGCGACCGTGATCGGGAGCTCGTCGCCCAGGCCGGCTTCCGTGTCGCCGTCTCTTGCGAGCCCGGCGTCAACGTCCCCGGCACCGACCTGCTCGCGCTGCATCGCCGTCAGATCGATCCTGCCGACAGCATCCTGGACTTCCGGGCGAAGGTAGGCGGCGGTCACGACTCACCCTTGCCGCTCCGCGGTCTCTACCGACGCATTCGGTACGGCGAGCGGAAGAGGACGCCTAGGCTTGCAGGTGCGCTTCGATAGTGCGTCCCGTGTGGGTGAAGCGCAGCTCCGGCCGAGCTGAGTGGTGTCCGGCTCCTCGGATTCGCTGAGCTATCCCGAGAGCGCCTATCGCGTAGACAGGGTCCGGCCCCTGGTCATCGCGACCGGCGCGCTCTTCGGGACGGGCGCGCTGGCAGCGTTGGCCCTCGTACTGTCCCTCGCGCTCTACCGCTATCCCCCACGCGTCCTGGTAGTGCTCGGGTTCGGTGTCGGGCTCCTCGGGGCACTCGCGCTGGCACTTCGGCGGTACGAGGCGGCCGTGGCACTGGGCTTTCTCCTGCTCGCTGTAGTGCGGTTCGAGCCGGCACCACCCGACTTCATCTTCGCGGTCGTGATTGCGGTCGCGATGGTAACCGGCCGCTTCAGTATTCGCCGTGCACCCTCGGCCGCACTCTTCCTGATCGGCGCGTTCTTGGCTCTCAACCTACTGTCCGCCGTCGAAGTGGTCGATCCAGCTCGCGCGGCGAACTTCTTCTCGATCACTCTCTACATGACCGTCTTCAGCCTGTGGCTGACCGGCTACGTGAGGTCCACACGCGCGGCCCGCCTCATCCTGCGCGCATACATCTTCGCGGCGGTCGCGTCGGCTCTGCTCTCCTCGCTCGCGCTAATCGTGCCGATCCCCGGTCACGACGTCTTGACGCGCATCGGCCGAGCGCAAGGGCTGTTCAAGGACCCGAACGTGTTCGGCCCATTCCTCGTTCCGGCGGCGCTTGTGCTCATGGAGGAGATCCTCGCGCCGCGGCTGCTCCGGCTTGGCCGACTGACGAAGCTGCTCGCCTTCCTCGTCCTCACGCTCGGTGTCCTCTTCTCATACTCGCGGGCGGCCTGGCTCAACGTCGGCATCGGTGTGGTCGTCGTGTTGATCGTGCTCGTCCTCCGCCGTGGAGCCGGCCGCCAAGCAACCGCCGCCTTTGCGATCGTTCTCACCGCCGCGGCCGCCCTGACCGCAGCCGTTGCGCTCACGGGCTCGGTCAGCTTTCTCCAGGAACGCGCCCATGTCCAGACGTACGACGCGAGCCGGTTCGGTGCTCAGGTGGCGAGCGTCCACTGGGCGGAGCGCTACCCATTCGGCGTAGGACCAGGCCAGTTCGAGAAGCACGCGGGGATCTCGGTGCACAGCACCTATGCGCGCGCGCTTGCAGAGGAGGGCTTGCCTGGATTCATCGCCCTCCTCGCTTTGATGCTCGCTACGCTGGGCTGGGCCGGCCGCAACGCGATCCTGGGGCGGGACACGTACGGCATCGGCTCAGCCGCCCTCCTCGGGGCATGGTGCGGAATCCTCGCCAACAGCACCTTCGTCGACACGCTCCACTGGCGGCATCTCTGGGTCGTAGCGGCGCTGATTTGGACTGGAACTCTTCGACCGCCACACCCCTCGCGAACGTAGGCCACACCGACGGCTAAACCGTCGGGGTGAGCGTTTACAACGAGCTCGTCCCGTTGCCGACGACGACGTGGCCGAGGGCGTTGGCGTCGAGTCGCTCGAGGAGCTCGCGCATCTCGACCACGTCACTGGGCACGAGGCGATCGGGTCGGGAGACGACGAGCACACCGTCGACGCGCTGGGCCCAGTGTTGGCAGTCGACGAACCCCAACAGCGGACCGTTGATCAGCACGTAGGTGTAGCCCGACCCGTGGAGCTCGCCGAAGAAGACGTCCAGCGCCTCGGCGGAACTGAGCAGAGCCGGGTTGGACGGCCCGTGCCCACTCCCGAGGATGGCGATACTGCCGGCTCCGCGACCCGCCGCGGGGGTCGGCGGTTCGGCGAGTATGTCGGCGGCAGCGCCCTCTCCATCACGCTGAGCGGCAGCGAGTATCTCTGCAAGACCCGGAGTTTGCTCCATCCCGAAGAGGTCCTCGAGAGCGTGGCGACGCATGTCCGCGTCGATGATCAACGTCGCCTCCCCCGCTCGGGCGAGCGCCCGGCCGAGTCCGCCCGTGACCTCTGCCTTCGCTTCGTCCTCGAAAGCGCTCGTAACGAGGAGCGTGCGCTGCCGGCCCGGCGGCAGTCGAGAACTGACCACAGCCGAAAGCGCCTCGAAGGACTCGCGGTCGACCGGGTCGAGGGCGCCGCCCCTGCGAAACCGAGAGCTCCTGTGCGGAAGTGCGGTGAGAATCGGTAGGCCGCTCAAACGGCTGAGCTCCCGCGGGCCGCTGATGCGGGGAAGGATCCGCTCGCGAGCGAGGGCGACGAGCGCGGCTATGAAGAGTGCCGCGAAGAACGCGAACATCGCACTCCGGAACGGACGGGGCGAGGCCGGACCGGTGGATGGCCTCGCCGGGTCCGCGAGCTGAAGCTCTGAACCGGCGCTTGCCTCGCTGACGCTGAGCTCGCTCAATCGCTCGCGAATCAAGGCGATCTCACTTCGCGCGCCCGGCGAGCCGCCCAGACGAGAGATCGCCTGCAAGAGCTTCGCGCGGGCACCCTGGAGACGACGCAGCTCGAAATTGCGCTGCTTCGCCAGAAAAGAGGTCGTCACTGCATTTGCGATGTCGGCGGCGCCCTTTGGGCTCGTGTCCGTTGCGCCGACACTGATGATGTTCGCGTTCGGATCGACCGAGGCGTGAACCTTCCCGGCGAGCGTGTCGGTCGACTCACCCTCGAGTCGCCTCGCGGCTCTCGCAAGGACGTCCCGAGTCCCGAGCAGCGTCTGGATCGTCGCGAGCCGACGTGCGACGTCGGCAGAGGCCACGAGGTCCGGGCTCTCGTCGAGAAGGATGGTCGCTCTGGCGCTGTAGGTCTTGGGCAGGACGAGCGACACGGCGAGCACGATTCCCGTGAGCGTTGCGACGATGAGGCCGATCAGGAAGCGAGAGCGTCGAAGCGCGTTGACGTAGCGTCGGACGTCGATGGGTTGATCGGGGGAAGATTCGAGAGCGTGCAGACGTGTCACGGCATCACCGGCCTCCCGGTACTCGACGCTCGGCTTCACGTCCATGCGACCGACTCGAAGGTCACGAGGCGCCTCGACGGACGACGGAAGCGCTCAGAGCCGGCTTCGGAGCAAGCGCCCGAAGCACCTCGAAGTCGCCGGGTCGGGGAATGGCGAGCTCGTGTAGCCGGAAGGCGACTCGGGAACGGTAGATGCCGAGCGCGGTCACGCCCCCAGCGAGATACGCGGCGCTTGCGGCCGCGGCCGCCCCCGACGCGCCGAAGAGCGGAATCAGAGCCAGATCCAGGAGGAGCCCCACCACGAAGGACACCAATGGACCGACCGACGAGAGGCCGGGAAGGGACGACGCCATGAGGGCGTTCGAGAAGACGTTCATCGCCGTCATGCCGATCACCCCCGGAAGCAGCAAGAGAAACGGCGTGATCGAGGCCTCGAATGGAGCACCGAACACCACCGAAACGAGGGGTGGAACGATAAGGGCGCCCACGAGTGCGCTCGCGAGGGTGACGAACGATCCGGATCGGAACGCCCGAAGCGTCCGCTCGAGCCTCCGCTGGGGATCGCTGCGGGCGGCTATAGGAAGGAGCGCCATCGAGATCGCCCCGGGGAGATACAAGAGGATCTCCGACAAATTGACCGCGACCACGTAGAACCCTAATGCGGCCTCTGAGGCGATCAGAGCAATCAGGATCTGGTCGATGCGGAAGCCCAAGGAATCGAACAGGGTCCCGATCCACGCCCGCAACCCGAAGACGATCGACTCGCGGAGAAGGCTGCCACTCGGTCGTCCGAATCCTCCCTCGCGCGCCGCCGCCACGGAGAAGAGCAACAGCGCGCGAAGACCCTGTGTGGCGGCCCATAGCAGGGCGGCCTGCGCGACCGTCAACCCGAAGGTCGCCCAGAGGATCGCGACCGAGAGCGGGTGGATCCACGACGTGACCGCGGTGATGAGCGCGTGCGCGCGAAAACGACTGCAGCCGAGAAGGAAGCGGTAGCCGGCGTCGGCCAGACAAGCGCTGAGGACACTGAAGGCAAGGATCGCAAGCTCGGCATTGCCGACGCCGGGAGGCCGCGCTGCAGGGACCAACAACAGGGCTCCACAGACCAACGCGGATCCGGCCAACCCCGCGGCGGTGGAAAAGCCGAGGATGTTCGAGAGAAGCACCGGCCGCGCTGACGGCCGTTGTGCCGCAAAGACGACTGTGGCCTCGGTTACCCCGAGCCTTGCGATCCAGGCCGTCACGAGGGCGGTCACGGTGATGAACGCGACCGTCCCCCGGCCGGATGGGCCGAGCGCACGAGTGACGAGCAGCAGCCCCACGAACAGCCCCGCGTTGCCGACGACCTGCGCCCAGAAGAGAAGGGCCGATCCGCGCGCCGCCGGATCCCGCTCGCCAGGCGCAGCCTCGGGCGGTTCGCCGTGCTGATTGGGGAGCTGCATCCTCACTCACGGCGGCGACCCAGCGAGCGCGGGACGGACCGGCCTCGGACACGCTGATGACGTAGCTCGTTCATTTTCGCTCCGGAGACGACGGGAGCGGGCGTCGTGCGACTCCCGTTCTCTGCCCCGGTGGCTGCCGTCTCGATCAGGCCCAGGAGGCTCTTCCGTCCATGCCGGTGGCGTGCCCGGAGCAGACCTCCGTTCGCAGCGAACGCGTCTCTGTACCGATCGTGTGACGCAGCGAGCTCGAGGATTGCCGCGGCCGTCGCCTCGACGTCTCTCGGCTCCACGCAGAAGGTCTGCAGCGAAGGATCGATGTAGTAGCTCGGAGCGTCCCCGACCCTCGTCGAGACGACAGGGATTCCGCGTGACAGCGGTTCAAGGATGCCGATCTGGGTGGCGTCCCTCAGCGATGTCGAGAGACAGACGTGCGCCCTGGCCTGGACGTCCTGAATCGTCCGCCACGGCCGACTCCCGTGGACCGAGAGCCAGGGGCGGTCGTCCGCGAGTCTGGTCAGCTCGCCGCTGAGGACGCCGTCTCCGTAGACGTCGAGCGTCGCCTCGCGAGTATGGCGCACGCGCTCGACGGCCGCGACGGCGGCCAGCGGGTCCTTCTCCGGATACACCCTCCCGACCCAGACGATCTTGATCGGTTCGTCGGTGGCGAGGAACCGATCGAGCTCCGCCTCCGGCAGATCGCGGAGGGGGTACGGAACGTGGGTCGCGGCCACCCCGAACCGCTTCCGCGCCCCGGCGACTCCGGCGCGCGACAGCGAGATAGGCAGGGAAAGTCGCAACGCCGGCCGAGTGAACATCCACTCGAACGCGGATCCACAGACGCGGTGATAGAGCAAGGAGCCGTTCGAGAAAGGCGCGCCCGAACCGTGAAGAACGAACAGCGCTCCCCTTCGGCGCATCCGAGCGGCGAAGATCGCCACGCTCGGGAGCAGGTGACGCGCCCCGTTGACGACGACGACGTCTGCCTCGCCGACCTCCCGCCACATCGTGCGCCAACCGCCGACCGGCAAGGGCCAACCGCCCGACAGCACGAACCGTGTGGGGACTGTGGCGTCCGCGTCGGTAGGAGTCTCCAAGAGCCGGCAGGCGAGAACCCGCACGCTCCAACCACGTGCGAGCATCGCATCCTTGACGGTATCGACGAACTGCTCGATACCACCCACGTGGGGCAACACAAAGCTCGAGACGAGGAGGACGTTGACGGCGAGAGGACCGGCCGCGGAATCGAGTTCGATGTGCTTCGACGGAAGCTGATCGACGACCATAGTCAGAACCGAGCCCCACGCAGCCCGCGACGGCGTAGCCGGGTTCCCCAGAGCCAGAACGTCAAGAAGGCGAGGTAAGCGAGGCCGAGCGCAAGCCCGAGCTGCAGCACCCACCTGGTATCAGTCAACCGCTCCGCGGTTTTTGCGCTCGGGCGAATCGCGGTCGACCGCAAGATCGCACTGCTCGGCCGAAAGATCAGCCCTGTCAGAGCGTTCAGCTCCCCGAGCGGTTTTACAGTGGGACGGGCGCCGATGCTTCCGGCGGCGGACAGAGGGCTGCCGCTCGAGGCGCGTGTGCTGCGCCGGCTCGCCGCCAGGCTCCGGCTGCCCTTCGCGGCGACGATGGCGGTTCCCGCAGCAGCACGGTTCCGCGGCTTGCTCGCACCGGCTCCTGTCCTCGCGGGCGTGGACGCACCGTCGAGCAACGGCGAGTCTCTGACCAGCAGGCGTGCTTCGAGTACGTCCGCTTTGCCGGCCCCCCGCAGAGCGGCGGCGACGCTGGTCCTCCACGCGGCGCTGGCCCACCAAGCGCCGGCTTCCCGTCCGGTCTTTGCCAGCAACGCTCTTCGCAGGAGCGCTCTCCAGACAGGCGCGCGATAAGCGCGACGGGCGTGATACTGCGGCTTTGCCAGGTAGTACCGGGGAGGGGTTGCTGCTCTGTTTGACGGTTCGCGAACCTCGGTTTGTCCTCCAACGTTCCCGAACCCATTCGGAACAATGCAAGACGCGTTCGTAATACAGGTATACCGTCGGTTCTGTAAACGACTCTCCCGTGATATCTTCGCGGCAGTAATCGCCATCCTCACCGAATTCCTAAATTGAATGCGTTTCAATTGCGACACAAACGGATGAATCAAACCATTGATAGTTGCAACGTGAAATTGGTATCGCGTAATTGACGGGTGATACCACGGGCGCGGTACTGGATCGGTGGTTTCCTGGCCCGCCTCCGGCGTTGCTGGCGCCGCATCCGGCGTGGGGGCAGCGACCTGCGCCAGATCGAGGCGTGGAGCCGCCCGCTGAGGAGGCGGCGGGGTGTTCGGGACGGGAGTGGGTTGACCGGTGTCTGGTGTCTCGGTGACCGAGACGTCTGCGCCGTCGGTCGCGCCTCCTGGGTGTGGCGAAGTGGCAGTATCAGGGCCCTGATACTGCTCGGATACTGCTATTGCACCCTCCTGCGGGGTGTCAGGAGCTGTTCGAACGACCTGCTGCACCACAGCCCGAGTGGTCGCGGGGTCGACAGACCTCGCGGAAGGGATGACCGGCACATCGGCGCGGATCACCGGCTCTTGACTGAGTGCGTGCGCGCCTGGAGCGAGCGCCAAATAACCGACCAAGCCGGCCAGCACGGGCATCCATCTGGCCGCACACGGTCGATGGTCGAGAAGTCTGGAGTTGGAGCCAGCGAAGCTCGAGGAGGCGACAGATTCGACTGCGGCCGTATCGACTCGATCGAGCGCACACGCGTCCGGAAGCATCTCATGATCGAGATCGCCGTTCACTCGAGACTCTCTACTTTGAAGTTCGATAATTTCTACATACCCTTAAAACAGGTGTGTGGAACACAAATTTCAACTGTCGTACATAAATCACACACAAACTTGCCATGTTTGAAGGTGCCGGTTATAGTGGCTGACTCCGAACAAGCGATTGCTGGCGCGAAGGGAAAATGGCGCAAGAACAACTTGCCGCTAAGGCCGGAAGCGTAGGGACTGTGGGTCATCATCGGACGGCCGGGCCCCCGCACAGACGGCAAACTGTCCGCTCGAGACCGGCAGGGCGCGCTGCCGGTACGGTCAGGCCGATCCATATCCAGGCCGTGCCCGTTCCGGCCTCGCCGGTTGAGCACCGCTTTCGGCCCGAGAATCGGGCGGGCGAGAATGGGGCGGCCTCCACCGCAAGGTCATCGAACGGCTCGCACGTCGCTTCAGGCCGCGAGACCACGCGCACGCTTCTTCGCGAGTACCACGAGAAAGGAGATCGCCGCGCTCGTGAGCGATTGATCCAGCAGTACCTTCCCTTGGTCAAGAGTCTCGCCCGGCGCTACAGCAAGCGCGGCGAGCAGTACGAGGATCTTGTGCAAGTCGGGTGCATCGGCCTGATCAAGGCGGTCGACCGTTTCGACCTCGATCGAGGGGTCGAGCTCGGCGCGTTCGCGATTCCGAACATCGCGGGCGAGATCTTGCGTCACCTCCGCGACCGAGGGTGGCCGATCAAGGTCCCTCGCCGCATCCAGGAACTGCGCGGGGGGCTCTGCGCCTGCTCGGCCGAACTCGCTGCGCAGCTCGAACGTCCGCCTACGATCGCCGAGATCGCACAACGATCGGGCGTCGAGGAGCCAGAAGCGGCGGCAGCCCTCTCCACCGAGCGGCTGCACTCACCCGTGTCCCTCTCCGGCTCCTCGAGCTCGGAGGAACGGGACAGCGGCTATCACGAGCTCGACGGAGTGCTCGAAGGGGGGTACGAGCTGGGAGAGCAGCGAGCAGTTCTCGCCGCCGGGTTCCAGATCCTCGACGCGCGCGAGCGGCGGCTGCTCCACCTGCGGTTTTTCGAAGGACTGAGCCAGCCTCAGATCGCTCGGGAAGTCGGGATTTCTCAGATTCACCTGTCGCGACTCACGCGGCGAGCGCTCGAGAAGATGCGGGCCCACCTCGGCCCCGAGTTGGACGAGTCGGTGCCGACATTGCGTGCTGCGCGTTCATAACTCCTGCAAAGACGTATCAATCAGGGGTGATGCGCCCTACAATCAAGGGCCGTGAGTTACCGGTCGCGTCAACGGCTTCGCCAGAAGGAGCGCCAGCGCGCGCCGGTCCCCTCGCATGAGGGGCGGCGCGTGGATGACTACGTGCGCCTGCCCTACCGGGTAACCCTGGATCGCGACGATGAAGGAGGCAAACCGAGCTGGGTGGCCAGCGTTGACGACCTCCCGGGCTGCACGTCGCGCGGGCGCACACCCGAGACCGCCGTAAGCGGCGTCTCTGACGCGTTGGCGGCGTGGATCGAAGCGGCGATCCGCGAAGGTCGCGAAGTCCCGGAACCCAGGTCGCGGCAAAGCCACAGCGGCCGCCTGCTTCTTCGAATGCCGCAGACGCTTCACGCCGAGCTCTCCCGGGTCGCGGAGCGGGAAGGCGCGAGTCTCAACCAGCTCATCACAGACGTTCTCGCAGGCACCGTCGGGTGGCGCGCACCCGGGCGGGGTCGGCGCGCCGAGGCAAGCGCTCCGCGGCCCGCGATCCAGCGGCTCGGGGAGGAACGGCTGGATGAGCTGGGCGACGACTCGTCGAAGGCGGAGCCACACGCCGATTCGCGTTCAACCTCGCACCGCCGCTCGCGGTACGTCACGGCAGCCCTCGTGGCCAACTTCGTACTCGTCGCGCTTGCGGCGGTCGTGGCGATTCTCGTCCTCATCGCGGCCTGGCGATAGCAAGCTGAGCCCAACCGTGCTCCACGTTGACACGGGGTGCGGGATGGAGTATCAAAGGCAGGACGAGATCGGCAGGAGGCCGGCCTTGGCCGAACGACCTTGGTGCGTACTGCGGCCCACGGGTGGATCCGGATCAGAGCTGCCCGCACTGCCCGCAACCGAATCGTCCGCCGGCTCTGGCAGCCTGCGGCGCTTGCTGCGCGCACGCGCGGCGCTCGTTCTCGTAGTCGGGGTCGGCACGCTCGACATCGGCGCCGGCCAGGCGCTGGCGCAAGGTCCCGGGCCCGAGCCCGCACCGGTCACGAGAGGCGCGGGCCTGCGTCCTGAGCCGACCCCAACTGGCGCCCCTGCGAAGCAGGGTCCACCAGCGACAGCGCGTTACTCGCGCGCAGTCGCCCCGCCGCCTGCGATTTCTCCGCCCACGACCCGGTCATCAGCCGACAATCCGCAGCGCACGCCTCCCCTCGCGCACTCCGCCGGGTCTCGGCCACGTGTGACGGCGCGGACAACGAGAACCCGGAGAGCCAATGGAACTCGACGTCCGGCGGCGGATTTCCTGGCGGCGTCGCGCTCAGCTGCCGCACGTGTATTCCTCTTCCTGACAATTCCAACACGCGCCTTGGCCCAGCGATCCTCGCGTTCAACCACGCGGCCGGACTCGACCTTCCTTCTCATAGGCGGCCTCGCGCTCACAGTCCTCGTCCTCGGGGAGACTGCGTTCCTGACGCTTCTCGGGGTGCGTCCAAGCCGTAGCCGCCGCTACGAGGGTATGCCGCCGGCCCGCGCTATCCGCGATTTGCCGTTCGAGCGATGACGAACGAGCTCGCTCCCAGCAGGCGCCCGTAACGCCTCGCAGCGCGCGTGCCGTAGCCCGGCCACACGTACCACCGATACCAGCCTGGACTCAAGGTGTACCTGCGGCCGTGGTAGATCCAGCTTCGCTTCAGACGGAGCGACGTACCTGACGGCCAAGCGCTGAAGATCTGCCGCTTCCGCCAGATCTGCGCGTTGAAGTACGTCGCGTGCGCCACGCGGACCCAGGCGAGGAGCGGCGGAGAGACGACTCTTGCTCTGCCGGTGGGGAGAACAGCGGTGCCTTCGGAATTGCGACCATAGAGCGCGCCACGGCATTCCGCGCGTCGTCGTACCCCGTGATCGTGTAGCGATACCGGACGCCGTTCCTCAATCGCTTGTCGGTGTAGGCGTCGCCGGCGCCACGGTAGAGCGTGACCGACGAGGCCCTGGGCCCCGCGGAGCGCACAATCTCGACGAGGGTCGTGTCGGGCGGCGAGCGCCAGCGCAGACGGACAAATCGGTCACCTGCAGTGACGCTGACCCTCATGGCCGAGGGGGGCGTCGAGTCGTACTTCAGCGCAAAGACGCTCGATTCGCTCTCATTGCCGGCGCTGTCGTGGCAGGAACCGCTCACCGACGCGGCGGGGCTGTCCGGTCCCGAGTAGCTCACCTGGGTGCAGGTGTCGACCCGGGACATTTTGTCCAAGCCGTTGAAACTGACGGTCACGGGGTGGTTGTACCAACCGTTCCCGCGGTCGCGTCGTAGCTGAGTGCGAACGATGCCAGGCCGACGTTTCCGGCCTTGTCCGAGCACCACCCCACGATCGTTGAGAACGCACTGTCGGGACCGTCGTAGCTCTGCGGCGTGCCGCACGAGCCGAGACCCGAGACCGCGTCGCTCCCGTCAAGATTGACGGTGAGCGCGTGGTTGTACCAACCGTGAGCATCGGGTCCGCGACTCGGGACCGCGCTCACCTGTGGGCCGGTCGCGTCGTAGGCGAGCCCGAACGAGCTCACGCCTCTATTGCCGGCCTTGTCGACACAGGAGCCGATCACGGCTGCGTTCGCCCCCGCAGGCCCCGAATACATGCTTGGCGGACACGACTCGATCCCTGCGGTCGCGTCGACGCCCTGAATCGCAAAAACGACGGGGTGGTTGTACCAGCCGCCGCGATCGGACGGCCGGGCTGCGATCGCATTGGTCACCTGTGGTCCGGTGGCGTCGTACTTGAAGGGGAACCCGTTCGACGGGCTCACGTTCCCCGCGCGGTCACGGCAAGAGCCGCTCAACGACGCGGTCGCGCTGTCGGGGCCGGTGTACGTCGGCTGCGAGCACGACTCGACGCCGGAGGTGGCGTCCGTGCCCGCGAAGCTGACCGACAGCGGGTGGTCGTACCACCCGTTCGCGTCCGT
>WNGJ01015158.1_pt1 | contig 16855 bp, 17 predicted proteins | sample 5400611 | NCBI WGS metagenome assembly WNGJ01 (sample SAMN13153375, study PRJNA577476) | soil metagenome | isolation source: 40 cm soil or saprolite under Garry oak tree replicate 1 | place: USA:California | collected 2016-06-15 | reverse complement strand
CAGCGCCGCGCCGCCCGGGTGGGCGTACCTGGCGCGGAGCGCCATCGCGCACGCCGCCAGCAACGCCGACAGCCCAGCGCTGATCCGCACCGTCGGCACGACGAGCGCCAGCCCGCCCAGGATGACCGACATGACGGCCGAGCCGGTCAGCGCCAGCCAGGCGGCCACCGCCAGCCGGGGTGCCCGGTCCGCCCAGCGGGCCTGCGCCAGAACGCCCGCGCCCGCCGACAGCAGCAGCGCCGCGTACCCGAGCAGGGCGACGGCAACGATCACGACCCGGCGCCGTCCCGCCGCTCCGCCTCGAGCATCGCGCGCAGTTCCTCGGCCTCGGCCGGGTCGATGCGGTGCACGAACCGGCGCAACGTGGCCAGCCGGTCGGTACTGGCCGCGAACGCCTCCTCCATCAGGCCGGCGGTATAATCGGCGCGGCTCGCCGTCGCGCGGTACCGGTAGGCCCGGCCGTCCTTCTCCCGGGCCAGCCACCCCTTGCGGTAGAGGATCTCGACCACGGTCAGGACGGTGTTGTAGGCGGGCTCCCGTTCGGGTCGCAGCCGGTCATGGATCTCGCGGACCAGCACCGGCCGGTCCGCCGACCAGACCCGATCCATGATCGCTGCCTCCAGCTCGCCGAAACCCCGCACACCACCGCCAGGCATCATTCGCACCGCGTCCCTCCGTCCCTTTCACCTAAGAATCATAGGTGATCGCCGCGCACGCCGTTACCCTGGCACGCACATCGGCGTGTAGCGCGCGACGATGTCCGCCGACCAGGTGACTGCAGGCCCGCTGCGGGTTCTTCCGCCGTGATCTTGGCAGCGGGGCCGGCGGCCGCCCCAGCGGCCCACTTCGGGCGGGTGCCGGACGGTCCGGCTCCCTGACCTCTAGCGGTATCAGCCGTCATCGAGGCGGTGACCGGCTAGTCATCGATGATTACGCGCAGCCGCTCACGGGCACCGGTGAGCGCCTTTTCCACGTCCTGCTGGGAGTCGCCTTGGGCGAAGATGAAGCCCAGGTACCGGTCCCCGTCTGGGAGGGGGTGGACGCGCTGGCCGATCGGGATCGTGATCGTAAGGCCGGTGATTCCGGGAACGGCCGCGGCGCTGGCACGGCCCTCGACCGCGCGCAGCACCCCTGGCCGCCGTACGGGAAGCATGAACACGCCGACGGGCCGGGCTGGGTTGTGGCTGGCCGCCGGGGTGCGCCGGCCCAGGGCGTTGGCCAGCACTAGCTCCTCAAGGCTCGTGCCGCCGGGGAAGCGCAGCGCGCGTGAGCACAGGCCGCCGATGGAGCGTGCCGCCAGTTCGAGCATGGCAGGGCCGCCGCGGTCACCGATGCGCAGTTCGGCGTGGACCGGGCCGTGGGTGAGGCCGAGCGCGCGGGCGGCTCGTCCGGCTGTGCGGACGGCCGCGGCCAGGACTGGCCCGGGCAGCCGTGAGGGGGTCACGAGCAGGGTTTCCTCGAAGGTCGGGCCGTCGGGTGTGCGCGGCTTGTCGAAGATGGCGGTGACGGTCAGGCGGCCGTTTGTCAGCAGGCCGTCGATGCTCAGCTCCGGGCCGGGCAGGTACTCCTCGACGAGCAAGGGCTCGCCGTCCGGTTGCCGGGCTGCGGCCAGGACTTGCCGGATCCGCCGGGCTGCGGTCATCGCGGCGGCCGTGTCATCGGCCCGCAGGATGCCCTGGCTCGCGCTGAGTGAGACTGCTTTGACCACGCACGGGAACCCCACCGCCGTCGTCGCCCGCCGCAGGGAGTCCTCCGGGGCCGCGGCGGCCACGGTCCGGAACGAGGGCTGGGCCACGCCGGCGGCTGCCCACCGGAGCCGTTGCCTGGCCTTGTCCGTGGCGGCCAGCACCGCATCGACCGGGTTGTGCGGCAGCCCCATCCGCGCGGCCACGACCGCCGCCAGGACGAGCATCGGAGTGTCCGCGGCGACGACCGCGGCGACAGGTCCGATCCGGGCCATGATCCGGTCAGCGCTGCCCTGCGGATCGCCTAGGTCAACTGAAATGACCGGGCGACTGCCCAGCGGCAGCGCGCCGTCGCTGCCGACGACGAGATCCAGGCCCATCCGGCCGGCCGCCAGCAGAAAGTCAGCCGCGCGGTAGGTGCGGGCTGGCACTAGCAGCAGCACGCGGGACGCCGCCGGCCCTGCCCCGCCTGGCCCGGTAGTCATCCCGGCGCCAGTCACCGTTTCTCCGCTGAATAGAAAGGCTCGGTCCCGGCCTCGTGATCGGTGATGTCCGCCAGGCCGACCAGGCCGGGAAGCCGTGCCCGCAATAGCGGCTCGATGCCTTGCCGGATAGTCACCTCCGCCAGGCTGCAGCCCTGGCATCCGCCGTCGAGGCGGATGCGGATCCAGCCGTTCTCGGCGCCGGCGATGGCCGCGTGGCCGCGGTGGGCCGCGATCGCCGGGTTGATCTCGGCGTCCAGGATGCGGCGGGCGGCCTCGGCGAGGGTCCCGGCAGATTCCGGCAGTGAACTAGCCGATCCGGTTGATCCGGCGCCCGGGGTGACCAGCCGCACGGCGGTGATCTGGGGGACGGCGGCGCGGATCAGGGCCTCGATGCGGGAGGCCAGCGGGAACACGGCACCCGGCGATCCGGTCACCTCCAAGGTGGCGATACCGTCCCCGGCGGCAGCGACGCGGACGGCGGCGCCCCGGGCGATAACCGAGGGCAGGACGCTGCGCTCCAGCGCAGCCGTCACCTGTGCGGTCAGGTCCGTCACCGCGCGGCCTCCCGGTCCTGCCCTTGTCCCGCCTGCGCCGACGGGCCGGCTGGCGGCCTCGGCGGGATCATGGCCGGGCTGCGGCGCGCGGCATCGAGCGCCGCTTCCAGATCGGCCACCAGGTCCCCGGCGGTTTCGATGCCGACCGACAGGCGCAGCAGGTCATCGGGTACCGGGGAGGACGGTCCCTCCTGGCTGCGCCGGTGCTCGATCAGGCTCTCCACCCCGCCGAGCGAGGTGGCCCGCTTGAACACCCGGACGGCGCGCAGCACGGCGTGGGCGTGCCCGGCTCCGCCGGCTAGCCGGAGCGACAGCATCCCGCCGAACCCGCCGTCCATCTGGCGGGCCGCGATCTGGTGGCCCGGATGCGCCGGCAGCCCGGGGTAGAGCACGGCGGCCAGCGCGGGGTGCCCGTCGAAGTGCGTGGCGATGGCCAGGGCGGTCTGCGATGCGCGGTGCACCCGCAGGAACAGCGTGCGCATGCCGCGTTGCAGCAGCCACGCCTCGAACGGGCCCGGCATCGCGCCGGCGTTGCGGCGCCAGGACCGGATCCGCTCCCAGAACGGGTCCCGGCGGGCGGCCAGCACCGCGCCGGCCAGCACATCCCCGTGGCCGTTGAGGTACTTGCTAGCCGAATGCACGACCAGATCGGCGCCGAACTCGAACGGCCTGGTCAGCACCGGCGTGGCCACGGTGTTGTCGACGGCCACTCGGACCCCGGCCGCCTGCGCGATCCCGCAGACGGCCGCCAGGTCGGTGATCTCCCACATCGGATTGGCCGGCGTCTCCACCCACAGCAGCCGGGTACGACCCGGGCGGATCGCGGCTTTCAGCGCATCGTGATCGGCGGTGTCGGTGAACTCCACGTCCAGGCCCCAGGTCAGGGCGAACTCGGCCAGCCACTTGCGCACCCCCCAGTACAAGACCCGGGAGACCAGCACGTGATCACCGGGCAGCAACGACTGGAAGACCGCGGTGGCAGCCGCCATCCCGGAGCCGAACAGCGCGCACGCGCAGCTACCGCCCTCCAGCGCCGCCAGCAGCCGCTCGGCGTGCTCAGAGGTCGGGTTATCGGCCCGGGTGTAGACCCGGTCCTGTCGGTAGGAACCGTCCGGCTGCTGCTCGAAGTTCGTGGACAGGTTGATCACCGGGGCCAGGCCGCCAGAGGACGGGTCCACCTCACCCAGCGCCTGGGCCGCCAGCGTCTCCGGGGACACAGATCGCTGTTCCATCCGCCAACACCTCCTGTCCCGCCCGCACGGCGGGCCATGTCGAGTCTTCCTGCCAGTGTGAATCCTTGCTGGCGCCTCTGTGTCCCGGTTACATCCAGTGGCAGCGGAACCATGTCCGCTGGCGGCCGGTTACCGGCTGCCGACGGCGTCGCAGGCGACGATGATCAGCGGCAGGCAGACGATGGCGACTGGGATGATCAGTGCCGCCACGCCAGCGGCCAGCCCGGCGGTCCTGGCCGCAAGCGCGGGCCGCGGAGGAGGCGCGAGCAGCCGCTGGATGCGCGCCACTGCGGCGGGGCCGCCGGCGGTCAGCGCGGCGGTCCGGACACCCGCTTTAGCGAGGATCACCACAGCCGCGGCGAGGTCGCCCCGGTCATGATGGCGGGCGGCCGCGTCGTCGGCTGCCAACTCGGCGAGCACGGCTAGTTCCTCACCCGCCCGGGCGAGCAGCGGTATCGCGGGGAACGCGCGGGCGAGCGCCTGGGCTACGCACCAGCTGCGCTACGACACTATGCTCGCCCGCTCCATCTCGCAGACGATGTCGCGGCGGAGCCCGGACTCGGTGATCAGCTGGGTGACGGTCAGCGTAGCGGCCACGCCCGCTGCTGTGGTCACGAGCCCCGGACGCCGCCGCCGGCGGGTGCGGCTGCAGCCTGGCCCGTGGCCGCAGCGGGCCGAGGGTGGGTTTCGTACATGCGGGCCGCGACGACGACGCCGGAGGCGGCGGTGATGGCGGCGACGGCCCAGATGGCGGCGGCCAGGCCGAAGGCGTCGGCGATGACCCCCGCCAGGAGCGCCCCCGCGGCGAAGCCGGCGTCGCGCCACAGCCGGTAGACGCCGACCGCCGATGCCCGCCAGGCGGGATGAGCCACGTCGCCGACCGCGGCGAGCAGGGTGGGATACACCATCGCGGTTCCGGCGCCGAGGAGGACCGCGCCGGCGGCCCACGGCCAGAAGCCGTGCACCGCGGCTATGAGGCCGATGGCGGCGCCCTGGGTCCACATGCCGGCAGCGATGAGCCGCTTGCGGCCCCACCGGTCCGACAGGGCGCCGGTGGCGAGCTGCCCGGCGCCCCACACCGCGGGGTAGAGCGCGGCGAGGATGCCGATGCGGCTGACGGACAGGCCGCCTTGGGCGAACAGCAGCGGGAAGGTGCCCCAGGCAAGCCCGTCGTTGAGGTTGTTGACCAGCCCGGCCTGGCTGGCGGCCGACAGCGCCGGCTCCTTAAAGCTGGTGAGGACGAACACCTGGGCGGTGCTGAGCCCGCCGCGCAGGTCCTCGGAGGCGGCCACGTGCGACGCGGCCTCGTGCCTGGCATGTCCGCGGGTCTCGCGCACGAACAGGGTGGAAAGGCCCAGGCCGAGGCCGGCGAAGGCCATGCCCAGGAAGAACGGGTCGGGGCGCAGTCCGAAGCGCGCGGCGATGAACCCGGTGGCCAGGGCGGTGACAGCCACCGCGCCGTAGCCGGCGGCCTCGTTGAGCCCCATGGCCAGCCCGCGCCGGGCGGGGCCGACGAGGTCGATCTTCATGATGACCGTCGTCGACCAGGTGAGCCCCTGGCTCACTCCCAGCAACACGTTGGCGGCAACGATCCACGTCCAGCCTGGCCCCCAGGCGAGCAGGAACGGGACGGGCACGGCAACGAGCCAGCCGGCGACGAGCACGGGCCTGCGGCCCACTCGTTCGGAGATCGTGCCGGCGAAGAAGTTGGTGGCTGCCTTCACCACTCCGAAGGCCACGATGTAGGCGAGCGCCGCGCTGTAGGCGTGCAGGTGGAAGACCCGGGTGGCGATCAGCGGCAGCACGGTCCGCTCCTGGCCGAGCATCCCGCCGACGAGCGCGTTCACCCCGACGAGCAGGCAGAACTGCCCGAGGTTCTCCCGCAGGCCGAGCCGCACAGTGCGGGTGGTGCTCACCGGCCGGTGTCCAGGGGGAGGCGGCGGGCGGCAACCCAGTCGCCGGGGCCGCCGACGGCGACGGTGAGGTCGGACCATCCGGCGGCTTCGAGCAGGCTGGCGCCGGTCATGGCCCGCTCGCCGTGGCCGCACATCACCGTCAGCGGGCCGCCGCCGAGCCGCGCAGCCGCCTGGCCGAGCGCGCCGAGCTCGGCGTGGCGGGCACCCGGGACGTGCCCAGCCTCGAATTCGCTGTCCTGGCGGACGTCAAGGACCGGGCCGGTGATGTCCCCGGCCGCCACGAGGCGGACCTGGCCGGCCGGCAGGCCGGCGGACTCCCAGGCCGCCATCCCTCCGGCCAGCTCGCCGGCGAGGCGCTCGTAGCCGACGTTGCGCGCCTGGCGGACCAGGTCGGCCAGGTCCTGGCCGGGTTCGAGGACGAACACCAGGTCGCGGCCGGGGTCGGCAAGCCAGCCAAGCCAGGTGGCGAAGGCCGGGCGCAGCTCGATTGACAGGGCGTCGCGGATGTGGCCGGAGGCGAAGGAGGCGATGGGGCGGGCGTCTATGACGGTGGCGCCCGCGCCGAGGAGCGCCCGGACCTGGCCGGCCGGCAGGGCAGGCAGCGCCGAGGGCCCGGGACCGTACAGCGCCGGGCCCCGGCGGTTGACCTCGCGCAGGCGAAGGAAGTACGGCGGGTAGCTGCCGAGCCCGCCGAGCAGCAGCTTCACGAACGCTTCCTCGCCGGGTGCGGCCAGCAGCGGATTGGCCGCCTTCTCGGCGCCGATGGTGGTGGTACGCTCACCGCCGGTCGGCGCGGCGCAGAACGAGCCTGCCCCGTGGGTCGGGTAGACCGGCAGGTCGCCGGGCAGGGTCAGGATCCGCTCGTGCAGCGAGCGCCACAGCGCCCGGGCCAGCTCCCCGGTGCGCTCGGGGGCGATGAGGTCGGTGCGGGCCACCGCCCCCACCAGCAGCGACCCGCCGGAGAACAGCGCGACCGGTCGCCTGCCGTCCAGGAGCAGGTAGCACAGGTGCTCAGGGGTGTGCCCCGGGGTAGCCAGGGCACGCAGCGTGAGCCCGCCGAGGTCGGCCTCGTCGCCGTCGCCGAGCCTACGGTGCGGGAAACCGGTCCCGCCGACCGCGGCCGCCAGCACCTGCGCGCCCCCCGCGGCCAGCTCCCGGCTGCCGGAGACGAAGTCGGCATGCAGGTGGGTTTCGGCCGCGTAGGCGATGGCGAGTCCCCGGGCCTCAGCGGCGGCCAGGTACGGGCCGGGGTCGCGTGCGGGGTCGACCACCAGCGCCCGGCCGTCGCCGAGGTCGGCCAGGTAGGAGGAGTTGCCCAGGCCTTCGTCGACCAGGGCGATGGGTGTCATCGGCTCAGTCATCCTCGCTCCATGGCTCGTCATCCGGCAGATCCGCAGCCACGCTACAATATTCCATAGATCTGCTGAATTCTTCAAAATAGCTGGTCGCGGCTCCGGGAGGGGGACGGCGCCTCCCCGGCTGGCAGCGGGTCGCCGCAGCACGATTTCCGAAGAGGACCGGGATAAGGAGGTCAGGTGGAAGGTCGGGAGGCCAAGGACCGGCTCTACGAGGCGTTCGCCGCCACGGCCAAGGCCGCCGCGAGCCCGAAGCGGATCGAGGTGCTGGAGTTGCTCGCTCAGGGCGAGCGCACCGTGGAGGCGCTCGCACGAGCGACCGGGATGGGTGTGACGAACACCTCCGCGCACCTGCAGCTACTGCGCCACGCCCGCCTGGTAGACACCCGCAAGGATGGCACCAGGGTCTTCTACCGCCTCGCCGGCGACGAGGTCGCCGCCTTCGTGGCGGTGCTGCGGGACCTGGCCCGCTCCCGGCTGGCCGAGGTGGACCAGGTGGTACGCGATTACTTCGGCGCCCGCGACGCCCTGGAGCCCCTGAGCCGATCCGAGCTGGTCGAGCGCGCCGAGCGCGGCGAGGTCGTCATCCTCGATGTCCGCCCGCCCGAGGAGTTCGCCGCGGGGCACATCCCGGCGGCGCTCTCGGTCCCGCTGGAGCATCTCGACGCCGCCCTGGCGCGGCTGCCCAGGCGGGCGCAGATCGTCGCCTACTGCCGGGGCCCCTACTGCGTGCTCGCCCTGCAGGCCGTCGAGCGGCTGCGGGCCCGCGGCACAGGATCCAGGTCAGTGGGGTCGCTTCAGTCGGCGGCGTAGCCAGGCGATGCCGCCGGCGACGAAGCCGGTCAGCATGGCGCCCATCATGATCCACATCACGATTCCTAGCGTCCCGGTCATCATGATTTGTGCCCTCCTGCCTGCGGGGGCCAGGCCTGCTGGCCGGCGATCCAGGTCTGGGATGCGGGTGTCCGGGGCGAAGGGGTGACCAGCGCTCCTGTCCCGCTGCGACCTCAGCGGGGTCCGCTGGCCGCCTGTAGTGCCCGTCTAGGCGCGGACGCGGGTGCCGCGGACCTGCTCGACGATGAAGGCGGCGTCGTGCCTGACCCAGCCGATCAGCGAGGAGCCGCGGGAGTACTGGTTCTTCATGCCGAGGAAGAACAGGCCTGGGGAGCTGGTGACGCCGCGGCGGTGGACCGGCGTGCCTTGCGGGTCCAGGACGGGGGCGTGGATCCAGGAGTAGTCGGAGCGGAAGCCCGTTGCCCAGATGACCGTTTCGACTTCGAGTTCGGTTCCGTCCTCGAAGCTGACTGTGCGCTCGCGGGCGGCGGCAGTGCGCCCGCGCAGATCGACGCCGTGGCGGCGCTTTAGCTGCCGCAGGCTGGTGCCGATCAGCAGGTCGCCCCGCTGGGTGCGGCCGCGCCAGCTGTCCAGCGGCGCCGCGATCAGGCCGAGGTGGTCGCCGTAGAAGTGCACGCTCTTGCCGAGCAGCCGGCGCGGCAGGCGCGGGATCCTGGCGCCCCGGGACAGGTACACACGGTGGGTCGCGGCGAGGTCTTCGGCGATCTGGGCGCCGGAGTTGGCTGCTCCGACGACGAGCACGTCGCGGGCGGAGAGCTGGCCGGGGTTGCGGTAGGCGGAGCTGTGCAGCTGGGTCACCTCGCTGCCCAGCTTCTCCGAGACAGGCGGCACCCGGGGCCGCTGGTAGGCACCGGCCGAGATGATCAACTGCGCGGCTTCGTACTGGCCCGGCCCGGTGACGGCGCGGTAGCCGCCGTCGGAGATCTCCAGCGAGGTCACGCGGCTGTCGTGCCGGATCGGCAGCTCGTGCGTCCGGGCGTAATTCTCGAGGTAGTCCGCGACCGCGTCCTTTCCCGGGTAGTGCTCCGGGTCGCCGGGAAACGGGAGGCCGGGCAGGGCGCTGTAGCGGGCGGCCGTGAACAGCTCGAGGGAGTCCCAGCGCCGCCGCCACGAATCGCCGGCGCGCGCGTCGGCGTCGAGGATCAGGAAGGGGATCCGCGCCTGCGACAGGTAGTAGCCGGCGGCGAGTCCTGCCTGGCCACCGCCGATCACGATGACCTCTGTGCGCTCTGCCATGATCCGGTCCTGCCCTCAGCGCCCCGGAACGCAGCGAGGTACCCGGCCCGGGCGGGTCCGGTGCTGTGGCGGCGGCCAGGCGGCGGCGAAGACCAGCGGGAGGGTGCCATGCATGTCGTCCCTGCCTTCCCTTCCCTGGGAATTCCGGAGCATAGCCTCTAAAGAGAGCCGAGACTCGGAAATAGACGATACCTGACAGCATGAAGGGCGGCAATGAGATGCTGACCCAGGTCGCGCCCCCGGGCGGCTGGCTCGTGGCGCTGAAGACCGCAATCACGGTCAGCAGGCAGCCCGGCCAGCAAGGACCACCGCCGGACGTGACCACGAGTCATGACATCCTCAGCACATGCCTAGGAGGAGACTGACCCGTGAGGACAAGCGCCTGGCCAACCGGGCGCGCATCCTCCAGGCCGCGCGCAACGTCTTCGCCCAGCACGGCTACCACGGCGCGACGATCGGGGAGATCGCCGCCGAAGCCGGCCTCTCCAACGGCGCGGTCTACTACAACTTCGCGAACAAGGAGGACCTCTTCCTCGCCCTCCTCGACCAATGGAGGACCGAGCTCATCACCGACGTCCAGATAGCCGCCGGCCGCTCCGGCAGCGCCGGGCCCGCGCACTCGTTCCAGGACGAGATGCGCCATGTCATCGGGACACTCAAGCGCGGCCGCGAGTGGCGCCTGCTGCTCTTTGAGTTCGTGACCTACGCAGCGCGCAACCCAGAGTTCCGCGAGCGCTTCGCCGCCGGGCGGCAGAACTTCAAGGCCGCTCTCGCCAGCGCCCTCGCCGACCGCGTCGAAGCGCACCGCCTCCAGCCCGTTGTCCCACCCGAGCAGCTGGCCGTCCTGGTCAGCGCGCTCGTCAACGGCCTAGCCCTCGACGACCTCACCGAGCCTGGCGCGATCCCCGAGAACCTGCTCGCGACCGCGCTCCTAGCGCTCATAGACCCCGGGCACCAGCCGGACCAGCCCTAGCGACCCGGCTGCCCGCTCCGCCGCACCCACCTGGGCGAGGCCGGGCACGGCATCCTCACACCACGCCCGCGGAGCTGACCGGGGCACGCTGACCGGGCTCCTTCAGACGCACACGCGGCCGCGACGTGCGGGGGGGCCGGCGATACTGGGGGGATGGGGATTTACCAGGATCAGGTCCTTCCCCGCGTCACCGACGCGGTCATGAGCCGCCGGGAGTTCACTTCAATACGTGATCGGGTCAGCGCTGCGCTCGACGGGGAAGTACTCGAGATCGGTTTCGGCTCAGGCCTTAACGTTCCGCACTACCCGGCCGCCGTGACGCGTGTCCGGGCAGTCGATCCGGCGACCGCGGGCTGGAGGCTCGCGGCTAAGAGGGTGGCGGCAAGCCCGGTACCGGTCGAATTCATCGGGCTCAACGGGCAGGAGCTTCCGCTGGAGGCGGCCAGCGTCGACCACGTACTGATGACCTGGACGCTGTGCACCATTCCCGATGCCGAGCGGGCGCTCAGCGAGGTGTACCGGGTACTGCGTTCCGGTGGTTCATTTCATTTCGTGGAGCACGGCCGCTCCCCCGATGCCAGGGTGGCTCGCTGGCAAGACCGGCTGACTCCGTGGCAGCGCCGTCTTGCCGGAGGCTGCCATCTCAACCGGAGAACTACTACGCGAAGGGCCCGAAGGCGTTCGGGTACATGTTCGAGGGAAGAGCCACCAAGGCGTGAGCAGCCGGCGGCGGCACGCCCGGCTAAGCGGTCGCGGCAGTCATCGCTGCGCCCGCTGTGCTTGATCCGGTGCGCTGGCGCCTGCCCGCAGCCCGGGAAGCATCGCGGCAAACCCGCCCACCTACCGGCGCGCCGCAGCCGGCGTGTCCGTGTCGATCTTCATGTTCCATGCCGGAGCGGGCACTGACGTGCGCGGTGCTCACCGGCTGGTCCCCAGTGGGTGGTCGTGGGCGGCGGCCCAGTCCCCAGGCCTGCCGATGGACTGCCAGGTTCTGGTGGCCCAGGCGGGTGAGCCGGCTGGCCCTAGGGCGGCCCACCTTTCCCTCAGTTCTCCCGCACCTTCACCACTCCTGGCACTTTCCCCTACCACTGCGTCATCCACGGCGGCCCCGGCGGAGCTGGCATGTCAGGCACGGTAACGGTGATGTAACCTGCACTCCACCCACTCAGGCGCGGCGTGGAAAATGCAGCGACTGAACGTCGCCTGGCACTGTCGGCGCTGTCACCGGCTCGGTAGACACCCTTACCCCTGCTAAGGACAGCTGCCCTCTCTGCCTGTAACCTCGGGTGTGTGAACTTTTTTGAATTATCTGATTTAGCTGGTCTTACCTTAGGCGGTCCGGGTAGGCGGTGTCGAACTCGCTGAAGGCCTCGCGGCAGCCTATGACGCGCTGGCCCTCGACACCGCCAGTAGCTACCCCGCGGCATAGAACCCGGCGGCCACCAGGAGAACCACCCCGAACAGCGCCAGCTGCGCCGCGAACCCGGTCACGGCGGCCTGTCCCCGCCGCGCCGCGCCGCCCGCTGCCCCAGCATCTGCACGCAGTCACCCAGCAGCCGCGTCGGGAAGCCATCCGCCAGCCGGTACAACACCACCCTGCCCTCCTTCCGAAATGAGACCAGCCCTGCTGTCCGCAGCCCATAGCCGACCGCATCATGCCGGCCGCCGCCATTGCCAGATCGCCGACGCACACCTCCCGGCCCCGTGCAGCGCCAGCAGTCGCGTAACATCCGCGGCCAGCGACAACTGCGCCGCGATGGCCGCCAGCACCCGATCCACAGGCATCCCCGCACGCACCCGGGCCGCCCGCGCCGGATCCAGCGATGACGGCGGGCGCTGGCGTCTCCGCTCCCGCCGGCACCGCCCGCAATGCCAACCCGATACCCCGCGCAACCACGCGGACACACGGGCGCTCGAGATCCCGGCGGCCGCCGGGCGCTATGGCGACAGCCGGGATGCAAAGGCGGGCAGGGGCAGGACCACGATGTTCCATTAATACCTTACGAAGGTATGGTAAACAGAGCCGAGACGCACGATCGCAGGCCGGCATAGGCAATATTTCGCCGATCGGGAAAGCGGCTAGCGCGTGATCCGCCCATTCACGGAACCGCGCTGGAGGGGTCATGCGTGATTGCGGCCGCTTCGAGATGCCAGGGGACGGCTGCGAGGATTGCGGTTCGTCCCGCAGGAGATTCGAGCTGCGCGATTATAGCGCTGGCCTGCTGCCCTGGCGCGAGAAAGCGGAATTCTTACGATATCGGTATGGTTCAGGCGAACCGGTTGAACCCGCAAACCGCCTTCAGTAGCGTGGCCGCAGCTTGGGGCCGGATCGTCTCGTAGTCACCACCGTGTGGCTGCGCCCAGCCGGCGCCGGATATCTGTGACTATCCAGGAGCGGGACGGCCGCTGGCAGAGCGCGGGAGGAGCGTAGTGAGCAGATGGGTACGCGGCTAGCGGTCCGAGCATTCCGGCTGCGCCGGGGTATCGCGATCGCGGCCGGGCTTGCGGCGGTCAGCGGGCTCGTCGCCTCCGGCGGCGTGGTAGGAGCGGCGCCGAAGCCGACCCTGAGCCAGGTCAGGCAGCAGATTAACAGGTTGACCTCGCAGTCCGACCAGGTCGGCCAGCAGCTGGACCAGGTGACCCAGCAGCTGTCCGCGGCCCGCTCGAAGCTAGCCGTCGTAGGCGCGGAAGCGGCGCGGGATCAGGCCCGGTTCCAGGCGATGCGGCGCAAGGTCGCGCAGATCGGGTCGGCATCGTATGAGAGCTCCGCGATGACTTCCGTCGCCGGGCTGCTCGCCTCCGGCGACCCGGCGGCCGCGCTGAACCAGGCGTCGCTGCTGCAGCAGCAGGCGGGCAGCCGCGACGATCAAGTGAATGTGCTCCTCGCCGATGCCAGGCAGCTGACCAGCGTGCAGCAGGAACTCCAGCGCACCCGGGACGGGATCGCCGGGCTCAAAGCCCAGCTGGCCGCGCACAAGCGGACCATCGGCAAGCTCCTGGCCACCCAGCAGGCCACGCTGGACAGTCTCACGCACCAGCAGCAGACCCAGGTCGCGGCGGGCGCTATCGGCGCCGCGGGGACCACTTCGGCGACCTACAGCGGCCCCACGAATACCCAGGCCGGCAAGGCCGTCGCGTTCGCCTACGCTCAGCTCGGCAAGCCGTACGTGTGGGGCGCGACCGGCCCGGGTTCCTATGACTGCTCCGGGCTCGTCCAGGCGGCGTGGGCGGCGGCGGGCGTGTCGATCCCCCGCGTTACCTATGAGCAGTGGGCTGCGCTGCCGCACATTTCCTCGTCCGCGCTGGAGCCCGGCGACCTGCTGTTCTTCGACGGCGAGGGCCACGTCAGCATGTACGTCGGCGGCGGGTACATGATCGACGCGCCGCGCACCGGCCTGACCGTACAAAAGGTCCCCACCGGCACGGCCTGGTATGCGGCGAGCTTCGATGGGGCAGTACGCCCGTAACACCACGGCGGAGAACTGCCCTGAGCGGCTTTCCGTGAGATACCTCAGGCTGGTCCCCTGCGGACGCCGTGTCCGTCATCCGCAGGGCCCTGCCGCCGCGGCCCGCGGGAGGCCCAGGGACGGCGGGTTCAGGTGAGCCGGTGACAGGCCAATGCTGGAGGGGATGCTGGTGAGGGACCTTGACCGCCGGACGTTGCTGCGGGCCGGGCTGGCCGGGAGCCTAGCTGTAGGCGGCGCGGGGGTGCTGGGCGGGTGCGACTCCGCCGGTACCCGGGCCGGCTCGGCGTACGGGGGCACGGGCACGGCGGCGGGCGCCCCGGTCTCATCGCGGGGTGCTGGGTCGCTGATCTTGCCCGGTAGCCCGCTGGTGGCGGCGGCGGAGCAGGCCAGGTACACCACCGGCAGGATCCGCTCCCAGGCGATCACGCTGACTTCGGGGAAGGTGGACCTGGGCGGGCCGGTGGTGGAGACCTGGACCTACGACGGGAGGGTGCCCGGCCCGGTGATCCGGGTCACTAAGGGCGACATCCTGCGGGCCACGTTCACCAGCCGGATCCCGCAGCCGACCAGCGTGCACTGGCACGGGGTCGCGCTGCGCAGCGACATGGACGGCACGCTGGTCACCCAGCACGCGGTCCAGCCCGGCGCGGCGTTCACCTACCAGTTCAGGGCCAGCGAGCCCGGCACGTACTGGTATCACCCGCACATCGGGGTGCAGCAGGACCGGGGCCTGTACGGGATGCTGATCGTGGAGGATCCCGCCGAGCCCGGCGCGTATGACCAGGAGTGGCTGGTAGTCGCCGACGACTGGATCGACGGGGTGCGCGGTCACACCCCGGACAAGGTGCTGGCCCTGCTCAAACGCGGCATGGGCGGCGGCGGCCCGGCGGGATCCATGGGGTCGACGGGATCGAAGGGCGGCGGCGGCGTGCTGCTGTCGGGGGCGTCCAGCCGGCTGCTGGGCGGGGACGCTGGCGATGTCCGTTACCCGGGTTACCTGATCAACGGCCGGGTCCCGGGCGCCCCGCATGTGTTCACCGGCAAGCCGGGCCAGCGGGTCCGGATCCGGATCCTGAATGCGGGCGGTGACACGGCGTTCCGGGTGGCGCTGGGCGGGCACGTGATGACCGTGACCCACACCGACGGGCACCCGTGCCAGCCGGTGCGGACCCGGGCGCTGCTGCTGGGCATGGCCGAGCGCTACGACGTGCTGGTCACCCTGAAGGACGGCGTGTTCCCGCTGGTGGCCTACGCCGAGGGCAAGAACGCGACCGCGCTGGCGGTGGTCCGCACCGGCGCGGGACCGATGCCCGCGCGCGGAGCCCGGCCCGCCGAGCTGGCCGGCGTGCTGCGCGGCTATGGCCGGCTTCGGCCGCCGGCGTCGGCGGCGCCGCCGCGCAGGCGGCCCGATGTGGTGACCCGGCAGAAGCTGACCGGCAACATGGGCGCCTACTCGTGGGGATTCGGCGGCCGGACCTACCCGATGGGCGATTCGTTCCTCGGCCCGTCCTACCCCCGGCTGGTCACGGTCAGGCAGCGGCAGCGCGTCCGGGTCACCTGGGTGAACACCACCAAGATGTGGCACCCCATGCACATCCACGGGCACACCTTCCAGGTCGACGGGACCGGGCCGCTCAAGGACACAGTCAACGTCCTTCCCGGCCAGACCGTCACCTGCGACTTCGACACGGATAATCCGGGCCAGTGGATGACGCACTGCCACAACGTCTACCACGAGCAGTCCGGGATGATGGGCATCATCGGCTACGTCACCTGACCACCAGCCAGGCCGCCGGCCGGGGGACGGACCCGGGATCCGCGGGCGGCGCCATCGCAGATTCCGCGCGGCCGGGAACCTTAACCAAGGTGAAGCTCCCGCTGACCCGGCCGCGCGGCTCCCGGCCTATCCCGCGGTGCCCGGCGACGGCGCTGGCGTTGCTGGGGTTCGCGGTGCGCCGACGGCTGCGCGGGCTACAGAGCTGCCCGTGGGCTGAGGCGGGCTGGAACCGGCGTAGCCGCAGGCTGTTGGACACCACGAACACGGAGCTGAACGCCATCGCCGCGGCGGCGATCAGCGGGTTCAGGAATCCGGCCGCTGCGAGCGGGATGGCGGCGGTGTTGTAGCCGAACGCCCAGAACAGGTTGCCCTTGATGATCCGCAGCGTCCGGCGGGATAGCAGGATGGCGTCGGGCACGGCGAGCAGGTCACCGCGGACCAGGGTCAGGTCGGCCGCCTCGATCGCGGCGTCGGTGCCGGTGCCCATGGCGAGGCCGAGGTCGGCCTGGGCGAGCGCGGCGGCGTCGTTGACCCCGTCGCCGGCCATCGCCACCACACGGCCGGCATCTTGCAACTGCTTGATCGCGTGGGCCTTGCCGGCCGGCGGCACTCCGGCGATCACTTCGCCGATACCGACAGCATCGGCCACGAAGCGGGCGGCGCGGTCGTTGTCGCCGGTGAGCAGCACCGGGCGCAGGCCCATGCCGCGCAGCCGGGTGACCGCCTCCGCCGAGGTGGGCTTGAGCGTGTCGGCGACCACCAGCACGCCGCGGGACCTGCCCGTCCCAGCCCGCGAACACGGCGGTCTGCCCGGCTTCCTCCGCCCCGGCGGCCCGGGCGGCGAGCTCCGCCGGGTCCCCCATCGCCCATTCGAATCCAGCCAGCCCCGCCGGCCGACGGCCACGGCATGCCCGCCGGCGACGCCCGAGACGCCGAGCCCTTACCTGACCGACCCGCACAGCCGCACCCGCTGGCAGCAGGACCTGGCTGCCCGCCGGGCCATCGCGACGCTGTGGCGCTATGACCCCGATCCGGCCGCCACCGTGGCCATCCAGTCGCAGATCGACGCGGCCGTCGCCGCCGGATCCGCCGTCGCGCGCACCAGCCGCGGCCAGCGCCACTACTACTGCTGCCCCTGGTCAGCCATCTACCTGGCCCGCCAGCCGGTCACCATCGCCGGCCACCAGCTGCGGCCCATGCAGGAATTCACCTTCGATGTCTCCGCCGAGGAGATGGCCGAGGGCGGCCAGTTCACCCGCCGGCTGCTGGTCGGCCCGTTCCACCCCACGAGCGAGATCGACTACTGCGACCCCGCGGCCA
>WNGJ01005010.1_pt1 | contig 16864 bp, 17 predicted proteins | sample 5400611 | NCBI WGS metagenome assembly WNGJ01 (sample SAMN13153375, study PRJNA577476) | soil metagenome | isolation source: 40 cm soil or saprolite under Garry oak tree replicate 1 | place: USA:California | collected 2016-06-15 | reverse complement strand
GCCCATCTGGTCGACCGGCATGGAGTGGACGACCGTGAAGTCGTACGGCTGGCCGTTGACCAGCGCCGCCTTCACCAGGATGCAGATCGCCGGTGCCCGGCCGGCGCGCCGCTCGGTGAGGAACCGGGTCAGCTCGTGCGCCACGAAGTGCCCGGCCGCGTGCGTGCCGTACGTCGTCATGCCGGTGGTGACGACGACCCGTTGGCTGGTCCCGTACCGGCGGATCGAGGTCAGCAGCACCATGGCGTACTCGACCTGCGGCAGGTCGTTCTCGAACCGGAGGTCGAGCCCGGGTCCCCAGGTGCGGTCCCGCATCTTGACGAAGCGGGCGTTCGCGTCGAAGACGATCGGCGTGTCGTCCGAGGCGTCGCCCATCGTCCCGCAGACGAGCTGGGCGGTGTAACGGTTGTGCACCGGGCCGCCGACCAGCACCTGGTCGCGGCGCGGGTCGTCCTGCGCGAGCGAGCTCGGCGTGATCACGAACGGACGGCCGGGATAGACCCGGGTGAGCAGGGCGCAGATCTGCACGACCCCGGCGAGGTCGCCGGCCGGGACGAGGTCGCGGCGGGCCCGCGGCCCGTCCGGTGGCCCCACCGTGCTGATCCCGGTGAACGAGGTCGTGACGAGGATGTCGATGCCGTTGCGACGGCGGAAGTCGAGCACGCGGCGGGTCGGCACCTGGTCGCGGAGGCGGTCGAGCAGGATCACGACCGTCGGGCTCAGCCCGGCCACCCCGACGACGAACCCGACCCACTCCAGCACCAGCCCACCTCCGCCGTCGCGGCGACGGCGAGCGGGAGTGTGGCAGAGCCGGCGCCGCCCGCGCTGCATGAGACACGCCCCGTTTGGGCACCTGGCCTGTGTCCGGAACGCTCGACCGAGGGGAATACCCGATGACCCTGGCAGTGGACTGGGGCCGCGGCGTCTCCGACGCCTGGTCCAACGTCGCGGCATTCGTGCCCAAACTCGTGGCCTTCCTGGTCATCCTGCTGATCGGCTGGTTGGTCGCGAAGGCCCTCGAACGGATCCTGGACAAGGTGCTCGAGCGGGTCGGCTTCGACCGGTGGGTCGAGCGCGGCGGAATCAAGCGGGCGCTGGCCAGCTCCCGGTACGACGCGTCGAGCATCCTCGGGCGGCTGGTCTTCTACGCGGTGCTGCTGTTCACGCTGTCGGTGGCGTTCGGGGTGTTCGGGTCGAACCCGATCAGCGACTACCTGCGCGCCGTCATCGCGTACCTGCCCAAGATCTTCATCGCGATCGTGATCCTGGTGATCGCGGCCGCGCTCGGCGCAGGGGCGCTGGTCCAGAACACCCTCGGCGGCCTGCCGTACGGGCGGCTGCTGGCCAACCTCGCCTCCGCTGTGATCATCGTGATCGGGGTGTTCGCCGCGCTGAACGTGCTGGCGATCGCCACCGCGGTCGTCAACGCGGTGCTCTACGCCGGCCTCGCCGCGATCGCCGGCATCGCGATCGTCGCGATCGGCGGGGGCGGGGTGCGGCCCATGCAGGAGCGGTGGGAACGGGTGCTGACCCGCTACGACGTGGAGAAGCCGCGGATCTCGCAGGCGGCGCGGCAGGCCCCGTCGGTGCGCCAGCAGGCGGAGGCGGCGTACCAGGAGGCGCGGCCGGAGTCGGCGGACCTGGCCCGGCCGGGCCTGGCCGGCGCGTCCGCCTCAGATGGACCGGCGGGAGCCGGTTACGACGGCCCGGGTTACGAGCGTCCGAGTTATGACGGTCCGGCGTACGACGGCCCGGGCGATGGTCCCGTTCCGCCCGCCCGGCCCGGATACGGCGCTCCCGAGTACGGCGCTCCCGAGTACGGCGGACCGGCCGCACCGCCGCCGCCACCCGCACCGGGGTACGGCGCGCCGGGCATGCCGCCCGGGTACGGCGGATCACCACGGCCAGGGTTCGAGGACGAGCCCACCCGGCAGTACCCGGCGCCGCCAGCCGGCGACTACCCGCCGCCGCGGCCGCCGGAGGACGACCGCCGCGGCTGAGCGACCCACGCAACGAGGTCGGGCCCCGCACGCGAGTGGCGGGGCCCGACCACGCCCCGACCACGCCCCTGCGTCCACCGCGACTGGTAACGGGTCGTGTTCAACAGGGTCGAGTAGGCGGGACGTGGCAGGATCTCGCAGGTGACCAGCAGTCCCGCCGCGGCGCAGCACTTGCGCGACCTCGCTCGGCTGCGCCGCGTCCGCGACCGGATCGACCGGGAGTACGCGCAGCCGCTGGACGTCGAGGCGCTCGCCCGCGACGCGCACATGTCCGCCGGGCACCTCAGCCGCGAGTTCCGGCGCGCCTACGGCGAGTCGCCGTACGGCTACCTCATGACGCGGCGCATCGAGCGCGCGATGGCGCTGCTGCGTCGTGGCGACCTCAGCGTCACGGAGGTCTGTTTCGCGGTCGGCTGCTCGTCGCTGGGCACCTTCAGCAGTCGCTTCAGCGAGCTGGTCGGTGTGCCGCCCAGCGTCTATCGGGACCAGGCGGCGCGCGCGACGGCGGGGATGCCGCCGTGCGTGGCGAAGCAGGTGACCAGACCGATCAGGAATCGAGAAGCGCCGGTCACGAGCCGCACCTAGCCTGACCGCCATGGACATCACCATTCACTCGAGCTTCCTTCCGCACAACGACCCGGACGCCTCCCTGGCCTTCTATCGCGACACCCTCGGCTTCGAGGTTCGCAACGACGTCGGATACGGGGGGATGCGCTGGATCACGGTCGGCCCTGCCGACCAGCCCGACACGTCCATCGTCCTGCACCCGCCGGCCGCCAACCCCGGCATCACCGACGACGAGCGCCGCACCATCGCCGAGCTGATGGCCAAGGGCAGCTACTTCGGCGTCAACCTGGCCACCGCCGACCTCGACGGCACCTTCGCGAAGCTGGAGGCCGGCGGCGCCGAGGTCGTCCAGGAGCCGACCGAGCAGCCGTACGGCGTCCGCGACTGCGCCTTCCGCGACCCCGCGGGCGGGTGTTCCGGCGACTGATCCTCGGCTTCGCGGTCTCGTACCTCGGGGACGGGATGAGCTTCGTCGCGGTGGCGTGGCTCGCCATCGAGCTCGCGCCGCAGGCGACCGCGGGGCTGTGGGTCGGCGGCGCGGTGGCCGCGTACACGTTGCCGGGCGTGGTCGGCGCGCTGGTGCTCGGTCGCCGTCTGCGCCGGGTGCCGGCCAGGCGGCTACTGCTCGCCGACAACGTCGTGCGCGGCGTGTTTCTCGGCGCCGTACCGCTCGCCTGGCTCGCCGGGCTGCTTACGCTGCCGCTGTACGTCGTGCTGCTCGCGGTCTCGTCGCTGCTGCACGCGTGGGGCAGCGCGGGCAGGTACACCCTGCTACAGCGGTGCCGAGGATCACGAGCAGCAGGGCGACGTCCGCGACGCCGGCGTCCGTCAGGTCCGGCGCCACGCGGCGCGCGCGACGGCGGGGACGCCGTCGTGCGTCGCGAAACAGGTGACTAGACCGATCAGGAATCGAGAAGCGCCGGTCACCGGGACGCGCCTAGCGTGACGCAATGGACATCACGACGTCGGATACGGCGGGATGCGCTGGATCACGGTCGGCCCCGCCGACCAGCGCGGCACGTCCATCGTCCTGGAGCCGCCGGCCGCCGACCCCCGCGTCACCGACGACGAGCGCCGCATCATCACCGAGATGATGGCCAAGGGCAATTTCCGGCTTCCCGTTCGTCTTCAAGCCCGACAATCCCAACCACCCCGGGTCGATTGACCCACGACTTCAGGAGTGACCATGACCGGCTCTTCCACCCAGGGAATCAAGACCGTGCTGCATCCCGTGTCCGACCTGGCGACGGCCAAGGCGGTGTACGCCGCCCTGCTCGGCGTGCCGCCGCAGACCGACGAGTCCTACTACGTCGGCTTCGAGGCCGCGGGCCAGCACATCGGGCTGGTGCCGGGCGGCGGACCGCAGGGCATGACCTCACCGGTGGCCTACTGGCACGTGCCGGACATCGAGGCGAAGCTGGCCGAGGTCACCGCTGCCGGTGCCACCGTGAAGGATCCCGTGCGCGACGTCGGTGGCGGCCGCCTGGTGGCCACCGTCACCGACCCCGATGGCAACGTCCTGGGGCTGCTTCAGGACCGGTGAGTGCCGACCCCCGCTCCCGCGCTCAGCGTCGTCGCGACACCGAGCATCGGCTCACCAACGACATCGATGTCTGGGTGGCCAGTGCCAGGCGACGCCGACGCCAGACCGCGAAGGCGGCCCGCCCAACAGATGGAGACACGATGAGCATGGCCACGAGGACGGACACTCAGTCGCCTGCGCTGCACGGTGCCGACAGCCACGATCTGATCCGCGTGCAGGGCGCGCGCGGGAACAACCTCAAGGACGTCAGCGTCGAGATCCCGAAGCGCCGGCTGACGGTGTTCACCGGCGTCTCCGGCTCGGGCAAGAGCTCGCTGGTGTTCGGCACGATCGCCGCGGAGTCGCAGCGGCTGATCAACGAGACCTACAGCGCCTTCGTGCAGGGCTTCATGCCGACGCTGGCGCGGCCCGAGGTCGACGTGCTGGATGGCCTGACGACGGCGATCATCGTCGACCAGGAGCGGATGGGCTCCAACTCCCGCTCCACGGTCGGCACCGCCACCGACGCCAACGCGATGCTGCGGATCCTGTTCAGCCGGCTCGGGAAGCCTCACATCGGCTCGCCCAACGCGTACTCGTTCAACGTCCCCTCGGTCCGAGCGAGCGGTGCGATCACGATCGAGCGCGGCATCGGCAAGACGAAGACCGAGAAGGCGACCTTCACCCGACTCGGCGGCATGTGTCCGCGCTGCGAGGGCATGGGCTCTGTCACCGACTTCGACCTGTCTGCGCTGTACGACGACAGCTTGTCGCTCAACGAGGGCGCGCTCACGATCCCCGGCTACAGCATGGACGGCTGGTACGGCCGCATCTTCCGCGGCTGCGGCTTCTTCGACCCGGACAAGCCGATCCGCAAGTACACCAAGAAGGAACTGCACGACCTGCTCCACAAGGAGCCGACCAAGATCAAGGTCGACGGGATCAACCTGACGTACGAGGGGCTGATCCCGAAGATCCAGAAGTCGTTCCTGTCCAAGGACGTCGACGCGCTGCAACCGAACGTCCGCGCCTTCGTGGAGCGGGCGCGTCGGGCACGCTCTCGGGCGGCGAGGCGCAGCGCACCAAGATGATCCGCCACCTCGGGTCGTCGCTCACCGACGTCACCTACGTCTTCGACGAGCCGACGATCGGGCTGCACCCCCACGACATCCAGCGGATGAACGACCTGCTGCTGCAGCTGCGGGACAAGGGCAACACCGTGCTGGTCGTCGAGCACAAGCCGGAGGCAATCGCGATCGCCGACCACGTCGTCGACCTCGGCCCCGGCGCAGGCACCGCCGGTGGCGAGGTGGTGTTCGAGGGCACCGTCGACGGGCTGCGGGCCGGCGGCACGCTGACCGGGCGGCACCTGGACGACCGAGCCTCCTTGAAGCTGTCGGTGCGGACGCCATCGGGGGTGCTGGAGGTGCGCGGCGCCAGCGTCCACAACCTGCAGGATGTCGACATCGACATGCCGCTCGGCGTGCTGGTGGTGGTCACCGGCGTGGCCGGGTCGGGAAAGAGCTCCCTGATCCAAGGTTCGGTCTCGGGCCGGGACGGGGTGGTGTCGGTCGACCAGGCAGCGATCAAGGGCTCGCGGCGCAGCAACCCGGCGACGTACACCGGACTGCTCGACCCGATCCGCAAGGCATTCGCGAAGGCCAACGGCGTGAAGCCGGCGCTGTTCAGCGCCAACTCCGAGGGCGCCTGCCCCACCTGCACCGGCGCCGGCGTCATCTACACCGACCTGGCGATGATGGCCGGCGTCGCCACCACCTGCGAGGAGTGCGAGGGGAAGCGCTTCCAGGCCGAGGTGCTCGGCTACACCTTCGGCGGCAAGGACATCAGCGAGGTGCTCGCCATGTCGGTCACCGAGGCCGGCGAATTCTTCGGCGCCGGTGAGGCGAAGACGCCGGCGGCCCACAAGATCCTGACCCACCTGGCCGACGTCGGGCTCGGCTACCTCAGCCTCGGCCAGCCGCTCACGACCCTCTCCGGCGGCGAGCGGCAGCGGCTCAAGCTGGCCACCCACATGGGGGAGAAGGGCGGCATCTATGTCCTCGACGAGCCGACCACCGGCCTCCACCTCGCCGACGTCGAGCAGTTGCTCGGTCTCCTGGACCGTCTGGTCGACTCCGGGAAGTCGGTGATCGTCATCGAGCACCACCAAGCAGTGATGGCGCATGCGGACTGGATCATCGACCTCGGGCCCGGCGCCGGGCACGACGGCGGCCGGATCGTCTTCGTGGGCAGACCCGCCGACCTCGTCGTCGCCCGCTCCACCCTCACCGGCGAGCACCTCGCGGCCTACGTCGGCGCCTGACCGAGGCCCTCGCGGACACCGTGAGACGAGTTCCCTCATCTGTTCCGACTCGTCCCACTCGCACGCCGATAATCGACACTATGTAAAGCTGCGCGGACCGGGGGCAGTTGCCGGCCCACACCCGCCAACTTCTCTGATCCCCCGCGCCGAACGGTCTCCGCTGCGGTGTGTGGCGCCAGCTACTTTCTGACGCGGCGGCTGAGGCTGCTCCTCGCCCCGACGTCCTGTACGTCGATCTTGTCCCGTCGCCTCGGGCTCGACGGGGCGCTCCGCCTGTCGCCGTGCGACCAGCGCCGCCCGGCAGCTCAGCTCAGCCCCGGCTGAGCCGGTCCGGCGCCCGGTCGGCACCACGGGCGATCGCGAGCGCCCCGAGCACCCCGGACACGGCGAACGCCGACAGCCCGGCACCGCGGACCGGAGACACCTGCCGGCGCCAGGCCGCCAACCCGAAGACCGCGGCGTCGGTGGCGTCCCCGGCGGCCTGCCCCAGCAGCCACGGCCGCACCGGTGCGCCGGCCGCGACCGCCCAGACCGTGCCCAACCCGAGCACCGCGTCCCTGGCCGCGAACATCCGGACCGCCCAGGCCGTACGCCGTGCGGTCACGCTGTCGATGCCGAGCGCGGCGGGCAGCATCGTCGGGCGTACCAGGACCGCGCCGCCCACGACGACCCGGGCGATCCCGACCCCGGCGGCCGCCGCACGTGCCGCCCGCGAGCCGTTGAACCGATCCGCAGCCAACCGCGTCTCCTCTGACAGGTGTGCAGTCGTGCCCGCACGGGAACGACACCACCAACCGGGCGCCGGGAATCCTCTCGGTGGCTCGTTCGTTAGGCAACCGAAACACGTCGACGATCGAATGACGTTGTGCACGCGTCCTTGTGACACTACCCCCCGAGGAGGGACTCAGATGGCCGAGCGCACCCTGCGCGGCAGCCGGCTCGGGGCCGTCAGCTACGAGACCGACCGCAATGCCGAGCTTGCCCCCCGCAAGCCGGCTGAGTACCGGTGCCCGAAGGGGCACGTGTTCGGCGTGCCGTTCGCCGACGACGCGGAGATCCCGCTGGTCTGGGAGTGCAAGTTCGACGGCTTGGTGGCGCGCCTCATCGACGGCGAGGAGCCCGAGGCGAAGAAGACGAAGCCCGCCCGGACGCACTGGGACATGCTGATGGAGCGGCGCACGATCGCCGACCTGGAAGAGGTCCTGGCCGAGCGGCTCGAGGTGCTGCGCGGCCGCCGGAGCAAGTCAGCCTGACCGGAACGCCTGCGCGTTCAAAGGGCCGCGACCCCAGCCCGGGATCGCGGCCCTCTGCTTTGCGTCAGCGCCCGGTCTGGCGGTCAGTCCCACTCTTGCGCACCCAGTCTGGCGGTCAGCGCCGGGTCTGGCGGGTCTGGCATCAAGACCGAGTCCTGCGGTCGAGGCCACGTCTGGCGGTCGGCCCCGGATCCGGCAGTCAGGAGGACCGGTTCCTGCGGCGACGCCCGGGTCTTGCGGTCAGGACCGAGCGGTGCCGGTGTCCGGGGGGACGCCGGAGGCCGGAGGCGGCGCCTCGATCTCCCCCTCGATGACCACCTCGCCGGACGGGCCTCGCGGGTACGGCGGCACGGCCGCCCCGCGGGTGGAGCGGACCCGCAGCACGGTCGAGCGGCCACGGCTCAGCGCCCATGCGACGAGCGCCCGGCCGAGCAGCCGACGCGTCGGCGGCAGCAGGCACAGCAGCCCCAGCACGTCGCTGACGAAGCCCGGCAGCAGCACCAGCAGCCCGCCAAGCAGGATCAGCACTCCGTCCAGGGCTTCCCGTCCCGGCGGCCGCCCCTCGGCGACAGCCGCGCTGAACGCCCGCCAGGCCCGGCCGCCCTCCCGGCGCACCAGCCAGCCCCCGACCAGGCTGGTCAGGAGCAGGAGCAGCAACGTCCAGCCGAGCCCGATCCAGGACGAGACGAGCGCCACCGTGGCCACCTCGACCGCGAGCAGCGCGACCAGGCCGAGCAGCACCGGCATCTCGATCAGCTCCGATCGGCCAGGGCCTGCGTCCGCGCCCCGCGGCTGCGCGAGGTGACGCCCCACAGGGCCACCCGCCACAGCGCCTCGGTCACGATCGAGTGGCTCATCTTGCTCTGGCCCACCGCACGCTCGGTGAAGGTGATCGGCACCTCGACCACCCGGAACCCGGCCCGCCAGGTCTTCCAGGCCAGGTCGATCTGGAAGCAGTAGCCCTGCGAGGCGACCTCGTCCAGCTTGATCTCCTCCAGCACGGCCCGCCGGTACGCCCGGTAGCCGGCGGTCGCATCCCGCACCGGGAACCGGAGCAGCAGCCGCGCGTACGTGTTGCCGCCGCGGGAGATGACCTGCCTGGCCACCCGCCAGTTGCGGGTCTCGCCTCCGGGCACCCATCGGCTGCCGATCACCAGGTCGGCCTCGCGCAGCGCCGCCAGCAGCCGGGGCAGTTCCTCCGGCGCATGCGAGCCGTCGGCGTCCATCTCGACGACGACGTCGTAGCCCTCCGCCAGCGCCCACCGGAAGCCGGCGATGTACGCCGCGCCGAGCCCGGCCTTCTCGCTGCGGTGCAGCACGTGTACCGCGGCGTCGGCGGCGGCGATGCGGTCCGCCATCGCGCCGGTCCCGTCCGGGCTGTCGTCGTCCACGACCAGCGCCCGCGCCTCCGGCACCGCGGCCCGCAGCCGGGCCAAGACCGGCTCGAGGTTCTCCGCCTCGTTGTAGGTCGGAATCACGACGAGGACCCGTCCCAGGTCCACGAAGCTCATGGGCTCCTCTCCCTCCCCTGCCGGGGCTCGCCCGGCACGGTCTCTGCCTCCCGCCCTGCCCCCGTCGTCCCGTGTTCCCGTCCTGCCCTGGCGGCTTCCTCCTCCCGCCCTGCCCCGGCGGGGTCTTCATTCCGCCCCGCCTCGCCCGCGCCCCGTTCCCGGGCCCGGCGGGTGCCGTCGGTCGGCCCTGCCCGGCGCGGGTGACCCCGTCGGGCGGGGGTGACCGCGAGGATCAGCGCCGCAAGCGCCACGACCACCGCGAGCCACTCCGGCCCGGCGCCGAGCCGCGTCGCGAGGGTAGTCCCCTCGCGAACGTCGACTGCTCGGACCAGCACGTCCGTGGTGAAAACGGCGGAGCGTTCCGCAACGTGCCCGTCCGGGTCGATGATCGCGCTCACACCGCTGGTCGCCGCGACGACGAGCGACCGGCCGTGCTCCACGGCGCGCAGCCGCCCCATCGCCAGCTGCTGCCAGGTCTCGACGGTGCGGCCGAAGGTCGCGTTGTTGGTCTGCACGACCAGCAGGCCGGCGCCGGCCACATCCCGGACCAGCCCGTCGTACGCGACCTCGAAGCAGATCACGTCCCCCACGGTGACCGGACCGACCATGAGCAGGCCGGGCCGGCTCCCGCCGACGAAGTCGCGCCCGACCCGGTCGACGTCCTTGCTGACCAGCCGGGCGATCGGCCGCAGCGGGATGTACTCCCCGAACGGCACCGGGTGCCGTTTGACGTACCGCTCCCCCGCACCCGTCGCCGGGTCCCAGACCACTGCGATGTTGCGGACCGTGTCAGGAGTGGGACCGTCGGTCAGCGTGCCGAGGAGGACCGGCACACCGACGGCCCGGGTCGCCTCGTCGATGAGCGTGGCGGCGTCGGGGTTGCGGAACGGGTCGATGTCGGAGGCGTTCTCCGGCCAGAGCACCAGGTCGGGGCGCGGTGCCTTGCCGGCCGCGACGTCATGGGCGAACGCCAGCGTGGCGTTGACGTGGTTGCGCAGCACGGCCTCCCGCTGGGCGTTGAAGTCCAGCCCGAGGCGCGGCACGTTGCCCTGCACGACCGCGACGGTGGCGCTGCGGGTGGTCGGGGTCTGCCAGTCGCCCGCGATCGCGGCGGCCGAGGTCGCGGCCGCGACGGCGACGAGCCCCGCCAGCGCCGGCAACAGCGCCCGCCGGACCGGGCGGCCGGCCGGGTCGGTCCGGCGCGCCAGGACCGCGAGCAGCAGCGCGGCCAGCAGCGAACCGGTCAGCGCGACGGCTAGCGTGACCAGGGGCGCGCCGCCGTACGCGGCCAGCCACGCCAGCGGGGAGTCCGCCTGGGAGAAGGCGAGCCGTCCCCACGGGAAGCCGCCGAACGGCAGCCGGGAGCGAGCCGCCTCCTGCCCGACCCAGAGCGCCGCGGACCACAGCGGCCACCCCGGCAGCCGGGAGGTGACGGCGAGGGCCGCGCCGAGCCCGGCGGTGAAGGCGGCCTGGCTGGCGGCGAGCAGAACCCAGGGCGTCGGGCCGACGTAGACGCCGCTCCAGCTCAGCAGCGGGGCGAAGAAGGCGAGCCCGAAGACGAGGCCGAGCAGCGCGCCTCGCGGCGCCCGCACGCCGGAGGTCAGCGCGCCCAGCCCGGCGACGGCCAGGAACGCGACCGGCCACAGGTCGTACGGCGGGAAGGCGAGCACCAACGCCGCGCCCGCCGCCGCCGCGCCGACCAACCGCGCGGTGCGACTCCACGGCCGGCGAGCGGGTGCCCTCGACGTGGCGGCCCTCGCCGGGGCACTGATCGGCGAGCGCACGGGTCAATGATTCCACGCGGCACCGTGCGGTTCGTGCGGCGAGGCTCGCTGCGAGGGCGCGGGACCCGCCGCGAGCGGGTCCCGCGCCCTCACGCCCAGATCACGCCGGGGAGGCGGGCCGGGGCTGGGCGGACGAGACGACCTTCGGACCGGCCGGTGACCCGCCGGCTGCGGGCACCTGCGCCGTTGTCTACTGGCCCCCGTTCTCCTCCCGTGCCGCGGCGGCCGACGCGCACGCCCACCGCCGCATCGCCACAACCGCTTTGGCACGCAGTCCTCGCCTTCGCCGCCGCGCTCGGGCCTGGCCTGCGCGGAACTGTCGCTCCGCGCGGCCCGCCGCGACGGCGAGCACCGACGCTGGACGCGTGGCCGGCGGCTCCCCGACGTGTGACCGCAAGACGATAGCTTGCGCTTGCCGAACGCTGTCAATGCCCGTCTGACCTGCCCGAACGCGGAAACCGCAGGTCAGGACCGAGCCCAGGCGGCATCGAGGAGCCACCCGGCGGCGTGTCCGCGGCCGACACGCTGGACAGGCGCGACGCGCGACAGTCAGGGAACGACTGCTTGCCGAGTACCTGATCCGGCCGGTGGCCGTCCACGGCCGGACGGCCGCACGGCCGGAGGTGCGCGGTCGGGAACGACGACGTGCCGAGTCGCTGATCGGGCCGGTGGCCGTCCACGGCCGGACGGCCGGCCGGCGCGACCCGCGACGGTCAGGGAACGACGACCGTCCCGCGGGCGCGTACCGCGACGAGCGGCTCGGCGAGCGCGTCGGCGGCCGACGGGGACCGCTCCGGCGCCGCCCGGCAGACCACCCTGGCCTCGAACTCGACCCCCCGGCTGCGCCGGCCGACCCGGGTCAGCACGGCGGTCACCTCGAGCACGTCGCCGGCCCGCACCGGAGCGTCGAACGACACCTCGTCGTAGCCGGCGAGCAGCCCTTCGTCCCCGTCGGTGCGGATCGCCAGCTCGGTCGCGACGTCGCCGAACAGCCCGAGCACGTACGCTCCGTCCACCAGCGACCCGCCGTAGTGCGCGTGCGAGTGCGGCACGTACCGGCGGTGCGTCACCGACAGCCCGACCCGCGGCCCGCTGGACTCGGCGCGGTCCGCCGTCGTCCCGCCCGGCTGCTCCACGGGTCCGGCCGCGGGAGGGACGGTCATGCTCACGACTTCCCCCGCTCCCGGCGACCGGAGGCCGCCACTCGCTCGCAGGCGGGCAGCCGCACGCCGCTCACCGATCCCACCCGGTGCGAAGCGCGTGCGCCAGGTACGACGCGACCTCGGCCGGCGTGGTGCCCTTGCCGAAGACGCGGTCCACGCCGAGCTCGGCCGCGGCGCCGACGTCGAAGCGCGGTCCGCCGACCACGAGCAGCGGCCGCCCCGGCTGTGGCCACGACGCCGCCCGCACCGCACCCGCCAGCTCGCGGGTGTTGTGCACGTGCGCGTCCTTCTGGGTGACGACCTGGGAGACCAGGATCGCGTCGGCGTGCTCCTTCTTCGCCCGCGCGACCAGGTCGGGCACCAAGACCTGGGCGCCCAGGTTGACCACCTTCACCTCGCGGTAGTACTCAAGGCCCTTCTCGCCGGCGAAGCCCTTGACGTTGAGGATCGCGTCGATGCCGACGGTGTGCGCGTCGGTGCCGATGCAGGCGCCGAGCACGACCAGCTTGCGCCGCAGCACCTGCCGGATCGCGAGGTTGACCTCCTTCGCCGCGAGCAGCGGGAACTCCCGCTCCACGACATCCACAGTGGACAGATTGACGAGGTGGTTGACCCTGCCGTACACGACGAAGAACGTGAACGCCGGCCCCATCGCCTTGCTGTGCACGACCATCGCCGGGTCCATGCCCATCTTCCCGGCCAGCTGGAGCGCGGCGCCCTCGGCCCGGGCGTCGCGCGGGATCGGCAGCGTGAACGACAGCTGCACCATCCCGTCGCCGGTCGTGTCCCCGTACGGCCGCACCATCGTCGGCTGAGCGCTCGCGCGAAGACCATCGGCGTCGTGAGCGCTCGCGCGCGGACGCTCCACACCCCCCGGTCGGTCCTGGATCGCGGTCACCGCGACATCCCCTCCTCCAGCAGGTCGACGGCCGGGTTGAGGTAGCCGTCGGCGTGCCGGACGACTCCGTCGAGGCCCTTCCCGCCGTCCGGCGGCCGCCTGGTCACCCCGAAGGTGCCGTCCGCGATCGCCGGCAGCAGGCCGTCCTCGGCGATCCGGCCGAGCAGCTCGACCGCCTCGCGGAGCACGTGGCGGGCGCGAGTGGCGACGAAGCCGTCCGGCGCCGGCCGGAAGTCCTCGGCCAGGGCGCCGGCCGCGCCGAGCACGTACCGGACGTTCTCCAGGGCGAGGTCGCGGTCGGACAGGAACGGGGTGACGATCCCCTCGGTCATCATCCCGACCAGCAGGATGCCCTGCCCGGTCATCGCGCCGACGAGGTTGAAGAAGCCGTCGAGCAGGTAGCCGGCGAACACGTTGCCGGTCATGTGCTTCGTCGGCGGCATGTACTTCAGCGGCGCGTCCGGGAACAGTTCCCGGACCAGCTGCGCGTGCGCCAGCTCGAGGCGCAGCGAGTCCGGCAGGGCCGGGTTGATCTCGAACGCGTGCCCGAGCCCGAGCTGCCCGTCGGCCAGCCCGGCCTCGTGCGCGAAGCGCTCGTTGAGCAGCTGCGAGACGATCACCGTGTGGGCGGCGTCGACCGCGTCGGCGGTGGTGAGGTAGTTGTCCTCGCCGGTGTTGATGACGATGCCTGCGCGGGCGTGCACCATCCGGGAGAAGCGCTGGTCGACGAAGGTCCGCTGGGGGTTGATGTCGCGGAAGATGATCCCGTACATGCAGTCGTTGAGCATCATGTCCAGCCGCTCCAACCCGGCCAGCACGGCGATCTCGGGCATGCACAGCCCGCTGGCGTAGTTCGTCAGCCGGACGTAGCGGCCGACCTCGCGGGAGACGTCGTCGAGGGCGGCGCGCATCAGCCGGAAGTTCTCTCCGGTCGCGTACGTGCCGGCGTAACCGGTGCGGGTCGCGCCGTCGGGCACGTAGTCGAGCAGCGACTGCCCGGTGGACCGGATCACGGCCACCACGTCCGCGCCCTCGCGCGCCGCCGCCTGCGCCTGCGGGATGTCCTCGTAGATGTCGCCGGTCGCCACGATCAGGTAGATCCACGGCTGCGCCGGGTCGCCGAGCCGGCGCACCAGCCGCTCCCGTTCCCGCCGGCGCCGGTCCACCTGCGACAGTCCGGACGCGACGGCGCGGCGGGCGGCCCGACCTGCCCGCTGGGCGTCGCGGCCGGAGGGCAGCGCGTAGCGCACCGAGCCGGCGGCGGTCTTCGCGGCGAGCTCGGTCAGGCCGGCCGGGCCAGGGTCGTAGCCGCCGGCCACCAGCGCATGCCAGACCGGCAGCACCACTCCGTGCTCCAGCCCGACCTGGTCGCGGACCGCGTCCACCACGGTGTTCACCCACGGCTGGCTGCCGCCGTCGAAGGCCGGATCCGCGCCGGAGAGACCGGCGAGCCGCAGCGTCGCCCGCTCGACCGACACCGTCGTGTGGGTGCGAGCGAGCTCGATCACCGGCTCGGCCGCCGCCGCAGCCAGCCGCCGCGCCTCCGCCACCAGGCTCGGGTCGAGCCCCAGCTTCGGCTGCACGCGCAGTGCCCGCTCGCGCTGCGAGCCCTCGCCCTCGCGCAGTGCCCGCTCCTCGGCCGGCCCGGACGGCGCAGGCGCCGGCCGCACACCCCTCCTCGCTCCCCGCTCGCGCTGCGAGCCCTCGCCCTCGCGCAGTGCCCGCTCGCGCTGCGAGCCCTCGCGCTCGCTCATTGGTCCACCTCCCAGATCGTCCGTCCATTCACGACCGTGCGCAGGCACGCCGGCACCGCAGTGCCGGGGGCGAGATCCGGCAGCCCGCCCTCGCCGAGCCCCTCGGCGTCCCACACCGCGAAGGTGGCCGGCGCGCCCGGCACCAGCTCGCCGCCGCGCCGGCGGGCGGCTGCCCACCCGCCCGCCGTGTGCGCCGCGAAGGCCGCCTCGGGGTCCAACCGGGACGCGGGCGAGTGGTGGTGCACCGCGGCCCGCACGGCCTCCCACGGCGCCAGCGGGGTCACCGGTGCGTCCGAGCCGAAGGCGAGCCTCACCCCGGCCGCGGCCAGGGTGGCGAGCGGGTTCGACGCGAGCGCCCGATCGACGCCGAGCCGCTCGGCGTACAGGCCGGACTCCCCGCCCCACAGCGCGTCGAACGCCGGCTGCACGCTGGCGAGCACGCCAAGCCGGGCCAGCTCGGCGTGCACCCCGTCCGGGATGAGCTCCAGGTGCTCCACCCGGTGCCCGGCCCGGCGGAACGACTCCTCCCCCACCTGCGTCGCGGCCGCCGACATGCCGGCTGCCACCGCCGCCACCGCCGCGTCCCCGATCGCGTGGAAACCGGCCTGCAACCCGGCTCGCGTGCATGCCAGCACGTGGTCGCGGATCTCCTCGGCCGACAGGTACTGGTGGCCGCGCTCCCCCGGCCGGTCCGCGTACGGCTCCGCGAAACACGCCGTGTGCGAGCCGATCGAGCCGTCGGCGAAGACGTCGCCGGCCGCGCCGAGGGCGCCGAGCACGGCCGCGGTGTCCACACCGGACGGACCCGGCTCCCCCCAGTACGGCAGCACCTCCGGCCCCGGCTCCTCCCCCGCCAGCCGCACCAGCGCCGTCAGGTCGTCCACACCGGACAGGTCCGGTCCGGCCAGCTCGTGCAGGCACCCGACGCCCAGCGACGCCGCCGCCCGCAGGGTCGCCCGCTGCGCGTCCCGCCGCTGCCCGGCTGTCAACGCGTCCCGCGCCACCCTTCGGGCGGCGTGGTGCGCGTCGCGGGTCAGCTGCCCGGACTCCGACCAGCCCGGCAGCGTCCGCACCAGGGGCGCGGCGGCGAGCAGTGCGGAGGACACCACCGCGGAGTGGACGTCCACTCTGGACAGGTAGACCACACCGCCGTACGCCGCCCGGTCCAGCTCGGCGGTGCTCGGTGGCCGGCGCTCCGGCCAGCGGCTCTCGTCCCAGCCGTGACCGAGCAGCGGCCGGCCCCCGCTCGCCCGGGCCGCCCGCTCGACGGCGGACAGCAGCTCGCCCAGCGACGCGGCGCCGGACAGGTCGAGGCCGAGCAGCGCCAGCCCGGTCGAGGTGGAATGCACGTGCGCGTCGACGAAGGCTGGGGTGAGCAGCGCTCCACCGAGGTCGACCACGTCGTCCGCCGGCCCCGCGGCGTCCCCGTGCCCGACCCAGGCGAGGACCGAGCCGTCGACGAGCAGCGCGTCGGCGTGCGGGTCGGCCGGCGCCCGCACCCGCCCGCCCCGGTAGAGGGTGGTCATCCGCCGGACTCCCCCAGCCGGGCGTCGAACAGCGCCCGGACGCCTGGCTCCTCGCGGACCAGCCGCAGCGCCAACTCGGCGTGCCCCGGCACGTACCCGTTGCCGATTAGCATGGTCACGTCCGCGGCGACCCCTTCCGCGCCGAGCGCGGCGGCCGGGAACGACGTCGCCATCGAGAAGAACAGCACCGTCCCGCCGGCCCGGGTCGCCAGCACCGCGCCGTGCTCGCAGCCGGGCACGTCGACGCAGACCAAGGTCGCGTCCACCGGCTCGCCGACCGCATTGGCCAGCGCCACCGGGTCGCGGGCGTCGGCGACGACGACCTCGTCGGCGAGGCCCGCGCCCTTGAGCGCGGCCGCCTCGCCCTCGTGCGGCACCACGCCCACGAGCCGGCCGGCGCCGGCCCGGCGGGCGGCGGCCAGCGCCAGGGAGCCGGACTTGCCGGCCCCGCCGAGCACCGCGACCGACGGCGGTCCGGAGAACTCGCGCCCGCACAGCCCGCGCACAACCCGGGCGGTCAGCGCCGGCGCTCCGCACACGTCGAGCACGGCCAGCGCCAGCGG
>WNGJ01003162.1_pt1 | contig 16872 bp, 19 predicted proteins | sample 5400611 | NCBI WGS metagenome assembly WNGJ01 (sample SAMN13153375, study PRJNA577476) | soil metagenome | isolation source: 40 cm soil or saprolite under Garry oak tree replicate 1 | place: USA:California | collected 2016-06-15 | reverse complement strand
TAGACCACGGCGACCAGCGCAAAGAGGAGATCAAAGGATTGGACGTGCAAGCGGAGAAAACCCAGTGAAAGATCAAACGAGGGAAAGAGAGCCGTGATGAGCCCCCCGACGACCAAAAAACCCAGGGCCTGGGCCAGGGTGAGGGTGATGTTGAAGAGCGAGAGGGCCGGCACCAGTTCGTGCTTGCCTACCAGCAAGGGGATGGCCGAGGCCTCCGCCGGCGCAAAGAACTGGGTAATCAGGGAGGTGGCAAAAGCCAGGAAGAAGAGGGGCACGACGGTATGTGGGTTCCACAGCAGCGCCAGCACGATGAGAGCGGAGGTGGCGGCGCGCAAGGCATTGCTGACCCACAGCACGAGTCGTTTGTTGAGATAATCGACATAGACGCCGGCCAGTAAGCTAAAGGGCACGGCGGGAAGGGTAAACGAAACGATAGCAAAGCCAACCATCACGGTGGAGTGGGTGACGGCCGTCACCGTGGCAATGACCCCATAATTGGCCGCGTTAAAGACGATCTGTGACAGCAGTTGGGCCAGCCAGAGACATAAAAACGAACGATTCTTCAACACACTGCGAAATGACCCTATCGATGTATCGTCCACAGGACGGAGAGAAGCCGTGTGGGCGTCATCGTTCTTTTGTTCTGTCTTCATGTAGCTCCTTTTAGCGCTCTCTTGTACCTTCTCTCTATTTTAACCTATCTCGCGGCAGGATTGCCAGCTTTTTCCCGATGAGTATATCAGAGTAATGCAGCTATCTCAACATCCCGGGTTAAATGGTTAAATGATTTCGCCACCTGTTCTTGCAAAGAAAAGCATAGTGTGCTATAGCAGTTAGTGAAGGCAGTAGCAAGAAAGGAAAAAGTCTATCATGACGAGCCAGGCACAACAAACTTCAGACATAGGTCCATTATCTCTAACCCTCGTAGTAAATGGTCAACCCTACCAGGTACAAGTGAATCCCAAAGAGATTTTTCACGAGGCGCTAGAACATGCTCTACCAGCAGGGTTGTTGGTCGGGCATCGCATCCGCATCAGCACAGCGCATGGAGACGAGGTTTTCCCCGATATGTTCATCGGCGAGAGCGTCACACACTTCAAGACACACACTTTTCATATCGAGGCCAGGCCGCTCGGTGAAGCGACAACGGAAAGAGGGCAGCGAACATGGACAAATTTTGGCTTTGACCACCTGGCCATTAGCGTGGCTGATCGAGCCGACGCCAAAGCTTTTTTCAGCGAGGTACTGGGTATGAGGATCGTCCGCGATGATCGTCACCAGACGGTTCTAACAACCGGCAACACCGCCCTCTTCTGTTTTGATGCAGAGAAAGCGCCACTTTCTGACGGCCTGCCCAGTCGCTGGCATCACATCGGCTTCGTTGTCGATAACCTTGATGCCGCCTACCATCACCTGGCTCACCATGCACGGCTGCGCGAGGAGCGTGCCGGCAATGGCTCAGGCTCCATTGCATCGGATTTCACATTGTTGGAACGCAACGAACGCTGGTCGCTGTACTGCCATTATCGCAACGGAGACACGCGCCTCATGATCCAGCTCTCAGAAATCAAACCAGAGAACCGCGGCTTTGCTAACCCTGAGCACTTCACTGATTATATGTACGATTATCTACGAACTCCATATGGAGTTCGCTTTGAAGAAGAGAGTGGTGAGTAAAAATGCTCGACGTGAATTAGATAAAGTTAAATATTTCCTTGTAGCCATTCTTTTGCGCTTTGTAGGCCACTTTCAAGGAGAGCCTGCTTATATTCCTGCACGAAAGGCATCCCAGACTCTCTTACCTTAATTATGAAGTTTCTCGCATATGTAGTAGACGGGACTTCTGTAAACCCTTTTTTCATAATTCGTATTCCATCAGGAGTATCGCTTCTGGACGCTAGCGTATCGATAATCACTCCCGTTCTGCCGAGGCCTATAATGGCATTAATCATCCCGCTTATAATACGAGCACCATATGAACGCTTCTCGTAACGACTTAGACCTGGTATAACTCCTGCCGCCATGAGGTAAATAGATACGGGTTTTCCTGGCTTGAACTCTTCAATTTCTTCAGCAGTAGTCAGTTGTGAGGACTCTTCGCCACTCAGGATTTTCTCAATCTTCTCGGTTTTGAGCGGTAGCATAGCAGCATAGCCTACTACTTGTTCATCCGATTTCAGCACATAAAATATGTCTGGATTTTTTCTAATCCAGGTTAAGCGCCTTGCAAGAGTGGCTTCATCATCTTCCCTCAGCCCAAAGAGTACGCGAGTAATTTGTACCGTTACTTTCAGATCCTCTTCATTTGCTTTAGTGAATGTACTGGAAGTCTTTTGTCGTATCTCCTCGAATACCTGTAAATCGCGTGCAAGTTGATCTACTTCACTTTGTCGGTATACACTCTGTTTCTTCCCTGGGGGAGTAAAGGGTTTTAAGGTAGCGTTCCGAACATATGTATTAAGCCTTCCTTGGGTGATATCCAGTCTCTCCTTAACCTCTTTTGCACTGTAGTACGGACCAGAAAACTTCATACGTGGCATACAATGGCCTCACATCTATGGCTAATCTCTTCGGATTATACATTAATGTCTTGAGGCTTGCAACTTTCTCAACGTTGCTATCTTTATCTCTTTTCTTCTTCAGAATGCTTTTGCCTTGACATTCGTCTGTGTCTCGTATATACTATAGTAAAGTTGCGCAAGTTGACAATTTTGATAACATTGTGTACTTTATACAATTTGATGTAGCATGATTGAGTAGAAGGTACTAACAAACTCTCCTTCTGTGTGTAGACAACACGCGAGTAAGTGAGTGAGAAAGTCCAGAATCATTGTCTCGGTAGCTTCTTTCTCGTAGTACATTGTGCTGCATACGGGTTATTATATCAAGCCAAAGCGCAAAGGAGGCGCAACTGATGTTAGACCAACTCGACCAGATGGGGGAATCCACTCCTGCCTCTAGCTTTTCTTCTCTTTGCCCACCCTCATATGCGATCGGCCTTGTTGATCTCGCGCAGATCACGACTCTCCATGTCCATCTTTCTAGCGGTGAGGAGTGCGCTCTTCTCGTTCCCGTTCACCTGCCACTCTCTCTCCTCACTGACCCACTATTCAAGGAGGGCTATGAGTGGGGCTACCTCGAAGGAGAGTTTGATGAGGAGTGGAACGTTCCTCGCATCGTGAACTGGACGTATTACAGCCTCCACGACGAACTGTGGGATGAGCAAACCTGGGAGGAACTAGACCCGCATGTTTCTGCCTGGATTGTCGGATGGATGCTCGGTAGCCTGGCAAAGCTGGCGGAGACGGAGCGGATGCTGGCCCTCATTGGAGTGGCGCATCTTTGTTTCCTGCTGCCGTTCCTGTCGCTGGATACACTGTCCTACCCCCCTTATGGCTTGTACCGTGCGCACTTCCCGCATACTGAGGCGCTGCGTGCCTACCGGCGATGCGTTCGTGGCCACCGGGAGAAAGGCAAAAGCTTTGCGGAAGCGTAACGGTTAGCGTTGACCACATAGACATTAGGAAGCGTAAAGCACATTGAGGAAAACAGAGGGCACCATCATGCAGTTAACTGAGCAACATGTGATTGATCGCAATGACCCGCGCTATGCCGTGATTGACGAAGCGGCTTTCAAGTCTAAGAACCTGTATAATGCGGCTCTCTATCTCATCCGGCAAGCATTTATTTTCGAGGGAAGATATATAGGTAGCTATGAAATGGACAAACTCATGCAGGAGCATGAAGTATACAAAGCATTGCCTGCAAGAGTGGCTCAGAAAGTATTGGACCAATTAGACAAGAACTGGAAAAGTTTCTTCGAAGCACGTAAAAGTTACGGACAAGATCCGTCAAAGTTCACAGGACACCCACGACTGCCCAAGTACAAGCACAAAACGGAAGGCCGGAATATCCTCGTCTATACTGGGCAGGCGATCAGTAAGAAGGGGCTGAAACAGGGTGTAATTCAACCCTCGATGCTACCCATCAGCATCAAAACCCAACACAAGGACGTCGACCAAGTGCGCATCGTCCCCCGCAACGGCTATTATGTGGTTGAGGTGATTTACACCAAAGAACCAGTTCAAGCCAACGTAGACCCATCATTCTGTGTCGGGATCGATCTGGGAGTCACGAATTTAGCGGCGATAGCATCAAACCGAGAGGGCTTTGTGCCTCGCTTGGTTAACGGTCGTCCGGTGAAGGCGTGGAACCAGTGGTACAATAAGCGCATGAAGGAACTCAAAAAGCGACTTCCCAAAGAGGACCGAGCGCGCGTGACCCGTCAAATGGAACGCATCACCAACACGCGCAACCAGCGCATTCAGCACTACCTGCACACGGCCAGTAAGCGGATTGTCGACTTTCTGGTTGAGGAAGGAATCGGGACCGTCATTATCGGGAAGAACCCGTTGTGGAAGCAAGGGAACAATATAGGGAAGCGCAACAATCAAAATTTTGTGTCCATCCCGCATGCACGGTTCATTGATATGCTGACCTACAAAGCGGCATTAGTGGGTATCCAGGTGGAAGTCAAGGAAGAGAGTTACACTAGTAAAGCCAGCTTTCTTGACCTTGATCCAATCCCTACTTACACACCCAATGATGAGGAAGAGCACCTCTTTAGCGGGAAGCGAATTGGACGGAGAAACCGCTTGTACCGTACCAAAGATGGACGCAAGATATGCGCTGATATGAACGGCGCCTACAACATTTTGCGCAAAAGTAGACCTGATGCCTTCTCGGAGGCAAAAGGGGTAGCGGGCTATGTAGTTCACCCCGTACGGCTTGCCGTATAAACTGAACTATGATTATCTCAGCGGACGCTACGGCGTCCGTTTCGAGGAAGAACAAGAACACTAATGGGAGACAACACTAGATACAAAAAAGGCCATTACGATCAACCAGCTAATAATAAAGGCAACAAGTAGACGCAAGGCGATGCCAGAAAGAAGCCATGAGAAGCGCCGCTGACCCTGTGTAGTGGTAGGGGACTGGGCATTGATTCCATTCGTAGCCATATAATAAATACTCCATTTTGTTTTTTTTGCATCTTGTGCTTCCTGGACATATACTATTCAGGAAGCAGGCTTTTCGTATCATCCACTACATAATAACGAAAAGTGTAACAAGCGTTAACATTTATCACATTTTTGGCAATTTTGACCTATTTGCTCGACATTGGTCACACTCACAACTGGCCCGCAGTTTCTCATAGGTATAGATGCCGGTTTTATGCCCATCCTCCCAGATAGGTGTCAGGCCATAGCGCCCGACAGGCTGGAGGTTGACCAATGTGGTCTCCTCAACATTCAGGCTCTGTCTATTCTGCAACATCCCTGGTAAGCCACCTTCACCTGAGCACCAGGCACAGGGACAGGACCAGCGTAACGCCTCCCAGCTATGCACACTTTCATGTTCATCGCTCCAGGTTAAGATCAGTTGGCGCTTCTCTTCATCTAGCAAAAATGATGTGGGTGCTGGATGATTATATTGGCTCATAATAGATACCTTCCTTCATATAGAATAATACAATAAGCTGAAGTATTGAATACATATTCAATTTCTTTGTAGTTATTATATGACTTTCTAGCACAACAATCTAGTGCATTTTCAACGAACCTTTTGGGAAAAGGGGAAACCAAGGGGACGCCCCTTGAACCCCGGCAGGGAGGGCCCCTGCACCCCCTTTCCTTAACTGGTCCCTTGACTTTGCTCTAGTTCGTTACTGGTACGACACACTTCACGTTCTATGAAATAGATCAAGAGAAATATATCTTTCCATACAGATGGACGCAAAACCAATGAGTTAGATTGCATAGGGGGAAGTACCATGGTCGAAATGTTCATAGTTGCCGGCATCATCAGCTTATTAGCTGCTATTATAGGAGCCTTGATAGGGGCCTTGATAGCACTGAGGACACAACATGACGACACGAATAAGATACAACAGGTGCGAAACCAGGCATGGGAACGTGCCCAGGAGGCTCATCAACATGACTGGGAAATAAAGCAAGAGAAACACGTCGCCGAAGTAGAGATGAGGCTAACCAGGCAGGTACAGCAAGTACAAAAGGGGTGGGAAGAGTGGGAGATAAAAGACCAGCAACATTTAAAAGAATTAGCCAAACAATTTGAAGATGCAGTAGCACAATTGCAGGTGGAACACCAATTAGCCCGGCTGCCGCGTATTGAAGACGTAGCGTTGATCCTCGATGCCGGGCACCAACATCAATATACACTTCCCAACTGGCAACCACCAATGCTGCAGGGCACCAACCTCTCTGAACACGACTTCTCTCATCGCTACCTGGGCCACGCCGACCTGCGTAACGCGCAACTTGTGAACGCCAATTTCTATATGGCAGACCTTTCAGGGGTACTTCTTGGCGGGGCCAACCTCGTGGGTGCCGATCTTTCGGGAGCTAACCTTGCAGGCGCCGACTTGCGTGATGCGACGTTAACGGGTGCCAACCTTCTCATAGCAGATCTCCATAGTGCAATCCTGGTCGGCACAAATGTGCGCGGAGCGCATAATCTCACCGCGGAGCAGATCTCTACTACCATCTACGATAGCAGCACCCAGTTCGACGCAAAGGTTGATACTATCGGGCCGTGTATACATGATCTCCAATCAGCTATACCAATATCAACACCTGAAATTGTCGTTGCAGCAAAATCGCCACACATTATGTCAACAGAAACACCGCTAGAGACAAACGAGTCGGCAATGGTCAAACCACCAGAGACACCGCTGCCCCCGTTGCTGGATGACACAGAGGTACTTATTCTACCAGAGGAAGATGAGCCCCTTCTTTCGTCGCCACTGCCATCAGAATAGTGACGGTGTATTCCTGTTTGAGCAATCTCTTGTGGGAAGAGACCCTGATGGGTTACACGCCCACGGCGTGTGTTCATACCGACAAAATACTGCTGAGATGTATTTTGCCTGCCGTCCAGCCGGTACGTTCCTAATACGTTCTTGTATGCTGCGCTGTCAACCCCAGGCCTATCTTAAAATAATGTCTGTAGAACCTGAAAATGGTAATTGTTCGATAACATAATGTGCTATACTACCTGCTGTAGATGGGCTAGGGTGTGAGGAACTCTTAAGGAGAAAACAACATGAGTAGTGAACAGCAAATGCCACTAGCAGGGAAGATCGCCTTAGTCACAGGCAGCGGTCAAGGTATTGGCCGGGCAACCGCGCAACGTCTCGCTCGCGAAGGGGCTGATATCGTCATTAATTATCGCAGCAATGCCAACGCCGCCGTCGAGGCCAAAGCCAGCATCGAGGCGTTAGGGAGGCGCTGCATAGCCATACAGGCAGACGTGAGCCAGGAAGAAGAGGTCAACCGCCTCTTCGCTGAAGCCAACCAGGCTCTTGGTCCTATTACCATACTCGTCAACAACGCCGGCACCACACGCGATAAGCTTATTTTACAGATGTCACTTGCCGACTTCGAGTACGTGATGGATAATAACCTGCGCTCAGCGTTTCTTTGTACGAAAGCAGCGCTGCGCGCTATGATGAAGGCGCGTTGGGGACGCATCGTCAACGTCTCCTCCATAGCCGGAGTACTAGGTTCGGCAGGGCAGGCCAATTATTCTGCATCCAAATCAGCCATTATTGCCTTGACGCTCAGTACTGCACGCGAGATGGCCAGCCGTAACATCACCGCCAATGCTATTGCGCCTGGTTTCATCCCCACTGAACTCACCTCTACTCTCACTGAGCAGCAGCGCGAATACATACTGAACTCAACACCGTTAGGCCGTGCCGGTAGTGCAGAAGAGGTTGCGGCAGCCATTAGCTTCCTGTGCTTACCGGAAGCAGGCTACATCACCGGGCAGACCCTCTGTGTTGATGGCGGTATGACAATTCACATCTAAAAAAATCCATGAAACAAAATGGGTGTAGATTCTCTCTAAAACATCAAGATACTTCATGAGAAGGAGACTACACCCATGGGACTAATTGAGACAGAAGAAACCAACCAATTTACATTCGAGGCATTCGCAGCACACCCATTTTACACAGAGGTCAACCGGGCGCTCGTTCGGCAAGCTCTTGCTCACTTTGCCACGCGGCCAGTTGATGTCCCGCTCACTATCGTAGATATGGCTTGTGGTACCGGAGCCATCACGCGGCTTATTGCAGAAGAGATGACAAGGCAAGGCAGGCAAGCTCATCTCATTGGCATTGACCCTTCCGCGGAAGCATTGCGCCGGGCACACAAAAGCATGACAGAGATGGGAACCAAAGCCGATTTCATCCAGGGAGATGCAGACGACCTGCCCAATATTATCCACAATGCCGATGCTGCATTCTTCTGTAACGCCATCCACCTGGTCCCCGACAAACTCTCAGCTTTCCAGCAAATGGCATCTATTCTAGCTCCTGGCGGCATCTTTGCCTGCAATTGCGCTTTCTACGAGGGCACTTACGTCGAAGGAACCGAGCGCTTCTATCACTTGTGGATACGCCACGCGATGCGATGTTTGCGCAAAGAACATCCAGAAGTACGCTTATCACGCGAAGAGAAAGCCATGGCCATGCAGTGGCTGACTCCAGGTGAGTATATTGGAACTCTCAAGCAAGCCGGTTTTTCCAGGGCGGAAACCAACTACCAGCAGGTATGCATATCACTTGATGGCTGGAGGGACCTGGGACATTACTGGCTCTTCATTGAGGGAGCATTGCCAGGAGCGCCCCTGGCATTTGCAGCAGCCGCATTAGAGAGGGCCGTGTACCAGGCAGGCCAGGAACTGGGTTTGACCGAAGTACCCCGGATGTGGTTACAGGTTGTCGCAACGAAAATTTGAGTTGACTCGCAAACAGGCTTTCAAAAAATCCTGCACAGGTATTTTTTTGACAAGAAAAAGCAGCAAGACGGGCGAATGCTGCTTTTTCTTGTCAAAATGATGCTTAGAAAAGCCGTGTTTGGATATAAGTTCGGTGTATGTTATGATAAGGTCAGAAAGTTTCTTTAGAGAGAATAGCAGGAGTCAGGTTCATGCAATGGGCGGTCCTTATAGCTTCTTTTCTCGCCTCCGCCGTTGAATTTGTCGAGGCATTTACTATTGTGCTGGTAGTTGGCGTAACTATCAACTGGCGTAGTGCTCTGGTAGGAGCGTTGGCCGCAGTTGCTACACTCGCACTTATTGTTGCCACGCTTGGGGTAGCAATCGTCAGATACGTACCCATTGATATTCTACGACTGGTAGTAGGTATTATTCTTATTCTTTTCGGTCTTAAATGGCTCAAAAAGGCTATCCTGCGCTATAGTGGACGTAAGGCCACCCATGATGAAGAGGCCATCTTCGAGGAAACCAGGGCCGAACTGCGTGCTCGCGGAGAGAACATCGAACCTCGCTTTGAACCTTTCGGAATCGCCCTCTCCTACAAAGCTGTGCTCCTTGAGGGCCTCGAGGTAGCTTTCATCGTAATTACCTTTGGTAGTAGTTCAGCAACTAACACCTGCAACAATACCTGCGGTATCGGTTCGGCGGCCCTCGGAGCAGCTCTTGCCGGCATACTGGTAATACTGGCCGGGGTAATCATACGTGCCCCACTTACAAAAGTGCCGGAGAATACACTGAAGTTCATCGTAGGAATCATGCTGACGAGCTTTGGCACATTCTGGGGAGGCGAAGGTTTCGGCGTCAGCTGGCCCTTGTCAGATGCCTTTATCCCGGTGCTGGCTGCCCTCTACCTGCTGGCATCCTTTATTCTCGTGATGATACTTCGACAGCGTAAACAACGGCGTGTAGCAGAGGCTAATGTAGACCAGCCTGCACTTACCACTCCAGAGCAGGAGGTCCTGCAATGAAGGTGATCAAAGCCATCTACAATTTCATCGTCGGTGATATGATTATTCTGGTTGGCATTATCATCACTGTCATTATATTAGCGCTGATCGACACTGTTAGCGCCCTGGCCTCTCTACGAGCAATATCAGGCGTCATTTTAGTCGTTGCCGTACTCAGTGTGCTCACTGCCACTCTCCTGCGGGAGACAATGGGGAAAAGGTAGAGCTTTTACCAGCTTATCACCTTTTCAGACTCAGGAGTGCAAGAAGCCCAAAGAGTATAATAACGCTCCCTGCAATCCTGTTGATCCACAGGAACCAGCGGTAAGTCAATTTCCCGCGTAACAGGCTGATCCCTGCGCTTAACAGGCACCACCACAGTGTCGAGCCGAGAAACACTCCGCTTACGACGAGCGTGGCTGAAAGAGCGCCGTTCTTGCCTCCTCCTACACCAATTCCAGCATAGATTGCTGCAAATGAGAGGATGGTCTGTGGATTGGTGAGCGTCAGCAGCAAGGTGGAGGCATATGCGCCAAGAAAGTTGTCGGCCTGGGCGCTGGCAGCTCGCTCTGCAGGCCTGGTGAAAACCGTTTTGATGCCCAGGTAGACGAGAAACAGACCTCCGATTATGTGAATCCATCCCTGTTGGCTAACGAGGAAGGTCGCCATCACGGTAAGTCCAAATCCTGCAATGCCGCCATACATGGCATCGGCCGTGGCCGCGCCTAAGCCTGTTACCAGGCCATACAGGAAGCCTTTACGGGCCGTACGTTGAATGCATAATACGCCTATGGGGCCAACAACGGCAGCAACGGAAAAGCCGATCAGGAAGCCTCGAACAATGAAAGTCGGGTCCATCTCTTTCTCCTTCAAACGGCAGTGGAATTTGACACCACAAAAAAAGTCGCCAAACCTTCGATGAGAGGTTTGGCGACAGGTAACGTGCACTTCTTTTTGCTAGGGAGTGGAAGACATGCGAAGCGAACCAAACCTCCAAATGGCCTGGTTAACCTGCTGATTCTCGGTTAATGGGCAAAGAAATTGATGGCGTCGAGCCATTGATACACTCCCTGTGCTTCGTTTAGCATAATTTTGTCAAGCGAGATGAGCTAACTATAGCACATCTTGCGTTCGAGGACAATCAGAAAAGAGGCTGTGTTTATCTTTGCGAATAATTTGTCCTCAAATTTGTTGACGTTGAGTGCGGAAACTGCTAAGATAGAAGTCAAAAAGTGCTTTTAGAGCTATTTTAGCGATAGGCTAACAATATGCATGAACCTGAAACATGGAGAGATTTGCTGAGGTCCATTATCAGTGAGCCTCATGAGAAACAACGCCTTTCTGAGCAACTGGGCGTGCGTGCCGTTACCTTGACTCGCTGGACAAGCAAAGAATCGGACCCACGCCCGCAAAACCTACGCAATTTACTCAACGCTTTACCCCAACATCGCGAGCAACTGCTCGACTTAATTCGGGATGAGCCAGGCTTTGAGGAATTCACAAATGCAGAACTGGATGACTCTTCAATAGAGATTCCATCTGCATTCTATACCCGCATCTTCGCTTCTCACGCTTCCACCATCGAAAACATGCGCTTCTGGTCAATTACTAACCTCATATTGCAGCAAGCAGTCGGCCAACTTGATCCAGACCGTTTAGGCATGGGTATCAACATAGTGCGCTGCATGCCACGTTCAGAAGTGGATAACAGGGTGCATAGTCTGCGTGAAAGCGTCGGGATAGGCACTCCTCCCTGGTCCGGAGACCTGGAACAGAAAGCCATGTTCCTGGGGGCCGAATCCTTGTGCGGATACGTTGTCACCCTCTGTCGCCCGGCTGCAAATCAGAATGTCGATGATGAGCAGAATCTCATTCCGGCTCACAAAGTACCCTACGAGAAAAGTGCAGCCGTACACCCTATCCTCTTCGCCGGACGCATCGCAGGCTGTTTGCTTGTTTCCAGCACACAATATAACTATTTTTTGCCACAGGCGCGGCTGGCGCTGATTGAGGATTATGCAAATTTGCTAGCCTTAGCCTTCGAACCTGAGGAATTTTATGAGCCATACGAGATTGAGCTACGTGTCATGCCCAACCAGGAAATACAGAAAAAGCATTTCGCCAACTTCCGGCAGCGCGTTGCTAACACCATGATGGAGGGGGCAATAAACAAACGGCCCGTTAACAACCTCGAGGCAGAACGACTAGTGTGGCAGCAGCTTGAAGAAGAGCTATTACGACTACCGGCACGCGTATAAGTGACAATACAAGAGTAAAGAGTATACATGTTTGACGACTTCACCCAATCCATCGACCAGCGCTGGACCCAAACATGTGTTGGAGGCGCTTCCCTGAGCATCGTTAATTCTGCACTGCGTATGGAGTTGGCGTCTGCACAGGCAGGGAAATATACGGATGCCCAGGTTGATGATTATGATGGGCGTGCGCGATCGGCATTCCCATGGAAACCTCCACTGCGCATGGAAGTTCGTGCGCGGTCATCATTACCGGCCGCGGGCGCAAGCAGCATAGTTGAGAGTACAAATATCTTGTGCGGCACAGCGGGTTTTGGCTTCTGGAACTATCCCTTCTCTGTGCGTGGGGACATCCTCATGCTGCCGGAAGCCATATGGTTCTTTTATGCCTCGCCTCCATCCAATATGGCCCTCGTCCCACGTGTTCCCGGTTTGGGGTGGAAGGCGCAAGTAGTACACAGTATGCGTTTAGAAGCAGTGGCAGCGACTGTCCCTATGGGATTAACAGCAGCATGGGCACACCTGACCGGAGAAACACGACCCGCGCAACGCTGGATGCAAAAACTCACCGGAGCATACGAGGCCTTACTAAGCGTCGAAATGAGTACCTGGCACACTTATGTCTTAGAATGGCGGCATGCTGAAGCCCTCTTTTGGGTTGACGGCAAACAAGTACTGCGAGCGCCTCAACCGCCAACTCGCCCGCTCGGTTTCGTCGCCTGGCTCGATAATCAGTATGCAGTTGCAACGCCTCGAGGCTCCTTGCGTCTGGGAACAATTGCCAGCGGACCACAATGGTTTGAAATGGACTCCGTCAGAATCGAGCCCTTAGTCTAATATTTCTCAATAGCAACTGCAAGCAGAGCAAAAGGTCTTTTGCTCTGCTTGCAGTTGCTATTGGCCTATCTCCCTACTTTTCAGCCAGCGGCAGCACCTCATCTATGATACCGTACTCCACCGCTTCCACAGCGCTCATAAAGAAATCGCGCTCTGTATCTCGCCGAATACGCTCAAGAGATTGGCCGGTATGATGCTGGATGATCTCGTTCAGCACATCACGAGTATGTAAAATCTCACGGGCCTGAATATCGATATCCGTAGCCTGGCCACCAATGCCACCCGGAATCAGTGGTTGATGTATGTGGATACGAGCATGCGGCAGAGAACGGCGCAGCCCATGGTCACCAGCCATCAGCAGGATAGTGCCGAAACTTGCAGCGAAGCCCACACAGGTCGTGGCTACCGGACAGGGAAGAATACGCATAGTGTCGTAGATGGCCAGACCAGCAGTCACCGCACCGCCTGGCGAATTGATGTAGACATTAATCTCACGCTTACTATCCTCCGCAGCCAGGAAGAGCAACTGTGCCACTACCAGGTTAGCCATTGTCTCCTCAATCTGGCCGTTGACCATGATAATTCGCTCCCGTAACAAACGGGAGAAGATGTCATAGGCACGTTCGCCGCGACCGGTGGTCTCGATGACAGTTGGAACGAACAAACTTGATGACATAATTTCTCTCCTCATTCCGTTTTTTGACGGACAAAGTAGAAATGGACAGGCCCACTTCTCTCATTACTTTTCTGATCTACCATCCCGACGAGTAGCCAGCCTTGATCCCCCAGTTCGTTCAACCGGGCAGCATCAGGCAAATCTTCCTCTCGTACGTCAATGGTTAATACCCGGTACTCCCAACGAGTGGGTTCTACAGGCACATTTTCGTACACTATCGGTAGAGGCACTGATGAACGGACATCAGTTTGTCCAGACATAAATCCACGAAATGACAGCGCTATTGACATGCAGTTTTCCTCCTTTAGAATTCAAGCCGTCTTCTTACTTGAATATAACATGCTATTAGCTTATACTGAAAGAGAGAAAATATGCTTTCAGCATATCCACCTTTACAGCTATGCCATAAGCATAGGTAAGCAGGAAGGAACAACAACCATGGCAAATACAACAGATTTACAGGAGATCATGGGACGAGTCATCCGTAGAGAGCGCCAGGACCGCCACCTCACCATCAAAGATCTCGGCGACAAGGCAGGACTTTCGGAAATCTACGTTGGAGAGATCGAACGAGGACAAAAATACCCTTCTGCCAAAGTCCTGGAAAGTCTTGCCAATGCCCTGGATTTAGACATAGCAGACTTGTTAGAACTGATGGCAGAAGAGATTCGCTATGAGCGTCATCAACGAGAGCCTCACATCACCAATGCCATAGGCTTTACTCTTCCCGCGACGCCCGGTCAGCCACGCCGTCTAGTCATCAAAAAAATGGTCAATATGCTCGATGAAGGAGATGTGGAAAGTGTAGCGGATTTCAGTGCATTCCTTCTATCAAAGTATCATACACCACAGTAAAGCACGGCTTTTCTCCCATGAATCTTCCATGGGAGAAAACCGTTTAGTCCGCTTGTACAGGGCTACTACAAGATGATGAGTATAGAAACAGAGGCAGAGGTGGCCCCGCGGGGCCATCTCTGCCTCTGTTTCCCTTTTCTAACAAGCCTTAGAACAAGCGAAAACGACGACGAGGGCGACGTGTATAACCGCCTCGCCTATAGTAGTAACGCGAGTAGCGGCGATGAAAATGATGGTAAGCAAAACTACTCCAAATGAAGACCAGAATAGCTGCTACAATAATAGAACTGATTAATGGTACACCAGCAAGAAATGGTTCACCTACAATGTGAAAACCTAACACGCCAACGACTATAAAGATGGCAAGAAAACCCAGAATAATGGCACCAATGATGCCATCCGGTGCTCGACGACGAGCAATGAGTTCTCCGACAATGCCTACGAGAGCGGCAATAAGAATCCAGACGAGCAGCGTTGTAAGAGTAATGGTCATTTGAATATACCTCCTTGTAAAAAGGCTCAAAGCGTTTGCAAAGTCAACCGCTTAATTAGTAACACGGATGACACTGCCTCATCGTATTCAAGTGGACCACTACCGGCACGTACATTGTTCACCCTTATTGAACCACGGCATGTTTCTTCTCAGTCACTTTCTCTGTACGCCTCCTGGCCAGCCAATCCGTTGTCCAGCGATACAGGAAAATGAAGAAGAACAGTAAGAGCAGTCCTTCAAGGTAACCACCGAGCACATCGGTGAACCAATGGTCGCCTTCTAACACTCGTGAGAAACCTATTGCAAGGATATCAAAAACGGCATAGATTTGTAGTGGAAGCAGTAGCCAGTGATAACGCCACTCGCGCACAGGCCTGGTAAAACTCAGATAGAGCAGGAAGCCGTAATAGACTACATCGTGCTCAACGTGCCCAGAAGGGTAGCTGGGAAACGGAACAGGTGTGGTATAGAGATGAATAGGTTCGGTATGCGGGTTGGGCCGTGGTCGCCCAATTATTTCGTCAAGTCCCACATTCACAGCAGCAGAAAACGCAACTGCTACCAGGAAAAGTACGGCTGTCTGAAACCATTGAAGCGCTGACGGCTTATGCCTGCGTCGAAAGATCTCACCTATTAGTAACATACCGAAGAACCAGACTCCTGTCGCAATATATGAAGGAACAGGGTTATTGAGTATGCTAGGAAAATCCAGCACGTCGATTAACCAGGGCGGCATGTGTAGACCCTGAAGAGTCTCGGTTGCTGACAAGTCGACAGGATAGGGAGCAGGATGAGAATGAATGACAAAGCAGGATGCGATGAATATAATCAAGCCAATAAACCATAAAATACCCTGAATGAGATAGCGTCTTTGAGCATCCTGTCGATTCTCACCACCCGCGGTCATAGTAGCGGTCGGCGTCTGCATTCCCTTTGCCTGGCGATTCGTTGTTTCAAACATCTATTAACCCCTATGTTAAAAAGTTCAATTGGTATCTGCATACATACATACACGGTTGCATAAGTTTAACAGGATACAGTTCCCTAGAATATAACTGCCGCTTGCCACTCGAAAAAACATTTTATAGACCTCCGGCTAAACTCTTGACCTGGCGTATCATGGCAATACGCTGCTCAGCCAGGACATCGGCAGCGCGGTAGGTGGGAATGTTTTGCTCTTTGGAGATCGCAATGACGTTTCCCATCGTTTTGTAAATGTGAGAAACCTTCTCCATAGCACGTTGACGGTTGAAACCACCAGGGTTCAGGCTATCCACGCCACTAATTACTCCACCAGCGCTGACAATATAATCTGGTGCATACAAAATATCTTGCTGGGCGAGCAGGTCACCATGCCGTTCCTCGGCTAATTGATTATTGGCTGAACCACACACTATCTTACAACGCAGTTCCGGGATAGTCTGGTCGTTCAAGACAGCACCCATGGCGCAAGGGCTGTAGACATCGACATCCAGACGGTGTACCTCTTCAGGCTGCACGACGTTCACATTATATTGTGCAGCCAGCAAACTCGTTTTCTCCTGGTCAATGTCGGCAATCGTGACAATCGCTCCTGTCTCAACCAGGTATCTCACAACCTCTTTCCCCACAGCTCCTACACCCTGAACGGCTATCGTGCGACCTTGCGATAGAGGACTTCCATAGACCTCCCTCAAGCATGCACGAATACCTTGAAAGATGCCAAAGGCGGTTGCCGGCGCACTATCTCCTGGCCCACCCAGCGCTTCTGGTATGGTGACAACATACGGCGATTCCATGCGCATCACTTCCATATCCTGTACAGTAGTGCCCATATCCACACCTGTTAGATAAAGGCCACCCAGGCGGTTGATAAAACGGCCAAGAGCGCGCAACAATCCCTCGGTTTTATCCCGCTTTGGATCAGCAATAACAACACACTTTCCTCCACCGTAAGGAAGCTCT
>WNGJ01003158.1_pt1 | contig 16877 bp, 15 predicted proteins | sample 5400611 | NCBI WGS metagenome assembly WNGJ01 (sample SAMN13153375, study PRJNA577476) | soil metagenome | isolation source: 40 cm soil or saprolite under Garry oak tree replicate 1 | place: USA:California | collected 2016-06-15 | reverse complement strand
TAGCTCAGGTAATTCATCAGACGGTTTTTCATGTTGAACCGTGGAAACTCCGTTGACCCGGCACGGATGATGCGAACCAAGTCCGCGTTTTCCGTTTGGTAGGGGCGCCATGGACGCCGCTCGGTCGGGTCGTATGACGGCCGACCGCAAAGCACCGTGATGCGGTGATGGACCGAGATCGTGTCCACCACGGCGCGGGCCATCTTTGCGGTCGCCGAAGTATCCGGCGGATAGTAAAGATTCAGGAGCAGGATCTTCAATCGTTTCTAGCCCGGCAGCAATTCCCAAGACGGCTTCAATGATTAGTCGTATTGCGCCCTTATGTCGAACTGTTTTTCTTCTGCAGTTGCAATCACGACTCCTTCAGAACTCCCGGGGTCCAGCGGCGCGAAGCCGGAGGATTCTATTCGCAAATCCAATTGGACCAAGCGGACCACCTGCTTCGGAGAAGCTTCGGCGTTTTACTGACCTTGGCGGGTGACAAGCAAATCGCCGAGGACCAGTGCGTCCATCTGCGTGCGCCGGAAGCACTCGATGGCCTCTTCCGGGCAGCAGACAATTGGCTCGTTGTCGTTAAACGAGGTGTTCAGCACGACGGGAACACCGGTGAGCTCGCGGAACGCGGAAATCAGCGCATGGTAACGCGGGTTCGCTTCGCGTGTGACGGTTTGCAAGCGCCCGGTGCCATCCACGTGTGTCGGCGCGGGGATTTTCTCGCGCTTTTCCGGGCGCACGGGATAGGCCAGCGTCATGAAGGGCGAAGGGTGCGACTTTTTAAAATATTCCCCTGTGGCTTCGGCCAGAATCGAAGGCGCAAAGGGTCGGAAGCTCTCGCGGTGCTTAACGCGGCGGTTGAGAATTTCTTTCATCTCCGGCCGTCGCGGATCGGCAACAATGCTGCGATTACCGAGGGCCCGCGGACCCCATTCGGCTCGTCCCTGAAACCAGCCGAGGATTTTGCCGTCCGCGACGATGGCCGCCGCGCGCCGCATTAATTCCTCTTCTCGAAGTTCACAAACCACGCAGCCTTTTCGCGCCAGGCCGCTTGAATCAATGGCGCGGCAACTTTCTTCGCGCGAGTATTCCGGGCCCCAGTAGGCATGATCCATTACAAACGAACGCGGCTGGCCGAGAACCTGGTGCCAGACGAAGAACGCGGCACCGACGGAGAGCCCGCCGTCTCCCGCCGCCGGCTGAACGTAAACCTGCTCGAATGGCGTGGCCTCAAAAATCTTCCCGTTGGCCACGCAGTTGAACGCCACGCCGCCTGCCAGGCACACGGTCTTTAATCCAGTGCGTTCGGCAAACTTCCTCAATATTCCCAGATAAACTTCTTCGAGCCGGGCCTGCAGCGAGGCGGCCAGATTCTTGTGGCGTTGTTCGAGAGTTTGATCCGCAGCGCGCGCCGAGCCAAGCCGCCTTTCCATCCCTTCCGAAAACAATTTGCCAAGCGTGGGCGTTTTGTCCCCCTCCGCCCAGGACATCTCCGGCCCGGTGCGATGGTGCGAAAAATATTCCAGACCCAGCTTAAAGGCGTTTCCTCCGGAGCCATTCTCAAAGCGCAAGATGTCATGGAACAGTTACAGCTGTTCGGTCTGCCCGTAAGCGGCCAGCCCCATGACCTTGTACTCGTCGCCAAATTTCAGGAAGCCCAGGTACTGCGTCACGGCGGTGTAAAACAGACCCAGTGAGTGCGGAAACGCAATGGCGCCCTCGATTTTCATGCGGGTGCCGCTGCCAATTCCCCACATGGTGCTTGCGAAGTCCCCGAGCCCATCCGCCGACAGCAGTGCTGCGTCTTCAAATGGCGAACAGTAAAAACTGCTTGCCAGATGCGCCTGATGATGCTCGATGCGATGAAATTGCGCGCGGATTTTATGCAAGTCGGTATCAAACGTCTCGGCCAGGGCTTCGGCGATGCCCTGAAATTTCAGGAGCACTTTGGCACGTTCGCGCGCGAAGGAAGGCATGCGCAACGCATAGAGTATCTTCGTCGCCCACCGCGCGTAGGGGTTTCGCGGCACGGCCAGGTGGTCGATTTCCTCGAGCGTCAGACCCGCCTCTTTCAAGCAATAGCGGATCGCTTGCGCGGGAAACCCCGCGGCATACTTGACGCGGTTAAATCGCTCCTCTTCGACGGCGGCGACCAGACGGCCGTCGCACACAATCGCCGCGGAAGCGTTTCCGTGGTACGCATTAATCCCCAGGATGTTCATCGCGCGATGGGAGTCAGTGTACCTCAAAGCCAGGTTCATGCGGCGAGATGCAGGCGGCACCACTCGTTCAGAACGTAGAGAGACCAAGGACGCGACCAGGTGGTTTTCGCCGCGAGGAAATCCTTCCAGACGCCTTCGATCCCGCCGGGGCGCAAGCGAGGCGCGAGAAGCGGCGCAGGATCCGCGAAACTCGTTTCCAGCCTTTTTCGCAGTGGTCCGCGCAGCCATTCTTCCCAGGGCAAAGTAAAAGTGCGTTTCTTTAGCGCGAGAATTTCCGGCGGCAGCAAATCGCGAATCGCTTCGACCAGCAATGCTTTGTGCACGCCGGGCCGGTGGCGCAAGGCGTCCGGCAAAGTCCTCACAAACTCCACCAGCGGGGTGTCCAGCAGCGGGACACGGACTTCCAGCGATTGCGCCATGCTCACCGAATCCGTGTCTCGCAGCAGCGTGCTCGCCATGTAGCTGCGCATCTCCAGCCAGGAGACACCCCCCACGGGATCGAGCTTGCGTGCTTCGTCCGCGGCTCTTTCGAGCCATCCCAGCCATGTCGGTTCCAGCGTCACGCCGTCAGGGCCGATGGTGCTGGGGCGGAATCGAGGTTCAATGATCTTCTCCAATCTTCCGGGCGGGAAAAGCGTGCGTGAAAAGAAATAGGGATGGGGAAGCGAATCGGGGGAAACCCACGCTGCCGCGGCCTTGCTTCCAACATCCGGCGAACCGCGCTTACCGGCGAGAGCCGACACAAGTGGCTTCGCCAATCGTCTTGCCGGTGCCGGGACGAACCATGCAGTACGAACCAGTCGGGAGAGCCTCGGCGTATCCGCAAACGTCGGATACCCCGCAAAAAGCTCATCGCCGCCCAACCCGGAGAGGGCTACTTTCAGCCCCACTTTCCTCGCCGCCCAGGAAACAAAATAGGTATTCACGGCGTCCATGGTGGGCTGGTCCAGTGCTCCAAGGGCCTCGTCAATGCGCTCCACGATCGCCCCGCCGTCCAGCGGCACTTCGGCGTGCTGGGTTCGGTAGCGCCTGGAAACCGCTCGCGCGGTTTCACCTTCATCCCATGCCGTGCCCGGAAACGTCAGCGTAAAACTCTGAATCCCCGCCCGCGCTTTAGCCGCCAGCGCCGCGATGGCTCCCGAGTCGAGCCCGCCCGAAAGGAACAAGCCCACGGGGACATCCGCGATCAAATGCGCCCGCACCGCGTCTTCCAGCATCGGACGCAACTTCTTGGCGGCGGAAGCGAGGTCGCGCGGTTTCCGGGTGTCCTTCGCCACCGGGGAAACCGCGGGATCCCACCATTGGCGCGCGCGCGGCACGCGACGGCGCTCGGGAACGTGCAGCAGCATGCGATGGCCCGGAGGCAGGCTGAAGACTCCTTCGACAAGCGTTACCGGTTCGCTCACGCTCCCAAAGAGCAGATACGATGTCAGCGCGTCAGGCGACAGGTTTTTGGGAGCCGCGCCTGCGGCGAGAAGCGCTCGCATTTCCGAGGCGAAGGCAAATCCCTCCGGCGTTTGCGTGTAATAGAGCGGTTTAATTCCCAGGGGATCGCGCGCCAAAAATAGAATCGGCGCCGTCGCGTAACGCTCCCGCAAATCGAGCAGCGCAAACGCAAACATCCCACGCAGTTCGCTGAGTGCGTCTTCTCCCCACTCTTCCCATGCGTGGACGAGAATTTCCGTGTCCGACTGTGTGGCGAAGCGATGCCCGCAGAGGCGCAGGCGCTCGCGCAGGTCGCGGTAGCCGTATAGCTCGCCGTTGAACACCACGGCGACATCCCCGGTTTCATTCCAGACGGGTTGGTGCCCTCGGGCCAGGTCGATGATGCTCAACCGGCGCGTGCCGAGCGCCAGTCCGGGCGCACGCGGTTCGCCAAGCAGAAATCCTTCGTCATCCGGGCCGCGATGCCGCATCGCCGCGGTCATCGCCCGCACGCGGGCTTCGGCTTGCGTATTGCGCGAGGTGAAGGCGACTCCGCAGATCCCGCACACGCTATTCTTTGATCTCCGGCGTTGAGAAGAAGGCCGCGCCCGCGCGGATCATGTGTTCCCAAAAATGAAAGCGCGCGATCCCCAGCCGACGGTCCGCGTACCACCCGAGGCGTTGCCGGAGCAATAACAGGAGAACAGCGGCCGCTCCCGCAAGCACCAGGTAGAAAAACGATTCGCGCTCGAGGAGCAGGCTCCAGTCCACCGCCTCCTCCCAGCCCGGGTAGACGAAGTCGAAAACCCTTTGCAAATGGAGCCCTCCGAGCGGCAACCGCGACAGGCGGACATGCGCCACGCTCGTATAGTCGTACTGAGGAGGGTAGCCGGAAACGGCGCGGACCGCTTCGCGGAACTTTGCCGGATCCTGCAACTGTTTGCGTGTCAAGAAGTGGCCGTTCGAATCCTTCATGATCATCCGGTAGCTGGGGTCAACGACGATCCAGCGCTGGTTAATGAACACTTCGGCTACCACATGCTTGGTCATCCCATCCGGCGAGAGCAAGAGCAAGCGGCGCACGCGAAGATCAGAGGCTCGCGCAAGATTCAAGAAAGCGTTCGTGGCCGTGCCGCACACCTTCAAGAGTTGCGCGTAGTTGAGGGTGGTTTGCGGATCGCGCGTCGGAAGGGTTGCCGTGTTCGCCGCCATCCCGCGCGAAGGTTCTGCTCGCATCCAATTCAGAATGGCCTCGACTCTCTCTTCCGGCGGCACAAAGTTTGGAGCAATCGCATCGGAATACCCGTCGAGATACCGACGAACGGAAAATTCCCTGACTCCGGAATAAACTAGGGCAATGAGCGCAAGGGCAAGCAGCAGGTTCGAGCTCCACCAGACCGCGCGAAAAATGGGATAGCGAGATTGAGCCACGAGCCCTATTCCAATCCCTCAGTTTCTCCGTGTCCCGCCCTTCGGAGAGGCACACGCAGCGTACAAGCGCTCCATCTCGTGGACCGGCTCCCCCCATCCGAGATTCGGTGTGACTTTAGCGCATCCGGCTTCAAGATGTCTACGGAGTTCCTCATCGGTCAAAATGCGGGAAAGCGCCTCAGCCACATGGTGGGCCTCGTGCTTTGCCACCATGCCGGCTTGGTTCGCGAGCAGCGGCGCGATCCCGCATTGTTCGGTCACAATGACCGGCGTCCCCGATGCGACCGCCTCTGCCGCCGCATTCCCGAAGTTTTCGTGCTGCGAGGGCAGGACAAAGACATCGGCGTCCCGGTACGCCGCCCACTTGTCCTGGCCAAACAGCGGCCCGGCAAACTGGACCTCCTGGCTGGCATCCAGCTCGGCGGCCATTTCGACCAGTTGCGCTCTTACTCCGCCTAAGTCTGGTCCCGCAAACACCAATCGCAACGGCATCCCGGCGCGCCGTTTTTTCACTTCCGCAAAGGCGCGCAACAACAGATCAGGACTTTTTTTGGCGGATAGCCGCCCCAAAAAAAGCACCACTCTGGCTTCGGCTGGAATGCCCAATTTTTTTCGAAACAGGCCGCGCTCCGGCCAGGACTCGGGCGCTTCCACGCCATTTCGCCGCATGACAACCTTGGCACGAGAAATCCCGCCCGCCGTGAGCTCTTCCATCTCCTGCTGCGAAGTCGCCACGACAGCGCTCGCTTCCTCGAGCATTCGCGTCCCCCATACGCGGTGATACATTCGCTTTAGCCACAGATTCCGCACGATCGGAAGAAACATTCCGATGGGCTCGACGACGTAGGGAATCGCACGGTTGCGGCAAGCCGCCGCCACCGCCGGACCGAGCAGATCGTACAGTCCAAAAATGTGCGCGACGTCGTATGGTTCGAGCCGCGCCCGGCAATACCGCTTCACCGCCGGATTCCAGCTTACTTGCCGGTAATGCAGCCAGCTCGGAAGGTAAATCGCCTCGACACCGTTTTCCCGGCGCCGCCAGCCGAACGGAGTTCGTTCCGCTCGGTGGTTCCCGCCGGTCGCGACCGCGCGTTTTTCTAGGCCCCAGTCTGCCGTAAGCACCGTCACCTGATGCCCACTTCGCGCCAAACCTTCCCCGAGCGCGCGCACTTTGACGGGCGGCCCCCCAAACTCCAGAAATGGGGCGTAGGTCTCTGTTACGTTCAGGATTCGCATTGCTCGCGCAGGATTTTTTTCAGGGCTTTCGCGAAGTTATGGAAGCGGTATTCATGGTCCACCGTTTGCCGGCCGCGCGCGCCCATTTCTTTCGCGTGCTGCGGGTCCGCCAGCAGTGTTTGCAGGGCCGTCGCCAGTTGAATGGGATCGCCGTGCGGCACCAGGTAGCCGGTGACGCCGTCCTGAATGAGCTCAGGCGTTCCCCCGTGCGTCCCTCCGATCACCGGCTTGCCGCACGCCATCGCCTCCAGGTACACCAGGCCAAATCCTTCGCCGCGGCTCGGCAAAGCAAAGATTTCACAAGCAGCGTAGCAGGCCGCGAGTTCCGCGTTACGCAAGCCGCTCAGGAAATGCACGTGGCGCCCCACGCCGTTTTTCTCCGCAAAATCCTCGAGCCACGCCCGGTCATCTCCCGATCCGGCAAGCGCCAATTGCAGCTCGGGCCACATGGTCAGAAGCCGCGGCAGCGCGGTGATCAGCGTGTCCATTCCTTTGTAGCGCTCGTTCGCCACCCAACGCCCGGTGGTCAGGATGACCCGCCCGGTGGGGAAGTCTTTCGGCGGCTTCGGAGGAGGATTTGCCGCCAGCAGCGGTTCGAATTGCGGGTCGAGCGCCCAGGGCAGCACGCGAATCCGCTCGCGCGCCACCTGTTGTTGCACGGCCACGTGCTCCGCCGTGTCCCGGCTCGGTGCCAGCACCAGGTGGGCGCGCCGCAGCGCGCCTCGCCGCAGTCGTCCCAGGGGTTCCCAGACTTCGACACCGTGGGTGCAGACAATGGTTCTCACCTTTGGCGCCGCCAGGCGCATCAACTGCACCACCGGCGAGAGATTCGGATGCCCTGCCAACACGAGCCTGGCGTTGCGCTTGGCTGCCCGCAACGCCGTCACGGCGAGGCGCCCTTTGGCCTTTTCGCACCCCGTAAAGACAAATTCCCGGCCGCCCACCGCGCCGCGGTGCAGTTCAGGGGTGTCATTCAAGCTGAGCAGACGGCAGTCCCACCCGCGGCTGGAGGCAAATTCGGTCAACACCGCCGCCAAATGGCGCCCCACGCGCTGCACCCCCCCGGGTGCATCCAGTTCTGGGAACAGGCCTATAACCACGCGCTGAGTCTGCCAACTGGCGCGCCCAATGGCAAGCCTTTATGGTCGCGGAACTTTCCTAAACAGGGGCCGCGCGCGTTCGGCTCCGCTTCGAGCGGCGAGCCTGTCTTCCTATGGGAACGCGAAGCGGACGGTTTTCATCAGAAACTCTCTCGCGATGGGAAACTTCAGCCCCTCGGCGACAGGCGAAGGCCCCTAGGAAATGGACTGCGGTCTCGGGGCGGCTGCGGCTTCGGCCAGGAACATAGCGCTCATCTCCTCGGTGCCTCGAGCAGTCGCGCCAGGTCCGTCAGGCGTTCGAGATAAACATCGGCGGGATAGGCCACGCGGTCGTGCGTCCCGAATCCATAATTCACCGCCGCTACCAGCGTCCCCGCGTTTCGCGCGGTCTGCACGTCCACTTCGGAATCACCGACCATCATGGTTTCCCCGGCAGTTGCGCCAAGCTCCTCGAGAATTTTTCTCGCGCCCAGAGGGTCGGGCTTCTTGGTCTGAAAACTGTTCCCGCCATACACCGCGCGGAAATATTTCTCTAGCCCTAACCCTTCCACAATCCTTCTACTCACCCGCACGGGCTTGTTGGTCAGCACCGCCATGGGAAAGTCGCCGAGTTCTGCAAGCGCCTCGGCAACCCCCGGATACGGGCGCGTCGAATCGAGCTTGTGCGCTTCGTAGTGCGCCAGGAAAAACTTCAGCGCCCGTTCGCGCTCCTCTTCCGTTGCCCCGTTTCCCAGCGCACGGGCGACCAGCGTCGGCGCTCCGTGCCCGATATAGCCGGAGATGGTGTCTTCGTGCAGCTTCTCGCGCCCCATCTCCACCAGCATCGCGTTGACCGAGCGGATAAGGTCTTGTTTCGAATCAATCAGCGTGCCGTCCAAATCGAAGATCAGCGCGCGAACCGCAGAGAAATCCAAAGCTGCCATAAGGGATTTATTTTAATATGCCAGCGCTTCCACCGCCGTCACCTAACTTTCACGATGGTGTACAGGTTTCATGAAACCTGCCGCAACGACAGCGTTGGGTACGTGCAATCTTCGCTCAGGCAATTTCGAGCAACACAACACCCAGCGTTGGCCAATCATTCTGGCCCCTAGGAAAGCATCCAAGAAGAAACCGCCGCACTTCCGGCGTTCCCCGTTTTTCGGATTTCTCCGCTCTTCGCGTAAACTGGAAGGCTTCGCAGTTGGCACTTCATGTGGCCGGAGACCAGATGGCTCAGGTTTTTCCCTTTCGCGCCTTTCGCTACAACCCCACTCTGGTCCGGTTCGAACGCGTCCTCACCCAGCCTTACGACAAAATCTCGCCAGCCATGCAGGACCACTACTACGCTGCCGATCCCCACAACCTCATAACCGTTGAAAAAGGCCGTAGTCATTCAAGCGATACGACGCAGAACAACGTCTATACTCGCGCCGCCGCCGCGCTCTCCGACTGGATTCGGGGTGGCATTTTGCGGCAGGATCCCGCGCCTGCGTTCTACGCCTACTCTCAGGAATACACGGTCCCCGGCACCGAAGGGCGCCGCATCCGCCGCGGCTTTATCGGCGCCGGCCGGCTCGAAGAATATTCCGCCGGCGTGGTTTTTCGCCACGAGCAAACCCTCTCCGGTCCCAAAGCCGACCGCCTCGAACTCCTTCGCCACACGCACACGCACACCGGCCAGCTCTTCATGCTCTACTCCGATCCCCGGCGGCGCGTCGATGAGATTCTCGCCGAAGCGGAATCTTTGACTCCCGATACCGAGCTTTGCGACGAATACGGCGTCATCCACCGGCTCTCGATCGTGTCCCGCCCCCGGGACATCTCTGAAATTCAGCACGCCATGGCCGACCGGAAGCTGGTCATTGCCGATGGCCACCACCGCTACGAAACCGCCCTTGCTTACCGCGACGAGTGCCGCTCCCGCGCTCGGAAAAGCGATCCCGACGCTCCGTTCGAACGCGTGATGATGACCTTCATCAACACCTCGAGCGAAGGCCTCACCATTCTTCCCACACACCGCATTGCCACGCGCATTCACGATTTTTCCTGGGCTGCGGTGCGCCGGCACCTCGAATCGTGGTTTGCCGCCGAGGCGTTTCCTTTCTCGAGCGACGCCGAAAAAGCCGAAGCCGGCAATAGATTCCTCTCCTCCCTCGAGAGCGCCCGATCGCGGCGCGCCATCGGAGTCTACCCCGCAGCAGATTCACGAAGACGCGCCTTCTACCTCCTCACGCTCCGCGAAGGAGTCAACCTGACCCGGCTTCTTCCTAATGTCTCGCCGCTCCAGCGCGAACTCGACGTCGTCCTGCTTCACGAAGGAATCCTCGAGCCCGCTCTGGGCATCACGCCGCAGGCGGTTACCGCTGAAGCCCATCTCACTTACGAACGCGAAGCGAGGGCCGCTCTCGGCGCCGTCGACTCCGCCCGCGGGCAGATCTGTTTCCTTCTGAATCCGTGTGCCGTCGAGCAAGTCATGAAAATCGCCACTGCCGGCGAAGTCCTGCCGCAGAAATCCACCGACTTTTATCCCAAGCTTCTCAGCGGCATCACCATGTACGGCGTCGGCTCGTCTTCTTGACCGCGGCCGCCTCGGCCTGCGGCCTCCTGCGGTCTTTCCCGGGTCCGGGTTTTTCCCCCCTTGTGTGCTAAGAGCGAACTGGCTTAGAGTAGCATCCCCATCCCCTGCAAGCATTCGCTGGCCCTCCCGTCCGGAAGAGCAAAGGGAGCATTCATCATGTCCCGTTCCATCAAGCGCGTTATGTTGTTATCCCTTCTCGCCATTCTTTTGGCTTCGTTCTCGCCCGCGGCTTATCCGCAACCGGGGCTCAACACGCACACCGGCAGTTTCCCCGACGGAGCCACCTATCTCATCGAAGTTCCCGCGAACTGGAACGGCACGCTGTTTCTCTATAGCCATGGCTATGTGATCCCCGGCACTTCCAATCCCGCCTTGGATGTGGGCGACCCGTTGACACGCGCCTTTCTGCTGGACAGCGGATTTGCGCTTGCTGGCTCGTCCTACGCCACCACCGGTTGGGCCCTCCACGAAGCGCTCCCCGATCAAATTGCCGTGCTCGATGTGTTCCAGCAGTTGGTCGGCCCTCCCGCGCGCACCATCGCCTGGGGCCATTCCCTTGGCGGCATCATTACCGCGGGCCTCATCGAGCGTTACCCCGACCGGTTTGCCGCGGCGCTTCCCATGTGCGGCGTGCTCTCGGGCGGCGTCGCCACCTGGAACACCGCTCTCGATTTCGCCTTCGCGTTCAAGACGTTGCTCGCGCCCGGCAGCGGCGTGCAGCTTGTCGACATCACCGACCCCCTCGGCAATCTCACGCTCGCGGAAGGGATGCTCACACTCGCGCAAGCCACGCCGCAGGGCCGTGCGAGGCTCGCCCTGGCTGCTGCTCTCGCCGATGGACCCGGCTGGTTTGTCCCGACTTCTCCGGAGCCCGCGGCCACCGATTATGCATCCCAGGAACTCAACCAGTTCTTGTGGGCATCCACCACCGACTTTCCGTTCTTCTTTGCTTTTCGTGCCGAGCTGGAATTTCGCGCCAGGGGCAATCCTTCCTGGAATGTCGGTGTCGACTATCGGTCCCTGCTTGTTCGTTCCATCAATCTCAACGAAGTCGTTGCGCTTTACCAGCAGGCCGGGCTCGATCTCAACGCCGACCTCGACGCACTGCAAATGCAAACACGCATCAGCGCCGACCCCGAAGCGGTTCACTATCTTGAATCCAACATCATTTTCGACGGTCAAATCCACATCCCGGTGCTCACCATGCACACCAAGGGTGACGGCCTCGTTCTCGTGCAAAACGAATCCGCCTACCATACCGTCCTGACCGAAGCGGGGAATTCGGCCTTCTTGCGTCAGACCTTCGTCGATCGCGCCGGCCACTGCACTTTCACTCCCGCCGAAACCATCACCGCCGTGCGATCCCTCCTGAGGCGCCTGGACACCGGAACTTGGGGGCCACTCGATGCAACCACCATGAACGCGGCCGCCTTCGCCCTCGGTCCCGGGTCTAACATCGTCCTTTTGCCGTCACCCCTGGGCTCGTTGCCCGGCACGCCTCCGATCATCGTGCCGACATCGCCAGCTTATTTCGACTTCACGCCAAGCCCATTCCTGAGACCGTTTGACGGTTTGATGCGCCGCTTCGGCGCGGTGGAAAAGCACGGGTTTGATGACCCGCCACTACACACGGCAATTGAGGATCGCCGCGATTAAGGCGCGGAGAATTGCGCGCGGCAGACAGGATCGGTGTGGCCGCCGCTCGTTCGACGCGGGTGTGAAAAATCCGAGTCCTACTCTACCAGCAGATTCATGAATCGGACGATGTCCGCCTGCTCGTGGTCTTTGTGCGTACTCCGCTCCGGGCTTTCGGTCAGCGCCGCCAGCCTCTCTGCCAGGACGCGCATGGCTCGGTCTCGCGGCACATACGCAATCTCGTTTCCTTGCACCATCGACCAGCCCGTGGTCGTGCGTTCGAGTTCCAGTTGATGGCCTTCCCAGCCCAGTTGCGGCGCCATGCGCTCGGGCGTCAGCGCTGCCACCGTTTCCAGTTGGATCTGCGCCGTGCCGCGTTTTCCGTTCAGTTCCACGCCGCTCACCTGCAGTTGCCGGTAAACCACCACCGGCCGTTCCAGTTTCTCGAGGTTCGCCGCGCGCAGGATTTCGCCGGCCTCAAGATTCGCCGTCTCAAGCGTGGCGGTCACGTCCGCCGCCTTTGGCTGCGTCCCTCCGGTCAGAATCGGCCAAAAGCGCGTTTGCGAGGAGTTTTCCGCCGGCGATTTGCCGGGCGTGCCCGCGCCGCGCACCTTGCTTGCCGTCGTGGCCGACGCGGTCTTCACCGCCCGAAGACTCGGCCGATTTTCCATTCCGCCGAGGACGGCCTGCTCCGTGGATGGCTGCCCCGGCCGGCCCGCCGCTTCTGCTGTTCCACCGTTGCCTTTCAGCGGACTCTTGGTCAAATACCGATAGAAGCGCGGATACCCCCGCGCTTGCCAGTAGGCCGAACGATAGTCTTGGATCTGCGTCCCCGAATTGAGCGAGCTGAAAAACGAATGATTCCGGGGACTCAGGACGATGCCCACGTGCCCGTGCCACACGATCAAGTCGCCCGGTTGCGACGTGCGCACCCGAAAAAAGCTTCCTGCTCCGAGATAAAGGTCCACTGACGTGGCGTAGGGATAAGAGTACCCCGCCCTCTGATACAGAGTGTGCACCAGATGCGAGCAGTCCGGAGCCAGGCCCTCTTCGTCGTCCGCCCACGCAATCCCTTGGGCTAGCGCTTGACCTTCTTTCAGGCTGAGTAGGCGGTAGCCGGCCGGAACGGCCGGGGCTCGGTTCGTGGGCCCCTGCCCGCCCGACGAAGGCTTCCCTGGTGGTTGACTCTGGCGGCCTGCCGCTTGCTGCCCTGAGGTCTGCGCCTGACCTGCGCCCTCGGGCAACACCAAGCCCGGCAAAACCGCCGCGAACCACATGGGCGCGAGAAAGAACCGCTTTCGCATCCTCCAAGCTTAGACGAGCCTTTTTCCTTGCGTCATCCCTGTGGTCAATCAATTACCGTCCCTCGGTACAGGCCTCCGAATGAGCCCTTTCCACCCATCTCGATTCCTAAGTTGCAGAAAAGAGTAACGTTAAAGCCTGGAAGAGGTTGTGTCTCGATTCCTCCACACCTCCCAGGCCTGTCCGGCTCGGAGTAGTCTCTCTTTCATCCTGTGCGACTGTTGATTGAGAAAAACCATCCGAACCAGGTGCGCGCTTGTCAGTTCATCCGCGGTCCAGCGGGCTTGCATGTTGATGAACTAGGCCACCTGCTGCTGGGCGCGAATTCGCATGCAGTGGCAGGAATGCCACGTGGCCCAGCAGACTTGCAACATTCGTCCCATCACTCCTCGCGAGCTCCTCCATGGGCTCGCAAAACAGGTCCGCCAGACACCCGATCCCATCGTCCCCCTGAAAGGAGACCCCATGGCTTCTGCTCTCAAGCCGGCCGATTTTCGCACGATCCGCAATTGCAGGTGCGTCGGAAATGCCGCTTCCCAGCACGCCCTGGAGGCCTCCTCGCTTGCCGCCGGCAGCTGGCAGTTCAGCCAGTTCACCTCGATTCCGGCCCTTTGAAAAATCCGCGATGCCGCCTCTTCTCGACGTTCATCGGTTCGCGCCCGGGTTCCTGTCCGCTGCGTTATGATAGGCGGAGTATTCCAGGTCAACATGCCATCGCATCAGCTTTCTCCCTACACGACGAAAGAACTTTCCAGGAAAACCTGGCCGGATTTTGTGCGCCTGTTCTCGCAAAGGAGCGGCTGGGATTTCTGTCAGTGCATGCATTTTCACCGGCCGCGGAGCTTGCCCAAAGACCAGTGGCTCCGCACGCGAGCCGAGCGCGGCATGCGCAATCGGCGGCAGAAGCGCGCACTCGTCGAGCAGGGATGCGCCCATGGCATCCTCGTCTACGCAAACGGGGAGCCCGTGGGCTGGTGCCAATACGGGCCGCGCGAAGAGCTCCCGCGCATCGACAACAAGCGCGCGTACCAAGGCCTGGCTCCCCAAGGCACGGAAAAACTCTGGCGCATCACCTGCTTTGCCGTTCTAAAGCCGTATCGCAAGCGCGGCGTCGCCTCCGCGGCGTTGCGCGTCGCTCTCGAAGCCATTCGCCGCAGAGGCGGCGGGCTGGTTGAGGCCTACCCCATCACGCGCTGGCTCGCGCGCGCCTTTGGCAACGAATCCACCCACGGCACCGAGTCCATGTTTGTGAAAGCGGGATTCAAGCGCGTCGGCCCGTTTGGAAGCACACGCTATAGTTCGCACGTGTTGATGCGCAAAACGGTGTGAATTCCGCCGCGCCTCTCACCCGCCCTTTCTTCTTGACTCCCACGGCCCACTCCTCGTAGGCTCCCTCGAGCGGTTCCTGCGGCCCCTTTCACGTTGCAACTCTCTAACCATTGCTCGCGGAGGATTCCGATGGGAAAAACCAATGTGGCTCGTGTGATTCTCGGTGGTGTGCTGGCCGGCTTCATCCTGAATATCTTCGAATATGTCTTGAACGGCGTCGTCTATGCGTCTCAGTGGGAAGCGTTCGAGAAGATGCTCGGCCGTCACATGCGTCCTGGCGCCATTCCCTTTTTCATCGTTTCGACTTTTGTTATGGGGATTGGCATGGTCTGGCTGTACGCGGCGGCACGGCCCCGTCTCGGGCCGGGCCCCAGGACGGCCGTCCTCACGGGAGTGGCGTTCTGGTTCTTCGCCTACGCCATTCCGGCGGCCAATGACGTCGTAGCGGGTCTGAGTCCGGGACGCCTGACGGTGGCCGTGACCCTCATTTTGCTGGCAGGCGCCGTCCTGTCCTCGATCTGCGGCGCCTGGCTGTATACCGAGGCGGCGAATCCCTGATTGCCAGCCTCACCCGAAAAAACAGCCGCCGCTACCCGGAGGGAAATCGGTCGGTTAGGACGGATTTTTTGTCCAAAGAAATCCTAGGGCGAGATTTTTTCCGGTGCCGACCACGGGTGTGGCTGGCGGGCTTCGATGAACACGAAGACGGTCATAAGCACGGCAAGCGCAGCAAAAAGGCTGTCGCGAATCACGGTTTTGATGGTGAGCGGTTCCGGGGTCGAGAAGCAGCCGCAGTTGATGTTCATATGGAGGAGGTAGGCACGGGTAACCACGGTCAGGAATCCGAGCATGAGAAGAGTTACCAGTGAAGAGGAGATGCGCAGCCCCCAGCCAATCAGCAGCAGCAAGCCGAGCAGGATTTCGGCGAAGGGCAGGGTGTGCGCGACAAAATCAACCCCCGCGGGCGACAGCAGTTTGTAGGACTCCACCTGCTCGGCAAAGGTCGCAAGATTGGTCGAGATGGAAAATCGCAGGACGAACATCGGCCACAAGTGCGTGTTGGGGAAGAAAATCTTGGAGATTCCGGCGTAGACAAAAATCCCGCCAAGAAGCAGGCGGCCGATCCAGATGATCGCGCGCCGGAAATGGAATGGGCTGGATTCGAGCATTGGAAAAGTGTCGGTTCTTCGTCCTCCGTTCTTAGTAGTTGGTTTCAAGAGACGCTAGCTAGAAGGGAGGCTTTTCGCCGATCTCCGGTCTCTCACATCCTACTTTGTGAAAGCAGCTGCTCCAGGAATTGCTTCATCATTTCGTAGGGTATGACGCCCTTGTACGGATAGGTCTGGCCCTTGCAATGAAAAATGGTGGTGGGCGTCTCGCTAACCCGGTACATCTGGCCGAGCGCAAAATCCTTGTCGATCAGCGCGTCGAGCGTGCCGCCCTTGACCAGTGCGCGGACTTTGTTCATTTCCGCGGGAGTGAGCACCGAGGCTACCGTCCCATCCACGTCTCCCGACTGCTCCCATTTTTCCTGGTTCTGGAACAAAGCCTGTTCGACCGGCTCGATCTTGCCGATCTCCGCCGCGGCGCGGGCATAGCGAGCGGCAACGCGGGAGTAGGCGTGCATGGCGAGCGGGAAATCGCGATGAATCAGATAGACCCTTCCGGTGCTGACGTAGTTGTCCATGAGCGATCGGTTGGTGGTGGTGTAGAGCGTCTTGCAGGCCGGACACTGGTAATCACTGAACTCTTCCATGACCACCGGCGCGTTTTTGGATCCAAACGCTTTGTGAGGATCGACGTCCTGAAGGGACGAAGCTTGAGGTAGGAGAGGCGGAGCAGCTTCGGCAGCAAGCGGGGAGCGCGGGAGCAGCGGCCGTTCGGTGGCCGCGGGTGCTTCCGTGGATGCGGCAGGCAAAGGAACCGGGCCGTCGGGAGCCGCCAGCCGAGGTGGCGGGGCTTGATGCAGCGAGGGCAGAAACAAAGCTCCCAAAACCAGCAGGGTCACGCTGACAACGGCAACCAGGATGCGTCGACGGTTCACGACAACCTCCAGAAAGGCTTAATAAAATGATTCGTGTTGCGACCTAAAGAATTCTACCGCGAAATGAGCCGAAACAGCGGGCACTTCGCTCGATGATCCACCAAAAGGGAAACTCGCGGTAAAGCGCAAGCCTCAAATCAGTTGGTTGCTCGGGACGGTGCTTCTCGTTGCCCCGCCTAAAGTCAGGCATAGGATGGCTTGGCGGGGTTCACGACAACGGTCGCCGCCCCGCGATTTCGGCAAGTCGAGGACTTCACCCTGCTGGCAAGTGTGCAAGGGGCTTAGGCCTGAGCTCATGGCCAAACGGGGCAATCGCGCCGTAAGCCATTGATAATAAATGCCATCATGACCTATATAAGAAAACTTGACAAGGCCACACTCAACCTGTATACTCTCGACCACGCCGTTCCTGGGAGGCGAGCGCCCAGGAGCGTTGGCCCTAGAGAAGAGTGCGATCGGCGGGGCGGCGAACGGCAAACGGTTTGAGGAGGCTAAGGGATTATGAGCAAGATCATTGGAATTGACCTGGGGACGACCAACTCTGTTGTCGCAGTCATGCAGGGCGGGGAGCCTGTGGTCATCCCCAACCAGGAGGGCTC
>WNGJ01013232.1_pt1 | contig 16878 bp, 12 predicted proteins | sample 5400611 | NCBI WGS metagenome assembly WNGJ01 (sample SAMN13153375, study PRJNA577476) | soil metagenome | isolation source: 40 cm soil or saprolite under Garry oak tree replicate 1 | place: USA:California | collected 2016-06-15 | reverse complement strand
CCCATGCGCTGCCCGCGCAGCTTCACGCGCAGCGAGTACGCCAGGTTGTCGAGCTGGTCCGGCGCGGGCCCGTAGCGGTCCTTCAGAGAACGCAGGATCGAGTCGAGCTCCTCCTCGTCTTCGGCGTTGGCCAGCTGCCGGTACGCGCCGAGCCGAAGCTTCTCGTCTCGGATGTACGACCGGGGAATGAAGTGGTCGAGCGGCAGATCGAGGTTCATCTCGGCTGTTGACAGGACATCTCCAACCGCCGTCTCTTCCGACCCGGTGCGGAGCCTGGACACCGCGCTCTGCAGCATCTGCAGGTACATTTCGAAACCGACGGCGGCGATCGCGCCGTGCTGCTCGGTGCCGAGGAGATTGCCCGCACCGCGGATCTCGAGGTCGCGCAACGCGATCTTGAAGCCCTGCCCGAGCTCGTGCAGCCCGGAGATCACGTCGAGCCGCTTGTCCGCCTCCTCGGTCAGCGACCGCCGGGGATCGTAGAGGAAGTACGCGTAGGCGCGGCGGCCCGATCGCCCGACCCGACCCCGCAGCTGATAGAGCTGGGCGAGACCGAATCGGTCGGAGCGCTCGACGATGATCGTGTTGACGTTCGGGATGTCGAGTCCCGATTCGATGATCGTCGTGCACACCAGCACGTCGTGCTGGCCGGATTCGAACTCCACCATCACCGACGCGAGGTCGTCCTCCGACATCTGGCCGTGGCCGATCGCGATGCGCGCCTGCGGCATGAGCCCGCTCACTCGCTGCGCCGCCTTCTGAATCGTGCGCACCCGGTTGTGCACGAAGTAGACCTGACCCCCGCGCTGCAGCTCGCGGCCGATCGCCTCCCTGATCAGCTCGTCGTCATCCGCCGTGACATACGTCTTGATCGGCTGCCGTTCTTCAGGCGGCGTCTGGATCACGCTCATGTCGCGGATGCCTCCCACCGCCATGTGCAGAGTGCGCGGGATCGGCGTCGCCGAGAGAGACAACACGTCGAGCTGGGTGCGCAGCTTCTTCAGCCTCTCCTTCTGCATCACGCCGAAGCGATGCTCCTCGTCGACGACGAGCAGGCCGAGGCGCTTGAAACGGACGTCGCGCTGAAGCAGCCGGTGCGTTCCGACCACGATGTCGACGTGTCCGCTCTTGAGGCCCTCGATAGTGCGCGCCTGCGTCTCGTCGTCGACGAATCGAGAGAGCATCTCGACCACGACCGGGAAGTTTTTCAGGCGCTCCCGGAAAACGTGGAAGTGCTGCTGGGCGAGCACGGTGGTCGGTGCCAGCACCGCCACCTGCTTGCCGCTCATGGCCGCCTTGAACGCCGCCCGGAGCGCCAGCTCGGTTTTGCCGAAACCGACGTCGCCGCACAGCAGGCGGTCCATCGGACGGTCTGACTCCATGTCGGCCTTGATCTCGGCCAGCGCGGCCACCTGGTCCGGGGTCTCTTCATAAGGAAAGGACGATTCGAGCTCCTGCTGCCACGCCGTGTCCGGCGCGAATGCGACACCCGGGCGCGCCTCGCGCATCGAGTAGATCTTCAGCAGCTCCTCGGCGACGTCCTGGACGACCTTGCGCGCCCGTCCCCTCGCGCGCGTCCAGTCGGAGGTGCCGAGGCGGTGCAGCGTCGGCGCACCTTCCCCACCGAGGTATTTCTGGACCCGGTCGAGGTTTTCGACCGGGACGAAGAGGCGATCCGCTTCGGCGTACTCGAGCTCGAGGTATTCGCGATGCGCGCCGTCGGACTCGAGCAGACGCATGCCTTTGAAACGTGCGATTCCGTGGTCGACGTGTACCACCAGCTCATCTGGCGCGAAGTCGAGCGTGAACTCCCGTGTCAGGTCCTCGGTCCGGGTGCGTGCGACGCGACCGCCACGTGAGGCGCGCCGGATACGGCCGAACAGCTCCGCGTCCGTCGCCAGGTGGAAGCCGATCGCCGGCTGCGAGCAGCCACTCGCGATGTCGACCGAGGCATGGTTGAGGGCGGCCTTCAGGTCCAGGTCGAGGTCGAGGTCGATCTCCCTCGTAGCGCCCTTCACACCGGCCTCGTCGAGCAGGGCGCGCAACCGCTCGTCCTGCTCGGTCGCAAACACGATGGAGGCGGAGTCGCCGCGGACGGCGAAACCGGCGAGCGCACGGGGCTGGCCAACCAGCGGCTCGCCCTCGAACCAGCCGAGGTCCAGCGCCTCGGCCGCGCCTTCGGCGGCGGTGATGGTGAGGCGAGGCCGGGCCGTGAAATCGTCGAGGCGGCTGACCGCCGGCAGGGTGAACTGGCGAGGGAGCTCCCCGCCGCCGGCCTCCGCCGCCGCAAGCATCGCCGTCTCGTCGAGCAGCGTCCGGGCATCGACCAGCTGGCGGCCTGGCTCGAAATCCAGCACCACCGCGCCCTCCGGCAGATGGTCGAGCAACGACGGCCGGGACGGATCCAGGTACGCGGCGTAAAACTCGACGCCCGCGAATGCGGCACCCACCCCCAGCCGCGCCAGCTCGTCCTCCCACTCCGAGCGCACGTCACCCCGCAGGGAGTCGAATGAGACGGACTCGCGCAGCCGGTCGACCGCCGCGGAGCCGCGCTCGGGCCCGATCAGCAGCTCCCGGCCGGTCCTGATCGTCGCGTCGGGGATCGGCATCACCGAGCGCTGGTTCTCGGAATCGAAGAGCCGCAGAGTCTCGATCAAGTCTCCCGACCATTCGGCGCGGACGGGTGCATCGGCCGCGGACGGAAAAACGTCCAGGATGCCGCCTCGCAGGGAGAACTGCCCACGGTCCTCGACCAGAGGCTCGCGCGTATAACCGAGCTCGACGAGGCGGCCCGCCACCGTCACCGGGTCCGGCCCCTGGCCTGGCTTGAGCACCACCGTGCCGGCGAGGAGATCGCCCCGCGAGATCGTCTGCCGCGTGATGGCGCGACGTGATGAGACCACCACCACCGGCTCCTTGTCCGCCAGCGCCGCCAGCGCCTCGAGGCGACGGTTGACCGCCTCGTCAAACGCCGGCGGGCGGTCGAGAAATGAAACCGCGACCTCGGCGAACACATACGTAGATGGTCGACCCGCCAGCCAGAGCCGCAGCTCATCCGCAAAGCGCTCGGGCCCGGGCACGAGAATGAGCACCGGGCGGCCGCGCTGCGTGATCGCCCTTGCCGTGGCGCCCGCAACGATCGGCCACGCCGAACGCGGCAGCCGTGCCACCTCGAGCTCCGCCGACCCGTGCGCGATCCATTGTTCAAGCTTTGGTGCCGCGGCTACCGCGCCTTCCCACAGCGCCGTCACGGCAACTCTTCGCAGCCCAGCGCGCCGGCGCGGTTGTAGCGGTCCATCGCGCGTTCGATTCCCGCATCGAGGGCGAGCTCCAGCGCGTCGGCGACGCCGCTGATCACATGCGGAAGCCGCGCCGCCTCGGCCTTGGTGAACCGGCCGAGCACGTAGTGGCGCCCCGAGGCGGCCCCCTTCCGCGCTGGCTTGCCGATGCCGACACGGAAACGAACGAAATCGTCGGTGCCGAGCGACGCGATCAGAGAAAGGACGCCGTTGTGTCCGGCGCCTGAGCCGCCGCGCCTGATCCGCATCCGGCAGAGCGGCAGGTCAAGCTCGTCGTAGACGACCCACGCCTGCTCGGGCGTCAGGCCGGTGTCCCTCAGCGCTTTCGCCACCGCCTGGCCGGAGAGGTTCATGTAGGTCTGGGGCAGGACGAACCACAGCCCGCGCGACTCCGAGCGGCCGACAAGCGACTGCCATCGCTTCTTGTCGATCGAGACGCCAACGCGGTGTGCGAGCTCGCGCACGCAGGCAAAACCGAGGTTGTGGCGCGTGTCTCCATAGTCGGACTCGGGGTTACCCAATCCGACTATCAGTCGATCCTCGATCTTCTCGTTCTCCAAGCAGGCGCAATAAGGCCCGCGGCGAGCGCCGCAGACCGTGGACTCGAGTTTAGAGGCGTCCCGGAGCGAGGGTGATGTTGGACTGGCGCAGCGCCTCGTGGCTCAGGCGGGTCATCTCCTTCCGCTCGGCCCGCGTTGCGTGGTCCCAGCCGAGCAGGTGCAGCATGCCGTGCACGACCAGCAGCGCGAGCTCGGTCTTGTCGTCCTGCCCATGCTCGGCGGCCTGCCGCTGCGTCGCCGGCCACGAGATCGCGATGTCGCCCAGATGGGCGTCGGTGCCGGTGAACGACAGCACATCGGTGGCGTGATCCTCGGCGGCGTAAGCGTGGTTCAGCTGCTGCATCTCCTCATCACTCGTGATCCGAACCGCGACCGTGGAGGTGCCTTCAGGCAGCCGCGCGGCGACCTCGGGCACCGTCGCGGCGCGAGCCAGCACACGCCGGACGAACGCGGGCGCCACGGCGGCCGGAACAGCCTTGACGATTTCCGCTTCTAGTACAGTCACCCTCGGTGAAGATTCTCGTCACCGGCGGCGCCGGTTTCATCGGCTCACACGTCGTCGACGCCTACATCGCCGCCGGCCACGAGGTCGCCGTGCTCGATAACCTCAGCACAGGGCGGGAATCCAACGTCAATCCCGCCGCGAGCCTTCATCGCGTGGACGTCAGGCAGCTGGCGCAGGTGCAGGCGGCCTTTGCCGCTTTCAAGCCCGAGGTCGTCAACCACCATGCGGCGCAGTCGGAGGTGCCGAAATCTGTGGCCGATCCCGGCTATGACGCCCAGGTGAACGTCGTCGGAGGCCTGAACGTCCTCCGAGCGTCCGTCGACAACTCGGTGCGCAAAGTCATCTTCAGCTCCACCGGCGGAGCGCTTTACGGTGAGCCCGATATCGTGCCGGCCGACGAGGACCACCCGATACGGCCGCTGTCGCCTTACGGCACGAGCAAGTTTGCGTTCGAGCAGTACCTGGGCACTTTCCAGCGGACCTTCGGCCTCCGCTTCACGATCCTCCGGTACGCGAACATCTACGGCGCGCGGCAGGACTTCCATGCGGAGGAAGGCCGCGTGATCGCGATCTTCGCCAGCCGCATGATCGAGGGCAAGCCGGTGACCATCGACGGCGACGGCAGCCAGTCTCGCGACATGCTCCACGCGGGCGACGTCGCGACCGCCAACCTCGCCGCCCTCGAGAGGGGCGATGGAGGCACGTACCACATCAGCACCGGCATCCCGGTCACGGTCAACGACCTCTTCCGCAAGCTCGCGCTGCTGACCGAGTACAAGCTCGAGCCGCGTTTCGGCCCCTCCCGCAAAGGCGATGTCTACCGGATCGCGCTCGACAACCAGCGCGCGCACGAGCAGCTTGGTTGGGAGCCGCGGATCCAGCTCGAGGAGGGACTGCGCCTCACGGTCAATTACTTCCGCGAGCACATCGCCCGTTCCCGCGCGTAATCGATGGACGTCGTCAGCTTCCTTCACGGCTACGGCGCGCGCGTGCTGGTCGTCTTCGCGGTCGTCCTGGCCCTGTGGGGCTCCTATCACTATTTTCGCGACCGGCGCTTGAGCGGGGGTTTTCGCTCGACCTACCTGATCATGGCCGCGGTCACCGCGCTGCAGGGATTGCTGGGCCTGGCGGCCCTGCTCTTGGGAGCCCATCCGACCCAGGGACTGCTGCACATGGTTTACGGCATCTTCGCCGTCCTTTTTCTGCCGGGCGCATACGCATATACGCGTGGGAACGATTCCCGACGGGAGGCCCTGATCCTCGCCGGCGCTTCTTGGATCGTGACCATTGCCTACTTCAGGGGCATCTCCACGGGCTAGGCCTGCCTTAAGGTAATCGCCGCGATGGATCCATCCGAGCGCCTGACGAAGACGAAATCGCGGCCGCCGATCCCCGCCGACCCGGAACGCCGGATCCTGATCACGGGAGGAGCCGGTTTCCTCGGCGTCAACGCCGCGGTCCACCTGATCAAGGAAGGCTGGTTCGTGACCTTGCTCGACAACCTCAGCCGCCCAGGCACCGAACGCAACCTCAAGTGGCTGATCACCCGGTACCCCAACCGGACCTCGTTCATCAAAGAGGACGTGAGGAACGCGAGCGCGTTGCCGGAGCACGTGAGGGGCCAGGACGCCATCCTCCACCTGGCGGGGCAGGTGGCGGTCACGACCTCGCTCGTCGACCCTGGGACCGACTTCGACGTCAACGCGCGGGGCACGCTCAACATGCTCGAGGCAATCCGCCTCCACAACCACGACGCGCCCTTTCTCTTCGCATCGACGAACAAGGTCTATGGAAAGCTCGACGAGAACAACTCCGCCTGTAAAGAAACGCAGCCGATTGACTTCCACAGCCCATACGGATGCAGCAAGGGCGCAGCCGACCAGTACGTCAGGGATTACGCCCGCTGCTTCCACATGAACACCGTCGTGCTTCGGCAGAGCTGCATCTACGGCGCTCACCAGTACGGCACCGAGGATCAGGGCTGGGTCGCCCACTTCGTGCACTCGATCCTCAATGAGCGGCCGCTCACCATCTACGGCGACGGCACCCAGGTCCGCGATCTGCTCGACGCTCGCGACCTGAGCGCCCTGTATGCAATCGCGATCGACAAGATCGGCATCACGCGGGGCGAGATCTACAACGTCGGCGGCGGAGCCGAAAATCAGCGCAACCTCCTGGAGGTCATCGATCAGATCGGTGAGCTGACCGGCAGGAAGCCGCAGTTCAGCCATTCGGACTGGCGCGAAGGCGACCAGAAGTTTTACGTGAGCGACATCACCAAGGCGAACAACGATCTGGGCTGGACGCCACAGATTCCGTTCGAACGCGGCCTGCGCGAGCTGATCTCGTGGGCCGAGTCGGTCAACTGACCTGCCGCACGCAGGTGAAGTGACCGCAGCCGCCCGGCAGCGCACGTAGCAACCGAGCCTCTCCCCACGCGGTCGTCGCCACAGCACGACTGACGCCGCGCATCACGCTGCCGGCGACACCATGTCGCTCCGCGGACATGTCCTCGACCGACCCGCTTACGGGCCCGCGCAAGTCGAGCCACGAGAAATAGAGAAGGTCGAGGACCTGCAGCACGAAGTGGTAGCTCCACCGCGTGCGGATCACGGGCAAGCCGGCTGCCGCCGCCATGGCGCGGAACCTTGCCGCGGAAAAGACCTGGATGTGGCCGCCGTGGCGGACCTTGGCCGTCCAACGCGTGCCGCATCCGACGAGACGGTAGAGGGTGCGTGGCTGGCCCTCGAGAGGCAGCACGATGTGAAATCCACCTCCAGGCTTCAAGACGCGCACCACCTCGCGCAGCACGCGCTCCGGTTCATCGACGTGCTCCAGCACATCGAAGATCCAGACGAAATCGAGTTCGCCGTCCCCGAACGGCAGTCGCTCCGCGGTCGCCAGCCTGAAATCGACGCCCTGCGGGGAGGCGCTTGCCGCCGTGATCGCCGAATGGCTCACGTCGCACCCGAACACCTCGAGGTCGGAGCGCTCGCGCTTGACCGCTTTCGCGACCGATCCCGCCCCGCAGCCGACGTCCAGCACGCGCCCGTGTACGGGTCCAAGATCCTGCAGCAGGTAGCGCAGCTTGAGCCCGTTCATGTACCACGGCTTCGGGCGCAACCGCGCGGCACCCCAGCGCTTGGCCTCGTAGTCGAAGGACGCCGCAGGCGCTAGGGGCTTGCTGATCGCGCTGCCTGGCATTCGGCCGCCGGCACCGGGCGCACTGTCACGCCCACAATCTTCCAACCCGCCTGCGGCAACTCGCCGACATCGATGAACCAATCCGGATGCACCTGCAGCGCCCTGGTCAAATCCGCGTCGCCGGCCGGGATTGCGATCAACCGGATGTCATTCGTGCCCAGCCAGCACCGGACCAGCATGCTGACGGCGACCTCATGATCCTCATACCGATAGCCGGAGGGCAGGTACGCAAACGGGTCGTACATCTCGCTTACCAGATGCCTCCCCTCGACGTGCCCGTAAAGCGCAAGCCCGTATGTGATGTCGGGGCGGTCGGGCGGCACCGCCAGCGCGTGTCCGTTGTAGCCGGGTTCGTTGTACCAGCCACCGAGCTGCTTGCTTTCCTCGACGGTGGCCTGCCCGTCACCGTATGGACCGGGGTTCTCGGGGTTGCTGAACACGAACATATAAAGGAGACGAGGGACCGCCGCCACGGCTGCCAGGGTGGCGGTCCAAGCCCAGAAGTGACGATGCGCCTCCGGCTTGACGACCTCGACTTGCGACTGCGGCTCGTCTCCCTCTTCCTCGTCAGCCAGCAGCCGGGGCAGCAGCTTCAAGCCGATGCGGCTTGCAACCCGACCTCTTCGTGCGCGCGGGCGACTTCCAGCACCGCGCGTTCGAGGACGTCGATGTGCCTTTCCCAGTCGAAGCGCCGGGCCCACTCAAAAGCGCGCTCACCGGTGGCCTGGTTCTCGTTGCGATTCTCGAGCAGCTTGGAGATGCCGGCGGCGTAGTCGTCGACATCCAGAGGTTCGGCCAGGTATCCGGTCCCGGGCCCCACGGTGACGGTGGGACCGGCCTGATTCCACGCGACCACTGGAATGCCTTTGGCCATCGACTCGATCACCCCCATGCCGAAGTCCTCTTCCGGCGCCGGGTAGACGTAGACGGCGGCGCCTTCGTACAGCGCCTGCAGCTCGTCCTCGGTGATCGCGCCCAGGAGCAGCACCGCATCCCCCAGGCCAAGCTCCGCGACGAGCGTCTTCAGCGAATCGGTGTGCGACGTCGACGGCCCAGGCACGACGAGCTGGGCGCGCGGGTTGCGCTTGCGCACCTCGAGCATGGCGCGGATCGCGAGGTCGAACCGCTTCTGCGGGAGCGGAAAACCAGACCCCGCCACATGGCATCCCGCCGGGCAATCGACGGCTTCGCGCCGGTAGGTCTTGCGGATGATATCGCCGATGTATTTGCCGTTGACCAGCAGCTGGTCCGCCTCCTGGACCGAGCGGCGGTCGGCCCACGCGACAAATCGCGTCGCGCGCAGGACGATGGCCGCCAGCAGGCGGTAGTCGGCGTTGGAGACCCACCCGGTCTGGCGGTCGATGTTGCGCGGGTAGACAAGACGGTTGGGCTGATTCAGGTAGACCACGTAAGGCACGTCCATCAGGCGCGCCGCCCACCACGCGATCCACGCGCTGGGCTGGTTGCAGCCGACGATCGCGTCGACGCCGCGGAAGCGCCACGCGTACAGCGGCATGAGCAGCGAGGTGGCGGCCATCTGCACCGCCTCCCGGAAAGGAAACCAGCGCGGGAGCTGGGGCAGGAACGTCCTCACCTGCACCTCGCCGATCAGGTCGGGGTAGCAGCGCGACGCATCGACGGTGGGCGCGTAGCACTCGACCTCGTAACCGCGCCGGCGCAGGCCGAGCACCTCTTCGATGACCAGCCGCTCGCCGCCGCCCGAGTACGTGAACCCGCAGTGGAAGACCGCGATCCGCCGTGGTCCTCCCGCTCGCGCGCGACGCCTGCCACCGACCAGGAAGAGACTCAGCACGCCGAGCGACAGCGCGTTGGCGGCGGTGATCGCGTGGTACAGGACGATCGCGCCGGCCGCCACGCCCGACGCCAACCCGAGTCCCCCACCCAGGACCAGCGACCCGGCGACCTCGAGGTTGCCGAGGTATCCGGGGCCGGCCGGCACCGCAAAGCTCAGGAGCAGCGCCGGGTAGGCGGCCATCGCCTTCAGCGTCGGCACGGAGATGCCGACCGCGGTGAAGAGAAGCGTGAAATTGAACGCGTCGATCACCAGCGCCAGCACCGTGAGGGCGCCGAGGCGAGCCGCCAGCTCAGGTGTCCACAACCCGCGGGCGCCGGCGCGAAACGCAAAAGCCTGGCCGGCCAGGCCCGCCGCCAACCCCGCCGGGAGCACCCGGCGGGCCAGACGCGAGCGCGCGATTCGCGGCCCGGTCAACGCCGTCCCCAGCACCGCCGCCAGCAGCGCGATCGCGAGCGCCGCGGCGCCTGCGAGCCCGCGAGGCGCATTGGCCGCGCCAGTCAGCGCGACGACCTCCAGGGCAGCCAGCACGAAGGCCACCGCGGCAAGGTCGCATGCCTTGTCGATCACGATCGTGGCCAGCGCTGAACCGGCCGGGATGCGGTGCCGGCGCCACAGCCACCACGCCCTGGCCGCGTCTCCGGAGCGGATGGGGAGCACGTAGTTGAGCAGCCCGCCCGCGGCGTTCATCGCGAACGCCCGCACCATCCCGACCGGCGCGAGCGGCCGCAGCAGCAGCAGCCAGCGGCGCGCCCTGATGACGCTCGTCACCAGGAACAACACGATCATCAGCGCGACCGCCCACCAGTTCTGGACGCGCGCATGGGCGACGACCTCGGGCAGGGAGACGGTGCGGAGCCACAGCCAGAGCAGGGCCAGGCCGAACGCCGTCTGCAGGCCGAGGCGAACCCAGCGGTTCATGAGCTCACGTCGCCTTGGAGTGTCACAGGGTGCCTTCGAAGTAGAGGGCGGCGCTCAGCTCGGCGCTGTCGAAGCGACGGTGTCCGCCTGGCGTGGTGAGGGTGGGGTGAATCCGGCCGCGACGCACGGCGCGATTGAGGGTCGGCTGGCTGACTCCCAGCAACCTGGCGGCTTCGCCGGTCGTCAGCAGGCGGGCGCCGTCAGGATCGTCCTGCAAACCCTCCGCGAAAGCTTCGACCTCGTCCGCGCTGAACCGCCGGTGACCACCCGGGGTGACAAGGGCGGGTCGCAGGAGGCCTCGCGCCACGGCGCGGAGAACCGTCGCCTGGCTCACGCCCAGGCGGGCTGCTACATCCTTCGAACTGATCAATCTGTGCAAGACGTGTGCTGGAGCAAACGCATCATCAGCTAATTGCGATCCCGGCCACAATAGGTCGGCTTGGGATTCCGCGAGTGGCGCAGGCACTTCGTCGTTGGAAATATGCAGAGATCGACCAGCCTGTTCGGGGATTTCGTGCCAAACTTTTCGCTGCGTGCCTGTGCGCGCGGGCCTTCAGAAAGGAATCGCGGAATCATCTTTAGTTAGAACCTCACCCCCCGCAGCCAAGCTCGGTGCCGGTGTCGAGAAATCGCCCGGCCCGAGCCTTTTTTATGCCTTTCACCTCCCCACCTTGTGGGGAGGTCGGCGGCGTAGCCGCCGGGTGGGGGCGTACACAAGCTATTCCCGTCCCGCTGCCCACTGGGGGTCGGCGGCGTAGTCGCCGGGTGGGGGCGTACACAAGCTATTCCCGTCTCACTGCCCACTGGGGTCGGCGGCTTAGCCGCCGGGTGGGGTGTACACAAGCTATTCCCGGCCCGCCGCCCACTCCCGAACCGCCTCGCGCCAGTGGCGGAGCGGACGGTAGCGGGTCGTGGCGAGGCAGCCGTTGAGGGGTCGCCGCGCCGCCGACGGATAGGCGTGAGTGGGAATCGACTCGACGGCTGCTTCCACCCCACGCTCAACCAGCACCGCCCGTGCGAAGTCATCCCAGCCGGCGCAGCCTTCGGCGACGGCATGGACGATCCCGGCGGCGCCCCGCTCCACCAGGTCGACCGCCGCGGCGGCCAGATCCCGGGCAAAGGTCGGGTTCACCTTCTGGTCCGAGACAACCCGCAGCCTGTCACCCGACCGCGCCCGCTCGAGGATGCGCTGCGGAAAGCTCTGGGGACCGCCGAACACCGCCGCGGTGCGGACGATGAGCAGGTGCGGGCCCGCCTCGAGCGCACGCCGCTCGCCTTCGAGCTTGGACTTGCCGTAGACCGAAAGCGGCGCTGGCTCATCCGCCTCGACGTAGGGCCGGTCTTCGGCGCCATCGAAAACGAAGTTGGTCGAGAAATGGACGAGCGTCGCCCCATGACGCCTGGACGAGATCGCCAAGTTGAGCGGACCCTCCGCGTTGACCGCGTACGCGAGCTCGGGCTCGGTCTCGGCGCGGTCGACTGCGTTGTACGCTGCGCAGTTAAAGACCACCGCCGGCTTTCGGGCCGCGACCAGGGCCTCGACTGCAGCGGCGTCGGTGATCGACAGGCGGTCGTGTGGGACGGCGGCGTCGGTCCCGAGCAGGCGCACGAGCTCCGAGCCCAGCTGCCCTTTCGCGCCCATCACGAGGGCATTCACATCGACTCGGTGACCCTTTCTTTGGTGAGCCCTGCCTGCTGCATCAGGAGCGCGGTGATCTCCGGCTCCTCGGCGGGCCGGCCCACCAGGAAACCTTGCGCCGCATCGCAGCCCGCTTCGAGCAACACGGCTTCCGCCATCCGGTCCTGAAGGCCTTCGGCCACGACGCGCAGCCCGAGGTTGTGGCCGAGGCCGACCGCTGAGCGAACGATGGCGCCCGAGTCGGGGTCGGAAGCGAGCGCAGCGACAAACGAGCGGTCGATCTTGATCTCGTTGACAGGCAGTCGCATCAGGTAGAGCAGCGACGAGTAACCCGTGCCGAAGTCGTCCAGCGAGAGACGGACTCCAATCTCATGAAGACGGTGCAGCGCCTTCGCCGCCGCCGCGGCCATCGCCACCCCTTCGGTGATTTCCAGGGTGAGCCGGCTCGGGTCGACCTTGAAGTTGCCGAGTGCGCGGGCGACCATCTCCTCCAGGGAGTGATCCTCGATGTTGCGCGGCGATACGTTGAGCGAGACCGACACATCGAGCCCGTCCTCGATCCATTTGCAAAGCTGCGTGAGCGCGGCATCGATGACCCACGCCGTAAGCGGATGGATGATGCCCGTCTCCTCGGCCATCGGGATGAAGCGGTCCGGGGGCATCAAGCCCTCCCGCGGGTGGTTCCAGCGGATGAGCGCCTCGACCGAGTGGATCGCGCCCGTCGCCAGGGTGATCTGGGGCTGGTAATGGAGGACCAGCTCACCTTGCGGGATCGAGCGGCGCAGCTCGCCGGCGAGCCCTGAACGGCGCAGCGTCTGCGCCTCCTGCTCCGGCTGATAGAGCGCGTAGCCGCCGCCTGAGCGCTTGGCGACGTACATCGCCACGTCCGCGCGGCGCAGCAATGTGCTGGGGTCGTCGCCGTGGACCGGATACATGGCGATCCCGATCGACGCGCCCGTTTCGACCATCTGGTCGGCGATGGCAAACGGGCCCTCGAGCGAGGCGAGGATCTTGCGCGCGGTGCCGAGGACGTCTTCCGGATGCTTGGCGTCGGGCGTCAGGACTGCAAACTCGTCACCGCCAAGCCTGGCGATGGTGTCGGTCGCGCGCAGCACACCGCGCAGGCGAGCGGTGACCTCTTGCAAAAGGCTGTCGCCGCGATCGTGTCCAAGCGCGTCGTTGATGTCTTTGAATCGGTCGAGGTCGAGCAGCAGCACGCCGAACATCTTCTGGTTGCGCCGCGCGGCAAGCAGCGCCTGGCGCAGGCGGTCGCCGAACAGGCTGCGATTCGGAAGCCCGGTCAAAGCGTCGTGCAGTGCCTGGTACTCGAGCGCGTCGGTGTGCGCCTTCCGTTCGGAGATGTCGCGCAGCGTTGCGATGAAAAGGTGGCGCGCGCCGACCTGCATCGAGCTGACGACGAACTCGAGCGGGAACAGGCTCCCGTTCTTGCGCTTCCCCATCGTCTCGTGCGCGCCGCTGACCGGTATGTCGAGCTGCAGGCGCCGCTGCAGGTAGTTGTCGAATGCGCTCCGATGAGTGGTGGCGATCAGAATGTCGGCCTGCTGCCCGACCAGCTCCTGCTCCGAATAGCCGAAGAGCTTTACCACCGCGGGATTGCCGGAGTCGATGATCCCGGCCTGGTCGATGGTCGCGAGACCGTCGGACACGTTGTCGAGCACCGACCGCATCCGCTTCTCGCTATCCTGCAGCGCGACCTCAGCTCGCTTGCGCTCGACGAACTCGCCGATCTGCGAGCCGACATCGTTCATGACGGCGACCAGGCCATCGTCCAGGCCGCGCGCCGCCCAGGTATGGAGCGAGATCATGCCCACGACGCGGCGGCCGCTGCGGACCGGGAAGCCGACAATTCCATGCAGCCCGGACGCGACGGCGGCCGCCGAGCGGGGTGTTGGATCGCCCGCGAGGTCAGGCATCGCGATCGGTGCGCCCGCCTCCCACACCCGACCCGCGAGTCCCTCGCCGCGGCGGTACGTCTGGTTGGCCGCGGTCGCCTCGAATGCGGTGGTGTCCCGTCCCGGCCGCTTCCACGAGGTGACGAAATGCATCGCCTCTCGCGGGGCGTCGACCTCCCAATATTCGGCCAGCTCCCAGTCGAGCGTTCGGCACAGGCCCTCGAGCACACCCGGCGCTGCGTTGTCCCAACCAGGCGAGGTCACGAGCGCCTGCGTCACGGCAAACCGCGCCGCCTGGAGCACCTCGGCTCGCTTACGGTCTCGAATGTCCACCGCGACCGTCTGGAAATAGAGGGGCCGGCTGTCGGCGCCGCGGACAAGCCGCATCGTCAGGTCGACCCAAACATGCTCGCCGTCCTTGCGCGTATATCGCTTCTCGATGCGACGGCCTTCCTCTTCGCCCGCGAGCATGCTGTGCATCGCGTCCTGCAGAGCCGCGACGTCATCGGGGTGCGTGATATCGACCAGCGACAGCGTGCGCAGCTCGGTTTCGCTGTAGCCGACGAGCTCGCAGAAGGCGGGGTTGACGGTGGTGACGTGGCCATCGAGGCTCGCGAAGGCCATGCCCGCCTGCGCTTGCTGGAAGAGGGTGCGGAAGCGAGTCTCGCTTTCCCGCTCGGCGGCTTCCGCGCGCAGCCGCTCGGTGATGTCGCTGACCAGGGTCAGGAGCTGATCGCGCCGGCTGGTGACGCGATGGATCGCGACCTCCACCTCGACCCGGCGCCCGGACTTGCTGATCAGCGCTGACGTGTAGCGCGCAGGCGCGGCGCCGCCGCCAAGCCTTCGTGCCAGGTTCGCGGCCAGGCGATCGCGGTCGTCCGCCGGCGCGAGGTCGATCAGCGAAGGCATCGCGGCCAGCTCCTCGCGCGAGTAGCCGGTCAGCGTCACGTAGGCGTCGTTGCCCGCGATGAAACGGCCTTTCTCGGTGATGACAAGACCCTCGCCGAGGTCGCTCAGGGTCGCGAGCAGCGAGCTCTGCCGCTCGACCTGGACTCCCAGGTCACGCTCCACCGACCGGCTGGTCAGCAAGGCGAGGATGCCGAGGCCCATCAGGATCAGGGTCCAGATCACCACCGCGCTCAGCGAGACCATGAGCTGGGTCACGGCGTAGGCCCAGAGCAGGCCGAGACCGACGATCGCAACCCCGAAGACATAGCCGAAGTGACGCGAGTGGAGGCCGACGTCAAACTGCAGGAAAACCGCCGCGAAGCTCACGGCAGCCAGGGGGGGCAGGTCGTCTCCGAGCCACCGGCCGGCGGTCGCGAGAACCAGGACGGCCAGGATGGCGGCCGACCCCATGATCGGCAGCTGGACCGCCAGCCGGTTCGACAGCGTCGCCACCCGCGCGGCCACCGCGACGCCGCCGAGGACGACGCCAACACCGATCAGAATCTCCTCCTGCCTGAGCACGTCGGCCGGCAGAGGCGCTTGCCACAGCCGGTAGGCGACGCCCGCGATGACGGCGCCCACGGCGAGGCCGTTGATCAGGGGAAGGTTCCACGAGCGGGAGGACAGCGGGGCGCCTGCTGCAGCCCATGCCGCCCCGAACAGTGGATCGGCCGCCGGGGACTCGCTCAGGTCTTTGGCCAAGTTCGAAGAACGATAACGTTCGGGACCCTGGTTCGCTGCCAACTCACGCGCCAGAGGGGCTGCGCCGGAGGGGCTGGTTTACTTTCCTGATTTGGTCTGGGGTCTCTGCGGGACCGTCCGCTTGAGCGGCGGCCGCCGCCCGGCGTGAAGTGGGTCCACCTTCTCGCCGCCGCCATCTTTCCCTGACCGGTTGGCTCGTCCGGCGGTGGCGTGGAGGGTCCGCAGCTTGGCCAGACGCTCCTTCTTCGCCGCGAGGGCGGTTTTGAGGGCGTCCGACAGCTGGGTGTCGTTCATGGGCACAACCCGGAGCCGGGCTTCCAGCTCCAGGACCTCAACTTCGGCCCTTGTCAGTTCGAGATCGATCGTCTTGGACAACTTGTATTCCTCATCTATACGCATCAAAGCTACTGAACCAGATAACTACCCCGCAAGGGTCGAAGTTATGCCGAGCCGGGTCAATTGACGCCGAATCAAGCCGTGGACGGGCAATCAATGGCCGGCGCGCAGGGCCACTAATCAAGAGAAATCGCGTCGCGCAGCTTGTCGAAGAACCCCTTGGCCACCTTTTCGGGCTTTCCGGTCAGCCCGCCGACCTTGCGCAGCAGTGCCTTCTGCTCGGGGTTCAGGTCCTTGGGCACGATGACCTGGACCACGACGTACTGGTCTCCGCGCCGGCCGCCGCGGACGTCTGGCATCCCCCGGCCCTGCAAGCGGAACGACTGGCCGTGCTGCGTCCCGGCGGGAATGGCGATCTCGACCGGCCCTTCCAGCGTCGGGACCTCGATTCGATCCCCCAGCGCAGCCTGCACCATGTTGACCCGCAGTTCGAACACCACGTCCTGATCGTGGCGCGCGAGCTGCGGGTGCGGCTTGACGCGGAGAACGACATAGAGATCGCCCGCCTGGCCGCCGCGCACCCCCGCCTCGCCTTCGCCGCTGATCCGGATCTGCGAGCCGGTGTCGACGCCGGCGGGGATCTTGACCACCAACCGCTTCGAGCGCTGGACCCTGCCCTGGCCCCGGCATTGCTGGCATGGGCTCCTGAGGATGCGGCCGGCGCCGCCACACGTCGGACAGGTCGCGGTGGTGACGACCTGGCCGAAGAATGATTGCGCCGCACGCCGGACCTGGCCCGAGCCGCCGCAGCCCGGGCACGTCTCCTGGCCTGTGCCGGGCTCGGACCCGCTGCCTGAGCAGCGGTCGCAGATGGCCAGGCGTGGCACCTCGAGCTGCTTCTCGACCCCGGTGAACGATTCCTCAAAAGTGATGGTCAGGTCGTAACGAAGGTCATCGCCGCGGTTCGAACGCTCGCGGCGGCCGCGCCCGCCGAAGCCGCCACCAAAGAAGGTGTCGAAGATGTCCGCGAAAGGCATA
>WNGJ01013258.1_pt1 | contig 16879 bp, 16 predicted proteins | sample 5400611 | NCBI WGS metagenome assembly WNGJ01 (sample SAMN13153375, study PRJNA577476) | soil metagenome | isolation source: 40 cm soil or saprolite under Garry oak tree replicate 1 | place: USA:California | collected 2016-06-15 | reverse complement strand
AGCGCAGCTCCTGCTTGATGCCGGCGATCGCCTGCAGGAGTGTGGGCCGCGGCGTCACGTAGTGCGAATTGGCGTAGACCTTGACGAATTTCAGTTCGTCGGTCTTTTGCCCGGTCAGCGGATCGAACTCCTCGATCGATTCGACCTCGTCGCCGAACAGGTTGACCCGCCACGCGCGGTCCTCGTAGTGCGCCGGAAAAATATCCACCGTGTCGCCGCGCACCCGAAACGTACCGCGCGCAAAGTCGGCGAGCGTGCGCTTGTATTGCAGCGCCACCAGGTCGGCGATCAACCGACGCTGGCCAATGCGCTCGCCCTGCCGGATCGCGAATGTCATTGCCGTATAGGTTTCCACCGAGCCGATGCCGTAGATGCACGACACCGAGGCGACGATGATCACGTCGTCGCGTTCAAGCAGCGCGCGCGTCGCCGAGTGGCGCATGCGGTCGATCTGTTCGTTGATCGAGGACTCCTTCTCGATATAGGTGTCGGTGCGCGGCACATAGGCTTCGGGCTGGTAGTAATCGTAATAGGAAACGAAATACTCGACCGCATTGTCCGGAAAGAAGCTCTTGAACTCGCCATAGAGCTGGGCCGCGAGCGTCTTGTTGGGGGCGAGGATGAGGGCGGGCCGCTGCGTCGCCTCGATCACCTGGGCCATGGTGAAGGTCTTGCCGGACCCGGTGACGCCGAGCAGCACTTGCATGCGGTCGCTGCGCTTGACGCCCTCCACCAGTTCGGCGATCGCTTGCGGCTGGTCGCCCTTCGGCGCGAAATCCGACTTGATGACGAAACGCTGGCCGCCCTCGGATTTCTCCGGCCGCGGCGGACGATGCGGCACCCAGGGCTGGTCGCGAAACTCAGGGCGCCCCTCGCGCAGCAGCTCTTCCAACGCCTGAGCGGTGGCCGCCACGGCCGATGCGTCCCCCTCGCCGGGCAGAGGGATCACGCGGGGAAGCCTCAGTGCGTCCTGGAGGGCCGGATTCTCGGCGGGTGCGCCGGTCGTGGCTTGCCGCGAGGAATTTTCGTCCTCGTCATCGACGAGCCCGAGCGCCCTGGCGAGATCGGGATCGATCTCGCCAGGTCCGATCGGCGTCTTGCGGCCTTGGAGGGGCGATTTCCCTACATAGCTGGCCTGGGGCCGTTCGCTGAGCCCATCAGGCGTGGACGCGCGCGCGCGATGGGCGGCAGCGAAATCGGCGCGGCGGTCGCGCGAATTATCCGGCGGCGGCTGCAGACGCGCCCCCTCCCTACCCTCCCCCGCTCGCGGGGACGGGTAGGGAGGGGGTAGACCGGTCTGCGATCCGACGCCGGCCTCGCCGCGGTTGATGGCCGGATTGAGGAGATCCGCCAGAGCGGGCGCGATCTCGGGCAATGCCTCACGCGCGGCCTTGGCGCGGGTCGGACGCGCAGGGTCCTTGGTCTTCTTGGGCGGCTTGTTGCGCCGGTCGGGAGGATTCGCCATCCGGGCAATATGGGCTGTGAAAGGCGTCGAGGAAAGGGCGGCCTAAGGCGCGGTCACGCGTGAAAAATTGCTGCCAGTCCTTTACCGAATCGGCCTTGTATCGTAAGGGTATTACTCCCTATGACTCGCAACTTAACCGCCGTTCGCTGCGTTGCTTTTGATGAGCTTGCCCGATGGGTGTGGTGCAGTCATCAGGCTCTACTCATCCATCGAGTGACTTGGCATGATTGAATAATGACTACGATCACGCTCCAGAAAGCCCAACAAGACTTGGCCATTCTCGTTAAGCGTGCGCTTGCCGGCGAGGAGATCGTCATCGAGACGGATGACAGACAGGTACGCCTCTCGCCGGTGCCGGCGCCACCCGCGTTCGACCCGGAGACCGCGCGGCGTCGCGGCTACGGGGTCTTGAAAGGCAAGCTTGTGGTCGGACCTGAGTTCTTCGAGCCGCTGTCTGATGAGGAGTGTGGCTTCGGCGGCGACGAGAATGCCAGTCCGTGAGGGTGCTCCTCGACACGAGTACACTGCTCTGGTGGTTCGCTGGCGACGCGAAGCTTTCGACAACGGCACGGAACCTGTTGTCCCTCAACGAAACCATCGCTCTCGTTAGCGCGGCGTCGGCCTGGGAGATTTGCTCGAAGGTCCGGATTGGTAAGCTTCCAACGGCGCACGACCTTTGCGAGAATTTTCTCGACGTTATCGCCGGGCATCAATTTGAGCCACTGGTGATCACGGTTGAGCACGGCCGCCTTGCCGGCAGGATGGCGGGCACACACAAAGATCCTTTCGACCGCATACTTGCGGCGCAGGCGCTCGTCGAGGACGTACCACTCGTAACCAATGATTCGGCATTTGCGGCGTTTGGTGTCAAGGTCGTGTGGTAGGAGCTACCGCTCAGCCGTGCCCTGGCGCGCAGGGTCCCTGGCCTTCTTGGGCGGCTTGTTGCGCCGGTCGGGAGGATTCGCCATTGTGACAATATGGTTCCGGAACCGTGACGAGGAAAGGGTGGCTCGACACGGTTCCGTTTTCACAGCTTCGGATCAAAATCCCTTCACCACCTCATGAACATGCTCCACCTCCGGCGGCGAAGCGAAACAGTGGCCGACCAGCTTGCGCCATTCGGCAAAATCCGGCGAGCCGCGGAAATCGACGGTGTGGTTCTCCACCGTCTCCCATTTGACAAGCAGCCGGTAGCGCGCCGGCATCTCGATCGAGCGCTGCAACGCCAGACCGGTACAGCCCTTGGCGCGCCGGAATATCGGCGCGGCCTTCGCGACACCCGATTCGAACTCCGCTTCCATGCCGGGCTTCACGTCGATCTGGGCGATCTCAAGAATCATAGGCTTTCCTTAATCTGGTTTGATATTCGCGAACTTGATCACCTTGCCCCACTTCTCGGTTTCATCAGCCATGAGCTTGCCGAAGCCGCCGGGCGAGCCCGGAAGCACTGTGCCGCCAAGCTCGGCAAGCTGCGCCTTCATCTTGGAATCAGCGAGACCTGCGTTGATCTCCTTGTTGAGTCTTTCGATGATCTCGGCGGACGTTGTCCGGGGCGCACCAAGGCCGAAGATCGAACTGGCTTCGTAGCCCGGGACAAATTCACCCATGGTCGGGACGTTCGGCAGCCCCTCCCAGCGTGTTGCCGTCGTCACTGCCAGCGGACGCAACCTGCCGGCCCTGATCTGCTCGATGGTCAGCGCGGTGGTGCCGAACAGGACTTGGACCTGCCCTCCAAGCAAGTCGGCCATCACGGGTCCGCCGCCGCGATACGGCACGTGAACCATATCGATTGCGGCTGCCATCTTGAACAGCTCTCCCGCGACATGGAGACCGGTCCCGGTGCCGGGGGAGGCCATGTTGATTCTGCCGGGGTTGGCCTTGGCGTATGTGATGAGCTCGGGAACCGTTTTGGCCGGAACTGATGGATGCGCCACCAGGACGTAGGGGAGGCGCAGGATGCCGGCAATCGGCGCGATGTCACGGAGAAATACAAAATTGAGCTTGTCATAAAGCGTCGCGTTGATCGCAGCCGTTGTGTCGACGAGGAGGAGCGTATAGCCGTCCGGCGGCGCGCGCACGACCGCTTCCGTGCCAATATTGTTGCTGCCGCCCGGACGGTTTTCCACAACGAACTGGCCCAGCCGCTCCGAGAGCCACGACGCCATGAACCGTGCGACGATATCGTTTGCGCCGCCTGGAGCAGCAGCGACGATGATGCGCACCGGCCGCGTCGGATAAGCCTGGGCCCAAGCCAGGCGCGACACTGCCGGCAGTGCGGCAGCGCCGGCGGCGAGATGCAGAAATTGTCGGCGGGGAAGTTTCATGGTGTGCCTCCCATGGCGCGCGTCATTGAAAGACGAAAGCATGCCAAAGCGCGTTCTGATCGTATTGGCGCGCCCTGTTGAGGAGATGCGCGAGTGCAGGCCCTATTCCTCCGGCTCAGTCGTGAACATGAGCGGATAGCCCTTGCTGCGGCCGGCTTCCGTCGCGCGCGTGGCTTTGGTCTCAGCAACGTCTTTCGTGTAGACCGCAACAACGCAGACGCCGCGCCGATGGGCCGTCATCATCACCCGATAGGCTTGATCGCCACTCATGCGGAATTCAGCCTTGAGCACCGTGACGACGAACTCCCGTGGTGTGTAGTCGTCGTTCACAAGGATGACCTTGTGAAGGCCGGGTCGCTGCGTCTTTGGCAGGACTTTGATGCGTGGCTTGGTGACGATCTCAGCCATCGGATTATCCCGGTGCGGTTGACGATTTCCTGCAAGGCCCAGAATATTATCAGCTTGGTAGCCCGGATGGAGCGCAGCGTAGTCCGGGATAGGCTGACCCCGGATTACGCTGCGCTCCATCCGGGCTACGGGCTACGGTTTTAGGAACCGCCCCGACTTTTGCCCCCGTTACACGATTTCCTACAAGGCGCAGAATATATCTGAAAATCGGCCAAGCGATGTCGTGTTCACGGGCACCTTAAAGCACGCGGGGAAAGGGCACAATGTATGCATAGGATCAAAAGGCGCGGCCAGAATCGAGGCAGTGTCATGCAGCCGACCGTCGTTCGAGCCTTTCTCGCAGTCATCTGGGCGCTATTGATCGCCGCGAATGCTTTTGCCCGTGACGGCGGCCAGTGGGAGGGACAGGATCCCAAGATCAAAGAGTGGTTCGAACATCTCAGGCAACCTGATCATCCGCGGGTATCCTGCTGCGGCGAAGCCGACGCCTATGAGGCCGATAATTTCGAGGCGGAGGGCGATCACTACGTGGCCATCATCACCGGACATCGCGCCGTCACCGCCATCCCCCTCGGGAGCCGCATCCCGGTTCCCAGACAAAAAATGAAATATGACGCCGGCAACCCGACCGGACACGGCATCATCTTCATCGACACGCAGCGGCGGGTGCTCTGCTACGTCACGCCGGCTGCGGGCTAAGGCCCCGTCCGGGATTAAATGCTTCAAGGCGTGTCATCGCCCGCGTTTCGCGGGGCATGACACCGAGTCGTTCACTTATTGCTGGACAGGCCCTTAGCGGCGTGAGGGCGCGCCATGCTCAAGAAGTGTTCAAAGAAATGCTCGGGCAAATTGCACCTGCCCAGTTCCTGGTCACCTCGCTGATCGAACAGCGCATCGACGTGCGCAATGGGAACACGGCGAAACCCGGTTCGCGCTCGCGGGGTTATTCCCACAACGAGCAGGGCTGGAGGTACAACGAAGGGAGCCAGATGATGAGTAAAATTCTGGTCCTTGCTGCGAGCGTCGCTGTTGCGTTTGTTTCGGTTGCGACGACAACGGGCGCCGATGCGCGACACGCAAGGCACACAAGGCACCATGCCTCGCGAGGGTTCCACGCGTACTACGGATACGCTCCAAGGTACCATGCCCCGCGAAGATTCTATCAGAGCCCCATGTATGCTCCGAACGCCCCGCCGCCGCGCTCCTACAACAACCCGGGCATTCCGGACTTTCAGCTCGGATCGCGGGGCTGATGTCTTAAGGCCACTCGATCGCTTCAGCCAATCTCAAAAGGATCGCAGCATCGTGATGTAGGGCGACCCTTGTGGTCGCCCTACTGGCGGACGGGCGACCACAAGGGTCGCCCCTACAGCGGGTAATGCTGGAGGACGCCGCTTGTGGGCGCCCCTCCTACGTATGACTCTGGTCGACTTGGAAGTGCGCGCGGTCTCACCGATACCGGCGGCGCTGTCGTCTGGCGCCGGCCGGGCCGGTCGCATAGGATCGCACATCGGCAATAAAATCGAATTCGTCGGAGGCACCGATGCGCTTACCAATCCTGACCATGCTGGTTCTCGCTGTGGCGTTATTTGGCGAAACAGCCGCGTCTGCCCAATCGGCACGCTCGTACCCATGGTGCGCCATATATTTCGTAATAGACGCAAACGGAACGCCGTCATGCTCCTTCGACACCCGTGAGCAGTGCATGGAGACCATCTCGGGAATCGGCGGCTTCTGCGTCCAGAACCAGTATTATCACGGAGTGGCCGTCCGGCCGGCCCGCCGCGCGCGCGTTGCCAACGTGCATAAGCGCGCGAGCACCCGTTCGCATATCCCCACTCAGCGATGACATCTCAGCGACCTCGCATCATTGCAAGCTAACGCCGCGTCTCGATGTCATTCCCAGATGAAGGGCGAGGGGCGCCTTTAGATTTAGTTCGAAGGAGACCTTGGCGTTTGCGGCGTGGGCATGCCGCTGACTTTACGGGGCGGCGCCGCGGCTACCTGCGGGTTTTGCCGCGAAACCTGGTCAAGCAAGTCACGGGCCATGGCCAGATGCACAAAGACCTTCCGCAAAGCGCCCGACGCGAAGTCCCGCTAGCTTGCCGAGGGCATCGTTCGCTTGGGAGTGATGTCGAGTCATATGCCGCGCAAAATCCCGCACCAGATCGCTGCGGGTTTTCTGTTCGGCAAGTCGCGCCAGCTCGATCTCAGCAGCACCGCCGCGAGTTGCCTGAATGACAAACACCTGGTCCGGCACATTTGCCTGGTGCGGCGCCGGCACGCCACGGGCTTGCTCTTTGGTTTGAGGCCCGGCCAAACCGTGGTTGCCGATCGGAGGAATTGCGCTATGTGGCTTCTGCTTCGATTGGGCTAACGCCGGGGTCAGGACCAGCAGCATCATCGCTGACGACGCGAACAGAGGGCGCATGGTGGTCTCCTTTGGTGTTCCTACCGCCGGACCGCGGGCGTCTCGCCCGCTCTTACCTCCCGCGGTTGCGGGGGACGTAAGGTGGGGCGGGCGAGACGCCCGCGCTCCCAGAAGGTCTCTCAAAGCGTAAGCATGTAAGCGACGAGAGCTTCCTTTTCCTGCTGGTTCAGCTTGAGGCTGAGAACCAGGTTGAAGAATTCGACGGTGTCGGCGAGGGTCAACAAACGCCCGTCATGCAAGTACGGCGGCGAGTCCTTGATGCCGCGCAAGGTGAACGTCTTGATCGGCCCATCGGGCAACATGACCAGCCCATTCACGGTTTGCCCGATCTGGTAGAAGCGCTCGAGCTTCAGGTCATGCATCTCGTTATCCATGAATGACCGCTGCGGAATGTGACACTCCGCGCAGCGCGCTCGGCCGAGAAAAAGTCTTTCACCGGCGAGTTCGCGCTCTGAGGCTTTCGCGGGATCGAGACGCCCGAGGGGATCGAGCTTCGGCGCCGGGGGAAAATCGATGATATTCTGCATCTGCCCCATCATCGCCACCTGATCGGTCCGATCGGGCAGATTGGCGCCCTTGCGCTGGGCGCTGGTGTGATCGCCATTGAAATAGGCGGTGCGCTGCTCGAACTGGGTGAAATCCTCGACCGAGCGCAAGGATCGTTTCGAGCCGTGAATTCGCTGGTTGAACAGTCCCCTCAGGCTTACGGAATCGATGCGAAACCGCGCGGCCTGCGGCCGGATGTCGGGCGTCAGATGAAACGCCGCATTGGTGTGAAAATTGGCGTGGCAGTCGAGACACGTCACGCCGAGGCTCTGGTCCGCCGATTTGCGGTCCTCGGTCTGATTGAATTCCTCCTGGGGGAACGGCGTCAGCAGCAGGCGCATGCCTTCGAGCTGCACCGGCGTGAGGATGCCCACCATCAATGCATAGTAATTCTTGATGGTGAGCAAGCTTCCCTGGGATACGTCGCCCAATTCGGGATGGGTGGTGAGATAGATGGGCGGTGGGAACTCCGGGGTCAGATGGTCGGGCAAATCGAAATCGACATCGAAGCGCCGCAGACTCCGCGCCTCGCGATCCTGAATCGTATCGATCTGGTTGTTGGGAAAGACCTGCCCGCCAGTGGCCTGCTTGACGTGGGGCAGCGGCATGAATCCCGCCGGCAGCAGGTCGCCTTCGGCGATGGCGTCGGGAGTCATTTGCGCCAGCATGTCCCAGGTCATGCCCTGGGGAAGCTTGACACGCACCCCGCCCTGAACGGCTTTTCGTTTGCCGGACATGAACGCGTCAGGCATCGGCCGGTTGGAGAGGTCGTAGCGCGCCGCCAACAGTTCCGCCTGGCGTCGCATGACCGCCGGCTTCGCCGCCTCGTCGAGAGCACGCACAACGGAGAACGGCTGCGTCGGCAGCGGCCGATAGCTGGCATCAGGCGGTAGCGAGTCCGAAAAAGCTGCCCACGAGAGGGCGAGAATACTGCCGGCGAAAACCGTTCCTATGATGAAGCGAGGCATTGTCTCTCCGACCCGCGCGAACTGGATGTACGTCGACGGGCTTTGCTGCACAAACAACAGCGTGCGTCTCCTTCAGTTCCCGTATCGGATGCCTGACGCCATTGTATTGGCGCTCGGGTATTCGATCGGCGTCATGCCCGCGCTTGTCGCGGGCATCCACGCCTTTCGTGCGGGCTTTCAGCGAGGAAGCCGTGGATGGCCGGGACAAGCCCGGCCATGACTCCGGATAAATTGATTCGACAAGAGGAAAACGCGCGCGAGAATCGTTACACTCGGCCTCCGACTTCATCGATGTGCCGGAGCAAGTCCGCCGGATCCTCGTAGACCCGGTAGGCACCGCTGCGCTCCAGTTCGTCGCGGCCGTACCCTCCGGAGAGGAGCCCGACGCCGAGCGCGCCCGCCCGGCGGGCGGCCAGCATGTCCCAGATGCTGTCGCCGACGACGCATGCGGTCTTGATGTCCACTTTCAGCGCCTCGGCTGCCGCGAGGAAAAGATCGGGGTCGGGCTTGGCGTGTTTGACCATATCTCGGGTAATGACCGGGATGCGTGCGAGATCGACCTCAAGGCTCTTCAACACGCGCCCCGCGGTTTCCATGCGGCCGCTGGTCGCGATTGCCCAGGGGATCCCGGCTCGCGTGAGATAGCTGACGAGTTCGCGCGCACCCGGCAGCGGCCGCACCCGGCAGAACCGCTCGTTAAAGGCTTCGGCATGAAGGCGACGCAGCCGCTCGATCCGCGCCTGGTCGATATCAAGCCCTGTTTCGCGCAGCAGCATGTTGGAAAACAAGCCGCCGCTCATGCCGATCTTGCGATGAATGCGCCAGACCGAGAGTTCGATGCCCTCTTGATCGAGGGCTTCGCGCCACGCCAGCACGTGTTGATAGACGCTGTCGACCAGCGTTCCATCCAAGTCAAACAGAAACGATGTTTGATGCCGGGTCGCCATGACTCTCTCCCTATCAAGCTTTAGTGCCCGCGTTACCGATCGATCGCACGCCGCCCGTGTCGATATCGTGAAAGGTGGGGAAGGGGCTGGAAGTTCCGCTAACGTTTGAGAAATTGAAGGCATTGGGGATCGGAGCACAGTGATGTAGGGGCGACCCTTGTGGTCGCCCTGTTGGCGGACGCGGAACGCAAACCGGGCGACCACAAGGGTCGCCCCTACAGCAGGCAATTGCGGAGGACGCCGCTTGTGGGCACAGCGGGATTGCGGTGCTATTCTGGTCGAATTCGAAAGCGGGGCCGCCGCTGACGGCCGCCAAGCGCCCCTACCGGGAGGAGACTTCCATGAAGGAGCTGATCAGGCAGTACCTCGACGATGGCATGTCGCGCCGGCAACTGATGACCGGGCTCAGTGCGCTCGGCATGAGCACGGTCGCGGCCAATGCGTTGGCGCAGTCGCTCAGCCCCACCTCGGCTGCGCCGGGAGGTGCGATGCGGGAAGTCCAGGGCACCGGCGGCGCGCTCTTCGTCGCCCAGCTCAAGGCGGCGGGCGTGAAATTCGTATTCTTCAACCCGTCGACCGGCGACTATCCGATTTTCGACGCGCTGGTCGATGAGCCGAGCATCCAGGTCATCAAGGGCATTCACGAAGGCGCCGTGGTCGCCATGGCGGACGGCTATGCGCGTGCGACCGGCAAGCCGGGCGTGGTGATCGTTGCCAATGTGGGTCTGCCCAACGCCATGACCCAGATGATCAACAGCTGGAAGGATCAAATTCCGTTGCTGGTCGCGGTCGCCTCCGCTGACCAGGAGACCATGGGGCGCGATCAGCTCCAGGAAGCCGAGTTCCACGAGGTGATGACCCATCCGATCACCAAGTGGACCTGGATGGCCAAGACCACCGCCGGCATTCCGGAGACCCTGCGGCGCGGCTTCAAGTTTGCCTCGACGCCGCCGTGCGGGCCGGTGTTCCTCGCCCTTCCGAACAACACGCTGCGCGACGAAGCCAAGGCGGCGATCTGGGACCAGGCCAAGTTCGACGTGCCGATGCGCATTCGCCCCGACAAGGATGACGTCGAGAAGGCTGCTCGCCTCCTGATCGAGGCGAAGAATCCATTGATGAGCATCGGCGACGAGGTCACCTGGTGCCACGGCGAGAAGGAAGCCCTGGAGCTCGCCGAGCTGCTGGGCCTGCCGGTCGCCACCCAGGGGGGCGCGTCCGCGCTCGGCTTCTGGTCGAAGCCATTCCCGACCCGGCATCCGCTGTACATCGGAGGGCAATTGCGCGAGATGCGCTTCCCCGGCAAGCTCGACGTGCTCATCAATCTCGGCAACCGCTTCGGCGACCGCGCGGCGCCGGGCACGACCCTGATCTCGATCCGGCACGATCCGACCAGCCTTGCGCGCCTGACGCCGGTCGACCTCGCCATCGTGGCGGATATCCGCCTCGCTGCCGCCGACCTCGTCGCGGCGATCAAGAGCCTCGCGACACCGGCGCGGCTCAAGGAGATCGCCGCGGAGCGCACCGCGAGGGTGCGCGCCTATTCCGGCGAGATGGCGGAATTCCGCATGAAGATCGCTCGCGAAAATGCCGACCGCTCGCCGATTACCCTGTCGCGCATCGGGCTTGAGCTCGAAGCCGCGCTTGCGCCCGACACCTGCTACGTGTGCGATGTCGATTCCGGCAAGGCCATGGACCCGCTGATGTCGTTCGGCGGCGCCGACAAGAAGTACTTCTCCACCGGCCCCAACATTCTGGGGTGGGGCATGGCGGGGGCATTCGGCGTCAAGGTGGCGCGGCCCGACCAGCCGGTGGTGTCCGTGGTCGGCGACGGCAGCTTCTGCTTCTCAGGCCCGCAGCCGCTGTGGACCCAGGCGCGCTACCGGGCGCCGGTGATGAACATCGTGCTCAACAACAGAAGCTACAACAACGAGCGCAACCGCATCTGGGGTTTCGGCGGCCGCCAGTTCAAGACCGGGCGCGACATGACCTGCTACATCGGCAGCCCGGACGTGGACTACGTCAAGGCAGCCGGCGCCTTCGGGGTGGAGGGCGAAGTCGTCACCGAGCCCGGCGAGGTCAGGCCCGCGATCCTGCGTGCCCAGCGCGTCATCGCCGATGGCCGGCCCTATCTCCTCGACATCCACACCCAGCGCGACGGCATCGGGGCCGCCAGCACCTGGCATCCGGCCTACTCAGTCGCGGATCAGCGGGCGAGGAGAGTGTGATGAGACAGCTTATCCCGGCGCTCTGCACCGCGGCGCTCGCAATCGCAATCGCCACACCGGCCCGCGCCCAGGGCGCGCTCCCGGCCGGCGAAGGCCGCGACCTCCTGGCGACGGCGTGCTCGCAATGCCATGCGCTCAACGTGATCAGGTCGATGCGGGAGGGCGCAGAGGGCTGGAAGCGTCACGTCTACAACATGGTGACGCGCGGCGCCCAATTGAACGCGCGCGAGGCCGATCTGGTGATCGCCTATCTCGCCGCCAATTTCGGTCCCACGACGCCCGCCGCATCAGCCGTCCAGGTGGCGCTGCCCGGCGGGCCCGGCAAGGACCTGGTCGAAGCGCGCTGCGCCGCCTGCCACGATCTCGAACGGGTGGCGTCAGCCAAGCGGCACAAATCCGAATGGCTCACCCTGGTCGCCAACATGGTCGACCGCGGCGCCGTGGCGACGCCGGACGAGGCGCAGGCGATCACATCCTATCTGGCGTCCCATTTCGGTGGTGAGTGAATTCGGCGTTCAATCGCCAAGCGAAAGCGCAACGCGAAAACCCGACGGCGAGGCAGCCTCAAACTCCCTGCTGGCAGGGAGTCTGGCAGGGAGTTTTTCCGGATCGCGCGTCACGGGGACGGTTCCCGCGATTCAGAGGCTTGGCGCGAATTTGCTTCGCCCCGGGGAAGGGTCCGCTGCGCGCCTTGAGTGAGACATGAGAATGAGCGCGGTTCATATTGAGCCGCCTGCCATCTCTCCCCTGTGGTGGCCGGGGTCGTTCCGGCCGTGCTCTCACGCTCAGATCGCTGTCCGCTTCCTTCCAGTCAATCTTCCTTGACGGGGCGAGTTTTCGTGGCAGGATAACTAAAGTGCCGGAGCTGAAGTCCTCCGGCTGTCCCCGCAAGTGCGCTGCGCCTGCGGTTTTTTTGCGCCTGCGATCTCCTTCTCGCAAGCTGGCTTCAAGGAGACGAAGCCATGAGCGACCGTCGCACAAAAGACCCCGATGCAGACGAACCGAGCCCCTACGCTGTCGGACACTGCAAGCCTCCGTAGCTGTCCCTCCGCGTGGATGAAACCGCCGGCCTCCGCAACGAGAGCGAAGGTCTGAAGCTGGTAGAAATTCACGACTTCACCGCTTATGCAAATTGGGCATGAGTTGTTGAACTTTAATTGCATTGGACACAGGGTCAAGGCGCGGCACTGTGTTCGCGCAACGAGGGAGCAATTGCCTGCCCTCCGCAAACCGCGTTGCTGTCATGCCGAATTGAGCAAGCTCATTGAACCATCGCACGCGAACCCATTGGGGAGACCTAAAATGAAAAAGCAATCGAGACGAACCTTACTTGCCGCCGGCCTGATCACCGTGGCGCTTGCCGGCCGTGCGGTCGCGCAGGAAGACCAGAAGCTCGGCAATGTGAGCTTCCCGACCTCATGCGATCCGAGTGTGCAGACCGAGTTCGACCGCGGCGTCGCCATGCTGCACTCGTACTGGTTCCTGTACGCCCGCCGCACGTTCGAAGGGATTCTCCAGAAGGATCCCGCCTGCGCGATGGCGCATTGGGGCGTGGCAATGGACTACCTCGGCAACACCCTGGCGGTCGCGCCGACACGTGCCGATGCGCAGGCGGCCTGGGACGCACTCGAAAAGGCGCGGGCGGCCGGAGCGAAGACGCCGCGCGAGCGCGACTGGATCGAGGCGCTGAGCGCTTATTTCCGCGACCACGACAAGGTCGCGGTGGACGCCCGTGTGGTGGCGTGGAATGCCGCGATGGCGCAGATGGCGCAGCGCTATCCCGACGACTACGAGGTGCAGGCCTACTATGCGCTGACGCTGCAAGCCTCGGCGCAGAAAAGCGACCTCACCTATGCCAACCAGCTCAAATCCGCAGCGATTCTGGAGAAACTTTTCGACCAGAACCCGCAGCATCCGGGCGTGACGCATTACCTCATTCACACCTTCGACTTTGCGCCGCTTGCCGACCGGGGAGTTGCGCCGGCGCGGCGCTATGCGGGCATCGCGCCGGCGGTGCCGCACGCCCGGCATATGCCGTCGCACATCTACTCCATGGTCGGACTGTGGGAAGACTCCATCGCCGCGAACGCATCGGCGCTTGAGCTCCAGCCCGACTACTACCATGCGTCAGATTTTACGGTCTATGCGCATCTGCAGCTCGCGCAGGATGCCAAAGCCGCAGCGATGACCCAGAAGTCGCTCGCCACCGCCGACCGCGGCGACCGTCCGATCAATTTTGGCAACTTCACCGCCAAAGTCGCCATGCCGGCGCGCTACGTCCTGGAACGGGCGGACTGGGCCGGCGCTGCAGCCCTGCCGATGATTCCCACCCAATATCCCATGGCGGATTCGCTGACCCGCTTCACCCGCGGTCTCGGCATGGCGCGCACCGGCAGTCTCGCCGGCGCCAAGGACGAGATCGAGGCGATGAAGGCATTGCGCACGACTCTGCAACGCGCCGATCAGTCCTATTGGGCCGACCGCACCGAAGAGCAAATGCTCGCCGTTTCCGCATGGGTGGCGCTGAAGGAAGGCGCGCGCGACCAGGCCGTGCGATTCATGCGGGCAGCCGCCGACGGCGAAGACGGCAGCCTCAAGCACATCGCGATGGAGAATCGCCTCTATCCGTTCCGCGAACTGCTGGCGGACCTGCTGCTTGAGACGGGTCAGCCCGCAGCTGCCCTGCAGGAATACGAGACCGCGCTCAAGCAGACCCCTAATCGGTTCCGCGCGTATTGGGGCGCCGCCCGCGCGGCCGACGGCGCAGGCAACCGCCAGAAGGCATCCGAGTATTTCGGCAAGCTGGTGGACCTCGCGAAGAACGCCGATACTGAGAGACAGGAAATCCGCGAGGCTAGGGCATTCCTGGCGCGGAAGTGATAATATAGCCAGTGTACGAAAGAGATTCCTCGGCTGTCGGGCGCCACGCCCGGCAGCCGTGCACCTGAGAGGTAACGATGATCCGCGCGATCGCATTGGCTATAATTCTTGGCGCGCTGGTCGCCGGTGCGGCTGCCTACACGATCGGCCCACCGGGGTGGCAGGATACGATTGCACAGTGGTTCGGGAAGCCTGACCGCCGGGCCGAGACCGCAATCGCGCTCGAGGAATTGCCGATCTGCACCACCATGGCGTCAGTTGCTGCGGATGCTTCGGATGCCGACTGGGCGCGGCTCGAGCCTGATTTCAAGGCGGGCAAGAAGGCACTGGGAGCGCAGGATTGGAGCGGTGCGATCGCAGCGTTCAAACTCGCCGCGCTACGCGACCCGTTCAATGCCGATATCCAGAACTACATCGGCTATGCGTATCGGCGATTGCGTCAGTTGGAGCCGGCCATGGGCCACTATCAGCAGGCGCTTGCCCTCAATCCCCGCCACCGCGGCGCCCGCGAGCATCTTGGCGAGGCTTATCTGGTGCTCGGCGAGCCCGCCAGGGCCGAGCAAATGCTCATGGAACTGGAAAACCTCTGCCTCATTCCCTGCGAGGAATATGACGACCTCAAGCAGGCCATTGCGGTGTACAAGAGGCTCGCCGCGCGCTGAGACTCAAATCGGCGCAAGATCGGATTCTCGATTGATTGCGATCATACGTCAATCCGCCTTGATGCCGGCGAACTTTACCACCTTGGCCCATTTCTCGGATTCGGCTGCAACGTAGGCACCAAACTCCGCCGCGGTGACGATCATCGGGACTGTCCCAACCTCCGCGAGTCGCGCCCGAATCACCGGGTCAGCGAGGCCCGCATTAACCTCCTGGTTGATCCGAGCGATGATTTCCGGCGGCGTGCCCCTTGGCACTCCGATACCCGCCCATGTTCTTGCCTCGTATAACGGTCTCGGCGATGCTCGGCACCTCCGGCAACATGTCGAATCGGTTGGTGCCCGCTACGCCGAGGGGCCGCAGCGCGCCGGTGCGGATGTGCGGCAGGGATGTCACCATCACATCGAAGCCAACCTGCACTTGTCCGCCGACCAGATCGATTATCATGGGAGCGCCCCCACGATAGGGGATGTGCACCATGTCGACGCCGGTCATCATTTTGAACAGCTCGCCTGCTAAGTGAGACGCCGTGCCGGTTCCAAACGACGCCAAGCTTATTTTGCCAGGGTTTGCCTTGGCGCGGGCGATGAGCTCGGCAACGGTCCTGAACCCGGTTGACGGGTGCGCGACCATTACCATGGGATAATCGATAAGCCCGGAAACCGGCGCGATATCCCGCAGCACGTTGAATGGCAGGCTTTGAAACAAACTCAGGTTGACTATGGCGGAAGCTCCGAGAAACAGCAGCGTGTACCCGTCGGGCGGCGAATTGACCACCGCTTGGACCGCCACAATATCAGCACCACCTCCCGGAGGAAATCCGACGATCCAGTGCACCGGCCGCGACGGATAGGATTGCGCCCGTGCCTTGCGCGAGAATGCGAGCAACACGCCCGCGTTCGCTGCGAGATGTAGAAATTGTCGGCGTGGAAGTCTCATTTCTTCCCTCCGAATTGAATTGGCGCTGGCCCGCCGCACCATTGTGCGGCCACACAGCGCTCGCAATGCCACATTCAGCGAAACCGCTATTCAATCACCCTGTCGGCAAAAGGTTACCATAGTTTTCGAGGCAAGGAGAGTGATCTAGCGCACACGCGCGGGCGGGATGCCCCGCGGTCCGGTTATGGATGCCCCGGCTCGACTCTGCATCTTCTTCCCCATACAACTGGGCATGGTGTACTCAGCCCCGAGAAGGCATATGACTTCACATCGAAAGCAGCCATTCACTCATTGGACTCATGGGATACTGCACGTCGGCCTGATCCTCTTGTTGGCATTGGCCACGGGCCGGGCCATGGCCGAGCCCGTATTCTCGTTCGGAGCGACGCCCGGCAAGCTGCCCAAGACCGTGGCGCCGACCCACTACGCGCTCGATCTCACCCCTGATCTCGACAAGCTCACTTTCTCCGGGTCCGAAGTGGTCGACATCGAGGTGGCGGAGCCGACCGCACGGCTGGTGCTCAACGCGGTCGACATGACGATCGAGGCGGCGGCCGTTGATGGCGAGGCCGCATCGGAGATCGCCTCCGATGCCGCAGCCCAGACCGTGACCTTCGCCTTCCCGCACCCGATCGCGGCCGGTCGTCACCAGTTGCGCATCTCGTTCACCGGCCGCATCAACCGCTTCGGCCGCGGCCTGTTCATAGTCGACTATCCGACCGCAGAGGGTCGCAAGCGGATGATCTCGTCGCACCTTGAGCCCGCCGACGCGCGCCGCATCTTCCCAAGCTGGGACGAACCCGCCTTCAAGGCGTCAATCGCGCTCACCGTCACGGTGCAGCAGGCGTTCCTCGCGGTCTCCAACATGCCGGTGGCCCAGGAGGAGCCGACTGGCGACGGCAAGAAGCGCGTCGCATTCCAGCCGACGCCGCGCATGTCGAGCTATCTGTTCGTGCTCGCAGCGGGCGAGCTGGAGCGCGCCACTGCCGATGCCGGCGGCGTCACCATCGGCGTGGTGGCGGTGCAAGGCAAGAGCCGGCATGGACGCTACGCGCTCGACACTGCGGTCGGTCTGTTGCGCTACTT
>WNGJ01013313.1_pt1 | contig 16882 bp, 18 predicted proteins | sample 5400611 | NCBI WGS metagenome assembly WNGJ01 (sample SAMN13153375, study PRJNA577476) | soil metagenome | isolation source: 40 cm soil or saprolite under Garry oak tree replicate 1 | place: USA:California | collected 2016-06-15 | reverse complement strand
CGACGAGCTGATCCAGAAGGGCGACGATGCGCGGCACAACCTCACCGAAGCGAACCTGCGACTCGTCGTGTCGATCGCGAAGAAGTACATCGGTCGCGGCATGTCGTTCCTCGACCTCATCCAGGAAGGGAACATCGGGCTCATCCGCGCCGTCGAGAAGCTCGACTACCGGAAGGGCTACAAGTTCTCGACCTACGCGACGTGGTGGATCCGTCAGGCCATCACGCGCGCCATCGCGGACCAGGCGCGGACGATCCGCATCCCGGTCCACATGGTGGAGACGATCAACAAGCTCATCCGCGTGTCGCGCGGCCTGCTCCAGGAGCTCGGCCGCGAGCCGACGGCGGAAGAGATCGCCGAGCGGATGCTCATCACGCCCGACAAGGTGCGCGAGATCGTGAAGGTCTCGCAGGAGCCGGTCTCGCTCGAGACGCCGATCGGCGAAGAGGAGGACAGTCACCTCGGTGACTTCATCCCCGACAACCAGGCGCTCGCGCCATCGGACGCGGCGTCGCACAAGCTACTCAAGGAGCAGGTGGAGAGCGTCCTCGAAGGACTCACCGGTCGTGAGCGTCGCGTGCTGCAGCTGCGATTCGGCCTCGAGGACGGACGGACGCGCACGCTCGAAGAGGTGGGCCGCGAGTTCAACGTCACGCGCGAGCGGATCCGCCAGATCGAGGCGAAGGCGCTGCGCAAGCTGCGTCACCCGAGCCGGAGCCGCAAGCTGAAGGACTACCTGGAATAGAAGGACGCGGGGTCGATCAGGGCGAGCTCGAAAGACTGAGCTCGGCCCTGCGCCTCGCGGAGTCCGCGCTCGAGGAGGCCCTCGAGGCAGCGGAGAATCTCGGTAACTTCGATCGCCGCTTCGACGTACCGCGCGCGATCGGCGGCGCGCAGCGCCTGGTGCAGAACGCGAACGAAGCAGTGGACGCGGCGCGCAAGACATGAACGAGATCCCCGCGGCGGTCGGAACGGGCGTCAGCCGAGACCGCGATCGGATGTGGGGCCTGATCGGCGGCGTGCTCGGAGTCGGCGTCGGTCTTGGCTCGGCCGCCATCGCGGTGTTCGTCGAAGGCGCGGATCCGTTGTCGTCGACCTCGCCGTACCCCGCGTTCTTCGCGAAGCGGCAGCTCCTCGTCTACGACGTGTTCCTCGCGGGAGTGATTTTGTCGTCGGGGTCGCGTTCGCCATCACCGGGATCGTGCTCACCCGACGCGGCAAATATCCCCGCACGGACGCGCTCGGCACGCTGCTGGTGAGCGCGATCCTCACCGCCCTTGGCGCCGCGCTCCTCTTCACGCGCCTCATCGCCGTCACCCGCGGCAGCTAAGACGCGGGCCTCGGTTAACTTGCGGGCGCCGCCCACAGCGTCGCTGCGACAGCCGCGGCGCGATTCGGCACGTCGAGCCGGCGAAGGACGTGGGTCACGTGTTTCTGCGCTGTCGCCGTGGCGATCCCGAGCGTGGTGGCGATCTCCTTGTCCGAGGCACCTCGTGCGATGAGCGCGACGACTTCGCGCTGACGAGGGGTGAGCGTCACGGCTCGCGTCGCGCGTGCCGCGGTCGCGCCCAAATCCGAGCGCAGCCGTTCGCCGAGCACGGCGCGCGAGTACGCCGGCTCACCGCGAAGAGCGCCGGCGATGGCGCGGCGGACCGCGGTTGCGGGAAGGCCAATGCTCAGGTACCCGAACGCGCCTGATCTCAGCGCCTGTCCGGCGTCCGCGCGGTCGGGGTTGAGCGCTACGACGACCGTCGGAAGTCGACGGACCAGCGATGCGATGGTCGCCCAGTCGGAGGGGCGGTTCAGCGCGGCGATCGCGAGATCGACTTCAGCGAGATCTCTTCGTGCCGGCAGGTCGCTCACGCGCCAGAGGGGTACGTTGATCTTGGCTCGTCTCAGGTAACGGAAGACGTCGCCAATCTCATCCCAGACAACGATCGACTGGGCCCGCTTCTGGACCATGCCCTGACTCTCGCTCCCACCCCGCGTGCGCTTGTGCCGCTCGTAATCTACCGAGTGAGCGAGCCACCGGCAACTCGCGCGCAATTTCGCGCACTTCTCGAGCGGATCGCTCTCGCATCTACCTGAAATGAGGTAGGGATTGACGCTCACGGCTACGGGGTTTTCACCATTTACCCGCCGGTCCACGTCGCTTCCCATTCAGCGGCCGGTTCCGTTGGGGAGTTAACCCATAACTGCGTGACATGGCCCGTGGAGGCGGGCGCGACGCTGCCAGGTCGCCTGCGGTACCGCGCGACAACTCTGAAGGGATGAGATGGAGTGAACTACGTATCCGCGCTTACCGCCGGGCGAGCACGTCGCTATCTTGTCGGTCCCGTTCTCGCGGCGCTGCTGACGGCGCTGGTCTTCCCGGGCACCGCTATCGCGGTCCACGACACCGGTGCGTTCGAGCTCGACGGGAACGCAACGTCGTCGACCTCGGACGACTGGGACAAAGTCTGCCACCAGGTCACGGGCAGCGACTGTTCCACAACCTCGAACACCAGTGGGGCGAAGGCGGTCGCGTGGGCGACCGACGGCGACAACAACGCGACCATCTTCACCGGCGGCGGCTCGAAGGACCCGATCAACATCGACCAGTGGGCCTGGAAGGACGGCGCCGGCGGGCTGCCGGACAAGGACAACCTCCAGCACGCCTTCGCCGCGCGATACTCGCTTCCGCCGAGCACGACCTGTCCGTCGGGCGGAGCAGCGACATGCGAACTGATCTACTTCGGTTCCGACCGCCTCGACAACAGCGGTGATGCGCAGCAGGGCTTCTGGTTCTTCCAGAATGCGATCAGCCTTGGCACGCAGAAGGTCGGCGGCGCCCAGGGCTTCAACGGCGTACACCGCAACGGTGACCTCCTGGTCATCAGCGACTTCAGCAACGGTGGCGGAACGTCGACCATCACCATCTACCGCTGGAACTCCGCGGTCAGCGGTAACCTCGAGCTCCTCGCGACGTCCGACGCCGCGAAGTGCACGAGCGCCGCGCCGGGTGACGCCTTCTGCGGCATCGTCAACCCGACCGACGGCACTGCGGCACCCTGGCCGTTCCTCGACAAGAGCGGCAACAGCAGCTATCTGAACGGCGAGTTCTACGAGGGCGGCATCAACCTCTCGCTCCTCGGCCTGGGGAACGAATGCTTCGCGACCGTCTCGGCCGAGAGCCGTTCCTCGACATCCACGACAGCGACGCTGAAGGACTTCGTCCTCGCGACCTTCGGCAGCTGCACCTCGTCCATCCGCACGGTCACCAGCGCGACCACACTGTCGATCGGAACCGGATCGGCATCGTCCACCGATTCCGCGACGCTCACGGTCGGCGGCGCGGCGACCTGGAGCGGCACCGTGGCCTTCAGCCTGTGCGGCCCCATCGCGACCGGCACGTGCAACACCGGCGGTACGGCGATCAGCTCGGTGGGCGTGAACCAAAGCACGTCTCAGCCGATCGTCTCGTCCGCGGCGACCGTCACCTCGGTCGGCCGGTACTGCTGGCGCGCGGACTTCACGTCCGCGACGACCGGCGTGCCGAACGCCACTGACGACGGCTCGACCATCACCCCCAACCCGGAGTGCTTCGTCGTGACCCCCGTGACCCCGACGCTGACGACCCAGGCGAGCGGTCCGGTCCAGCTTGGTGGCACGATCAGCGACACGGCGACCCTCACCGGGACGGCGAACAGGCCCGGCACACCGGTGATCAACCCGACGACCGCGGGCGGTCCCGCGGGCGGCACGATCACCTTCACGGTCTATGGTCCGAACAACTGCACGACCGCCGCCTTCACATCGACGGCGAACGTGAGCGGCGACAACAGCTACGGCTCGGGTAACTTCACCCCGCTCGCGGTCGGCACCTACACCTTCGTCGCCTCGTACAGTGGCGACGCCCCGAACACCAATCCAACGCCGGCGACCGGGTGTCCTGATACGACCGGGACCGAGACGGTTCTGGTCACCGACACGACGTCGCTCGCGACGGTACAGAACTGGCTGCCGAACGACACGGCCACGATCACGTCAGCCGGCGGAAGCGCGCTCAACGGCACCGTGACGCTGACGCTCTACGGCAACGGCACCTGCGATGGCACCGTCCTCTACTCGACCGGAGCCATGACGGTCAGCGGCGCTTCGCCTCAGACGGCGATCAGCAACAACACGTCCGTCAAGGTCTCGGTCTCAACGACGGTTTCATGGAAGGCGATCTACACGAGCAACGACGTCAACGTCGGTGGCTCGACGAGCAGCTGCGAGACCACGAGTCTCACGATCAACAACAACTGACCTACACCCACGCGGTCGGTTGACGTGAAGAGAGGCCCCGGGAAACCCCGGGGCCTCTCCCTTATGACGGCGCCCGCTAGTTGGTTACTCGTACACGTGGAAGCCGAGCGTCGTGAGCGTGACCGCGTTCGCGCCGCTCGCGTACCACAGGACCGCGACGCAGTCCGCCGCTCCGGCGGCCCAGTCGGTGGATGAAAGCGTCATGACCTGCGTCCAGGGCCACGGGTAACTCGCGTAGTAGCCCGTGGTCGTCCCATATACGACGCTGCTGGCCTGCGAGCACGTGACGTTGACGTGCGGTTGGGTCGTCGCTGTCGTCGCGACGTTGAAGGTCACACGCTGACCCCAGTGCGCAGCTCCATCGGTCGAGTCGAGCGGGACGAGAGTCAGCGTGCTCGTCGTCGGGGATGGCTTCTTTCCGCCGCCTCCGCCGCCGTGACCCGCTGCGAGCGCCTGGGTGCCAGCAAGGCACAGGAACGTGAAAGTGAATATGAGTGCGGTCGTCGCGATCCGTTTCGTGAACAAGATTGGCGTCCTCCCGGCGCGGCAGTCGTTTGCTGCCACTAAACCGCTAACGGGCACCCTGTCCGGACTGTCACGTCCGTTAGGACGCCCTAGGACGTTCGGCGGGAAAGTCGCGGATCCGGGGCCGACGATGCGGTACTCGGGTACCAGGACGACCGGATGCCTTCAGCGCTGGACAGGCGTCGCGCCCATATGCCCAACAAAAGCCCCGACACGATCGTGCGGCATTCGGTAGTGTCAGCAGCGCGGCAGCGAACGCGGTGGGAGGTCACATTGTCGGAACACCGGCCCGCTCGCGAGGAGTCCCGCCTCGAAGAGCACAAGGTCTACGCGCTGCTCGCGATACCGATCTTCCTCGTGACGATCTTCATCATCGGGCTGCTCACGCTCTTCGGGACTTCGCCGCGGCCCTAGCACGCGCCGGGCGAGTCGCCGTTTCGGACCATGCGACGTCGCTCGGCAGCTCTCGGCGCAGGATCGGCTCGAGCGCGGTCACGTAGGCGGCGATGCGCTCGGCGAGCTCGACTGCTAGTTGCGCGTCCGGCTTTCGATACGGCAGCGGTTGCCACACGCGTGCCCAACCGCGGTCCCACTCCTCGACCCGCGCGTCGACGAGCGCGCGCCGCACCGTCTTCGCGTTCGCCGCGAACGCCGCGAGCAGCCGCGCATTCGTGAGCGGATCGGCTTCGAAGTGGAGCCCGATCTCGATCGTGCCCAGCTTCTCGCGTGGCCAGATCTCGTAGTGCAGCGCTTTGTTCCCGTACCAGAGCTTGCTCTGGAACGAGAACGACTCCCACTGGAACGCACGAAGCTTGGCGGGAACGAGCTCGCGCACGAGCGGACGCACGCGCCGCAGGCACTCGGCGGACTGCATCAGGGGATCCGCGCGCGCAGCGCGAGGTCCAGGGTCCCGGTCAGAGCCGGAATTGCGAGGCCCGCGAGTGCCGTGAGCGCGAGCACACCGCGGCGCGTCGGCACGGCGACGACGCCCCAGATCCAGTTGGCGAGCAGCGAGCCGAGGATGAACAGCGGAACGCCGGCGAGCGTTCCAAGTGGAGTGCCTTCCCAGATCGCCGCCGTGGTGAACGCGAAGCCGACCGCAGCGAGGAGCCAGACCGCGGGACTCCCGCGCCGGTCGCCGCCGATCGCGACGACGACGGCGGGGATCAAGAACGGAATGAGCGTGCTTGTCCAGCTCAGCAGCGCCGCAACACCGATGGTGAGCCGGCCGCGCGCACTGAACGAATGCAGCAGGCCGAGCATCATCCCGGCCGACAGCGAGATGAGCGGGACGAACAACGAGTTCGATCGGTCGATGCCCGCGACCAGATAGATGCGCGTCGTGTGCTGGAAGGCCGGCTCGGCGGCGAGCACCGGGATACGAGACACGTACCGGACCACCTCGGGCGACAGGTTCGTCGCGAGCGGGCCCGCGAAACGCTCGGCTGAGGTGGCGGCGATGAGGTATCCGAACACCAGGGCGCTCGGCCACCCGATCGGGCGCCACTCGCGCAGCGCGACGCGACACGAGGTGATGCCGAGGAACGCGACGAAAAGACCCCAGCCGAGCATCGAGTGGGGGAACGACCACCCTGTTTCGTCGAGGCCGAACATGGTGTGCCAGATCGCGTCGAACATGCCGGCCAGCGCGACGACGGCGAAGCCGGCGCCCGCGAGGCCGATCGCGCCGGGGATCGGGAAGGGAACGATGGGAAGGCGGAACGTCGGCCCGAACCAGCGGCGCAGATCCGGGGTGAACGCGAGGTACGCGAGCGTGATCGTCGCGCACAGGTGCATCGAGTAGATGAAGAGGTGTGGCGGCGAGAAGAAGTCTTCGAACGCGTGCGTCGCGTGCCAGCGGCGATCCCAATCGAAGCCGATGCCGAACGCGAGGAGGTCGAAGACGACGGCGAGCCACAGAAGTCGATAGGCGGTATTTAGCGTCGCGTCCTCACGCGACTCGGTGGAAGCGATCGCCGTCACGTCGTGGATACCCTAGGGCTGAAAGGGGACGCTCGATTCGACGTGGCCATCAGACTCGTGCTCCGGCAGGAGGACTCGAACCTCCGACCATCGCCTTAACAGGGCGCTGCTCTACCAGCTGAGCTATGCCGGACCGGAGAGATCAATTCTAGCGAGACGCTTTCCTTTGCACGCGTGACCGCACGTCGAGACACTCGCTCGAGATCTCAAGAGACGTCAGCCACACACCCAATTTGTTTGTGCGATCGAGCGCGCGCGTCCTCTTTGCCCAATGGCTTGCATCCGAGATCAGATAGAACTATTGTTCTATGATGATCCTGATGTGTGTGACATGCGGCAAATCGTTTCCGGACCATGTGCTGATCCACGGCAAGGAGCGCCACCTTCACGGGCGAAAGCAGTGTCTGGAGTGCCTGCCATTCCGACCGCGGCGGAGCCCGAGTTTCGTATCGCCGCGCCACGCGAAGCAGAAGATCTGCCATTCGTGCGGGAAGACCTTCGCGGCTAAACAGGTCATCGGCGGGAAAGTGCGATTTCTGTACCGACGGCGTTTCTGCCTCGAATGCTCCCCATTCGGCGCGCATAACACGTCGAAGGCGCCAGTCGCGATCCTCGACGTTGCACAACTCGGCGAACACCGGCGACGCAAGCGAAACGCGAAGTCGTATCGATCGCAGAAGCGCCGTCGTCAGCGTCGCAAGGCCGAGCTCGTTGCCCGTGCGGGAGGCAGCTGCATCGACTGTGGATACTCGGTGTGTCCGGCGGCGCTCGAGTTCCATCATCGCGATGCATTGATGAAGGAATTCGGCGTTGGCAACTTCGGGGGCTCACTTGAGCGTCTCCACGAGGAGGTCAGCAAATGCGACCTCCTGTGCGCAAGTTGCCACCGGCTTCGTCATGCCGGGCTCGACGGCGATGCTTTGGTCGATCGGCGTCTGGTGGAGCGCGCCAGAAAGGCGAGGGCCGTCGCGTTGATGGGCGGAGTGTGTTTTGCCTGTGAACGTTCCGGGCCGTACAGATTGTTCGAGTTTCATCATGTCGACGCAGGTGCTAAGGGCTTCGGCATCAGCGAAGGTGGGATCGGATCGCGGAGCTGGGTGAAGATCGTGGCCGAGCTCGAGAAATGCGTCATGCTCTGCGCGAACTGCCATCGTGAGGTCCATGCCGGTGTACGCACGATCCGCCCGACGCTCCTCGGCCTGGCGGAAGAGGCTGCGAGGTACGCCGCCTAGCGCCCGTCTCATCGATCGGTCGCACGATCACCCAGGCCGACAACATCCAGTTCTCCCTGCTCACCAACAACTCGAACGAGATCCACTTCAACACGCATTACGCCGCGCAGACCGAGTTCAAGCGTCCGCTTGTCAACAGCTTCCTCACGCTCGCGACCGTCGCGGGCATGATGGTCCCGCAGACGAGCCGCTGGGGGTTCGCTCTCGGAGTGGGCGAGGTCACGCTGCCGAATCCGCTCTTCGAAGGCGACACGCTCTACGCGGACTCCGAGGTGCTCGAGGCGCGCGCGTCACGTTCGCGTCCGGGCTGGGGCATCGTCACCGTGCGCCAGCGCGGCATCAAGCAGGACGGCACGGTCGTCCTGATCGCCAAGCGCACCTTCATGGTCCCGACGCGCGCGAACGCGCCGAAGCCGCACTTTCCCGAGCCGCGCGGATAGATGGACTTCGGCCGGACCGACGAGCAGGAGTCGATCCGCTCGGCGGTGCGCGCGCTCTGCGCTCGGTTCCCAGATGAGTACTGGCGCGAGCTGGATCGCGCGGGCGAATACCCCGAGCGATTCGTGCGCGCGCTCACCGAGGCCGGCTGGCTCGGCGCCCTCATCCCGACCGAATACGGCGGGGCCGGGCTCGGCCTCGCGGACGCGGCGCTCATCATCGAGGAGATCAACGCGTCCGGCGGCAACGCCGCGGTCGCGCACGCGCAGATGTACACCATGGGCACGCTGCTGCGGCACGGGAGCGACGAACAGAAGCGGCGCCACCTGCCGCGTATCGCGAAGGGCGAGGTGCGCCTGCAGGCGTTCGGCGTCACCGAGCCGGAGGCCGGCTCGGACACGACGCGGATCAAGACGATGGCGACGAAGCGCGGCGACAGCTACGTCGTGACCGGGAAGAAGATCTTCATCTCGCGCGCGCAGCACTCCGACCTACTGCTGCTGCTGGCGCGCACGACGCCGTACGACGACCTCGCCGACAAGACGCAGGGCCTCTCCGTCTTCCTCGTCGACCTGAAAGGCGCGATCGAGCGAAAGCGCGTCGTCGTGCGCCCGATCGAGACGATGTTCAACCATCACACGACCGAGCTCTTCATCGACGAGCTCGAAGTGCCGGCATCCGATCTCATCGGCACTGAGGGCCATGGCTTCCGCCACATCATCGACAGCTGGAACGCCGAGCGGATCCTCATCGCGTCGGAGTCGCTGGGCGACGGACGCTGGTTCGTCGAACGCGCCGCGGCGTACGCGTCCGGTCGTGTCGTGTTCGGCAGGCCGATCGGATCGAATCAGGGCGTCCAGTTCCCGCTGGCGCAGGCGCACGCTCAACTCGAGGCGGCCACGCTCATGCGCGACAAGGCCTCCTGGCTGTACGACCGCGGCCGCAGGTGCGGAGCGGAAGCGAACATGGCCAAGCTCCTCGCCTCGCAGGCGGCATGGGACGCCGCGAACGCGGCCATCGACGCGTACGGGGGCTACGGTTTCGCGCGCGAGTTCGATGTCGAGCGCAAGTTCCGCGAGACGCGGCTTCTGCTCGTTGCTCCGATCAGCAACAACCTCATCCTCGCGTACATCGGTCAGCACGTTCTGGGGATGCCGCGGTCGTATTGATGGACGCGCCCCGGCCGATGCGGTCGCTCATGTTCGTTCCCGCGCACCGCGATCGCATGGTCGCGCGCGCGCTGGGGCTCGGCGAGTTCGGTCCGAGCGCGCTCGATGTCGCGATCCTCGATCTCGAGGACGGCGTGCCGCCGGCGTCGAAGGAGGAAGCGAGGCGGGCGCTCGCGGAGACGCTCGCGCGCACCACGCGGGGCGGACCGCTCCGTTTCGTGCGCATCCAGCGCGCGCTGAGCGATGCGGGCGAGGCCGACCTCGACGCCGTCGTTCGCGCCGGGCTCGACGGCATCGTCGCGCCGAAGGTGCGACGGGCCGAGGAGATGGCCTGGCTGGCCGACGCGCTCGACGCACGCGAACGCGCGATGAGGTCCGCCCCGGGCACGATCCGCATCATCGCGTCGATCGAGAGCGCGGCGGCGCTGGTCGACGCACCGCGCATCGGCGCCGCGTCGGACCGTGTCGTGGGCCTGGCCTTCGGGTCGGAGGACTTCGCGCTGGACCTCGGCCTTCCGACGAAGCGCGAGGGCGAGGCCACGGAGCTTCTCTACGCGCGCTCGGCGACCGTCGTCGCCGCCGCGGCCGCGGGAAAGCTTGCATTCGATGGCATCTGGCCTGACATCGACGACGCCGCGGGTCTCCGCGCCGACAGTCTCCGCGCGCGCCGCCTCGGGTTCGCCGGCAAGACCCTCATCCATCCCGGGCAGATCGCGGTCGTCAACGAGGTCTTCAGCCCGAGCGACGCCGAGATCGACGAGGCGCGCCGTGTCGTGCGCGCGTTCGAGGAAGCGCTCGGTCGCGGCCACGGCGCGGTCGCGCTCGGCGGGCAGATGCTCGACGCACCGGTCGTCGACCGCGCGCGGCGCGTTCTGCGCGCGGTCGACCGCAAACCCTAGGCTGCGCGCATGCGGCTCCTGACATTCCTGTCCGACGACGGGCCGCGAGCCGGGACGTTCGTCTCGGATGGCACGATCATGGCCATCCGCGATCTCGTGCCCGGCGGGCCGCTCGACATGCTCAGGGTGATCGAGCAGTTCGAAGGGTTTCGCAAGGGCATCGGAGACGCCGCCAAGCGCGCGCGCGGAGGCGTCGATCCGTCGAAGGCGAAGCTGCTCGCGCCGATCCCCGTGCCCCGACGCAACGTGTTCTGCGTTGGGTGGAACTACGCGGAGCATTTCCAGGAGGGAGCGAATCTTCGCGCCGGAGAGGGCGCGCCCGGGCAGCAGGACCTCCCGCAATATCCCGCGCTCTTTTCGAAGAATCCCGCGACGGTAACGGGCCCCGACGCCGGTGTGCTGTTCCCTGCGCCGCACTCGGATCAGCTCGACTGGGAGGTCGAGCTCGCCGTCATCGTCGGCCGACCCGGTCGCGATATCAGCGAAGCGGACGCGATGGCGCACGTCTTCGGTTACACCTGCGCGAACGACGTCTCGGTCCGCGACGTGCAGCGACGGCACGGCGGCCAGTGGTTCAAGGGAAAGAACTTCGATACGCATCTCCCGATGGGACCGTGGATCGTGACCGCCGACCACGTCGATCCGTCCGCGCTGCGGGTGCAGACGCGCGTGAACGGTGTGACCAAGCAGGATTCGAACACGCGCTTCATGGTCTTCAAGGTCCCGCGTCTCATCAGCGAGTTCTCGGCAGGCTGCCGACTCGAATCCGGTGACATCATGATCACGGGGACGCCCCAGGGCGTCGGCTTCGCGCGGAAGCCGCCCGAGTTCATGAAGATCGGCGACAGCGTCGAGGTCGAGATCGAGGGAATAGGGGTGTTGCGGAATCGTGTTGTGGGGAGGACGTAGATGCCCGGTCAGATGGTGAAGTTCCCGGCGAACGGCGGCACCGCGGATGGCTATGTCGCGACTCCTGCCGCGGGCAAGGGGCCTGGGGTGATCGTCATCCAGGAGTGGTGGGGACTCACGGATCAGGTGAGAGGCGTCGCCGACATGTTCGCGCGCGAGGGGTTCGTTGCGCTCGCGCCGGACTTTTATCACGGCAAGGGCGCCAAGATCGGTGAGCCCGACAAGGCTCAGAAGCTCATGATGGAATTCTTCCAAGCGGATACCGCGACCAAGGATGCGAAGGGCGCGGCCGAATACCTCGCGAAGCATCCTGCGGTCACGAGCACCAAGGTCGGCGTGATCGGGTTCTGCATGGGCGGCTTCCTTGCGCTCCTGGTCGGCAGCGTCGCCCCCGACAAGGTCGCCGCGGTCGTCGATTGCTACGGCGTGGGCCAGCGCATGCCGGACTTGAAGCCGCTACGGGGCATCCCCGTCCTCGGCATCTTCGGCGGCAAGGACCATTCCGCGGCCGAGTTCGCCGCCCTGGAGAAGGCCGCGAAGGAGAACGGGGTGCCCTTCACGAAGTACACGTACCCGGAGGCCGACCACGCGTTCCTCAACGAGCAGCGCAAGGACGCCTATCGGCCCGACGACGCGAAAGACGCTTGGAGCAAGATCCTTCCGTTCCTGAAGAGCAACGTGCGCAGATGAGCGCGACCCTGTCGCCGATAAACAGCATCAACCCCGCGAGCGCGGAAGTGCTCGCTCGGTTCGACCCGTTCACGCCGGACGAGGTCGATCACGCGCTCGACCAGGCCGAGGACGCCTTCATTGCGTGGCGTGAGCGTTCGTTCGAGGAGCGAGCGGTACCGATGCGCCGGCTCGCGGCGCTGCTGCGCGAGCGGGCGGACCGCTACGGGCGCCTCATCACGCTCGAGATGGGGAAACCGATCGTCGAGGCCCGCGCGGAGCTGGAGAAATGCGCCTGGGGCTGCGAGCACTATGCCGAACACGCGGCGCGATATCTCGCCGACGAAGTCATCACCACGAACGCGAGGAGGAGCCTCGTCGCGTTCCAGCCGCTCGGCATCGTTCTCGCGGTCATGCCGTGGAACTTCCCCTTCTGGCAGGTGATCCGATTCGCCGCACCGGCGCTCATGGCCGGCAATGCCGCGGTGCTCAAGCACGCCTCGAACGTGCCGCAGTGCGCGCTCGCGATCGAGGAGGTCTTCCGTGACGCGGGCTTCCCCGAGGGACTGCTTCGCACGTTGCTGCTGGCTGGCTCGCAGGTCGAGCCGATCATCGACGACCCGCGCGTCCGCGCGGTCACGTTGACGGGGAGCTCGGACACGGGTTCGCGCATCGCGCAGCTCGCGGGTCGCGCGCTCAAGAAGACCGTGCTCGAGCTCGGCGGGTCAGACCCCTTCATCGTTCTGGCGGACGCGGACCTGGGCCAGGCCGCGAAGATCGCGACCCGGGCGCGCAATCAGAACACCGGGCAGTCGTGCATCGCGGCGAAGCGCTTCATCGCCGTGGAGTCCATCGCCACCGACTTCGAGCGGCGTTTCGCCGCCGAGGTGGCTGCTCTCCTGGTCGGCGATCCACTCGACACGCAGACGCAGATCGGCCCGCTGGCGCGCGAAGACCTCCGCGAGACGCTCGAGCGGCAGGTCCGGGAGTCCGTCGGCATGGGCGCCCGCGTCCTCACCGGCGGCGGGCGCGGCGACAGGAAGGGCTGGTACTACCAGCCGACCGTTTTGGCCGACGTCACCGAGAACATGCCCGTGTTCAAGGAGGAGACGTTCGGCCCGGTGGCCGCGGTGGTACGCGTCCGCGACGCCGACGAGGCCGTGCGGGTCGCGAACGACTCCGCCTACGGACTTGGCGCGAACCTCTGGACGAGGGACCTCGCGCTCGGAGAGCGGCTCGCGCGCCGCATCGAGTCGGGCTCCGTCTTCGTAAATGGCATGGTCGCGTCCGACCCACGCCTGCCGTTCGGTGGAGTGAAGCGCAGCGGGTACGGCCGTGAGCTCTCGTCGTACGGGATCAAGGAGTTCGTGAACATCCAGACGATCTGGATCGCGGAGGGATCCCAGGTCGCATCGGGGCCGCAGTCCGAATAATCGGGCGGCCTTCGCCGCCCTCATCTGCTTGGCGTGTGCGCTGCGCGCACGCCGCAGTAAGGCTCAGACGTTCGGCGTCGTGGGCAGGTGCTCGCGGAAATGGTCCTCCAGGAGCGCCACGCTGTCGTCGAGGTCGAGCGATCCGTCGAAACGCTCGCAGCGAAGACCGAGCTCAGCGCACGACGATACGATCCGCGCGTCGAGCAATACGTCGCGCGCGCCTACGTTGAGGAGCGCGCGCTCGCGCTCGACGATGCCCGGGAAACGTTCGCGCTGACCGAGGCCCCAGCGCCGGGACGCCACGATGTCACGGCGCTCCGGCGTCGGAACGAGAAAGATCGACTGCCGCGCCGAGCCGAGCAAGGGCGCCACGCTCCAGGGAAAGGCTCCCGGTCCTTCGGCGACGATCGTGCGCGAAGCGGGTAGCGCGAGCAGGTCCTCGACGACGAGGGCGAATCCTTCCTGCCGCACGGCGATCGAACGCTCGAGGAGCTCGATCGGGCTGGGAACGACCCACCGCTCGTCCATCGACAGGCGCGCGAACGCCGTGCTGGCCGCGCCGCCACGCAGGTCATGGTCGCGCACCGCGTGCCAGTCGAGGTTGTAGATCTTCAGATCCCACTTGCCGGCGAGCAGACGCGACAACGTGGTCTTTCCCGCCTGAGGACCGCCTCCGATCCAGAGCACGTGAGCCAGCCGCGCGCGCATGTCGTCCACGAGCCGCGCATCATGCGTCCGACCGTGTGCGAAAAACAGTCTTCACGGGGCGCCGCGCGCGGCGCACAATAAAGGGGTCCCCAAGATGAACGCCGCGCAGCTGCTCGTTCGCTGCCTCGAGAACGAGGGCGTGCGGTACGTGTTCGGGATCCCCGGTGAAGAGACGCTCGACCTCAATGCGGCGCTCGAGGACAGCGACAAGATCCAGTTCGTTCTCACGCGTCACGAACAGGCCGCGGCGTTCATGGCCGATGTCTACGGACGTCTCTCATCCTTCCCGGGCGTCTGCCTCGCGACGCTGGGGCCAGGGGCGACGAACCTGCTCACCGGCGTCGCCGACGCGCAGCTCGACCGCGCGCCGCTCGTCGCCATCACCGGACAGGCCGGGCTCGAACGCGTGCACCTCGAGTCTCATCAGTACATCGACGTGGTCCAGATGTTCACGCCGGTGACGAAGTGGAGCACGCGTGTCTCGGTGCCGGAGTCCGTGCCCGAGGTCGTGCGCAAGGCATTCCGCCTCGCGCGCCTCGAGAAGCCGGGCGCGACGCACATCGAGCTTCCGGAGGACGTGGCGAAAGAAGATGTCCGCTCCGCCCCGCTCGAGCTGCGGCGCACGTCGTATCCGCAGGCGCAGCGGGAAGCGATCGATCGCGCCGCCGAGATCATCAACGCGGCGAAGTCCCCGGTGATCCTCGCCGGCAACGGAGTCACTCGTCGCAACGCGGTCGGCAATCCCACCGTCGACGCGCTCCGACGGTTCGTCGAGCGGAGCCGCATCTGGGCGACGCATACCTACATGGCCAAGGGCGTCCTCGATCCGCTCGGGCAGCATTCGCTTCCGCCCGTCGGCCTGCAGCGCGCCGGGGCGGATCTGGCGAACCTGAAGATCCTCGCGGAGGCGGATGTCGTCATCGCGGTCGGCTATGACCTCGTCGAGTGGGCGCCGGTGTTGTGGAACCCCAAACGCGACAAGACCGTCGTCCATGTCGACAGCACCGCGGCGGAGCTCGATGGGCATTACCAGCCGTCCATCGAAGTCATCGGAGAGCTGGACGAGTCGCTCGCAGCGCTCGCGGAGGCCGTGAAGCCGCGCGAGGATCGCTCACGGGTGGCGGCCGGCGCTCAGCCGAAGCTCGCGAAGGACATCCCGGTGCCGCTGCCGCCGTATGCGGTCATCGCCGATCTTCGCGACGCGCTCGGGCCGGATGACATCGTCGTGAGCGACGTCGGCGCACACAAGGTATGGCTCGCGCGCCTCTTCCCGACGGAGCGTCCCAACACCGTCGTCATCTCCAACGGCCTCGCGTCGATGGGCATCGCGCTGCCCGGCGCGATCGCCGCGAAGCTCGTGCGGCCGGAGCGCAAGGTCGTGGCGTTCTGTGGCGACGGCGGGTTCCTCATGAACGTGCAGGAGCTCGAGACCGCGAAGCGCCTCGGGACGGCGATCGTCGTCGTCGTTCTCGTGGACGACCGTCTCGGCGTGATCGAGGTGAACGAGCGACGCCAATTCGGCCGCACGTTCGGCACGGTGTTCGGCAATCCCGATTTCGTGCAGCTGGCTCGCGCCTTCGGCATTGCCGGCTTCGGCGTTTCGCGCGCGGGTGAGCTCGCACCGACGCTGCGACGCGCCCTGGATCTCGGCGAGCCCGCCCTCGTCGCGGTCCCGTGGGACCACGCGGCGAACGATCGGATCGCGGATGCGGTCGGGCGAGGTGGCTAGTCGCCGCGCGGCGGCAGCCCCACGCTGCGGCGCCAATGCTGGCGCCCGAGCTCGAAGCCGATCGCGCAGCCGAGGTCGACGAGCTCCGGCTCGCTGAACAGCGAATGCAGTCGCGACCAGAGGCCGTCGTCGGCCTTCTCGGAATCGAACGCGATCGCGTACGTCCACTCGAGCGCGACGCGCTCCGGGCCCGCGTATCGCTCCGGCCGGCGAACATCAGTGTCGCCCGCGAGGAAGCGGAAGCACAGCTCCTTCAACGTCTGATCGACGACCCCGGAGAGCAGCACGTTCGTCTCGATCTCGGCCCAGGCTTCGCGCGCGGCCGGCTGGAGCGCGCGGATCTCGTCGCCGGTGCGGCCGTCGAGGCGCGCCATCAGCGCGCGGTCCGCGCGGTGAGGCCGCCGCCCGGCGCGCCGGGCATCTCGTTGTGGCCGACGTGCCAGGTCTTGATCACGCGCTGTTGCCCAAAGGTCAGGGCGATGAACGAGCCGAGCTCAACGATCTGCGCAGCACTGAAATGCTCGCCCAGCGCCGTCCACACCGCGTCGTCGGCGCCCTCGGGATGCCAGACCAGCATGCTCGTGTACAGGAGCGCGGCCTTCTGGCGCGCCGTGAAGCGGTCCGACGCCTCGAACTTCAGCAGATCGGCGTAGTCATCCTCGGTGAGACCCTGGTCCCTCCCACGGAGGGAGCGCTGCGAGCCTCAGTACTCGCACTCGATCGTCTTCGAGACGTACACGCGGCAGAGCTCCTTCAGCGAGTGCTCGAGGACTCCCTGCCGGAAGATGCGCTCCCAGGCGCGCGAGAAGGCCTTCGCCACGGCCGGCACGTGCGACCGGATCGCCTGCGTTTCCGGGCGCGGTGTGCCGTAGCGGCGCGCGTCCGCGAGGTAACGTGC
>WNGJ01003647.1_pt1 | contig 16890 bp, 16 predicted proteins | sample 5400611 | NCBI WGS metagenome assembly WNGJ01 (sample SAMN13153375, study PRJNA577476) | soil metagenome | isolation source: 40 cm soil or saprolite under Garry oak tree replicate 1 | place: USA:California | collected 2016-06-15 | reverse complement strand
CAGCACGACGAGCATGAAGCGGCCGACTACGAGCGCTGGCTCCACGAGCACGAGGACACCCTCCCCGACGGCACGCTCCTCGTGACGGGACTCGCGAGCTTCGTGCACTACGGCGCGCACATCGACGGCTACCGGCTCGCGTGGTTCGCCAAGCCGCTCGGGCCGCAGTGGAAGCTCGTCCGTGAGTACGGGGTGCTGTCGTACCTGCCGCGGCCCGAGCCGGCGCGACTCTGGCGCCTCGAGCGCCCGGCGGGCGCCCGTCCGCCCGTGCGACACGACGAGCGCGAAGACCTGTCGTCGCTCGAGGGTGTGGACGACCCGGCGGCGCTCCGCGCGGGTGGCATGGCCCGGTACGAGGCGACGGACTTTCCGGGAGCGCGGAGATTCTTTCGAAAGCTGGTCGCCATGGATCACCCCGCGGCCGAGGACGCCGCCTTCTTCTATGCAGCGTCGTTCTTCCGCGAGGATAAGTGGGCGCGGGCCCGTCACGAGTTCAAGCGCCTCCGCCGTCGATTCCCGCAGGGCCGATGGGTGCCCGGGGCCTACTGGCACATCGCCATGTGCGAGCGGAACCTCGGCCACACCGGCCGCGCGCGACGCCTGTTCGCGAGCGTCGTGCGGCGGTTCCCGGGCGATCCGACGACGGTTCGGATGGCCGAGGAGGGCCTCGAAGAGCTCAGGGGGCGGCGGGGCGGCGTGCTGGTCGAGTGGTGGCACGCGCTCGGGCGCCGCATGAGCGCCCCCACCGGATAGCGGCCGGCGAGGTACCCGGCTGACGGCGGCATCTGCCGCTTCACGGCTGAGCGGGATAGCGCTTCGTCCACAGCCCCTCCTCGCGCATCCAGGTCACCATGCGCCGAAACCCCCGCTCGAACGTGTAGCGCGGCGTCCAGCCGAGGGCGCGCTGGATCGCACGACTGTCGGATCGCCACACTGACGTATCCCATTGCCGGTTCGGCATGGAGCCCCACTGCGGCCTCTCCGCGACGCCGAGTACGCGCCGTGCGACCGCGACGACCTCGCGCAGCCGGGTCTGCGTGCCCGTGCCGACGTTGAAGACGGGCCCGGGCTCCGGATGCGGCGTGGCGGCCGCTCGCACGAACGCGTCACACACGTCGTCGACGTAGACGTAGTCGCGCGCGATCCGCGGCTCGACCAGTGCCGGCAGCCGCCCGGCGAGCCCCTGCACGATGAGCGTCGGCATGAGGCGGCCCGGCTCCTCCCACGGACCGTAGACCGAGTAGAGCCGAAGCGTCGCGATGCTCACCCGCTCGCTGCGTGCGGTGAAGCGACAGAAGTGGGTGGCCGCGACCTTCGCGATGGCGTAGTGGCTGTTCGGCTCGACCCACTCGCGCTCCGTCGGGGCCCGCTTCTTGAACCCGTACTCGGAGGACGAGCCCGCGTTCACGAAGGCGTCGAAGCCCGTGCGCAGGCACGCGCGCACTAGGTTGACCGTGCCGAGCAGGTTCACCGCGAGGATGCGGTCGAGGTCCGTCTCCCAGGAGTACGCGCCGTGCGCGGCCAGGTGAAAGATCCATTCGGGCCGCGCCCGGCGCACGACGCGCTCGACCGCCGCCCGATCCTCGAGCGATGCCTGGTGGAGCTTCACGTCGTCCCGAATGCCGGCGAGCCGCCAGAGGCTCCGCTCGGGCCGCACGACGAGATGCACCGCGTGACCGTCGGCCAAGAGACGCCGCACGAGGTTCGCGCCGACGAAGCCGGTGCCGCCGGTGAGGAGGACGCGCCGGCGCACGTTCACCTCCCGTCGAGGAAGCCCCCGTAGTCGAACGTCTCGAGATACTGCCAGGTACGGGCTCGGATATCCTCGCGCTCGGCGGGCGAGAGCCGTTCGGCCTCGGCCCGGTTCGCCTCCGGCGTCGGTGTGCGGATCGTCCCCCACGGATAGACCGTGCCGAGCGGGTTCCCGTTCCACGAGGGTTGCCGGAGCGAGTCGGCGGGGCCAACGCCGAGCTTCGCGAGCACCGGCGCGAGCGTGCCGACGGAGTCGCGCATCACGTCCTCGGCGCGCACGATGTGCACGCGGCCGGGGAAGCGCTCGCGGTAGAGAAGCGCGCAGTACTGGTTCAGCGTCCAGCCGAGCATGTAGGTTTCGAGCGGCAGCGGCACCGGACGCCGCTTCGTGTCGGCGTACGCCGACCAGGGGTTCCGCACCACATGGAGCACGTGCGCGTTCGGGAGATCCGTCATGATCTTGTCGGTGTCGATCACGATGATCGGGCTGTAGCCGACCCAGACCTGCTCCTTCGCGCTCCGCTTGTAGTCCTTCCACACGTCGAAGGTGGCGCGGAAGAAGGCCGCCACGTTGTTCGCGCGCGACCGACCGGTGGAGTTCACGAGCTCGACGTAGCGCGCCTTTCGGTCGTCGTCGGAGAGCTCGAACGGCCAATCCCGGAACTTGCTCACGTGCGGGGTACGCGCGCGGACCTTGCCCTCCTCGTCGATGATGAGCTGGTAGTCGCCCGCCGGCGTGCCGTCGAGCGGAAACGCTGGCCAGCGGTACTTCACGGGGAACATCGACGTGAGATGGTCCTGCACGAGGCGCGTCCCCACCTGCGACTCGAAGGGGTAGACGAAGAGCTCGGGGTGGCCGTCGAGAAAGCGGTGGGTCATGTTCCCGCCGTTCTCGTACATGGCGCCGAGCATCAGCAGGCGAAAGTCCTGGGCCATGGCGTTGCGTCTCCTACTCCGTGACGAAGCCGTAGAACAGCCCGCGCTCCCACTCGGAGCGGCGGCGACCGAGCACGATGGGCAGCCCGGCCGTCCATGCGGACGGCACCGCCTCGACCGCGAACACCTGGTTCCCGGCCGGCCAGACGAGACTCCCGAGCGTCCGGCCGGTCTTCGCGTCGAGGGCGTGGACGCCACAGGTGCAGCGATCGGGGTCGAGTCCCGGCGCGTACTGCCGAAAGCGCGGCAGGACGTGCGACGTCCCGACGAACAGCACACCGCCCGCGAACGCGAGTCCGCGCGTCCAGCCGCCCGGTCGTGCCACCGGCTCGAGCCGGCCGCCGTGGCAGATGCCGACCTCGCCGTAGCCGCTGTTGTCGACCCACAGCGCCTCCCGACGCAGGCGCGCGGAGTGCGGGCGCGTGAGCCCGCGCACGACGGGTTCGCGCGTCCGCCCCGAGAAGATCACCCCGCGACGATCGACGCGGAAGGCGGGGTCTCCGGGCCGGACCCGTCCCACGACGTCCGCGGACGCCGAGAAGAACGAGTCGCGCACCGTCGCACCGGCGGCGATCGAGTTCAACTGGAGATAGTTCCGGTCGAGCCGCGCTCCGCCGCGCCGCTCGACGCAGCGGGGCCACCAGACGGGCGTCGCCGTCCCGTCATCCTCGAGGCGCACGACGGCGTTCTTGCCGACCGCGTTGCCATGCAGCACGCCGCCGACCATCGCGAGGTCGTGGAGGTACGTCCCGCCGGGCAGCATGCGCGTCCGGACGGGAACGAGGGGCCGCGCCGCAAGACGCACGGGCGGCTCGCCGACGTCGCGCGGCGCGGCGACGGCCGGCACGAGGTCGTAGACCTGGTTGGGGTTGCGGGTGCTCGCGACGTGGACGACGCCGCGAAGTCGATCGACGGCGATGCCTGAGGGATGTGGAAGCGGCAGGTACGAGACGATGGGCTCGGTCGCTCCCGCGTGGAGCGCCACGAGAAGATGTTCGTACTCGCGTGTCACGAGCAGCGTCACGGCCGTCTCGGCGAGCGTCTCCCAGAAGCGGCCGCGCGTGCGGTGACGGAGCAGACGCTCGTCGATCCCACTCGCGTCCGGCCAGAGCATCGCCACGGCGCGGGGATCGCGCCAGGCGCCGTCGGCGCGAGCGTGCAAATGTTCGCGGGCCGTCATCCCGCGTCGTGACGCATCGCCCATGCGCCCCAGTACATGCGAAACGCCGAGGCGAGGTTCGTCGTCGACTTCCCACCGTGGCGCCGGGACGAGAACACCGGTACCTCGAGCATCGGATAGCCGGCCTCGCGACAGGTGCGAACGAACTCGGCGTCGATGAGGTCGTCGTCGCGACGGAGTCGGAGCAGGCGATCGCACGAGCGCGGAAACACCTTCGGGGTGCCGTTCACGTCCCAGCACGAAAGGTCGAAGAGCGCACGACATTCGAGGTTGTAGAGAAGCGATCCCAACCGCCGCGACCAGTGCTCCCGGATCTTGCGGTTCGCCTTCACGACCGTGCCTGGATGCGTCGCCGCGTACAGGATCGTCAGCGTGAGCTCGGCCGGCGCCGTCCGCGCCGAGTTCGTGTAGCAGAGGAGATCACCGGTCGCCCGGGCGAGACCGGTCCGCACCGCCCGCCCCCAGCCGCTGCGCGCAAGCGGCTCGCTGCGCACGTGCGGCAGCGTGGCGGCGAGCCCGGCGCACACCGCCTCGGTCGCGTCCTTCGAGCCGTTCGGGACGAGCACGAGCTCGTGCCGGAGCGGCATGCGGCCGAGCGCCGCGGCGTACTCCTGCACGACCTCGCCGATGTGGTCCGCCTGGTTGTTCGCCGGCAGCACGACGGAGACGAGCGTGTCGGGCGTCACGCGCGTGCGCTCAACCGCTCGAGAACGGCCGCGACGATCGCATCCGCCGAAAGGCCATGGCGTCGGTGCAGGAATGCCTGGCTACCGATGCGGCCGTCGGGCTGCTCGTGGACGCCCCGACGAGCGAGACGGCAGGGCAGCCCCTGCTCCGAGATGACCTCGGCCACGAGCGAGCCGAGACCGCCCGAGACGTAATGCGCCTCGACGGTGAGCACGAGCGGCACGCCGGCGAGCGCAGCGCACAGGTCCGCGGTCGGCGGCGGCTGCACGCTCGCCACGATGAGGACGCGTGCGTGCACCCCGCGTTCGCCGAGCGCATGCGCGGCGCCCACGGCTTCGCTCGCCACCGACCCCATGGCCACGATCGCGACGTCCGACCCCTCGTGCACGATCTCCGCCCGGCCGAGCCGGAACCGCCCCTCGAGCCCGGCGACGACGGTCTTGTCGTCCTTGCCGATGCGGTAATAGACGGGGCCCGGAAGATCCCAGGTCGCGCGGAGCGCGGTCGCCATCTGCCGGTGATCGGCCGGCGCCACGACCGTCATGCCCGGCTGCACGCGCATCACGCCCACGTCCTCGAGCCCATGGTGGGAGAGCCCTTGGGGGCCGTACTCGAAGCCGCCGCCGACGCCGACGACCCGAACCGGGAGGCGATGCCAGAGGGGGCCGTTGCGGATGAATTCGTAGGGGCGGAGCGTCGCGAAGGTCACGATCGAGTACACAAACGGCACGTACCCCGACTCCGCGAGGCCGGTCGCGATGCCGACCATGTTCTGCTCCGCGACCCCGACGTTGAAGAAGCGGTCCGGATGCCGCTCCATGAACGGCTCGAGCGCCATGTAGCCGAGGTCGCCCGTGAGCAGCGCCACGCGGCGATCCTCGTCGGCCAGCTCGACCAGCGTGCGGACGAACGCGCCCCGCATCAGCCCGTGGCGAGCTCGGCGAGCGCCAAGGCGTACTCGGCGTCAGACATGGGCCAGTAATGCCACTTGAGCTGACCTTCCATGTACGAGACACCCTTCCCGAAGACGGTGCGCGCGACGAACACGCGCGGCGGACCGCTCGCCGCACACGGCGCCGCGAGCGCGGCGCGCAACGCCGGACCGTCGTGCCCGTCAATCTCCCCCGCGTTCCAGCCGAACGCGCGCCAGCAATCGACCAGGGGCGCGAGCGAGAGCACGTCCGCCGTCTTCCCGAGCGCCTGCTGGCCGTTCAGATCGACGATGACGGTGAGCCGCCCGAGACGGTGATGGGCGGCGTACATGACCGCCTCCCAGACCGAGCCCTCGTTGCACTCGGCGTCGCTCACGAGGACGAAGACGCGGCGCTCCGAGCCCTCGAGGCGCGCCGCGAGCGTGGCGCCGACGCCTACCGGCAGCCCGAATCCGAGCGAGCCGGTCGAAAAATCGATGCCGGTGACTTCCCGATCGGGGTGGATGCCGAGGTGGCTCCCGTCGCCGCAGTACGAGTCGAGCGCCGCCTGATCGAGCCAGCCGCGGAGGAACAGGGCAGCGTAGACCGCGAGCACGGCGTGGCCCTTTGCCAGCACGAAGCGGTCGCGATCGTGTGCCCTCGGCGCCGGCACGCGGAGCACGCCTCCGTACAGCGCCGCGACGATGTCGGCGACCGACAGGGCCGAGCCGATGTGGCCCACGTTCGCCCGCTTCGACTGTTCGATGACGATCCGCCGGATTTCCGTTCCCGTCATGTGACACGGCTTGCGTTGCGTGTAAGCTACGGCCGCCCACCCTGTCAATGCGCAGCGCTCCGATCCCGTCGGACCGCTGCACCTTCATGCTCTCGATGTCGGTCTCGAAGCTGACCGCTGCTCCCCTACCTGACCCCCACGGCGTACGTCGTCACGGCCATCGCTGGGCCGATAGCGACCCCCAGGGTACTTCCCCTCCGCGGCGAGCGCGACCGGCCGAGAGCCCACCGGCACGGTCGTCCCGGGCGCCAGGAGCCCGCCCGGCGCCCCTCGGCGTCGTACACCGTCAGTAGGGACGCCCATGTGGGTGAATCGATTCACACGCTGCGGGCCCTGTGCTTGCTGCGCGCCGGCATCCTCACCCCACCCGCAGGGCCGGGCGACCCTCGATGTCGGCTCTGCCCCTGGGGTCGCCGACCGCTTCGAGCGCCTCGACCGGCCGTTGGCGGCGTGAAATTTTGTCACATCGAGGTTAAGTGACCGGCATTGGCGCTAGCTAAGCCCCGCGCTAGCCGGGCTAAAAGGTTGGCTCGCCGCCACTGTGCTTCAGCCGGCGGACGAATGGAGGCAAACTTGGGGGTCAATGGAGGAAGGTCTACGGAGACCATGATGAGGCCCCGTGGAGTGGGGTTGGTGAGGCGCGGGCTCTCCGGGCTCGCCGCGGTGGGCGCGGACGCCTCTTCGGCTGTCTCATGGGCCAGTTGGATGGGCGGGGTCGTGCTCCTTCTAGTTCCAGGCCTCATGGCCGCGGGCGAGTGAGCATTGACCTACTTCGTGACGGGCTGTGCCGGCTTCATCGGTAGCAACCTCGTGGACCGCCTGCTACAGGACGGTCGCGAGGTCATCGGCTACGACAACTTCTCCACCGGGCTGGCTGAGTTCCTGGCGGAGGCTCGCCGGCATCCGCGCTTCACCTTGGTGCGTGGCGACACGCTCGATCCGGATGCGCTGACTGCGGCGATGCGCGGCGCGGAGCTCGTTTTCCATCTGGCCGCGAACGCCGATGTGCGCCATGGCACGGCGCACCCGCGGAGGGACCTCGAGCAGAACACGATCGCACTATTCAACGTGCTCGAGGCGATGCGGACGAACGGCGTCCGGCGGATCGCCTTCTCCTCGACGGGCTCGATCTACGGGGAGCCGGAGATCTTTCCAACCCCGGAAAATGCCCCCTTCCCCGTCCAGACGTCTCTCTACGGCGCATCCAAGCTGGCCGCCGAAGGGCTGATCCAGGCCTACTGCGAAGGCTTCGGCTTCCAGAGCTACATCTTCCGCTTCGTGTCCATCCTTGGCGAGCGGTACACACACGGGCACGTCGTCGACTTCTACAGACAGTTGCGCGCGGAGCCAGGCCGCCTCTCCGTGCTCGGGAACGGGAAGCAACGGAAGTCCTATCTGTACGTCCAGGACTGCATCGATGCGATGCTTCTGGCGATCGGCGCGGGACGCGAGAAAGTCAACATCTTCAACCTCGGCACGGACGAGTACTGCGAGGTGGACGATTCCATCACCTGGATCTGCCAGTACCTCGGCGTGTCGCCCGAACGCGTGTACTCCGGGGGGGAGCGGGGGTGGATCGGCGATAGCCCGTTCATCTTTCTCGACTGCTCTCGGATCCGCGCGCTGGGCTGGGAGCCTGCATTGAGCATCCGCGAAGGGGTGATCCGGACGCTGCGTTACCTCGAGCAGAACCCGTGGCTCCTGGAGCGACGGACATGAGGATCGGCGTCGCGGGCTTGTGGCACCTCGGCACGGTCACCGCCGCGTGCATGGCCTCGGCCGGCCATGACGTCGTCGCATTCGACGGGGAACCAGAGACCAGCGCGCGGCTCGAGAAGGGGCAACTGCCCGTCGCCGAACCGGGGCTAGAGGAGCTGATCGGCCGCGCGGTGGCCGCTGGCCGGCTGCGCTTCTCCTCGCGCCCGGCCGACCTGGCCGGCGCGGACATCACGTGGATAACCTACGACACTCCCGTCGACGAGAGTGGGCGCGTCGATGTCGAGTCCGTCGTGGAAGCCACGACGGACACCTTCCCGTTCGTCCGCGAGAAATCCCTCGTCCTGATCTCGTCCCAGCTGCCCGTGGGCTCGACCCGCCGCCTGGAGGGCATTTACCGGTGTCTGCGACCGGACGCGACGGCTAGCTTTGCCTATTCGCCGGAAAATCTTCGCCTCGGGAGCGCGATCGACGCGTTCACGAAACCGGATCGCGTGGTTGCGGGAATCCGCACCGAGGCGGAGAAGGACCGCATCGCCGGCCTGTTCAAGCCGTTCACGGACCGGATTGAATGGATGGGGGTAGAGTCCGCGGAGATGACGAAGCACGCCCTGAATGCGTTCCTTGCGACATCGGTGGCGTTCACGAACGAGCTTGCGGTTCTCTGCGAGCACGTGGGTGCCGATGCGCGGGAAGTCGAGCGGGGGCTGAAGAGCGACATCCGGATAGGAGCAAGGGCGTACCTGAGGCCGGGCGGTGCGTTCGCCGGCGGGACGCTCGCGCGCGACGTCTCCCTCCTCATCGAGCGCGGGCGTGCCGAGGGCCTGCCGACTCACTTGATGTCGGGGGTGCAGGATAGCAACGAGGTCCATAAGGAGTGGCCGCGCCGTCGACTCGTGGAGATCGTCGGGGACGTCAGGGACAAGGCCATCGCGATCCTCGGATTAACTTACAAGCCAGGTACCGACACGCTCCGCGGCTCGAGCGCGATCGAGACCTCTCGGTGGCTCAAGGAACGTGGAGCATCGGTAGCAGCTTACGATCCGGCGGTGAGGACATTGCCGGCCGAGGTCGAAGCGTTCGTGGACCTTCGCCGGTCGGCAAAGGATGCCCTGCAAGGAGCGGACGCCGCGCTCGTCGCGACGGAATGGCCGGAGTTCGGCTCCATCTCCGCGGACGACCTCGTCCGGTGGATGAAGCACCCCATTGTGCTGGATCCGGCGCGTTTCTTGCACCCCCAGCTGGGTGTGGACAAGCGCATTCGCTACCTGTCGGTCGGGCAGGCGGCATGAAGCTCGCGGGCAAGCGGGTGCTGATCACGGGCGGCAGCCAGGGCTTTGGTCTCGCCGTCGCCCGGGCCTTCATCGAGGAAGGTGCCAGCGTGATGTTGTGCGCGCGGGGCGCCGTGCCCCTTCGGCGCGCGCAAGAGGAGCTGGCCGCGATGGCCGGGCAGAAGTCACGGGTGGTGGCGATGGCTGCGGATGTGTCGGTTCCGGACGAGGTCCGCCGCCTGGTAGACACAGCCCTGGCCGAGCTGGGCGGACTGGACGTCCTGGTGTGCAACGCCGGCGTCTACGGACCCAAGGGACCGCTTCAGGATGTCGACTGGACCGAGTGGTCGGATGCGATCGGAGTCAACCTCATGGGCGTGGCGCTTACCTGCCGTGGCGTCTTGCCGCACTTTCTGCAACGGCGGTGCGGCAAGATCCTGGTGCTCTCAGGCGGCGGCGCCAGCAAGCCGTTGCCGTATCTCAGCGCCTACGCTGCCTCCAAGGCAGCCGTCGTGCGCCTTGCGGAGACCCTCGCGGAGGAGGTCCGCGAGGCAGCCATCGATGTGAACGCGATCGCACCCGGGGCTTTGAACACCCGGCTTCTCGACGAGGTCCTCGAGGCCGGGCCGGAGAAGGTGGGACCGACCTTCCATGAGCAGGCCGTGAGACAAAAGGAGCAAGGTGGCACCGCTATGGAGGTGGGGGCTTCTCTCTGTGTGTTCCTGGCCTCTTCGGCCGGCGACGGGATCACCGGGAAGCTCATCAGTGCGGTGTGGGATCCCTGGAAGAGCCTACCCGAGCACCTCGACGACCTGAGGGACTCGGACATCTATACGCTCCGCCGGATCGTCCCCAAGGACCGCGGCAAGGACTGGGGATGAGATGAAGGTCGGCATCATCGGATGCGGTCTCGTGGGGCGGAAGCGGGCGAGCGCCCTGGGTGATTCCCGGCTAGTTGCCTGCGCCGACCTCGCCAGGGAGCGCGCGGAGACGGTGGCACGCGCCGTCCCCGGCCAGGTGCAGGTGCTGACCGAGTGGCGCGCGCTGGTGGATCGGCCGGACATCGACGTGGTCATCGTCGCGACCTCGCACGACATGCTCGCGGAGGTCACGCTCGCGGCCGTCTCGGCCGGAAAGCACGCGCTGGTCGAGAAGCCCGGGGCCCGGCGGGCGCGGGAGCTCGACCCGGTCGTCGAGGCGGCGAAGAGCGCCCGGGTGCTCGTGCACGTCGGGTTCAATCATCGCTACCATCCTGCGCTGCGAAGAGCCAAGGACCTCTCGACCCAGGGCGCGATCGGCGAGCTCATGTACGTCCGGGGACGCTACGGGCATGGGGGGCGGGTCGGGTACGACAAGGAATGGCGGGCCAATCCGGCCCTCTCTGGCGGCGGCCAGCTGGTCGACCAAGGCGTCCACCTGATCGATCTGGCGGGCTGGTTTCTCGGCGACTTCCAGAGAGTGCAGGGCCTCGCCCACACCTACTTCTGGGACATGCGGGTGGAGGACAACGGCTTTCTCCTCCTCGAGACGGCGGCCCGGAAGGTCGCGTTCCTGCACGCGAGCTGGACGGAGTGGAAGAATCTATTTTCCTTCGAGATCTTTGGTCGTGACGGCAAGCTGGAGGTCACCGGGCTGGGCGGCAGCTACGGCACGGAGCGCCTAGCCTACTATCGCATGGGCCCCGATATGGGGCCGCCCGAGACGACCATGTGGGAATACCCGATGGCCGACGCGTCCTGGGAGGCCGAGTTCGCCGAGTTCACCGAGGACATCAGGCTCGGGCGTCAGCCCGCGGCCGGGCTTGGCGACGCCCGGGCAGCGTTGCGGATCGTCGAGCGCATCTACGAGGGGTCAGGCTTTGATCATCACGCGTAGCCCGTTGCGGATTTCCCTGGGCGGCGGCGGGACGGACCTGCCCTCGTACTACCGCGAGCACAGCGGGTTCGTCGTCGCCGCGGCCATCGACAAGTACGTCTATATCACGCTGCACCAGACATTCGTCGAGGACTTGATCATCAAGTACTCCAACATGGAGCGGGTCAAGTCGGTCGACGAGGTGCAGCATCCCCTGATTCGCGAAGCCCTGCGATCGGCGGGGGTCGGGGCGCCCCATCTGGAGATCACCAGCATGGCCGACATGCCGGCTGGCACCGGTCTCGGGTCGTCCGGGAGTTTCACCACGGCGCTGTTGAAGGCGCTCCACACGCTGAAGAAGAATCTGGTCCATCCGCAGGAGCTGGCCGAGCAGGCCTGCCACATCGAGATCGATATCCTCAAGGAGCCAGTCGGCAAGCAGGATCAGTACATCGCCGCCTTCGGCGGCATCACCTGCTTCCGTTTTCTTCCCAACGAGCAGGTGGAAGTCTGGCCGCTGAAGGTCGCCACCGAGACGCTCTACAACCTCGAGGACAACCTGCTCTTGTTCTTCACCGGGTATTCCCGGACCGCCTCGGACATCCTCCGCGAGCAGGACACGAGGAGCAAGGAAGCCGACAGCGAGATGATCGCCAACCTCCATTTCGTGAAGGAGCTCGGCCGGAAGAGCAGGGAGGCGCTGGAGAAAGGTGATCTGGCGCAGTATGCAGAGCTAATGAACGTGCACTGGGAGCACAAGAAGCGGCGCTCGGCCAAGATGAGCAACGACCACATCGAGCAGTGGTTCGCGCTGGCGCGCGCCAACGGGGCGCTGGGAGGCAAGGTGGTCGGGGCGGGCGGCGGGGGCTTCCTGATGTTCTATGCCGACGACAAGGTGCGCCTGCGCGCGGCGATGCGCGAGGCGCGACTCCAGGAGGTGCGCTTCCGCTTCGACTTCGAGGGCACCAAGGTGGTAGCGCAGTCATGAGCGCGACGCCGTACCCGGTGGCGATCCTGGCGGGCGGCCTGGCCACCAGGTTGCAGCCGCTGACCGACAGGATCCCGAAGGCGCTGGTGGACGTAAACGGCGAGCCGTTCATCGCTCACCAGCTCCGGCTGTTGCGGGACAGCGGCATCGAGCGAGCCGTGCTCTGCACCGGATACCTGGGCGAGATGACCCGGGAGTACGTCGGCGACGGCGCGCGCTTCGGTCTCCGGGTCGAGTTCTCCTTCGATGGCCCCCGGCTGCTCGGCACCGCGGGCGCAATCGCTCGAGCCTTGCCCCTGCTGGGCGAGGCGTTCTTCGTCCTCTACGGCGACAGCTATCTGCCGTGCGACTATCGCGCCGTGCAGCGTCAGTTCGAGAAGAGCGGCAAGCTCGCGCTCATGACGGTCTTCCGGAACGAGGACAGGTGGGACCGGAGCAACGTCGAGTTCGTGGATGGGCGCATCCTGGTCTACGACAAGAAGCGTACGACCACGGGCATGCGTCACCTGGACTATGGCCTCGGCGTCTTCAGTCGGGGCGCCTTCGACGACATCTCTCCCGATGAGCCCCGCGATCTGACGGCGCTCTACCAGTCTCTCCTTGAACGCGGCGAGCTGGCGGCCTGGGAGGTCGGTCAACGCTTCTACGAGGTCGGATCGTTCGAAGGTCTCGAAGAGACGCGCCGCTACCTGGCGGCGCACGCAAGATGAGCTTCGTCCAGAAATACCTTGCCGAAGCGGGGCAGGTCGTCGAGCGGCTCGACCCGATAGCCATCGACGCCGTGGTCGACTTGCTGGCCGACACCCGTACGCGCGGCGGACGGCTGTTCATCCTCGGCGTCGGCGGAAGCGCGGCCAATGCCTCGCACGCGGTGAACGATTTCCGGAAGCTCGCCGGCATCGAAGCCTATGCGCCGACCGACAACGTCTCTGAGCTGACCGCTCGGACCAATGACGAGGGCTGGGCTAGTGTCTTCGAGGGCTGGCTTCGCGTCAGCCGGTTGGGACCAGGCGACCTGGTGCTGGTCTTTTCGGTCGGTGGCGGGAATGCGGAGAAGAACGTCAGCCCCAATCTGGTGGCGGCGCTGCAATACGCGAAGGGGAGGGGCACCCGGATCGCGGGCGTGGTCGGACGAGACGGGGGATACACGGCCCAGGTCGCGAACGCCTGCGTGATCGTCCCGACCGTCAATCCCGACCACGTGACCCCGCACACGGAAGCCTTCCAGGCCGTGATCTGGCATCTCCTGGTCTCCCATCCCAGGCTGAAGGTCGCCGCCACCAAGTGGGAGTCCATCCGGTGAACCCCCGACCGCGCACGGCCGCGTTTCTCGACCGCGACGGGGTTCTCAACCGTGCCATCGTGAGGAACGGACGGCCCTATCCGCCGTCCACGCTGGCCGAGCTGCAGATCCTGCCCGACGCGCCGAGCGCGCTGCAGGCCCTGAAGGCCGCCGGCTTCCTCCTCATCGGGGTCACGAACCAGCCAGACGTCGCGCGCGGGACACAGCGGCGCGAGGTGGTGGACGCGATCAACGCGGCCCTCCTCGCTGCGCTACCGCTCGACGACATGCTCGTGTGCTATCACGACGACGGCGATGCGTGCGATTGCCGCAAGCCCCGCCCGGGGCTCTTGATCCGGGCCGCGACCAGGCACGGCATCGACCTCGCCTCGAGCTTCATGATCGGTGATCGGTGGAAGGACGTGGAAGCCGGTCGGCGCGCGGGCTGCGCTGCCGTCTTGATCGACCACGGCTATGCGGAGTCGGGGCCCGATGGGTGCTCGCCCGACGGCGCCGTCCGGTCGCTGTCCGAGGCGGCAGCCTGGATCCTGAACCGGATCGGTCGTGGGAAAGGGACTCCATGAAACCTCTATCGGATCTCCGAGTGAAGATCTTCGCCGACGGCGCCGACCGGGCCGGCATGCTGGAGATGTACCTCAACCCGCTGATCCGCGGGTTTACCACCAATCCCACCTTGATGCGGAAGGCGGGAGTGTCCGACTACCGGGAATTCGCCCTCGACATCCTGCGAGCCATCCCCGACCGGGCGATCTCGTTCGAGGTCTTCTCCGATGACTTCGAGGAGATGGAGCGCCAGGGGCGCGAGATCGCGCGATGGGGCGACAACGTCTACGTCAAGATCCCCGTGACGAACACCCAGGGCGAATCATCGGAAGGGGTGATCCGAACGCTCGCTCGGGCAGGAGTGAAGCTCAACGTGACAGCCCTGCTGACGCTCGATCAGGTGCGCGACGTGAGCGCCGCTCTGGCCGGGGGCCCGCCCGCATGTGTCTCGGTCTTCGCGGGACGGGTGGCCGATACGGGCCGGGACCCCGTGCCACTCATGGCGGCTGCCGTCGAGTTCCTGCGCCCCTATGCAAACATCGAGCTGATCTGGGCAAGCCCGCGCGAGTTGCTGAACATCTTCCAGGCCGATGCCGTGGGTTGCCACATCATCACCGCGACCAACGATATCCTGGCGAAGCTGCGGCTGGTCGGGAAGGACCTGCGCGAGTACTCGCTGGACACTGTCAAGATGTTCAGGGATGACGCGTTGAAGGCGGGGTTCAAAGTACGGCTCTAGCCCGGGGTTCAGCTCCTTCGCCTTGGCCAACGCCTCTTGGGCCAAGCGCGATGGCGCACACCTCGTCGGACAGTCGCGGCGGTCACTGTAGTCGTTCCCGGAGCGCTTCGTAAGGGGTCTTCCCCGCGAAGGCGCCGTGCGGGCAGTGATAGTTGTAGAAGTCCTCCCAACGGCCAACCGCTGCACCAGGTCCACGTCGTCCGTGTAGCTCAGAAGCTGGTAGAACTCCTGCTGGTCCGTGCGGTGCGAGCGTTCGACCTTCCCGTTGAGCTGCGGCGTCCGGGGCTTGATGTAGACGTGCCGGATGCCCTGGTCGGCCAGGTGCCAGTGGAACAGCGCCTGGAACTCATGCCCGCGGTCCGTGCGCACCGTGTGAATCCGGAACGGGAACTTCCGCGCGACGCCGTCGACGAAGTCGATCGCGTTCTGCTGCGTGTGGCGCCGGTAGACCTTGAGGGCCCGCACCCGCGTGGCGTCATCGATCGCCGTGTACTGGTAGCGCCGAATCCGCCGCCCTCGCTGGCCCTGCAACGTCAGGAACTTCACGTCGACCTGGACCTGGTGCCCGGGGACCTGCTTCTCATAGCGAAGGGTGTGCACCGCCCGCCGGCCGACCCGGTTCGGGAACCGGTTCATCCCGTGGCGCTTGAGCGTCCGGTACACCGTGGCATCGCAGACCCGGATGCCGTGGTAGCGCTCCAGGTACCAGACGATGCGGATGGGCCCCAGGTGGTAGGTCCGCCGCAGGTGGAGGATCTGCTCCACGATCGCGGGGGCCGTGGTCTTGGGGTGGGAGTGGGCGCAGGGTGGCTTGTCGATCAGCCCCGCCTGGCCCTCCCGCTCATAGGCCGCCCGCCACACGTAGAACAGCGACCGCGGGATGCCGAAGTAGCGGCACGTCTGGCGGCGGACATTGCCGCTCAGCGCCGCATGCTCCAGCGCGCGGGTCTTGCGCCGAATATCTTGGACACCGTCTCCCTCCTTCCAGGGCGACCATAAGTGTCCAACGAGGTCGGTACTGTCTAGGGTGGGGGTGAGCGCCTTTTCCAGTAGCTTCAGCGGACCGATGAAGAAAGACGGGAGGAGGGAGCGATAGTTCAATCCTCCGGAAAAGACATATCGCAAGTAGCTCCGCAGCGGTTTTCGATGGACGATCTCCAGGTCGGGAAACAGACGGCTGAAGCGCTCCCGGTCCCGCTCGAACACGATATACGACAGGGCCTGGTTGGCATCCCGCATCGCCAGGCGCGCGCGTGCGGCGGACGCCCAGTCTGGCGCCGATTTGTCGTACCCTTCAAAGCTATGCAGGACTCTGTAGTGCTGCGCCGCCACCAGGCCATGAAAGGGCTCCAGGAGGACACAGCCTCCCCCGGGGGTCAACACCCTCAACGCCTCTCGAAAGAATGATTCGGGATCGGAGAGATGATGGAAGAAGCTCAGCCCGTAAAGGGAGCGGATACTCCCCGTCCTGAACGGCATCGCGTGGGCATCCACCACGGCGTCCAGGTGATCGGCCGGCTTGATGTCAGTCACGATGACCTCGGGATACAGGGACTTGAAGAGGCTGACTCCCGCGCCCAACTCCACCCGCTTGCCACGCGCATCGCCGAAGTATGACCTGTCCAGCGCGATGCAGAGCTGATAGAATTCCTCGAACACTCCCCGCAGCATCGGCTTTCTGGCCAGGATCTCGCCATGAACCTTGATCAACTTCGGATCCTCGCGATCCACGCGAAGGACCTCTGGCTCGGTGATCAGCGATCGCAGGTTCATGATCCACCCCTCTCGTGTGAGACCGGGTCTTTCAGCTTTCCCGGAGCACCATGCCCGCGGCAGGCCTCTCCATAATACGGCCGCCTGGGCCTTTTTGGAAGCAAGCGGGGATCCCGTGCGGGCACGCGAGTGCCGGCCTGGTCGGCGTGATGTCCACGGCGCAGGGTGGAATGAACACTTGCCCGCGAAAGCAACGGAATCGTCCCATGAAGCATCACATACGTTCATGGCTGAGCACCTGGGCGTGATCGACAAGGCCGTGGATGAGTACCTCACGGACCACGGCCATCCCGAGAGGTTGGTACGCCCTCTGCGCGAGGCCGAACGCGAGTGGCTGCAGACGTTCGCCGCGAGGGTGGTCGGCGCGATACAGCATCACGCAAGAGACCCTTAACGCCCTGCGATAGTGGGCGCCGCTCGGAGGCGAAAACAATGAGACGA